>Ga0068858_100000321_pt1 | contig 50659 bp, 48 predicted proteins | sample KBSSwiS12_FD_66589 | JGI IMG/M metagenome (GOLD analysis project Ga0068858, IMG submission 66589) | Switchgrass rhizosphere microbial communities from Kellogg Biological Station, Michigan, USA - KBS Switchgrass S1-2 | ecosystem: Host-associated > Plants > Roots > Rhizosphere > Soil ...
GAGCGCAGCCGCGTGCGGCCGTGACCGCGATGATCGGTGGCGTAGACCGCGTAGCCGCTGGCCACGGCAAGCTTCGCGAAGCGGTCGTATCGGCCGCTGTGCTCGGCTGCCCCGTGCACCACCTGCAACACGGCCTTGGGCGTACCAGCGGGCAGCCATCGGCGGTAGGAGACGCGCGTGCCGTCGCCGGCGCTGAACTGCTGCCAGTCGGCTGCGTCGCCGATCGGCGTGGCGCATCCGGCGAGCACGGCTGAGCCGACCGCCATCACCATTTGACGTCGAGTTGCGTTCATGGGGACTCCTGGTGTTGTGCGTGCAAACGCCGCCCCGCCATGTCAGTCTAGTTTGACGCAGCACCGTTGCGCGCCTGACGCTTGCGTACACCCGGACCCGGCCAGGAGCCGCCGTTTCGCACCGTCATCAAGAGCCGACGCTGGCCGACAACCCTGGGACCGACCGCTTCAGGGAGATGCTTGCCTTGGCAAAGTAGCATTGCCGACATCACCAGTCGACGAGGGATCCACGCAATGCACCGACGAACATTCATCGGCTCTTGCGCAAGTGGGCTGGTCACCGTTGGGACTGTGGTCGAGGGGCAACCAGCGCCAAGGATCTACCGCGTCGGCATTCTGCTGGGTGGCACCGCCGAGGACGCGGCGCCGCTGCTCCGCGCACTCAGCGAGGCATTGCGAGGTCTCGGTCTCGTCGACGGCCGCAACCTGATGTTCGAGAGCCGCTACGCGGGCGTCAGACTGGAACAGCTGCCGGAACTTGCCGCGGAGTTGGTTCGGCTGCGCGTCGATGTCATCGTTACGGGGTCGAATCCGTTCGTCGCGGCTGCCCACCGCGCAACCCTGACGATTCCCATCGTCTTTGTTGCCGCGGCAGATCCCGTGGGAGCGGGATTCGTCGTCAGCCTGGCGAAACCTGGCGGAAACATCACCGGTTTGACCACTGACGCCAGTCCCGAGCTGTTCGCCAAGAACCTTGGATTGCTGACGGAGATCGTTCCCAACCTCACTCGAGTAGGGGTTCTGCGGCAGGCTGATCGCGCGGCCGGAGGCTTGGCAGAACTGCACACTGCTGCGCGAAGACTGAATGTGATGGTCGAAGTTGTCGACGTTCATGACCTGGACGAACTTGCGAGCGCGTTCCGTACGATGACCGGCAAGCGAGTCGGCGCCGTCATCGTCTTCGGGTCGGTGTTCTATCTTCGTAGGCAAGAGCTCGCGGACTTGGCGCTCAAGCATCGTCTGCCCGCGATTCATGTCTTGAAAGGCTACGCGGAAGCAGGGCTGCTGATGTCCTACGGTCCGAATTTGCTGGATCTTTACCGTCGAGCCGCAAGCTATGTCGCGAAGATTCTCGGCGGCACCGTGCCCGCCGACTTGCCTGTTGAGCAGCCCGCAAGGTTGGAACTGGTGATCAATCTACGGACGGGGAAAGCGCTCGGGCTGACGATCCCGCAGTCCGTGCTGCTGCGCGCGGACGAGGTCCTTCAGTGATCCTGATCGCTTCATCCGTGAACGACTGCTGTCAGCGGCAAGGAATGGCCGCTCCGGGCTCGGCCGTCGGGCGGCCGCTCGCCGCTAGTTCCTTGGCGCGTCCCCTGCTTCGCCCGCACGGGTAAGCCGCCCGCCCATTTCGGCGGCCCGAGTTTCGGCCCTGCGCTCGTCTCGTACCGTGGTCGTCGCCGCTGCCCTGGCCGCGCGATCGGCCTGGACGTCGCGAGCGTCGCCGGCAGGCTGGAGCTCGCCGTTGTTGCGCGCCTCGGCGACCTCGGCTTTGCGCTCCGACTGCGTCTTCGTCGATCCGCGCGAGGGCTTCGCCAGCGGATTGTTGATGCCGTCCCGGCCGGCGGGCGCGAGCTTGTGCTCGCTCAGCAGCGCGCGCGTTTCGGCCTTCACTTCGGCGCGTGTCATGGGGGCACGGCTGTTGTCGGCGAGCGCCAGGCCGGAGGCAGCGGCAATGGCGATAGCGATGCCGATGGTAGGAATGAGGTTCATGGCTGTGTTTCCTGAAAGAGGTTGAGAAAGATCGGCCTCGTTGTCCATCCACGCGCCGGCCGAAGAGATTGCGGTGGTGGGTCTGTCGTCGCGAACGTCGGCGCCGCCGCGTGCGAGCGCGACGGCGTCGACGTGAGTCGACCCATGCCTGGCCGGTCCGCTACCAAAGGCCAAGGCCGAGGGGGACGTCGCTCCTGGCTTCGCGGCCTCTTGCTTCGACTCGACGAATCCGCCGTTCGAGGTCGTAGAGGTCCATCGCTTCGGCGAGGTAGGTTTCATCGCGCTCGCGCTGCGAGCGCATGAAGGGGACCAGTGTTCTGAGGAAGTCCAGGAACTTCGCCATGATCAATCCGTCCTTTGTTGGTGAAGCCTCGCAACGAGGCGTCAGTGGTTGGGAAGAAGAATCGCGCGACCAGCCTGTCCCGAAGCCACGTGCGCGAACGCCGTGGTCGCGTTGCCGAACGGCACGGCCACGCTCACCGGCAGCGACAGGCCGTGATCGCGCACGCCCTCGGCGAGCGCATCGAGCGCGCCGCGGTCGGGCTTGAACATCGCCCAGGCGTAGCGCGCGAGCGGCGCGCGCTCGGCGACCCGCGATCGCACTCGCGTCCAGTCGCTCCGGCTCGCCAGCGCGCCGCGCAGCCAGCCGAGGCGATCGAAATTCGAGAGCAGCGGATGAACGGTGGTCGCATGTCCCAACGCGTCGGCACCGAGACGCGAGGCCAGTGATGCGTCGTCCTCCCAGCTCCCGAAGTTGAGGACGATGCGGTAGTCGGACGGCAACGATTCGATGCATCCGGGAGCGCGTTCGAGCGCGAGCTCAGCACCGAGCGCCACGCAGTCCTTGCGACTTCCGTGGGCGCAGATCGCAGTGACCCGGCTGCCCCAGCGCCGTAGCAGGTGCAACGCCATTCGGCCGAGGCCGCCGTTGGCCCCGTTGACGAGAACCCTCGCGCCCGTGGCGTTGGATCGGCGCAGCCCGGTCGACATGATCGCCAGCCACATCGTCGTGAACGAATACGGAAGCACCGCCAATGCCGACGACGATGCGCTCTTCGGTGCGGCGACGAGCTGATCCTGCGGAACGACGACGTGCGAGGCGTGTGCCCCCGGCGCGCGACCCGTACCGACCAGGCCGAACACCGCCTGACCTTTCGACCACGCCGAGACGCCCGGGCCGACTTCCTGCACCGTGCCAGCGACGTCGTTGCCGAGGACGACGGGAAGCGTCGCCGCGCCCTTCAAACCGAGCAGGCGCCGGCCGTACCCCGCGGCACGCTTGACGTCGATCGGATTGACGGATGTCGCTTCGACGCGCACGAGGACCTGTCCCTGGCCGGGAGCAGGCACGTCGGTGCGGCGCACGGCGAACCCGGGCGGCTCGGACCATGCCGTGGAAGTCAGCTCGGTTCGCATGTCGCGGAGTCCGGAAGGGGTGTCGTGCATGACGGGCTTTCGTCGGATTGAGTCGAGGCTGATGCGACAGCGGCCTCGGCGCGCTGCAGCTCGCGGACGCGCTGATCCCACAGCTCCCTCGCCAGCGCGAGCACGACGGGCCCGATGACCAGCCCGACCAGCCCGAGCACCTCGAAGCCGCCCAGACAGGCCATCAGGATCCAGACGAAGGGCAGGCGGATGCCGCCGCGCGTCACCAGGGGCCGCACGACCTTGTCGCCGGCCAGAAGGACTGCCCAGCCGAGCGCGAGCGAGGCGACCGCGAGCGTGGCCTGGCCCTCGATGGCGATCCGCAGCGCCACGGCGGCGACGACTGCATAGCCGAGGAACGGAACGATCGCGATCGAGCCGATGATCGCCCCCCAGACCGCCGCGCGCGGGACGCCGGCCGTCGCATACGCCAGCCCGATCGCGAAGCCGTCGAACAGCCCGAGCGCCATCATGCTGTTCACGCACGCACGCACCGCGCGCGTGACGACGTCGATGTGGCGTTCCGCCCGCTCGCCGATGCCCTGGCGAAGCCATCGCCTGAAGTCACGTGCCAGGAATTCGCCCTGGTCGTACAGGAAGAACAGCAGCAGGATCGTGAACAGGAGGATCAGCAGGTGCCTGGCAGCGAACTGCCCAAGCGATTGCGCGAGGCCGAGAAACGCCGTCGCGTTGGTCCGCTCCGCCCAGCCGCGCAAGGCGCCGGGCGACGCAAGTTCGGCTTGCAGGCGTCCGGGCAACGGCATGCCCTGCAACCACCCCGGAAAGACGAAGCCTCTCTGGTCGGCGGCGGCGATCTCGCCGAGCAAGGCGTGGCTTTCGCTGAGCAGCGCCCAGAGCGCGAAGGCCATCGGCGCCAACACGAACACCGTGATCAGCGCCGTGAAGACGAAGGCCGTCATGGGCCTGCCGACGTGCTTGCCCACGCGCGCCGCGAAGCGGTGGTAGAGGGACCAGCTGGCGATCGCGGCGACGCTCGCCGCGAGCAGGCCCTGCAGGAAGCCGTGCAGGAACCAGATCGACAGAGCGACGATCGCTGCGCCGTACAGGCGTCCGGGGTTGAGCTTGAGGTCCATGTGCGATCGTTCGAGTCGTCGCATCGAGTGCTCCGACCGCGGTCATCGTAGGAACGATGTCCCCTGAAGTCGTCAGCGAGCGGTCGCTGTTCGGTCCGGATCGCACGAACCCGACGCACCGGTCTTCGGCGGCTGCGTTCGCGACACGTCGCGGGCAGGCGAATCGCGACCGAACCGCGACCGCACGCTGACGACTTCGGTCGGACCCGTCGCTAACGTGGTCGCTTCGACGCTCTCGACGCCCGCCTTTCGCGGCGTTTCGATCGGGCGCGCTGCGAATCACGAAAGGAATAGCGATGAACGCTCCCGCGAAGGCCCTGTCCGAAAGCCACGACGTGTCGGCAAAGGTGACGCAGATGCTGCAGACCCGAACGAAGACGGCGATCCAGCGCTATGGCGACCGCGTCCGGGGGGCCACCGAGCGAGCGACGACCGATCTGATGCCGAAAGCGCCGGTCGCGCCGTGGCAACCGTGGCTGAGCGGCGCGCGCTACGCGGTCGATGCTGCCCAGCGCTCGATCCTGCTCCTGGACACGCTGCGCCAGCGCGGCAACAACTTCCTCGAGCACGAGCGCCAAGGCCTTCCGCCAGTGCTGCGCTTCGAGTACGAAGTGGTGATGGATGGCCGCTCGCTCGAGCGCCCGGTCAACTACGCGCTGCTGCGAATCATCCCGCCGGCGGGCGTCACCGTCGACGAGCGCAAGCGTCCTTACGTCATCATCGATCCGCGCGGTGGCCACGGCCCCGGCATCGGCGGCTTCAAGGACGACTCGCAGGTCGGCGTCGCGCTCCACGCCGGCCACCCGGTCTACTTCGTCGTCTTCCACCCGAACCCCGAGCCCGGGCAGACGCTACTCGACGTGTCCAGCGCGGAGCGCGAGTTCGTTTCGCGCGTGCGCGCGCTGCACCCGCACTCGGCCAAGCCCGCCATCGTCGGCAACTGCCAGGCGGGCTGGGCAGCGATGATGCTGGCAGCGGCGCATCCCGACGACACCGGCCCGCTGGTCGTCGTCGGCGCGCCGATGTCGTACTGGGGCGGCGCCTGGAGCGAGGGTGAGGGCGACAACCCGATGCGCTACTCCGGCGGCTTGCTGGGCGGCACCTGGCTCTCGTCGTTCGTGTCCGACCTCGGTGCCGGCAAGTTCGACGGTGCCTGGCTGGTCCAGAACTTCGAGAACCTGAACCCGGCCAACACCTTCTGGGACAAGTACTTCAACGTCTTCGCGAACGCGGACACCGAGCCGCCGCGCTTCCTCGAGTTCGAGCGGTGGTGGGGCGGCTACTTCCTCATGAACACCGAGGAGATCGAGTGGATCACCCAGAACCTCTTCGTGGGCAACAAGCTGCGCTCGGGAACGGTCAAGGCCGATGCCGGCGTCTTCGACCTGCGCGAAATCAAGGTGCCGATCGTGCTGTTCGCCTCGTTGGGTGACAACATCACGCCGCCGCAGCAGGCGTTCAACTGGGTCGCCGACGTGTACGGCAGCACCGACGAGATCAAGGCCCGCGGTCAGGTCATCGTCGGGCTGATGCACCAGGACATCGGCCACCTCGGCATCTTCGTCGCCGGCAAGGTCGCGAAGAAGGAGCACGCGCAGATCGTTTCGGTGCTCGAGTCGATCGAGGCGCTGCCGCCGGGCCTCTACGGGATGCAGATCGCCGAGAAGCCCGGGCGTGACGGCGAGACGTCGTACGACGTCGACCTGGTCGAGCTCCGGCTCGAGGACGTGGCGGCGCGCCTGAACCGCTTCAAGCGCGAGGACGAGCGCCCGTTCGAGGCGATGAACGCAGTCTCCGAATTCAACCAGCGTGCCTACGAGCTGTTCGGCCGGCCGCTGGTCAAGGCAATGTCGAACGAATACTCCGCGAAGCTGGCGCGGCTGATGCACCCGTTGCGCATGCAGCGCTGGGCCTTCTCCGACCTGAACCCCTTGCTGTGCTGGCTCGCGCCGGCAGCGCAGGCCGTGAAAGCCAATCGCCAGGCGCTGGCAGTCGACGATCCGGCGCGCAAGGTCGAGTCGCTCGCGTCGGAGCTCGTGAGCGCGTCGCTGGATTGCCAGCGCGGTCTGCGCGACGCCGTTGGCGAGGCGAGCTTCTTCCAGATCTACGGCAATCTCTCGGCGTTCTATTTCAGCGCCGAACGCGAAGCAGCCCTGGCGCAGCCGGCGGTTCCTGATCGCGAGCTCTCGTTCGTGAAGAAAGCGCTCGCCTCGATCGACAAGGGTGGCTATCCCGAAGCGCTCGCGCGTGTCGGCTTCCTCATGGCGCACGAGGATGGCCCCCTTCCGCTGTCGCGACTCGAGCTCGCGCGCGACCTGCTCGACGACTACCGCGATCTCCTGCCGGAGCTGCCGCGCGACCAGGTGCGTCGAATCGCCGGTGAGCAGGAGATCATCGCCCGCTACGAGCCCGAGCGAGCCGTGGAGACGTTGCCCGCGCTGCTGTCGGATCGCAAGCAGCGCGATCGGCTGCTGACCTTGCTCGACCGCGTGCTCGCCGACCCGCGCGTGCAACGGATCGAGCCCACGCCGCGGCAGCGGGCGGTGCTGGCGAAGATTCGCCGGGTGCTCGGGCCGGTGCGACGCCTCAAGCGCAACGGTCACTCGGCGCGGGACGCTCGATCTGCAGCACGAGAGATGCGCTAGCCAGGTGCGGCTGCAGGCAGCCGCAACGTGAAGACAGCGCCATGCGGCGAATTCGGTGCTGCCGACAGGCTGCCGCCGTGCGCCTCCACGATCGAACGGCTGATCGACAGGCCGATGCCGATGCCTTCGGACTTGGTCGTATAGAACGCCTCGAACAGTCGCTCGGCACGCCCGGCGTCGAGACCGGTACCGGAATCGCGCACCTCGACGACGACGGCGCTCGCGTCGTCCTGTCTCGACACGATCGTCAACACGCGAGGCCGGTCGTCGACGCCGCCCATGGCTTCGATGGCGTTCACGACAAGGTTGAGCAGCACCTGCTGAAGTTGCACGCGGTCACCCGCGACCTCCGGGAGACCGTCGGCCAGATGCAGCTCGAGGACGATGCCTTGAATGCGCAACTCCTGCTCGGTCAGCGCCAGCGTGTCGCGCACCTTCTGGTTGATGTTCAGCAGGAGCTTGCGCGGCGCCTGGCGCTTGACCAGCGCGCGGATGCGGCCGATGACTTCGCCGGCGCGCCTGCCGTCGGCGGCGATGCTGTCGAGGGCCTTGCGCGTCTTCGCGATCTCGGCCGGCTGCGCCGCCAGCCAGCGTGCACACGCGGCCGCATTCGCGACCATCGCGCCGAGAGGCTGGTTGACTTCGTGGGCGATCGAAGCGGTCAGCTCGCCCATCGTCATCACGCGCGACACACGCGCAAGCTCGGCCCGCGCCACCTGCAGCGCATCTTCTTTCGCTCGCAGCGCTTCCTCCGTCAGCTTGCGGTCGCCGATGTCGCGTACGAAGGAGAGCCGAAAGCGCTTGTCGGCCTGCAGAAACATCCGCGCGCGAACCTCGACGGGGAATGTCGTTCCGTCCTTGCGCCGGTGCAGCGTCTCGAACGTGACGGACTCGCCGGCGCCGACCCGCTGCGCCAGCTGCGCGAGCGAGACCGCGTCGAGGCCGAGATCGAAGTCGCGCGGGTGCATGCCGATCAGCTCTTCGCGGCTGTAGCCGAGGCTGTCGCACGCCTGCCGATTGACGTCGACGACGAGCAAATCGTCGTCGTGCAGGAAGAAGGCATCGGTCGCATGGTCGACGAAGGTGCGAAAGCGCGCCTCGCTGGCGCCGCGCTCCGCCTCGGCCTTGCGCAGCTCGGTGATGTCCTGCATCACGCCGAACTGGCGCGCCGGCTGCCCCGACTCGTCCCAGGCCATGTCGCCCTGGCTGTGGACCACGCGCACCGTGCCGTCAGGGCGAATGACCCGGTACTCGACGTCGTAGCGCGGACCGCCGCGCATGGCCGCCGCCGCAGCCTCCGCCGCGCGCGCCCGGTCCTCGGGATGGATCAGCTTGACCCAGCGGTCCTGCCATTGCGGCAGGTCGACCGGTTCGACGCCGAATATCCGCTGCGCTTCATCGGAGAGCGACACACGCTTGTTGACGAAGTCCCGCTCCCACCATCCGACATGTGCGATCCGCTGCGCCGCTTCGAGCTTGCGCTCGCTGTCGCGCACGCCGCGCAACATCGACAGTGCAGCAATGGCATCGCCGAGCCGTCGTCCGATCTCCTGGAACAGGCGCTGCTCTTCATCGGTCCAGAGGCGCGCGCGCGAACACTGGTGCAAACCGAACAGGTACGGCTTGTCGGCCTTCGCATCGATCGCCACCGCCATCTGTGAGCGGACGGTCGAGCGGCCGGCGCGCACCGCCGGGGTCTTCGGGTCGCCGTCCGCACCGATCAACACCCCGCCCGGGGCCGCGCGCGCCGCCGCGAAAACCGCGGCAACCTCAGGGTCCACGGGAAGCTCGGCTTGCAAGCCAAGGGTCTGTGGAAACTCAGGCCGTGTCTGCTCCATCACGGCGTGCCACGATGGCGCGTCGGGGTCGCACGGATAGATCAACCACGCCCGGTCGCAAGCGAAGATGTCGAGCATCGCTCGATGGACGTCGCTCAGCATCTGCTCGAGATCCTGCGTTCCCTGCATGGCGCGGTTGATCCGGTCCATCGACTCGAGGAACCACAGGTACGTGCGGTGCTCCTCCTCGGCATGCCGCAGATCGGAAATGTCGATCATGAAGCCGACCATGCGCTCGGGCTGGCCCGCGGCGTCGAAGAACATGCGCCCTTTCGCCCGCAGCCAGTGGACGGAGCCGTCGCCGTGGGTTACCCGATACTCGGCCGCGATGTCGCCCGCTTCCTGCGCTTTTTTGAGCGCGAGCTTTGCCGCCGGCCAGTCATCGGGATTGACCAGCTTCTTCCAGCTTTGAAACGTTCCATCGAATGTGCCCGGCTCCAGGCCATACATCGACTCGAGCTCGGGCGACCAGCGGTTCTCGCGCTCGCGAGCCCCGATGTACCAATCGAAGGCGACCGCGCGCCCCGCTTTCTGGGCGAGGTCCAGCATGTCCTGCCGTGCGCGCAGTTCAGCCTCGACGCGCTTGCGCTCGGTGGTGTGACGCCCGACCCCGCGGTAGCCGACGAAGCGTCCCGCTGAATCGAACACCGGGATGCCAGAAACGGAGACATACCGCTTGCCGCCGTCCGCGCTCGGTCGAGCGAGCTCGAAGTCGCGGAACGGCAGGTGCGCGTCGAGCGTGGCCCGGTGCTCGCGCCACGCCTCTTCATCGGGCTCGAGGTGCGGGATCTCCCATCGGGTCTTGCCGATCTCGTCGCCGCGTGCCGGCGCGTCCGGCAGCTGTTCGGAAAATTCCTGCCGCGTGAAGCGATGCTCGGCGTCGGTCTCCCAGTACACGTCGAAGGAGAACTGCATGAGAGTGCGGAAGCGCTCCTCGCTCGCGCGCAACGCGTGCTCGGCATTCCGGCGCCCCGCACTGAACTCGCTGAGCAACAGGCACAGAGCGATGAAGATCGAGAAGCCGAGCGCGTAGCCAGGCGACAGCTCGAATGTATCGGCCGGCGGGATGATCCAGTACAGAACTCCCGTAGCGCAGATCAGCACGGCGAACAAGCCGGGGCCGCGTCCGCCGTACCAGGCGCTCAGGACCACCGCTGCCAGCGGAAGCTGGTAGATCGCGGTGCCCTCCGGCAGCGGAAGCTGGCCCCGCAGGATGAGCGCCACGCTCGCCAGCGCCAAGGCAACGCCATAGCGTTTGAGCAGGTCTCGGAGCTGTGGCGACAGGTTCGTCCCAAGACGGGCGCCGGCCGACGATGAACATTCTCTGTCTCCAGGATCCATCTCGGGCCTCACCAGCGATGGTGGTTGAGCCGGCGCGACAACCACCGAGTCACGACCCAACTCCTACCGCTTGTCGAGTACTCGGCGAACGGCGGCCACTAGTATGCGGTCCGCGCGCCGCGACGAGCGGATCACGCGAGCGCGGGCGCGCGGCGGCGGCTGACGAGGTCCCGCGCGCGCACCACGGCTGGCATGTCGAGACCTTCGGTCAGTCCCTCGACGACCTCGCGCAGAGCAGCCAGCTCTTCGACGGTCGCATCGCCTCGCTCGCAGAGCGCCAGGAGCGCCAGCAACTCGAGCCACGGCGCTTCCTGCGTGCGAGCTTCGGCAACCGCACCGAGCAACGCGTCGCGCGCCCCGCGATGCTCGCCGAGCGCATCCGCGATGCGAGCCTCGAACATCAGCAGCCGAGGCCGGCAGCTCCGATCGCCCGTCGCTTCCGCGCACTGCATCGCTTCGGCGATCTGCTTGCGGGCCGCGGCCCAGTCGCCGGCGAGCATCAGCGCCTCGGCGGCATAGCCCAGCGTTTCGCCCGCGTACGCTCTCATGCCGCAGCGAGCCACCCGCTCGTAGCCTTCACGAATGAGGCGATGACCGGTGCGCGGTTCGCCGAGATGCGCCTCGGCCCAGCCGCGAAACCAGAGCGCCGCCGCCTTGCCCTCGGGCCCGTCGTATTCCTCCTGCAGCTGCGCCAGCCGCTCGGCCGCTTCCGCCGCGCGTTCCGGGTTGCCCACGCGCACCTCGAACAAGGCGGCCAGCCAGAACGCGGCCTGGCGAGGCGCCGGCTCGCGCAACGTCAGGGCCCGCGCGCGCGCAGCTTCGATCCGCTGACGTCCTTGCTCGACGAGGCCGAGGTGCACCAGCTCGGTGGCGACCAGACCCATCATCATCACGCCTGGGTCGGCGACGAACACCGCCCGCGACGTGCTCGCATCGAGCTCCTCCACCGCGCGGATTCCTTTCTCCAGCCAGTCGCATGCGATGCTCGGTCGACCGAGAGCGCGCTCCAGCAGGCCGTGGATGAGGCAGGCACAGACCAGCGCCGTGCGGTCGCCGTTCGCCTGCCACAGCCCCTCGCTGCGGCGCGCGATCGCGGCGGCCTGTTCGTGTTCTCCGCGCACTTGACAGGCAAGGCCGAGGACCGACAGCACCAGCCCGCGCAGGGGATGCTCCGGCACACGGTCGAGCAGCGACAGCGCGCGCTCGAAGGCCTCCTTGACGTCGGGCGAGCTGAAGCCCTTCACCTGCATCGCAGCGGTGCCGCGCAAGGTCGCGAGCGTCATCTCGAGCGCCGCCGACGCCGTGCTCGGCTCGACCTGCGGCAGAAGCGCCATCGCGCGTTCCGTGAGGCTCAGCGTCTGCCCCGGCGAGAAGTGGAGTAGCGCAGATTCGGCAGCATGCGCGTAGTAGCCGAGCGCCGCCATCCACTCGCGGCCGAGGTCGAGGTGCGAGGCGAGCTCCGCCGCGCCGACGTTGAGGCCTTGCGCACGTTCGTGCTCGAGCGCGGCTGCGACCTTGCGATGGAGCTCGACGCGCGCGAGCCGTCCGACGCGCTTGTAGAGCACCTCACGGTACAACGCGTGCCGGAACACGTACCCTGACTCGGCCGGCGAGCTGTTGCTGGCGAGCGCGAGGTCCTTCAGCCAGCGCTGGCCGCGCGTGACCTCTGCGCACGTGTCGGCCAACGCCATCGCATCGGCGTCGAGGACGCGCGCCACCGTGGAGAGCCTGAACTGCACGCCGCACACGCTCGCGGCCTCGAGAAGCGAACGCTGCTCCAGCGTCAACTCCTCGATGTAGCGCTCGATCACGCCCGAGAGCGTGTCCGGCATCGCCGTGGCGGCCAGTCGTGCATGCGGGTCGCCTTGCGGTGCCGGTCGGGCCAGGAGATCGTCGACGACGCCTGCGACGAACAGCGGCAGGCCATCCGTGCGGTCGTGCAACGCCCGGACGAGCGCGGGCTCCGCGGCCAGCGACGGCACGCGCGACGCGACGTACTCGCCGACCTCCGCCTCGGTGAAGTCGTCGAGCGGGAGCTCTGCGCCGAGGCCATGCAGGCGCAACTCCTGCCGCACCGTCGCGAGCGGGTGGTCCGCCGCGATCAGCTCCGTGACGCGGAAGCTGCCGAGCCAGAGCAGCCGTGCCGGCGAGCGCCGGCGCGCGAGGTAGTCGACGAGCTGCACCGTGGCCTGGTCGCTCCAGTGCAGGTCCTCGGTGACCAGCAGGAGCGGCCGCTTTTCCGTGTAGCGATCGAGGAGCTCGCCCATCTCACGCAGCATCCGGGTCTGGCCGGCACCGGACAGCTCGCGCCGCAGGGCCTCGCGCTCTTCTGCCGACGAGAGCCAGGGCAGCTGGAACAGCCACGTCGGCGCGATCGCGCGGATCAAGTCCACCAGCGCGGGATCGCGACGCGACAGGTCGGTGAGCGCCTCGAGGATGGGCAGATGCGGCTCGCCGGCGCCGTATTGCTCGACGCAGTGCCCGTACGCGCAGTGGCCCTCGCCGACCTCGCGCATGAAGCGCTCGAGGACGGTGCTCTTGCCGACTCCCGCCTCGCCCGACACCCACACGATCTGGCGCCGGCCCGTGGCGGCGGCGCCCCAGGCGGTCTTCAGCCGCGCGAGCACGTCGGCACGGCCGATCGACGCCGGCGCAGACACCGACTCGGCTTCGCTCATGGGTCCGGGTGCCGCAAGGACTCCCGTGGGAACGGCGGGCTTCGACGCCTCGCTGACAGTGCCGATGAACCGGTAGCCGCGGCGCGACACCGTTTCGATGAAGCGCGGTTGCTTGGGATCGTCCTGCAATGCGGCGCGGAGGTCGCTGATGCTCGTCTTCAGCACCGACTCGCTGACGAACTGGTGGCCCCAGACGTCGTCGAGCAGCGCGCTCTTGGTGATGAGCGCGTGCGGCGTGCGCGCCAGCGCGCACAGCAAGGCGAAGGGTTTGGGGGCGAGGTGCACCGGCCGGCGACCCTCGCTGAGACGCGCTTCGGCTTCGTCGATCTCGAACCGGTCGAAGCGGACTCTGAGCGGCGCCGCCGCTATCGAAGAGGTCGTCGTCATGGTCGTGCTCGTGCCTTGTAGGGTTACGTCTTCGCTTCCGGCCGGTTCGCCAGTGCCGAGCGGACGCACTCGCACAGCTCCTCGGGCGGAACCGGCTTGGGAAGGAAACAGACCACGCCAGCCTTGCGCGCGCGCGACTCCGTGATCTCGTCGGCATAGGCCGTGATGAGCACGGTGGGGATGTCGCTGCCGGACGCGAGCAGCGACTCGCGCAGCTCGAGCCCCGTCATGCCGGGCATGCGCATGTCGGTGACCAGACAGGCCACGCCGCGGTGATGGGCGGAGCCGAGAAAGGCCTCGGCGTCGGCGAACGTGGCGGTGGTGAATCCGGCCGACTCGAGCAGGTTGCTCGTCGCCAGACGCATCGGTTCGTCGTCGTCGACGATCGCAACCAGGGGCTTGTCGGTCACGGCACCTCCGAGTGGGGTTTGCCGGAAAGGTACGCGGGCAGGGCGGGCGACGCCATTGCACCGCGGGACGTGGCCCCTACGACTTTGGTATCGCTCCCGCTGCCGATTCGATCGGCAAACCCAGGCGATCGGCCATGCGCACCAGGTCGGGCAGCGAGGTCGCGCGCATCTTGCGCATGACCTGGCCGCGGTGCACTTTCACGGTGACCTCGCTGACGCCGAGCGCGGTCGCGACCTGCTTGTTGGCGAGGCCGCCGGCGACCAGCGGCATGACCTCGCGCTCGCGGGCAGTGAGCTGCCCATAGCGCAGCCGCAGCATGTCGAGCGACGCCGCCTCCTCGCGTCGGCCGCGGTCGCGTTCGATCCCGGCGTGGATCGCATCGAGCAGCTCGACGTCGCGAAACGGCTTGGTGAGGAACTCGAGCGCTCCGGCCTTCATCGCGCGCACCGTCATCGGCACGTCGGCATGTCCGCTGATGAAGATCACCGGGAGCGCGACGCCCCTCTTCACGAGCTCCTCGTGGAAGGAGAGCCCGGTCATGCCTTGCAGGCGCACGTCGAGTACCAGGCAGGAAGGCGCATCCGGGCGCTCGGCGTCGAGGAACTCGCGCGGGGAGGCGAACGACCGAACGTCGAGCCCGACCGAGCCGATCAGGTTCTCGAGCGCGCCGCGCATCGACGCGTCGTCGTCGATGACGAAAACGACCGGTTGCCGCTCGCCCATCACATCGAAGCGCCTTTCACCGAAGCACCCGGTCGGCGTGGCCGGTCCGGTGGAATTGTGCACCTCGATCCGGCGCCTGAAAGGGTGGCGCAGCGCCAAGCAGCCGTGGCAAGGACGGGTCGGCCGTCAGGCACATGCGAGCATCCGCCCGACCGGTTCGTCGACGATGAGCCGAGCGGCAGTCGCTCGCACGACCGCATCGACGTCCACATCGGGCGCGGTCTCCCGCAGCACGAGGCCGGCGTCGGTGGGCTCGATCACGGCCATCTCGGTCACGATCAGGTCGACGCGACGCGTCGAGGTCAGCGGCAGCTCGAGGTGCCGCACGATCTTCGGCGCGCCCTTGGCGGTGTGGAACATCGCCACGACAACGCGGCGCGCGCCGGTGACGAGGTCCATGGCTCCGCCCATGCCAGGCGCGAGCTTGCCCGGAACCATCCAGTTGGCAAGCCGGCCGGATTCATCGACCTGAAGCCCGCCCAGCACCGTCATGTCGAGGTGGCCGCCGCGGATGAGGCCGAACGACAGCGTGCTGTCGACGCGAGCGGCACCGGGGATCGCGGTGACGAAGGCGCCGCCGGCATCGGTCAGGTCGGGGTCCTCCATGCCTTCGGGCGGCCGCACGCCCAGACCGACGATGCCATTTTCGGCCTGCAGGTAGACGTCCATGCCCGGTGGCAGGTAGCGGCCGACCTGGGTCGGCAAGCCGATGCCGAGATTGACCAGCGTCCCGGGCCGGATCTCCTGTGCCACGCGTCGCGCGATCAGTTCTTGCGGGTCCATCTCGTTCATCCTGTAGTCATCATGCGGCCGGGATCCCGACCAGGTAGTCGACCAGCACGCCGGGGGTGTCGACGTGATCGGGCGTGATCATTCCGATCGGCAGGATCTCGCGCGCTTCGCAGATGACGGTGCCGGCCGCCATCGCCATCACCGGGTTGAAATTCGTCGCCGTGAGCTGGTAGGCCAGGTTGCCGGCGTAGTCGGCCTGGTTGGCGTGAATGAGGGCGAAGTCCGCGCGCAGCGGGCGTTCGAGCAGCCACGTCTCGCCATCGATCTCCACGGCCTGCCTGCCTTCGCCGGCGAGCGTGCCGATCCCCGTCTTCACGAGCACGCCGCCCAGGCCGTAGCCGGCGGCGCGAATGCGCTCGACGAGCGTTCCTTGCGGCACCAGCTCGACGACGATCTCGCCCGCGAACATCTTCTTCTGTGTCTCGGGATTGAGGCCGATGTGCGAGGTGATGACGCGCGTCACCTGCCCGCTCGAGATGAGCTTGGCGACGCCGACGCCGGGACGCGCGGTGTCGTTGCCGATCAGCGTGAGGTTCCGGCGGCCGCATGCGACCAGCGCGTCGATGAGGCGATGGGGAGAGCCCACTCCCATGAAGCCGCCGACCAGCAAGCTCGCGCCATCGGGAATGCGGCGCGCCGCTTCTTCGACCGGGATTGCTGTCTTCATGATGTTCCTGCTGCGCCGTTCTTGAGCCGAACGAACCATAGGGCGCGCCGCAGGGCAAGTCGTGCGCGAACGGTCGGTCTTCGGTCGGAGATGCGGTCGACCCAGGCCGGCAACGGCGACCGTTTCTCGACCGTTCGCTGACGACTTCGCGGGTCGCGGCGCCTAACGTCACCGCCATGGACATCCGCTCCGAATCCCTCCTCGCCGGCCGCAAGGGCCTGGTCGTCGGCATCGCCAATCCGCAGAGCATCGCCTACGGGTGTGCGCGCATGTTCCGCCGCTGCGGCGCCGAGCTCGCGGTGACATGGCTGAACGAGAAGGCGAGGCCGCACGTCGAGCCGCTCGCGCAAGACCTCGGCGCGACGATCGCCCTGCCGCTCGACGTCGAGCGCAGCGGCGACATGGAGGCGGTGTTCGACGCGATCCGTGCGCAATGGGGGCGGCTCGACTTCGTGCTGCACTCGATCGCCTTCGCGCCCGCCGCCGATCTGCACGGCCGCGTCGCTGACAGCTCGCGCGAAGGCTTTGCCCGCGCGATCGACGTCTCGTGCCACTCGTTCTTCCGCATGGCACGCCTCGCCGAGCCGCTGATGGAAGAGGGCGGCACGCTGCTCACGATGAGCTACCTCGGCGCCGCCGAGGTGGTTCCCCATTACGGCGTCATGGGGCCGGTCAAGGCCGCCCTCGAGGCGTCGGTGCGATACCTCGCCACCGAGTTCGGACCCAGCGGCATCCGCGTCAACGCAGTGTCGCCCGGGCCGATGCGCACGCGCGCCGCCTCGGGCATCGCCGGCTTCGACGACCTCCTGGCCGACGCCCAGCGCCGCGCGCCGCTGACGCGCGAAGTCGAGATCGACGACGTCGGCTCGCTCTGCGCGTTCCTCGTCAGCGACGCGGCGCGCGCCATCACCGGAGACGTCCACTACATCGACGGCGGCCTCCACATCCTCGCCTGACACCCTGAGAGACGACCATGACCGACATCCCCTCCACCTCCGACCTCGACGTCATCCGCAACCGCACCTTCGACGAGATTCGCATCGGCGATCGCGCCAGCATCGAGCGAACGCTGACCGCGGCCGACATCCAGCTGTTCGCGGCGCTGTCGGGCGACGTCAACCCGCGCCACCTCGATGCCGAGCTCGCCGCAGCGACCGGCGAGGGCGTCATCGCGCACGGCATGTGGGGCGCCGCGCTCATCTCGGCGGTGCTCGGCACTCGGTTGCCGGGCGCCGGCACCGTGTACGAGCGGCAGACGCTGAACTTCCGCGCGCCGATCCGCGCCGGCGACACGCTGACGACGACCGTGCGGGTCACCGCGCGCGACGAGCGCGAGGGCCTCGTGTCGCTCGACTGCACGTGCGTGAACCAGCGCGGCCAGACCGTGATCGCCGGCGAGGCGATCGTGGCCGCGCCGACGGAGCGCATCGAGCGCTCGCGCAGCACGCTGCCGCAGGTGCGCATCTCGGTGTCGCAGGGCGACGACCTCGTGCGCCTGCTGGAGCTCGTGCGGCCGCTCGGTCCGATCAAGATGGCGGTCGTCCATCCGACCGACTCGGTGAGCCTGTCGGCGGCGCTCGATGCGCGCGGCGCCGGGCTCATCGAGCCGGTGCTGGTCGGGCCGCGCGCGCGTCTGGAAACGGTGGCCCAGGCCGCCGGACTGTCGCTCGACGGCGTGGCGATCGAGGACCGCCCGGACCCGCGTGCGGCGGCGGCGCGCGCCGTCGAGCTCGCCGTGGACGGCACGGTGGGCGCGTTGATGAAGGGCAACCTGCACACCGACGAGCTCATGGGCGCCGTGGTCGGCAGCGCGCTCCGCACGAGTCGCCGCATCAGCCACTGCTTCGTGATGCAGACGCCGGCGTACCCGCGCCCCTTCCTCATCACCGACGCCGCGATCAACATCGCGCCGACCCTGCAGGACAAGTTCGACATCGTCCGCAACGCCATCGACCTCGCGCACGCCTTCGGCATCGAGCGGCCGCGGGTCGCGGTGCTCGCGGCGGTCGAGACGGTGAACCCGCACATGCCGGCGACGCTCGACGCTGCCGCGCTGTGCAAGATGGCCGATCGCGGCCAGATCGAGGGCGCCGTCGTCGACGGGCCGCTAGCGTTCGACAACGCCGTCTCGGCGGCCGCAGCACGCACCAAAGGCATCGTCTCGCCGGTCGCGGGCGCGGCCGACATCCTCGTCGTTCCCGACCTCGAGAGCGGCAACATGCTCGCCAAGCAGCTCGAATACCTCGGCGGCGCCTCGAGCGCCGGCATCGTGCTCGGCGCGCGCGTGCCGATCGTGCTGACGAGCCGGGCCGACTCGCGCGAAGCGCGGATCGCGTCGTGCGCGGTCGCGCTCGTCGCGGCGCGTCCGGGGGCATTTCGCGCGGGAGGGTCCCCGTCGCCGGTCGCCGCTCCGATGCGTTTCGCGTCCGCGGCGCCGCCGGTCGAGATGGAGGCTTGAGCATGAACACGGCCGTGTTGCCCAAGACCGCGCTTCCGCTCGGGGGCGGGCGCGCCGGTACCGTGCCCGAGCAGGGGCCCTCGGCCGAGCCCGTCCTGGTCCTGAACTGCGGGTCGTCGAGCATCAAGTTCGCGTTGTTCGACGCGTCCGTGACGCCGTTGCCGCGCCAGCCGCTGTGGGCCGGCCAGGTCGAGGGCATCGGCGGCAAGGGCCCCAAGCTCGTGCAGGCCGGGTCGCCGCCGACCGCGCTCGTTCTCGACGCACAGAACCCTTACGACGCCGCCTTGCGGCACGTGCGTGCGACCGTCGTCGCCCAGACCGGTGGCCGGCCACCCGCGGTGGTGGTGCATCGCGTCGTGCACGGCGGCAGCAAGTACGCCGCCCCCGTCCGCGTCGATCAGGACGTGCTCGCCGACCTCAAGGGCTACATCGAGCTCGCGCCGCTGCACCAGCCGTTCGCGCTCCAGGCGATCGAGAGCTTGCTCGCCGAGGTGCCCGACCTGCTGCAGGTCGCCTGCTTCGACACCGCATTCCACAGCACGCTCCCCACGGTGGAGCAGATGCTGCCGCTGCCGTACGCGCTGTTCGAGCGCGGCATCCGGCGCTACGGCTTTCACGGCCTGTCGTACGAGTACATGGCGGTTGCCCTCGCCGAGCGCCACGGCGATCTCGCGCGTGGGCGGACGATCGTCGCGCACCTGGGCAGCGGCGCGAGCCTGTGCGCGATGCATGGCCTCGAGAGCGTTGCCACGACCATGGGCTTCTCCGCGCTGGACGGGCTGATGATGGGGACGCGCTGCGGCGCGATCGATCCCGGCGTGCTCCTGCATCTCATGCAGGCCGACGGGTTCGACCTGCCGCGGCTCACCCGCCTGCTGTACCACGAGTCCGGCCTGCTCGGCGTCTCGGGCCTCTCGGCGAGCCCGCAGACGCTGCTCGAGGTCGAGCACCGCGATCCGCGCGCGCGTTCCGCGCTCGAGCTGTACGTGCGTCGCATCGTGCGCGAGGTGGGCGCGTTGACCGCCGTCCTGGGCGGGCTCGACATGCTGGCGTTCACCGCCGGCGTCGGCGAGCACAGCGCGGTCTTGCGCGAACGCGCCTGCAGCGCGCTGGCGTGGCTCGGCATCGATCTCGACGTCGATGCGAACCGCGCGAACGCGCCGGTGATATCGAAGGCGTCGAGCCAAGTTCGCGTCGTGGTCGAGCCGACCAACGAGGAGTGGATCGGCGCGTTTCACGCATTGCCGTTCGTCCGAGAGATGTCATGAGCAGACCCGACGAATCCAAGTACCCGAGCCGGCTTTCGTACGTGCTGAAGCTGCGCGCCGAAGCGACTGCCGATGCCTTGGTCGGGCGCCTCGAAAACCTCGTCACCGGCCAGCGTCTCGCGTTCGCGTCGGCGCGCGAGCTGCTCGACGCGATCGCGCACGAGCTCACGACGGGGGCTGGCGATCCGCCGGCCGAATGAGTGCCCAGCCAGGAGCTTGCTCTTTGCATGGAGGGAGACATGACGACGAATCACGATACGGTCCGCAGCGACCGCTGGGCGAGAACCCTCGAGGAGCTCGATCACGAGATCGGCCGGCTCGCCATGCTGTGTCGCGTGCCGATCCTGGAGAGCGGCGTCATCGAGCGGGTGCTGCACGGCGATCGCCTGGTCTGCGGGGCGGACAACCCAGTGGCGTTCGCGAAGCTGCGCGATCTGCTGATGATGCACTTCGCTGTCCATGCGAAGTGGGCCGCGGAGGTGGGCGAGCCGGAGGTTGCGGCGATCGAAAGGTATGTGATCGAGCGGCTGCGCAAGTCGCTGCCGGAGCTCGGCGGCAGCTGGCCGCCGGCCTGACGGTGCCGCGGAGCATCGACACGCCGGTTCGCAAGCGAGCAATGCCATGGACACGCCCACCATCTCCGTCCTCTCGGGTCTGGTCGGCTCGCTGATCGGCGGATCGGCCACGGTCGCGACGGCCTGGGTGACGCAGCGAACAGTCAACAGGCGCGAGCTGGTGCGCATCGAGATCGGCAAGCGCGAGACGCTCTACGGCGAATTCATCAGCGAGTGCAGCCGGCTGCTCGTCGACGCACTGACGCACACGCTAGAAAACGCAGAGATCCTGCTGCCCAGCTACGCGCTGCTCAACCGCATCCGGTTGAGCGCCTCACATCCCGTGCTCAGCGAAGCCGAGCGGCTCCTGAAACGCATCACGGACCAGTACTTCTCGAAGAACCTCTCGCTCGAGTACGTGCGGCAGATGGTGGCGTCGGATGACGCGGATCCCCTGCATGGCTTCGGCGAAGCCTGTCGTGCGGAGCTGCGCGCGATGCGCGCTCGGCTCTGAGCATCCGTGCCGACGGCTTCGTCCGGCCTGACCGAACGCCGACCGAAGTGCCACGGTTCACTGACGACTTCGCGTGGTTTGCCACCTAACCTGACTGCACTTCACATGCAACGACGCGAGCTTGCGATGCCGCTGTTCGAACTTCCCTTCGTGACGCCCCGACCAGCGCAATCGCCGCGCTGCCTCGCAACGCCGCTGCGAGTGCTCGCGCTGGCACTTCCGGCTGCGCTGTGGCTGGCCGGATGCACGACCCCGGTGCTGCAGTCGTCGGTGCCGGTGCCGAGCGGCTATGCCGCCGCATCGCGCGCCGAGGCCGAACCCGAGGTCGCCTGGTGGGAAAGTTATGGCGACCCGGTTCTCTCCGACCTCATCCGCCGCGCCGCTCGCGAGAACCGCGACGTGCGCATCGCCGCGCAGCGGGTGCAGGCGGCGCGCGCCGGGGTCACCATCAGCCGCTCGTACCTGGTGCCGAACGTCGGCCTGAGCGGTCGCGCAGGCGACGCCAGGACCGGCTACGACGCGGCGACCCGGCAGGCCCTCCCCGATACCAAGAGCGCCAGCGCCGGCGTCGAAGTGGCATGGGAGGTCGACCTTTCCGGCCGCTTGCGCGCGGGCGCACGCGCGGCAGCCGCGGACGCGCTGGCCGCCGAGGACGGCGAGCGTGCCGTGCGACTGCTCGTGATGACCGACGTGGCCGCGAACTACTTCATGCTCGTCGGTGCGCAACGACAGCTCGAGACGGTGCGCGCGATCGTCGCGGCACAGGACGAGACGCTGCGGCTGGTGCGAGCCCGCCAGCGCGCCGGCCTCGCGACGCCGTTCGACGTCGAGCGCGCGCAGACCGACGCGTCGCGCGCGCACGCCGCGATCCCGCCGCTCGAGACGGTGGCCGCCGTCTCACGTCATCGCATCGCGGTGCTGATCGGCGACCAGGCGGTGAATGCGGCGAGCATCGTTCCGGCGACCGGCGAGCTGGTGCTGCCGGCCGCGCGCCCCGGCCAACCGGCCGAGCTGCTCGAGCGCCGGCCCGACCTGCTCGCCCTGAACGCCCAGCTCGACGCGGCCAACGCGCGTCGGCAGCAGGCGCACGCCGAATGGTTCCCGCGGCTCTTCCTCGGCGCGCTGTTCGGCAGCCAGAACGTCGAGCTGAACGGCATCGGCATGGGCGCGGCGCGCTTCAGCTCCGCCGCCGCGCTGCTGGCGATGCCGATCTTCAATGCCGGGCGCACGCGGGCGATCAACGAGATCGCCGAGGCCGGCCAGAACGAGGCTGTGCTGCGTTACGAGAATGGCATCGTGCGCGCGCTCGAGGACGTCGAGAACGCGCTCGTGACGCTGCGCGACGAGCGCCAGCGGTCCGAGGACCTGCAGTCGGCCGCGCAGTCCGCGGAAGCCGCTCTCGGCCGCGCGCAATCGTTGTACGACCGCGGCCAGATCGACCTCCTGCCGCTGCTCGATGCGCAGCGCGCGCGCCTGTCGGTACGCGTGGGCGCGAACGACAGCCGCACCCAGCTCCTGCTCGACAGCGTCCAGCTCTACAAGGCGCTCGGCGGCGGTTGGCAGGCCTTCGAGCCCGCTGCGCAGCCCGCTTCGACCGCCTCCACAGCCACGCCGAAATCATGAAACCAGCCCGAGGAACCGTCGTGAAAACCTCTTGTGCCGCAACCCTGCTCGCCGCATCGATCGCCGCGATCCTGTCCGGCTGCTCCCAACCTCCGCCGCCCGAACGGTTGCGCGCGGTTCGCACGGTCCAGCTCCGTTACGACAAGACCCAGGAGAAGGACCGCTACTTCGGCTCTGTCCAGGCGCGCTACGAGGTCGATCAGGGCTTTCGCGTCGGCGGCAAGGTCGTCATCCGCAAGGTCGACGTCGGCCAGAAGGTTCGCCAGGGCGACGTCATCGCCGTGCTCGACGATGCCGACTACAAGCTCGCCGTCCAGGCGGCGCAGCAGCAGCTCGTCGCCGCGGAGGCGCAGGCCCGCCAGGCGCAATCGGATCGCGAGCGCCTGGACGCCCTCAAGGGCGACGGCTCGGTCAGCCCGTCCGACGACGAGAAGGCGCAGAGCAACGCGCAGACGACGCGCGCTGTCGCCGAGGCCGACGCGCGCAAGCTCGAGCTGGCTCGCAACCGCCTCGAGTACAGCACCCTGCGCGCGTCGCAGGACGGCGTCGTGACCAGCGTCAAGTTCGAGGTCGGCCAGGTCGTCGGCGAAGGGCAGCCGATCGTGTCGATCGCCAAGGACGTGGAGCCGGAGATCGTCGTCAACGTCCCCGAGGACCAGCTGGCGGCGTTCAAGACGTCGCGCTACAAGGCGACGCTGACGAGCGCGCCCGACCAGTCCTTCGACGTCGTCTTGCGCGAGCTCTCGCCGCAAGCCGCGGCGGCCACGCGCACGTTCCGCGCACGCCTGAAGCCTGCGACGCCCCGGCCGCTACCGCTCGGCGCAAGCGCCAGGCTCGAGGTCGACCGTCCGGCCAGCGAGGCAGCTGCGGCCGTGATCCCGGCCGCGGCGATCACGCAGGACAAGGGCCGGCCAGCGGTGTGGGTCGTTCGTCGCAAGGCCGACGAGCCGGTCGGCATCGTCAACCTCCTGCCCGTCTCGGTCCAGGGATATCGCAACGACGACGTGCTCGTTTCCGGGCCGGCGGCGGGCGAGCTCGTCGTGACCGCAGGCGTGCAGAAGATGGCCCCGGGGCTGCGCGTCGCGCTGCCCGGCGCCGACACCAACGTCGAATCCAGGCAGGCATCGCGATGAAGTCCTTCAATCTCAGCGAATGGGCGCTGAACAACCGCGCCATCGTGCTGTTCATGATCCTCGCGATCATGATCGGCGGCGTGCTGGGCTTCAAGAAGCTCGGCCAGCTCGAAGACCCGAAGTTCTCGGTGCCGTCGATGACGGTGATGGTCGTCTGGCCGGGCGCGACCGCGCAGCAGATGCAGGACGAGGTGCTCAACCGGATGGAGCGGAAGTTCGAGCAGCTCGACCACTTCGACAAGGTCAAGACCTACGCGCGCCAGGGCTACGCCGGCATGCTGATCTCGGTCAAGGGCGGCACGTCGCACGCCGACCAGCGCGAGGCGTGGTATCAGGCGCGCAAGAAGTTCAGCGACATCAGGCTCGAGCTGCCCGACGGCGTGATCGGGCCGATCTTCAACGACGAGTTCGGCGACGTGACCGGACTGCTGTACGCGGTCAAGGGCGACGGCGTCAGCCAATGGGAGCTCTCCGACACCAGCGAGGACATCAAGCGCCGGCTGCTCAAGGTGCCGATGGTCAAGAAGGTCGACATCTACGGCAAGCAGGCCAAGAAGGTCTACGTCGAGTTCTCGAACGAGCGCCTGGCGGCGCTCGGGATCACGCCGCTGCAGATCGCGGAAAGCCTGCACAACCAGAACGCCATCGAGGCGAGTGGCCAGGTCGACACCGGCACCGATCGGGTGATGGTGCGGGTGAGCGGCCAGTTCACGAACCTGGACGACATCCGCAACGTCCCGATCTCGGCCGGCGGACGCGTCCTCAAGCTGGGCGACTTCACCACCGTCACGCGCGGCCAGGAGGACCCTCCGACCTACACGATCCGCCACAACGGCCAGCAGGTGCTGATGCTCGGCGTCGTGATGACCGACGACGGCAACATCGTCGAGCTCGGCAAGGCGCTCGAGACGGCGGTCGGCAAGGTCCAGTCGGAGCTCCCCTACGGCGTCGAGCTCGAGCGTGTCGCCGACCAGCCGACGGTCGTCGGCGAGTCGGTCTGGGAATTCGAGCGCTCGCTGATGGAAGCGCTGGCGATCGTGCTCGTCGTCAGTCTGGTCAGCCTCGGCTGGCGCACCGGGATCGTGGTCGGGCTGTCGGTGCCGATCGTGCTCGGCGCGGTGGCGCTGGTGATGCTCGCGATGGGCTGGAACCTCGAGCGCGTCTCGCTCGGCTCGCTGATCATCGCGCTCGGCTTGCTGGTCGACGACGGGATCATCGCCGTCGAGATGATGGTCGTGAAGATGGAGGCCGGGTGGGACCGCGTGAAAGCGGCCGCCTTCTCCTACGCGGCGACCGCCATGCCGCGGCTGAGCGGCGCGCTCATCACCACCGCCGCCTTCATGCCGATCGGTCTCTCGAAGTCGACCACCGGCGAGTACGCCGGCGGCATCTTCTGGATCGTCGGCGCCGCGGTGGTGTTCTCGTGGTTCGTGTCGGGCGTCATCACGCCGTATCTCGCGGTCAAGATGCTGCCGGACTTCAAGAAGCACGACCACGGCGGCGATCCGTATCACACGCCGTTCTATCGCAAGCTCCGCGGCCTGATCGACGGCGCCATCGAGCGGCGCTGGTGGGTCATCGGCGCCACGTTCGCGGCGCTGGCGCTCTCGATTCTCGGCAGCAAGCTGGTTCCCCAACAGTTCTTCCCCAACAGCGACCGGCCCGAGCTCATCGTCGAGCTGCGGCTGAAGGAAGGCTCCTCCTTCGCGGCGACGACCGAGCAAGTCAAGAAGATGGAAGCGGTGCTCGCGAAGGACCAGGACATCAAGTTCTACACCGCGTACACCGGCGCCGGCCAGCCGCGCTTCTACCTGTCGCTCGATCCCGAAATGCCGAACCCCGGCTACGCCGCCTTCGTCGTCATGACCAAGGGCCTGGAGGCGCGCGAGCAGGTGCGCTCGCGCCTGATGGCGAGTGTCAACGAGAAGTTCCCGAACGTGTGGGTCCGCGTCACGCGCCTCGAGCTCGGTCCGCCAGTGGGCTTCCCGGTCCAGTTCCGCGTCGTCGGCCCGGACACGCTCAAGGTGCGCGAGATCGCGCGCGAAGTCGAAGCGGCGGTCGCCGCGAGCCCGAAGGTGCGCGACGTGCAGCTCGACTGGAACGATCCGGTCCGGATGCTGAGGGTCGACGTCGATCAAGACAAGGCGCGCACGCTCGGCCTCGCGCCTGCCGACGTGGCGTTCGTGACGCAGACCTTCATGAATGGCGCGACCCTGTCGCAGCTGCGCCAGCACGAGGATCTGGTCGACATCGTCGCGCGTGCCGTGCCTTCGGAGCGCCTCGACCTCGACACGCTCAAGGACGTCAACCTCTACACCCGCGAGGGCACGGTCGTGCCGCTGGCACAGGTCGCGCGCGTACGCTTTCAGCTCGAGGAGCCGGTGCTCTGGCGCCGCAACCGCGACATGGCGATCACCGTCCGCGCCGACGTGAAGGACGGCGAGCAGGCCGTGTCGGCGACACAGTCGATCGTTCCGCAGCTGAAGCAGATCGAGGCCAGGCTGCCGTCCGGCTATCGCATCGACATCGGGGGCGCCGTCGAGGAGAGCGACAAGGCCAACAAGGCCCTTGCCGGCGTGTTCCCCTTGATGCTGGTGACGATCCTGACGATCCTGATGCTGCAGCTGCAGAGCTTCTCGAAGATGTTCATGGTGCTCCTCACCGCGCCGCTCGGTCTCATCGGCGTCGTCGCCGCGCTGCTCGTGTTCCAGGCGCCGCTCGGCTTCGTCGCGATTCTCGGCATCACGGCGCTGAGCGGAATGATCATGCGCAACTCGGTGATCCTGATCGACCAGGTGCGCGAGGAGATGGAGCTCGGCCTCGATCCGTGGAATGCCGTGCTCGAAGCCGCGGTGCATCGGACGCGGCCGGTGGTCCTGACCGCGGCGGCCACCGTGCTGGCGATGGTGCCGCTGACGCGCAGCGTCTTCTGGGGCCCGATGGCGATCGCGATCATGGGCGGCCTCACCGCAGCGACGGTGCTCACGATCTTCTTCGTGCCGGCGCTGTACGCGGCGTGGTTCCGCATCACGCGCCAGCCGCGTGCGGATCCGGTGCCCGCGTCTGCGCAGCCGGCGCTCGCGTCCTGATCGAGCTCACGCGACGGCCGAAGCCGATGCCATGGAACCGGTGTTCCGCCTGGACGCAGACGAGCTGGTGCTCACGGTACCGGCCGCGGGATTCGGTGCCGACTGGCTGGCGCGACCGCTCCCCGAGCTCGGGCTGCCGGCGGATCGGGGAGCGTACGCGCTGCGCGTCGATGCGCCCCCGGCCTGGCGCTGGTCGACGAGCGACGCTGCCTTCCTCGCGACCGTCGTCCGCGATCTCGAAGGGCCGACGAACGCGCTCGAAGTGCGCGGGCTGCCCAGCGAGCTGAAGTCGCTGCTCGACCTCGCGCGCGCAGCGCCGGGTGCGCCGGCCGAATCGAGTGGCCAGCGCCGGCTCGACATCCGCGCTCGCGTCGGCGCGCTCGCGCTCGCCGCCTTCGCCGATGCTCGTCTCTTCGTCGAGCTGATGGGGCAGGTGGTGCTCCTCCTGCCGAAGTACGGAGCCGGACGCGCGCGGATCCGGCGCGCCGACGTCTGGGAGATGTTCGCCGACTGCGGTCATCGTGCGCTGCCGATCGTCGCGATCGTCAACCTGCTGATGGGCGGGATCCTGGCATTCGTCGGCGCGGTCGAGCTCCAGGACTTCGGTGCCGGCATCTACGTCGCCAACCTCGTGGGGATCGCGTCGATCCGCGAGCTCACGCCGATCCTCAACGCGATCGTTCTCGCCGGCCGGACCGGTGCGAGCTTCGCGGCGACCCTCGCGACGATGCAGGGCAACGAGGAGATCGATGCGCTCACCACGCTCGGCGTGCCGGCCGAGGAGTTCCTGGTGCTGCCCCGCGTCGTCACCCTGTCGCTGCTGATGCCGCTCTTCTTCCTCTACGGCTCGGCGTTTGCGCTGGCCGGTGGCATGCTCGTCGCGACGCCGATCCTCGGCCTCTCGCCGATCGCCTACCTCAAGCAGACGCAGGATGCGATCGGCGGCGCGAACTTCGCGATCGGCGCCCTGAAGGCGCTCGTGTTCGGCGCCGTCGTCGCGCTGATCGGCTGCCACCAGGGCCTGCGCGCGTCGCGCAGCGCCGCCGGCGTCGGCGCGGCGACGACGAGCGCGGTCGTGAACTCGATCATCGCCGTCATCGCGCTGGACGCCGTGTTCGCCGTCTGCGCCCACGCGCTGCACACCTGACCATGGATGCCGGCGCCGCCATCTCGATCGACGACGTCGATATCGGCTACGGTGGAGCGCCGATGCAGTCCGGGATCCGCGCCGAGATCGGGCGCGGCGAGATCTTCGCCGTCGTCGGCGACAGCGGCTCGGGCAAGAGCACGTTGCTGAAGACGATGATCGGGCTCATCCCGCCGCGCCGCGGCGAGATCCGTTTCGCCGGCAGGCCGCTCGCCGAGCACATGGAGGCGGGCAGGCCGCCGTTCGGCGTGCTGTTCCAGAACGGCGCGCTCTGGACCTCGATGACGGTCGAGGAGAACGTGACGCTGCCGATGGAGCTGCAGCGCTACTCGACGTCCTCGGCGCGGCCGGCGCTCGCGCGCTTCAAGCTCGCGCTCGTCGGCCTCGCGGGTCACGAGCAGCAGTCGCCGGCCAGCCTCAGCGGCGGCATGCGCAAGCGAGCCGCGCTCGCGCGCGCGCTCGCCCTCGATCCCGGCGTCCTCTTCCTCGACGAGCCTTCCGCGGGTCTCGACCCCCTCACGTCGCGCCGGCTCGATCGCCTGATCACCGGTCTGCGCGACGGGCTCGGGATCACGGTGGTGCTGGTCACGCACGAGCTCGAGAGCCTCTACAGCATCGCCGATCGCATGCTGTTCCTCGACGGCGAGGCGCATCGGCCGGTCGCGCTCGGCGCTCCGGCCGAGCTCGCGCGGCACGCCGAGAGCGCGAAAGTCCGCGACTTCCTGCGCGCCCGCACCCAGGCGGGCGCAACGCTTCCGGAGGCCGCACGATGAAGCCCCGTCCCGTCGCCGTCGGTGCCTTTCTGCTCGCCGCGTTCGCGCTGCTCGTGGGCGGCATCCTGTTCTTCACCGCCGGCACGCTCACCGCCAAGCATGTGCGCACGGTGAGCTTCTTCCCGGGGACGGTCGCCGGCCTGCAAGTCGGCTCGACCGTGACCTTCCAGGGGGTTCCCGTCGGCCAGGTGACCTCGCTCGGCGTCCGCGTCACGCAGGACGTCCGGCGACCGATCATCCAGGTCGAGATGGAGCTGGTGCCGAGCCGCCTCGCGGTCTACGGCGTGCCGCGCTTCCGCGACGACGACGAGCTGGTGGCGACGCTCGTCCAGCGCGGCCTCGCTGCGCAGCTCATCAAGGAAAGCTTCATCACCGGCCGGCTCGGCGTCGAGCTGGCGTTTCGGACCGGGGTCGAGACGTCGCGTGTCGGCGGGACCGATATGCCCGAGGTGCCGACGGTGCCGAGCGATTTCGCGGCGCTCGCCCGGCAGCTGCAGGCGGTCGACCTCGCCGGCGCGGTGGAGACGTTCCAGCACACCGCGGCCTCGCTCGATGCGCTCCTGAACAGCCCCGAGTTGCGCCAGACGCTGCACGAGGCGCCGGTCGTGCTGGCGCAGCTGCGGCAGACGCTGGCGACCGCCGACCGCGAAGTGACGGCGTTCTCGCGCACCGGGCAGGGCGCCGTCGGCGAGAGCGCGATCGCCTTGCAGAAGACGCTGACCTCGGTGCAAGGACTGGTCGCGACGCTCGACCGCGAGTCGACGACGACGCTGACGGCGATGCGCGGAACGCTCAACCGCGCCGACGGCGCGCTCGAGGACACCCATCTGCTGCTCGATCCTCAGGGGCAGATGGTCTCGCAACTTCAGCAGACCGTCGACGACCTCGCGACGACGGCTGCGCGCCTGCGCAACGTCGCCGAACGGGTCGACCGCGACCCTTCGGTGCTCGTTCGGGGGAGGTGAACCATGCATGACGCTGCCCGTCTGACCATCGGCGGGATCGCGCTCGCTCTCGCAGGCTGCGCGTCGTCGCCGCCGACACTGGTCGCGCTTCCGTCCGCAACCGCTCCTGCCGCGGGCCCGGCATCCGACGCGGCCACGACCGTGCGGCTGCGCCGGGTGCACGTCCCCGACTACCTCGACGGCCTCCCGGTGGTGACGGGACGCGACCGCCACGTCCTCGTCGTCGCCGATCGCACCGAGTGGGCGGAGCGACCCGCTGAGGGCGTCTCGCGCGTGCTGCGCGACGCCCTCGCGCAGCGACTCGGCTCGAGTCGCGTGCTGATCGCCGGCGACGGGCGTCGCGCCGATGCCGATCTCAGCGTCGAGCTGATCGCGCTCGATCCGGCTCGCGACGCGATGACGCTCGACGCACGCTGGTCATTCGCCTGCCGCACACCCGCGCAGAACCACGCCGGGCGGACCGTGGTGCGGGTCGACGTGAGCGCCACGACGCCACAGGCTGTTGCCGCGGCGACCAGCGAGGCGGTGTCGCGGCTCGCCGACACGCTCGCGGCCGACGTTGGCTGCGCCGGTCGGAACTGATTCGGGTTCGGCCACTGAAGGCCGACGCAATTCGGACCGATCGCCCACGACTTTGCGCGCGGCCCGGCATACCTTGGCACCTTCAACTCTGGAGACGACCATGGGCCAGGCACAGATGCAGCAACTGCCGAGCGACAACTACGAGCTTCGCTTCCGCTCACTCAACCGGCCGGGCCACGGCTATACCTTCCCCTGCGACGAATGCGGCCGCGTCGACATGGATGCGCTGAGCGACGGCGAGCGTCACAGCTATCTGTTCGCGCGCGCGATCATCGGCCAGGAGCTCTCGTTTCCCGCCGTGCAGCGCGTCGCTCCCGCACCGAACTCAGACCATTCGTCGACGGCACGGTCACGACTTTGCGCGGCGTCGAGCCTAACGTGCGCCTCATGAACGGAGCCATCCAATGATCGCCTCGATGCACGCACCGCTGTCGCCGGTCCTCGCGCCGGCTCCGCTCCTTCGCTCGCGCAAGCGCCGCCCCCTCCTTCATGAGGATTCGTCGTCTCAGTCGCCCGCGACGCAGCGCCTCGCGCCGCCCGCCTCGCGCTGGCCGAACGATGCCGATGCGCGGACAAGCGAGGTCCTGCATGCGTTCGGCCGGACAGGAGGCATCGTGAGCGGCGACGAGCTGACGGTCCTGCTGCGCGACCGGACGTCGCAGCCGATCTCGATGCTCGCGCGATGGATTGTGGAGCGTCGGGTGGTGAGCTTCGGATGGCACGGCGAGTACCTCGTGCCGATGTTCCAGTTCGATCGTGCCGACATGACCGTGCTCCGCTCGGTGTCGGCAGTCCTCGATGAATTCGAAGGCACGTTCGACGACTGGGACCTCGCCACCTGGTTCGCGTTGCCGAACGACTGGCTGGGAGAAAAAGCCCCGGTCGACGTTCTCCCGCGTGACCCGCATGCCGTGCTGCAAGCAGCGCGCGCCGATCGCTTCATCGCGCGCGGCTAGACGATGCCTCTTGCTCTTCAAACCCATGCACGCCAAGCCGTGCGTTCATTCGCAAAGGAAACCTCGATGAAAACCCGACTTCTGATGACCTCGGCCGCCATTGCCCTGATGGCTCTGGGCGGATGCGTCACCAACAGCTCGCCCGGTTTCGAAGCCGGCCCGGCGCCTCGCATGGAAGACGGCGTCGCCACGACGACGGCCGCCTTGTACGAAAGCGCACCCGGCTCGCAGGAGCTCGCCGCCAAGGCGAAGGGCATGCTCGTCTTCCCTCGGGTCATTGATGGCGGCGTGATCGTCGGCGGCGAATACGGCCGCGGCGCTCTGATCGTCGACGGCCGCGCCGTCGGCAGCTACAAGGTGACCAGCATCTCGCTCGGGCTGCAGGCCGGCCTGCAGTCGCAGTCGCTGGTCCTGATGTTCATGAGCCAGGAGGCGCTCGACCGCTTCACGCGCGACAACACCTGGACGGCAGGTGCCGACGCGTCGGTCGCGATCGGGCGGGTCGGTGCTAACGGGCGGCTCGAGACTGTCAATGAAAGCGGCGTGATCGCATTCGCCCTGACGAACGCCGGCGTGATGGCCGGCGCCAGGGTCGACGGCACGCGCATTTCGAAAGTCTCGTCATGACCGCCGCGTGCGCAGGAAAGGCCATGAGCATCACCCGATGGAGGAGCGCGATTCTCGTCGCGGCCACCGTGGCGATCGCGCTCATCGGCACCTCGGCAGCACTCGCCGACGAACGTCCGACCGTCGACTGCACGATCCGGTTCCAGCTCTCGGGCTGGTCGGCGATCTATGAGCGGGTCGATGGCACGGGCATCGTCGCTTGCTCGGACGACACGTCGCTGCCGGTCGAGATCCAGGCGCGCGCCGCGGGGTTCACCGTCGGCAGGTCGAAGGTCACCAGCGGCGCGGGCACGTTCGCCCACGTGCACCGGATCTCCGACGTGTTCGGCACCTATGCCGAAGGCGACGCGAATGTCGGCGCCGTGAAGTGGGGTGCGGCGCAGGTGCTGACCAACGGCAAGGTGTCGCTCGGGCTCGCCGGCACCGGCGAAGGCCATGACCTCGGCGTCGGCGTCGCCGGTTTCACGATCCGTCCCCGCTAGACGCCGCAGGACCGAACCGCGACCGATCGTCGACTGTTGCCTGACGACGTGCGATCGATCGAGACCTAAGGTTCGGTGCATGAAAAACACCACTACACATGAGGAGTCCGCCGTGCTTCGACCTGCCTCCGCCAAGTTCGCTTTCCCTTCCGCTTCCATCGCCGACGCGACCCAGCGCTTGCTGGCGGTGGCAGCCGCGCTGACCGCGGCCGCCTTGCTCGCGGCTGCGCCTCACGCCCAGGCGGCGGACACGCCCGCCGGCGCCGCGCCGCACGAGGTGCGCGGCGTGAAGCTCGATTCGATCTGTTCGGTGTGCGGTGTCGTCTCCGACGTGCACACCGAGACCCGGAATGCGCCGGCGGATGGCAAGGGTGTCGTCGCCGGTGCGGTCGTGGGCGGCCTGGCCGGCCACGGCATGGGCGGCGGCTCCGGCCGGGCGGCCATGACCGTGCTCGGCGCGGTCGGCGGTGGCGTGGCCGGCAATGCCATCGAGAAGAAGATGCGCCGCGTCACGGTCTGGACGACGACCGTCGTGTTCAAGGACGGTGCCGTCCGCAGCTACGAGAACGACTCGGGCCCGAAGGCCGAGCCCGGCGACATCGTCGTCATCGCCGACGGGCATCCGGCGCGCGTGGAGCGGTGAGCCTAGCGGCCGTTTGCGCTGGCAATCGCGTTGGGGGTAAGCCGGAGGGGTAAGGATCAGCCGCGACGACGTCGCCGCCAAGTCCGCGATGCTTTCCCGGATCGCGGGTCAGAGAGCGCGTGCCTTGAATGAATCCGGTGCGCCCTGCGCCGGACCGGCACGACGATTGCTCGGCCCCCATCCTCGGGCCTTCGTCAATGACGCCATCGAGCCAAGCCGACCGCGGTGCAGCCGCCACCGCGCTTCCCACCGCGTCGATCGATCGCGTGGTCGAGAACGGCGTCCCGGTCTACTACCTTCAAGGCCTCTGGCGGCTATCGCATCTTCCCGAAGCGATCAACGCATTACGCGAGGCGGCGCCGGCGCAGGGCCCGCGCTGCGTGCTCGATGGCAGCCGGCTCAAGGCGCTCGACACCGCCGCGGCATTCGTCGTCTTTCGCCGGCTTGCGGAGGTCGGCTACGCCGCCGGGTCGGTCAGCCTGCGCGCCATGGCCGAGGGCCAGAGCCGATTGATCGCGTTGGTGATCGAACGCATGCACGCGCCGGCCGCCAGGCCTTCGCCCCCCCGCCTCGGACCGGTTGCGCGCCTTGGCGCAGCGGCGCTGGCGGTCGCCGCCCACCTGAGGGCCCATGCAGCATTTATCGGCGCCGTCGCGGTAGAGATGCTCTCGCTCGTGCGCGCACCGCGTCACTTCCGCTACCGCGAAGCCACATCGCAGTTCGAGTCGGCCGCGCTCGATGCGATCCCGATCGCATCGCTCGTCACCTTGCTCATCGGCGTCGTCTTCGCCTACCTGCTCGGCGTGCAGGCGCAGCAGTACGGCGCGACGATCTTCGTCGTCGACGGCGTCGGCCTGGCGATCTGCCGCGAGCTCTCGCCGATCCTTGTCGCCGTCATCGTCGCGGGACGCTCAGGCGCCGCGTTCACGGCCCAGATCGGCTCGATGAAGGTGCAGGAGGAGACCGACGCGATCCGCACGCTCGGCCTCTCGCCGACGCAGGTGCTGGTGATCCCGCGCCTCGTCGCGCTGATATTCGGCGTGCCGCTGCTCGTCTTCGTCGGCGACGTCGCCGGAATCGCCGGCGGCATTCTGGTCAGCGCGTGGCAGCTCGACATCGCGCCGGCGACCTTCGTGACCCGGCTGCACACGGTGCTCGCGCCCAGCTCGGTCGTCGTCGGCCTGGGCAAGGCGCCGGTCTTCGGGGTGTTCATCGCGACCATCGCGTGTCGCATGGGAATGTCGGTCGCGCGCGACGCGCGCAGCGTCGGCGAGCACACGACGTCGACCGTGGTGCAGAGCATCGTCTGGGTGATCGTGCTCGACGCCGCCTTCGCGGTCGCGCTGCAGCGCCTGGGGATCTGATGGATACGGTGCTCGAGGTGGACCGCGTGGTCACCCGCTTCGGCAGCGACGTGATCCACGATGGGGTCAGTTTCGCGATCCAGCGCGGCGAAGTGGTCGCGCTGATCGGCGGCAGCGGCACCGGCAAGTCGGTGCTGCTCAAGGAGATCATCGGCCTCCTTCGACCCACTCGCGGTGCCGTCAGCCTGTTCGGCAGCGACGTCTGGAGCGCGAGTGACGCGCACCTGAACGAGCTGCGCGGACGCTTCGGGATGCTCTTCCAGGATGGAGCGCTGTTCTCGTCGCTGTCGGTCGCCGAGAACATCGCGGTTCCGTTTCGCGAGCACAGCAGGGTCGCGGAGGAGCTGATCAATCCCCTCGTCGGTTTCAAGCTTTCGCTCGTCGGGCTGAGCGAGGACACCTGCCGCAAGACGCCGGCGCAACTTTCGGGCGGCATGCGCAAGCGCGTGGCCCTCGCACGCGCGCTCGCCCTCGAACCCGAGATCCTGTTTCTCGACGAGCCGACCTCTGGGCTCGATCCGATCAGCGCGCGCGCTTTCGACGCTCTTGTGCATACGCTCAGCGTCAGCCTCGGACTCACGGTCTTCATGGTGACGCACGACCTCGACACGCTCTTGTCGATCGTCGACCGCGCGATCGCGCTCTCGCACGGTGCCGTGATCGCGGACGGGACCATCGAGGCGGTGCGCCAGAGCGATCACCCCTGGATCAAAGAGTACTTCTCGACGCGTCCCTCGACACGAAACGGAAAGGAGCAGTGATGGAACCAGAAGCCCGCTACGCCTGGGTCGGTGTCTCCGTGCTGTTCATCCTCACGCTCATGATCGCTGCGCTCCTCTGGCTCGTCGCTTCGGGCCGGCACGGCGAAGAGCGGACCTATCGGATCTACTTCGCGCGCCAGTCTCTCGAGGGACTGCAGATACGCAGCGACGTGCTGATGAAGGGCATCCGGATCGGTGCTGTCTCCGGCTTCACGTTCTCGCCGACGAGGCCGGGCACGGTCGAGGCGACGGTAGCCGTCGACCCCGCTGCGCCGGTGCGCGAAAGCACGCGCGCCGTCGTCGAGCGCAACCTGATCACCGGCCTTGCGATCGTCCGCCTTGTCAGCACGACGGAAGACAGCCCTCTTCTGACGACTCCGCCGCCGGGCGAGCGCGACCCCGTCATCGCCGAAGGCGCCTCGCAGCTTCAGCGGGTCTCCGAGTCGCTCAACCTGCTGGCCGCGCGGGCCGACGAAACGATGCGGCGCATCAACATGACGCTTTCCGATGAGAACCAGGCGGCGCTCGGCGATACGCTGAGCAACCTTCAGCAGCTGTCCAAAAGCGCCGGGGGCGTCTTGGCCCGCCTCGACGGAACGCTCGCGTCGCTCGGTCGAACGGCGGACGAGTTGCGCGTCCAGACCGCGACGCTCGGCGCCGATGGGCATACGCTCGCGGCACGCTACGACACGCTCGGCGCGGAAACCACCACGTCGATTCGCGAAATCGCCGGCAGCATCCGACAGATCAGCGCCGACGTCTCCGTGCTGTCGACGCGCGCCGCAGGTGCGCTGACGGACAGCGACTGGCAGCTGCGCGCGACGGCCCGTCAGGTCGAGACGGGCGCTGCAGCGGTGGGCCAGACGGCGCGACGCCTGGGCGACCCGAAGGCCGCGCTCTTCGGGCCGGCGCCGGAAAGCCTCGGACCGGGAGAGCAACCCCGATGAGGCGGGTGGCCGTGCTCGCAGTCGCGGCTATCCTGTCGGGATGCGCCGGCTTGAAGACGGGCCAGGCGCCGCGCTACTACACGCTCGAAGCCCCCGCCGCGCCGGCCGAGGCCGGCGCGGTCAGGAACGAGGCCGTGCTGGTCCTCGCACCGGCGACCGTGGCAAGCTTCTACGACACCCAGGACATCGTCTACAGCCGGACGCCGGGCTCCCTGGCGTACTACCAGTTCAGCCGCTGGACCGAGCCACCCGGCGTTCCCCTGACGAGGCAGCTCGCGGCGCGGATCGACCAGAGCAAGGCTTATCGCGTGGTAGCGATCGCCGGCTCGGGCGTCGGTGGCAACCTCGTCCTGGCGACGCATGTCGAAGAGATCTATCACGACGCTGCAGAGGTTCCGGGGACCGCGCGCGTGACGCTGACCGCGGAGATGGTCGACACGAGCCGGCGGGTTCTGGTCGGGCGCCGCCGGTTCAGCGCGTCCGTGCCGGTTCCGTCGCACGATGCGGCGGGCGCGGTGGCCGGGTGTCGTCTTGCCGTCGGGATCGTCTTCGATCAGATCGTGGTCTGGATCGACGAACTCGCGGCACCGTAGGAGATCAGAGACCCCCATAGGTAGACCGAGGGTCTGACAGAGACGTCAACCCTCGGTTTGTGCTGTTCGCGTTCGCCGCGCTACGGTGGTTCGCGGCGGGTAGACGTTGCGCAATGACACCTCAGTTCCACTGGGAAGCGCTCTACTGGTGAGAGTGAAGGGCGGACGCGTTTCCTATGACAGCCAGCCGCCCGTAAAACCCGCCGCGCGCAGGCCCGCGACCAATGGCGTGCTCTTTGCCATCAGCGACCAGATCAGCCCCGATCGGAAGTTCTCGATCATCAGTACCGTCGGCCCTTCGTTGATGCCGAAGTGGTAGGGCGAGATCCAGCCGATGCCGTCGTCGCCGTGGATCTCGTACACCGGATTGATCGAGGCCTTGAAGCCGTAGGGATTCGGCGCATGGACGGGAAGCCTGATGAAGTTCGCCAGGGTCGGGACGACGATCTCGGGGGCGAAAGGGAGCGATGCCGCTACCGCCCATGGTGCGAGCGTGCCGTCGTCCGGACCGAAGGGCACGCCGCGGGCCACGTAGTCGAAGAAGCTGCGCTCGATGCCATCGACGTTTCGGGTCTCGAAACCGGGCCCGTCGCTGGCGGTGATGCCCCAACACGTCTCGCCCACATGCTTGAACCCGAGCGGGTTGCGGATCGCATACTGCTGCTGGACGAGCGTCGCGCGCCGGCTGTTTTCGAAGTAGTCGGCGTCGTGGTCGCGCATGAAGCGATCGCGGATGCCGCGAAAGTCGCACCAGATGTGCGACAGCTGGTGGGTGAAGAGCGGTCCCGCATAGAGGTAGGCGAAGCCGTAGATCGTCTTCCACTCGTAGCTGGCGCACCAGGCGTTGTACGAGACCGGGTCGATGGGATGGGTCGGCGAACCGAGCGCGAGGAGGTAGAGCAGGAGCGCCTCGTCGTAGCCTTCCCAGTGGTAGGGCAGAAAGCCGTGCTCGGGCCGCCAGCCGTGACACAGGGTGTCGCGACCGGCGCGCATCCAGGCCCAGTCGACACGCTCGTAGAGCATCTGCCCGAGCGCGCGGATCTCGCCTTCGGCGCTGTTCGCGGCAGCGAAGAACGCGACCGCGGCGAGCACGCCGGCGATCAGGAGTGCCGTGTCGACGCTCGAGAGCTCGCTTTGCCAGGCACGCCGGCCTGTGCTCATGTCGAGGAAGTGGTAGTAAAAGCCCTTGTGGCCGGTCGCGTCGGCGTCCGGGCCCTGCTCGCTCGCCGCAAGGAAGCGCAGCATGACGAGCGTCCGCTGCGCTGCCTGGTCTCGGCTCATGAAATTGCGCTGTACGCCAACCAGGTAGGCGGTGAGCGCCATCCCCATCGCGGCAATGCTGGCGGGCCAGTTCTCGCTCGTCTTGTCGAGGACCAGTCCGTTCACCGGATTGATCTCGTGAACGAAGTAGGCGAACGAATCGCGCTGCAGGCGCAGCAGCATTCGCCCATGGTGTGACGCCAGGCTCATCGGGCGGGGCTTGCGGCTGTCGCCCACCCTTCGCCGGTTCCTGCGATTGCGTTGTCGGCGCCGCAGAGCTGACGCGATGCGGCTTGGGTGTCGAGGTTACGTCGCGTCATGGCAAGAACTTTGCATCCACAAAGACATCGACGCCTGCTTCGGGCGTGATGAAGCGCGCTGGAATGGATTCGCCGGCGCGCCAGCGTTTCACGGCAGCGCGCTTTTCCTCGCCGAAGGCCATGAAGACGGCCTCGGCGGTGTCGCTGAGGCGGCGTGCGCTCATCGTCGCGCGTTCGGGAGGAGGCTTGGGAGCGTCGAATACCGGCAGCGCGCTGGCCGACTCCGGCCCGCAGCCGAGGTCGTGGCCGGGAAACAGGCTCGCAGTGTGGCCGTCGTCGCCCAGGCCGAGCAGCACGAGATCGAACCGTCCGACCGGATCGAGAACGCTCGCATAGCGTCGCGCCGATTCGACGGGTCCGAGCTCGGCAGGGATCTCGTGGATGTTCCCGTCGGGGATCGCCACGTGGTCGAGCCACACCGAGCGTGCCATGCGTGAATTGCGTCCCTCGTCGTCGCTCGGGGCGCAGCGTTCGTCACCGAAATAGACGTGCCACGCCGACCAGTCCGCCTGGGCGGTGCGCAGCAGTTGGTAGGCGCCGCGCGGCGTGTCGCCGCCGGCGAGCACGAGAACGAACTGCCCGTGCGCCCGGAGCGCGCGCTGTTCGGCGGCAAGTACGCGTGCCGCAACGGCCCGATTCAGTGCCGAACGGTCCGCGACTCCATGCCAGCGGCAAGTCTGCGGATCGTGCGAGGCAAGCATCGACGTCGGTCGTCACAGGACGGGAGCTTGCATGCTACAAGGTCGACGTGAAGCCACTCGTCATCGCGCCGTCGATCCTCGCCGCCGATTTTGGTCGCCTCGCCGAAGAGGTGCGCGCCGTTGACGCGGCCGGCGCCGACTGGATCCATGTGGACGTCATGGATGGGCGCTTCGTCCCGAACATCAGCTTCGGCCCGGTCGTGATTGAGGCCGTGCGGCGGGCGACTGCCAAGCCCCTCAACGTTCACCTGATGATCGTCGAGCCGGAGCGCTTGCTGGAAGACATCGCCCGCGCCGGCGCCGACCACCTGCTCGTCCAGTGCGAGCCGGCGTCGACCATTCACCTGCACCGCGTGTTGTCGCGCATCCGCGCGCTCGGCAAGAAGGCCGGGGCGGTCCTCAACCCTGCCAGTCCGATCGCGTTCGTCGAAGAGGTCCTCCACCTGTGCGACATCGTCCTGGTGATGTCGGTCAACCCCGGCTTTGGCGGCCAGGCCTTCCTGCCCGAGGTGCTGCCAAAGATCCGCAAGCTGCGGCGCTTGTGCGACGCTCGCGGCCTCGACCCCTGGATCGAGGTCGACGGTGGCCAGGACGGCGCGAATGCGTGGCAGGCCGTGGATGCCGGCGCGAACGCTCTGGTCGCCGGCTCGGCGATATTCGGCGCGTCCGACTATGCCGGCGCCATTGCCCGGCTGCGCGTGCACGCGGCGCCGCGGTAGCGGCTGCGGGGCAGGCCCGCAAACACCCTACGCAGAGGATGGGTGGGACCCGTCTTTGCCAAACGCCGAGATGCCGAGCGCAGGAACCATCGCGCGTGCGCCCGCTCCTAGCGAAAGCGGGGCGGGGTTCAAGGAGCGCCCCGGCGGCGATTCGAACGGCGGGGTCGAGTACCGTGGGCCCGCCAGAAGGACTCATGGGCCACGAGGCACTGCCACGCGCAGACCCTACGATCGCTCGAGGAGAACAACGATGCAGCTCGCGATGATCGGTCTCGGTCGGATGGGCGCCAGCATGGTCCGACGGCTGATCGCCAAGGGCCACGACTGTGTCGTCTACGACGTGCAGCCGGCAGCGATCGCGGCGCTGCAGCAGGAGGGCGCGACCGGGGCGGCCTCGCTCGCCGAGCTGGCGGCGAAGATGACGCGGCCGCGCGCGATCTGGCTGATGGTGCCGGCGGGCATCGTCGACGCCGAACTCGACCAACTGAAGCCGCACCTCGATCGGGGCGACATCGTCATCGACGGCGGCAATTCGTACTACCGCGACGACATCCGGCGCGCCGAGGCGTTCACCGCCTCCGGCCACCACTACGTCGACGTCGGCACCAGCGGCGGGGTCGCGGGGCAAGGGCGAGGCTACTGCCTGATGATCGGCGGCGAGGCCGACGTCGTTGCCCGCCTGACGCCGATCTTTGCGGCGCTCGCACCGGGCGTCGACGCGGCGCCGCGGACGCGCGGCAGGTCGGGCGCGCCAGCGCCGGCCGAGCAGGGCTTCCTCCACTGCGGGCCCCACGGCGCCGGCCATTTCGTCAAGATGGTCCACAACGGCATCGAGTACGGCCTGATGGCGGCGTACGCCGAGGGATTGAACATCCTCAGGAACGCCAACGTCGGCAAGCGCGAGCACGCGGTCGACGCCGAGACGACGCCCTTGCGTCACCCCGAGTTCTACCAGTACGAGATGGACCTGCCGCAGATCGCCGAAGTCTGGCGGCGCGGCAGCGTGATCGGCTCCTGGCTGCTCGACCTGACGGCGAGCGCCTTGCAGAAGGACGCCGACCTCGCAGCCTACGACGGCCGTGTCTCCGATTCGGGCGAAGGGCGCTGGACCATCGAGGCGGCGATCGACGAGGCGGTGCCGACGCACGTGCTGAGCGCGGCGCTCTACGATCGCTTCAGCTCGCGCGGCGAGTCCGGATTCGCCAACCAGCTCCTCTCGGCGATGCGCCACGAGTTCGGCGGCCATGTCGAGAAGAAGGCGGGAGGCGGCGAATGAACGACGCACGGGCCGGCATCGTGCCCGCCGTGAGCCCCACCATGGACGCCGCCCGATCCACCGTGACGAGCGCGCCGCTCGTCTTCCTGCTCGACGTCGACAACACCCTGCTCGACAACGACCGCATCATCGGCGACCTGCGCGAGCACCTCGCGCGGGAGTTCGGCGCAGCCAGCGCCGAACGCTACTGGGCTTGGCTCGAGGCGCTGCGCGGCGATCTCGGCTACGTCGACTACCTCGGCGCGCTGCAGCGCTACCGCGCCGAGGTCGAGTCCGACGACGCCGCCGTGCATCGGCTGCTCTCCCTCTCGAGCTTCCTGATCGACTACCCGTTCGCCGAGCGCCTCTATCCGCGCGCGCTCGACGTCGTTGCCCGGCTCGGCCGGCTCGGCCCGACCGTGATCCTCTCTGACGGCGATGTCGTCTTCCAGCCGCGCAAGGTGAAGCGCTCGGGGCTGTGGGACGCGGTCGAAGGCCGCGTCCTGATCTACGTCCACAAGGAGCAGATGCTCGACACCGTGCAGCGCTGCTACCCGGCGCGCCGCTACGTCATGGTCGACGACAAGCAGCGCGTGCTCGCGGCGATGAAGGCGGTCCTCGGCGAGCGCCTCGTCACCGTCTTTCCGCGCCAGGGCCATTACGCGCTCGACCCCGCCAACGTGGCGCGCTACCCGTCCGCCGACCTTGCGGTCGAGCGCATCGGCGACCTGCTCGAGCCCGGTCTCGCGTCGCGGCTCGGCGCCCTTCAGGAGACCTCTTCATGAACGCCAACACAAAGCGCCTGCACGACCTCGGGCAGAGCCTGTGGATCGACAACATCACGCGCCAGATGCTCGACGACGGCACGCTCGCGCGCTACATCGCCGAGCTCTCGATCACCGGTCTCACTTCGAACCCGACGATCTTCGAGCACGCGATCGGCAAGGGCAGCGCCTACGACGAGCAGATCGCATCGCTCGCCGGCGCCGGCCGATCGGGCGAAGACTTGTTCACCCAGCTGGCCCTGCGCGACCTGACGCGCGCCGCCGACCTGTTCCGGCCGGTTCACGACGCCAGCGGTGGCGTCGACGGCTGGGCCTCGCTCGAGGTCTCGCCGCTGCTCATCGACGACGCGGCGAATTCGACCGAGGCCGCTGTACGACTGCACGCCGCGGCGGCGCGACCGAACGTCTACATCAAGATCCCCGGCACGAGGGCCGGCGTCGAAGCGATCGAGGCGTCGATCTTCGCCGGCGTGCCGATCAACGTGACGCTGCTGTTCTCGCGCGAGCAGTACCTCGCCTCGGCGGAGGCCTACCTGCGCGCCATCGAGCGGCGAATCGCCGCCGGGCTCGACCCGAAGGTCGAGTCGGTCGCGTCTCTCTTCGTCAGCCGCTGGGACGTCGCCGTCAAGGACAAGGTGCCGGCCGACCGGCGTAACCGGCTCGGCATCGCCGTCGCCCGACGAACCTACAAGGCGTACCGCGAGCTGCTCGCATCGGCGCGCTGGCAGCGCCTCGCCGCGGCCGGCGCGCATCCGCAGCGCCTGCTCTGGGCGAGCACCGGCACCAAGGATCCCGACGCGCCCGACACGCTCTACGTCGAGGCGCTCGCCGCGCCCGACACGATCGACACGATCCCCGACAAGACGCTCGAGGCGTTCGCCCAGCACGGCAAGGTCGGTGCGCCGATGCCGCTCGACGGCGGCGACGCCGAGGCGGTGATCGCCGGGTTTCGCGCCCTCGGCATCGACGACGCCGCGCTCGCCGAGCAGCTGCAGCGTGAAGGCGGCGCGGCGTTCGCCAAGTCTTGGCAGGGCCTGCTCGCGGGAATCGCCGACAAGGCGGCACAGCTGACGCGGGCGACGGCGAAGTGAAGCCGCGCAGCGACGTGATCGCGGGCGAGATCTTCGCCGGCGCCGAGCACCTGCCACACATCCTGAAGGAAGCGCAGGCGGTCGTCGATCGCGCCCTCGGCGCGGCCGGCGCCGCGGGCGCGAAAGGAGGCTGAAATGGACACGCAACGACTCATCGACACGGCGCGCGCGCTCGTCGCCGGCGACCGCGGCCTGCTGGCGATGGACGAGAGCACGCCGACCTGCGACAAGCGCTTCGCCAAGCTCGGCATCGCCACCACCGAGGCGATGCGACGCGCCTACCGCGACCTGATCGTGACGACGCCGAACCTCGGCCGCTGCATCAGCGGTGCGATCCTCTACGACGAGACGATCCGCCAGACGACCCTGGCCGGCGTGCCGTTCGCGCAGGCGCTCGAGCGCGCCGGCATCGTTCCGGGGATCAAGGTCGACGCCGGTGCCAAGGCGCTGGCCGGCTTCGCCGACGAGGTCGTCACCGAGGGCCTCGACGGGCTGCGCGATCGGCTCGGCGGGTACGCCGCCATGGGCGCGCGCTTCGCGAAGTGGCGCGCGGTCATCAGGATCGGCGCCGGGCTGCCGAGCTCCGGCTGCCTCGCGGCGAACGCGCACGCGCTTGCACGCTACGCGGCGCTCTCTCAGGAAGCCGGCCTGGTGCCGATCGTCGAGCCCGAGGTGCTGATGGACGGCGATCACCCGCTCGCGCGCTGCGCCGCGGTGACGGAGGCGACGCTGCACGCCGTGTTCGACGCGCTCCACGGCCAACGCATCGTTCTCGAAGGCATGCTGCTCAAGCCCAACATGATCGTTCCGGGCGAGGACGCGAGCGAGCGCGCCGGCGTCGACGCCGTCGCCGACGCGACCGTCGGCTGCTTCCTGCGCACCGTGCCGGCGGCGGTGCCCGGGATCGCGTTCCTGTCCGGCGGCCAGGAATCGAAGCTCGCCTCGGCGCACCTCAACGCGATGAACCTGCGCTTCCGTGGCCGCCTGCCGTGGCCGCTGGCGTTCTCGTTCGCGCGCGCGATCCAGCAGCCGGCGCTCGAGATCTGGCGCGGCCAGGCGGCCAACGTCGGCGCCGCCCAGCAGGCGCTCTTCCATCGCGCCGACTGCAACCGCGCCGCGCGACGCGGCGAGTACGACGCCGCGGCCGACGCGCCGCGCGCCGCCTGAGCGCATCAGAAGGACCTCGCCATGACGGACAAGCTCGACCAGCAATGCATCGACACGCTGCGCTTTCTGTCGGTCGACATGGTGCAGCAGGCCGAGAGCGGCCACCCGGGGCTGCCGCTCGGCGCCGCGCCGATGGCCTACGTGCTGTGGACACGCTTTCTGAAGCATCACCCGGCGCATCCGCTCTGGCCCGACCGCGATCGCTTCGTGCTCTCGGCCGGGCACGGCTCGGCGCTGCTCTACAGCCTGCTCCACGTCACCGGCTACGACCTCTCGCTCGACGAGATCAGGCGCTTCCGGCAGTGGGGCAGCAAGGCGCCGGGCCATCCCGAGCGCGGCCACACGGCCGGCGTCGAAGTGACGACCGGTCCGCTCGGCCAGGGCTTCGCGAACGCCGTCGGCATGGCGATCGCCGAGGCGCAGCTCGCGGCGCGCTACAACCGCGACGGCCACGCGGTGATCGATCACCGCACCTGGGTCATCGCCAGCGACGGTGACCTGATGGAGGGCGTCGCCTCGGAGGCGGCTTCGCTGGCCGGACACCTTCAGCTCGGCAAGCTCGTCTGTCTCTACGACAACAACTCGGTGACGCTCTCGGCCGGCACCGACATGACGTTTTCCGAGGACCGCGCGAAGCGCTTCGAGGCCTACGGCTGGCAGACGCTCAGCGTCGACGACGGCAACGACTTGGCGGCGATCGACGCCGCGCTCGCCGCCGCGCGCGACGAGAGCGAGCGGCCGTCGTTGATCCTTGTTCGCACCCATCTCGGCTTCGGCTCGCCCGAGCAGGACAGCTTCAAGGCGCACGGCTCGCCGCTCGGCGCCGCCGACGTGAAGAAGACGAAGGAGACGCTCGGTTGGCCGGTCCAGCCGCCGTTCCTCGTCCCCGAGCCCGCGCTCGCCCGCTTTCGCGAAGCACTCGGCCGCGGCGAGCAGGCCGAAGCTGCGTGGAACGATCGCATCGCCGCGTACACGGCGGCGTTCCCCGAGCTCGCGCTTGAGCTGCAGCAGCGCCTGAAGGACGAGCTTCCCGCCGGCTGGGACGCCGACGCTCCCGTCTTCGCCGCCGACGCGAAAGGCATGGCGACGCGCGTCGCCGGTGGCAAGGTGCTGAACGCGATCGCGCCGAAGCTGCCCGCGCTCGCCGGCGGCTCGGCCGATCTCGATCCGTCGACGCACACGGCGATGAAGGGGCAGGGCGACTTCAACCCGCCGCTCGCCACCGGCGAGGACAGCGAAGGCTCCGACGGCGGCGGCTGGAGCCACGCCGGCCGCAACGTCCACTTCGGCGTGCGCGAGCACGCGATGGGAGCGATCGTCAACGGCCTGGCGGCGCACGGCGGCTTCATCGGCTACGGCTCGACCTTCCTGATCTTCTCCGACTACATGCGGCCGCCGATCCGACTCGCCGCGCTGATGGGCCTGCACGTCGTCCACGTCTTCACGCACGACAGCCTGGCGCTCGGCGAGGACGGGCCGACGCACCAGCCGGTCGAACAGCTCGCCAGCCTGCGCGCGATCCCGCGCCTCACGCTGCTGCGCCCGGCCGATGCCAACGAGACCGCGGTCGCCTGGAAGGTCGCGCTCGAAACGCGAGATCGTCCGGTGCTGCTGGCGCTGACGCGCCAGGACGTGCCGACGCTCGACCGCAGTCGCTATGCGAGTGCAGAAGGCGCGCGCCGGGGTGCCTACATCCTGAGCGACTCGAAAAAGGGACCGCCGGCATTGATCCTGATGGCGAGCGGATCGGAGGTCGGCCTGATCGTCGCCGCCGCCGAGCGGCTCGGTGCCGAGGGCGTCGCCGTGCGTTGCGTCTCGATGCCAAGCTGGGACTTGTTCGAAGCGCAACCGCAGAGCTATCGCGACGAGGTGCTGCCGCCACAGGCGACGGCGCGTCTCGCCGTAGAACTCGGTGTCCGCCAGGGCTGGGACCGCTACATCGGGCCGCGGGGCGACATGCTGGGCACAGACCGCTTCGGCGCTTCGGCGCCGGCCGCAGTGCTGCTCGAGCAGTACGGCTTCACGGTCGACCAGGTGGTCGATCGCGCACGGCGCCTTCTCGCTTCCTGACGCCCCCGCGTGGCGGACGCGCCGACGGTCGAGGACCCGAACGAGACCCTCGTGGCGTTCAAGGCGTCGATCCGGCCTCCTCAGCGCACAACCGGACCTTCCTTCAGCGCCTGCGCGGCGCGTCGGATGAGCGAATCGACGGAGGACTCGATGCTCAGGTGCAAGACGTCGGGTTCGTCGCGTCCAGGGCGTTCGAGCGCTTGCAACTGGCTCTCCAAGAGGGCGCTCGGCATGAAGTGGCCGCTGCGGCCGCCCAGGCGCGAAGCGATCAGGGCGGGCGGCCCGTCAAGGAAAACGAAGCGCAGGCCGGACGTCGCCCGACGCAGTCGATCGCGATAGCTCCGCTTGAGCGCAGAGCAGGCCACGACGAGCCCGAGCGGGTATTCATCGGCGTCTGCGAGTTTTGCAGCGATGCGATCGAGCCAAGGCCAGCGGTCGGCATCAGCGAGGGGAATGCCGGCCGCCATCTTGGAGACGCTTTGCGGCAGGTGCAAGGCGTCGCCATCGAGCGAGTCAAGCGAGAGTGCGCTCGCGATGCCGGTCGCCAGGGTCGACTTTCCCGATCCGGATACACCCATCACCACGACCGTGAGGCGCTCCTGCGGGCCGCTGGAGGACAGCGCATTCATCGCTTCGAGCATAAGGCGCCAGCGCAAGTGGGAACTACCTTGCGGTAAAACGTGTCCAAGGGCCCACAGAGGAGCTGGCTCCCAACCCGAAGGAGTCGCAGTCATGGAAGACGATCTCAGCGAATCTGATCTGAATCTGGTGCGCCTCCTCTACCTTTTCCCCTTGGTCGTGTGGGGACTGCTGATCTACTTTGCGTTCTCCTAACCCGCACACGACCTGAAGCTGAGGTTGCTCAGCTCAGCCCGAAGGAGTCGTTCAGGCTCCTCGGATGTACATGACTCCGGAGGCCTGCGGTACGGCACCGACAGTGCTCACCCGGATGAAGCCCCGGCAGTGCCGTGGCCCGTAGATTGCCGGCAAGCGCTACGACGACGGCCTGGGCGTCTTGCGTCGCGTGTGCCGCACAGTCCGAACGGCCCCCCACCATGGCATCGCCACCGAAGTTGAGGAACGTCGAAAAGGCCGTGCTGCTGCTGATGTCGGCTGCGCTCGCCGGCGTCGTGCTGGAGATGGCCATGTTTTGGCGTGGAATCGGTCGCGCACGTCGTTTCGCCAAGGCCGGACGTCGCTTCGAGCGACGGCTGTCCGCGCGGGGCGCGACGGTCCTGATCCTCGGCGACAGCACCGGTGTGGGCGTCGGTGCGACGCGGCCCGAGGAGTCGGTCGCCGGGCTGTTCGCTGCCGACTATCCGGACGCCGACATCATCAACGTGGCCGCCTCTGGCACGCGCGTCGCCGACGCAATCACCCAGGCCCGCAGGTGTTGCGAGGCCGGCCTGCGCTTCGATCTCGCGCTGCTGCACGTTGGCGGCATCGATGTCGTCGCCGACACGCCGTTGCATCGGCTTGCCGACGATTGCGACATCTTGATGCGCGAGCTCGGCCGGCTCGCCGCACGAACCGCGTGGCTGGGGCCTCCTGACCTCGGGCTCGCGCCGCTGTTCCCGCGGCCCTATGCGTGGGTAATGGCGTCGCGCTCCCGCGCCGTGTCAAAGGTTTTTTCGGCCGCAGCCGCGCGCCACAACGTCCTCTTCGTCGACTTCTCGGCGCCAGCGCACGTAGCGTATTTCAGCAAGCGACGCCGCGCGCACTTCGCGGTCGACGGCTTCCATCCGAACAGCGCGAGCTACAAGTACGGCTACGCCGTCGCCCGCCAGATGCTCGGCCTTGATCAGCCGGGCTGAATCCTCGCCGCGCCAAAGCTCCCCGACCGTCGCTGCCGAGCGCTCTAACTGCCGCTGCTGCTGGGGGCCAGCCGGGCACCGCGATGCGCGACGTGGCCGATTCCACGATAGTGCGTCCGTGGTCTCGTACAGCACCATTCCGGCCCGGCTCGACCGACTGCCGTGGTCGCGCTGGCACTGGCGCATCGTGATCGCGCTCGGCGTCGCCTGGGTGCTCGACGGCCTCGAGGTGACGATCGTCGGCTCCATCGGCAGCGTGCTCGAGCGCCAGGACACGCTCGGCCTCGGCGCAGCCGAAGTCGGCTGGGCGGGCTCGCTTTACGTCGGCGGCGCGGTGCTCGGCGCGCTCTATTTCGGCCGCCTGGCCGACCGCCTGGGACGCAAGCGCCTGTTCCTGCTGACGCTCGTCGTCTACATGGTGGCCACGATCGCCACCGCGTTCACCACCGGCTTCTGGACGTTCGTCGCCTGCCGCTTCGTGACCGGCATCGGCATCGGCGGTGAGTACGCGGCGATCAACTCGGCGATCGACGAGCTCATTCCCGCGCGCGTGCGCGGCCGTGTCAACCTGGCCATCAACGGCAGCTTCTGGATCGGCGCGGCGCTCGGCGCGCTGCTCTCGCTGGTGCTGCTCGACGAACGCGTGCTCGGTCCGGTGCTCGGCTGGCGCGCGGGCTTTCTCGCCGGCGGCGTGCTCGCGCCGGCGATCCTGCTGGTGCGCCGACATGTGCCCGAAAGCCCACGCTGGTTGATCGCGCATGGCCGCGCCGCCGAGGCCGAACGGATCGTCTCGGACGTCGAGGCCAGCGTGCGCGCCCATCTGGGCCGGCCGCTCGACGAGGTGCCGGCGCACGAGGCGCTCCCCGTGGGACGAATGCGGCTGCCGACGATGGGCGAAGTGGCGCACGTGCTGCTGCGGCGCTACCCGCGCCGGAGCGCCATGGTGCTGGCGCTGATGGTCTCGCAGGCGTTCTTCTACAACGCCATCTTCTTCACCTATGCGCTCGTGCTCACGCGCTTCTACGGCGTGGCAGAAGCGGACGTCGCGCTCTACATCTTCCCGTTTGCCGCCGGCAACGTGCTCGGTCCGCTGTTGCTCGGGCCGCTGTTCGACCGGATCGGCCGCCGGGTGATGATCGCGGCCACCTACGCGCTGTCCGGCGTCGGCCTCGCGCTGACCGGCGTCGGCTTCCTGTTCGACGCGCTCGACGCGACCACGCAGACGCTTGCCTGGTCGGGCGTGTTCCTCCTCGCGTCCGCCGCGGCGAGCTCGGCCTACCTCACGGTGAGCGAGGTGTTCCCCCTGGAAATGCGCGCGCTCTCGATCTCCATCTTTTATGCGGTGGGCACAGGCGTCGGTGGCTTCGGCGCACCCGCGCTCTTCGGTGCGCTGATCGCGACCGGCAGCCGCGGCAACGTCTTCATGGGCTACGCCGTGGGCGCTGCGCTGGTGCTCGTTGCCGCGGCCATCGCCTGGCGCCACGCGGTGGACGCCGAGCGCAAACCGCTCGAGCACGTAGCGGCGCCGCTTGGTGCAGAGCATGCCGACAACCGCTGCGCGTAGGGGCCGAGGGGATCCTGCATCGATCAACGCGGAAAGCCTTGGTCCCATGGCGCCTCGAAAGGCGTCTACTTCCGGAATCGAATTAGACAGGTCATCGGCTCACGCCTCGCAACTCCATCACCTGATTTCCGCATCTGCAATCAAGTCAGGCTGCGGTCTGCGAGTTGACTGGGGCATTCGGCCGGCGTAGCCTGCTTCGGCAGCTCATCAGACGCCGCCTGTGCAGATGGGGACCGCCGTTAGGTTGGAGTGCGTATGTCTGGGCATGTCTTCATCAGCTACGCCAACTCCGATCTCGAAGTCGCGGAGCGGGTTTGCGAAGGCCTCGAGCATCGCGGGACAAAGTGCTGGATTGCTCCGCGCGATGTGACCCCCGGCAAGACCTACGCGAGTGAAATCGTGCGTGCGATTCGCGATGCCAGTTCGATGGTTCTCATCTTTTCGTCTCGCGCAAACGCTTCGCCGCATGTGGTGACCGAAGTCGAACGCGCCTTCAGTCACCGCCTTCGGATGTTCCCTCTCCGACTGGAACAGGTTGAGCTATCTGAAGAGCTTCAGTACTACCTCTCCCGCCCCCACTGGGTCGATGCCTTTGGGAAGAACCTAGGGCCAAGCCTGGAGCGTCTGTTTGATCATGTCGCGGCAGCGAGAGCTGAATGGGCCGGAAGTCCCATCTCCACCGTCGCGCCTCCCAATTCGGACGCGATGACTCAGGCGAAAGCCGAAGCCTCCACGTTAGAGGCATCGTTGGACATTGGTCACTCGGTCCTCGACAAAACGACGGCTGACGCCGTGAAGGAAGAGCACGAGTTTGGAAGAGCCAATCAGCTCTACCACATCGGAGATTGGAGACTCTACCGAGAGGACACGTACCTTTGCTTCTGGCATGGTGCTGGGGAGCTCGCGATCGAGGTTGAGGGGCATCTGCAGTCCTGGAACCTTCGCGAGAACGGAAAGGAGTACAGCATCATCCACGGCGAGAAGAACCGGGAAGCCGAGTTTCGTGACCGGTTCTGGAACAGAACCGCCCGCGAGCCGCCTGTGGTAGTGGGACCAGACGCCCGGTTTGAGATCAACGGATGGTTGTTGCCAGATGAGCAACTATTGACTGTATCGGTCGTTCCGGCGGAAATCCGCATCACGGACGTCCGGTGGGCTGGTAGTCAGATCGAGCTGCCTCGACACGAAGCGCGGATATATCACACGAACTACCTGGGAAGTCGGTTTGAGTATCCCCAACGTCGTTGAACCCCCAATCGCATTCCGTGACTCTTCGTCACTGAAGTACGGTCGATGAGGCCCGGGGCGGGCTTCACTGGCTCGTGGCTGGTGCTCGATCAGCTTGCGCTCTCAGCCCATCACCCCGTCGCGCACGCGCCGGCCGCCGCCGGCCCGAGGCGAAGACCTGCGCTCCCGAAGGCGTCGCT
>Ga0068858_100000328_pt1 | contig 50178 bp, 46 predicted proteins | sample KBSSwiS12_FD_66589 | JGI IMG/M metagenome (GOLD analysis project Ga0068858, IMG submission 66589) | Switchgrass rhizosphere microbial communities from Kellogg Biological Station, Michigan, USA - KBS Switchgrass S1-2 | ecosystem: Host-associated > Plants > Roots > Rhizosphere > Soil ...
CACACCCGGCCTACGCGCCGACCTCAACGTCATCGACCACGAACACCTCGCCAGCCGACGACCCGAACTACGCCACGACCTGCCCGCCGGCGGCGCACGATTCATCCAAACCGCCGACGGCTACCTCGCCACCATCACCGCCGGCCAACTCACCCGCGACCACGACAACGACACCGGCGCCCGCCCCGGACAACTCATCCGCCGCACCAGCCGATAAGACAGCCGACCGGCAAGCGTGGGGAACGAAACGGATGTTGGGAGCTTGGTCGGCGGCTCCCAACATCCGTCATCATGGTGCTGGGTTCGGAGCTTCTAGCCCTACTTGCTGACGTACGCCTTGTCGAAGTACGGCGTGATGTAGGTGAAGCGCAATCCGTGGATGTTCGGCGTCCAGACCACAGCCGATTTGTCTGAGGCGTACACCACAGCGGGGATGTACCTGTTGTACTCCGCCTGCACCTCATCCATTGCGGCAAGCAAGTCCTTCGTGTTCTGCGCTCCTCGCAACTTGTCCAGCGCCGCGTCGAACGCGGGATCATTCACCCCGTACGGGTTGGCCTTATTTGTGCTGTAGTAGCGGAACAGTGACGAGTATTCCGTCGCCAGCGGACCTATCTGCCCTGCCAACACCAGCTGGAAGTTCCGGTTGACGAACACCCTGGTGACCCAATCCGGAAACGCGACGGGTGTGACGGAGATGTTGAAACCCACGGCGTTCAGCAACGACTGGATTGCGATCGCCGCCTGGACGTTCGTGGACGGCGAGTTAGAGGCAAGCAGATCGAATTGCAACTTCAGGCCCTGACCCTTGAGCTGGGTGACCAACGCCTTCGCTTTGTCCGGGTCATACGCGATCCCCGACGTGCCCTTCGGGATACCGCTCGCCGGATCCGGATAGACCAGGCCGTTACCGGACAACTCTTGGCCCCCGAACGCCCGGTCATTGATCACCTTTGGGTCGATCGCCATCGCGATCGCCTGCCGCACCTGGAGATTCGCCAGTTCCGGATTGGCGAAGTTCATCGAGACATCGGCGTTGCCCTGATCGATCATCGTGGTGTTCGGATACTTGGCCGTTGCCGCCGCGGTCGCCACCGGGTCACGCGAGAGCGTCGCCATATTCACACTGCCCGAAGCCATCCCGTCGAGCCGCGCTTGGATGCTGTTCAAAGTCACAAAGGTGAGCTTCTGGACGCATACTGTGCCGCCCCACCAATTCGGCTTCGGCTTCAAGACGACCTGGTTCGGCGGGTTCCACGAGTCAACTACGTAGGGCCCGGCAGCGCCATCGCCCGGGTTCTGCCCGAACGCCTTCGCGCCGATCGCGTTCACGACCTTGACGTTCTGGATCATGCCGAGAGCGCCGATCGTCCCACCACCAGCGGTCAGCTCCAGTGGGAAGAATCCCCACGGCTGGGTCAACGTGATCTTCAAGGTCAACGGGTCAACCACCGTCATGTTCTTGAAGAACGCACCTTGGTTCTTGGTTTGCGATGAACCGGCCGGGTCGATGTTGCGCTGGATCGACGCCATCACCGCAGCGGCGTCCATCGGATCACCGTTCCCGAATTTCACTTCCGGCCGCATCTTCAGCGTCCACTCCGACGCATCCGCATTGGGAGTGATCGACTCGGCCTGCTCACCGATGAACGTGCTCGTCTTGGCGTCGAACCGCAAGAGCGACCCGTAGAGCGCCAACATCTCCGGCCCGTTCTGTGCCGTTCCTGAAGCCGAAGAATAGGGATCGAGCGTCCCAGCAAGCGCCGTCGGGGCGTAGGTCAGCTCCCCACCCACCCGATCGGGCGTACAAACGTCGTTCGCCGACGAGGTCTTCGCACCGGAGCTCGGCTTGTTACTGCCACACCCAACGACGGCCACATTCGCGACCACGACCATGCCAACAAGTATTCGCCACCTACCCATTTGGACCTCCGGTCAAAGTCTCGATACCGGTCCACCATGGCTCAGCCGAAAACACTGACCGTGCGATCTCCGCCACACGAGCCGGGTGTCCCAACTAGCGGAATTGAGACGCAAGATGGCTTCCGCAAACCTGCTTCCATCGCGACCGAGACCCGGGCCATTGGCTCCCAAAAGAATTCGGGACGTGCCTTCGGGAACGAAGGAATCCGCGCGAGAGCTTCGTAAGATCAATATTCGAAATGGTGCTTGGCGCAGTGGAGTATCGATGGCAGTCACCCAAGGCCAGTCCCCTAGTTAGCCGGTCCGAGGATTCATGAGCTTGATCGGGTCGGTTACTTCAGGTGCATCTTCCTCCGGAGTCGGTTCCCAGAACGCGCCGCTGATGTGACCGCCGCCGTCGACAAACACCGTATTACCCGTGACGAAACGTGCGTCCTCACTTACCAGGAATGCCACGAAGTTCGATGTCACGCCGCACTTGAACCAGTCGCGGCCAGCGGTTCGGGTAAGGGCTCGCATCGCCTCTTTCGTCACGCTGTCATCGGCGGTGTACATGAGCGCATTCACGCCGTTGACGAAGTTGGTCCTCCTCCTTGTTCTCGAGGCGGTTTACTCGCGTGCCGCTCCACGCTGTTTACGAGGATGTCGATGCCCCGCCTGATCTGTCGCCAGTTGCATGACGCCACGCAAGCTGCTGCGTCGCTCACGTCCCCCGCCGCGGCGATCGGATCGGCCCTCGGCTTCGGGGCGCGGATTTCACCCACCGTCCGCTCCACGTGAGCCTCGGCCGGTGAGATCACTCATTCTTGGTTCCGCTTTCATAGGCGCGGCCAAAAGGTCCGTTCCGCGAACAAAGGTACTCCGGATGCGGCAGCTCCGATGAGGCGTTTCACTGGTGGGAGGCTCAGATGGCATTGCCACACGACGCTCCGTTTCACCTGCCGGAACAGCGGGGCACGAAGGTATCCCGGCTGAATTAGGTTGCCGATCGAGCCCCTCGCGGAGGTTGGCGAACGGCTCGAAGCGGTAGTCACCGGAGAGGGTCGGAGAGCAATGACGTTTTCGGGCAAGTCATCGTTGATGTACATCGACGGAGAGTGGCGGACGACGAAGTCCGGCGAGACGTTCGAGCGCCGAAGCCCCTTCGACGACTCAGTTGTCGCCGTCCACCAAAACGGTGACGGGGATGACGCTGAAGAGGCCATCGCTGCCGCGCGGAGGGCGTTTGATTCCGGCCCGTGGCGACGCCTGCCGATGTCCGAGCGGCGTGACGTGTTGTGCCGCGCGGCCGCTCTTCTTCGCGAAGCAAACGGCGACCTCGTGCGCATCTTGTCGGCGGAAGTAGGTCAGCCCAATCGCGGCGAAGCGTTGATGGCCGCGAACTACTTGGAGTACTACGCCCATCTGGCATTTGACCTGCGGGACGAGGCGCTCGCCTCGCAGACCCCCGACGCGGTGGGAATCATCGCCTCCGAACCGGTTGGGGTCGTCGGCGTCATCACGGCCTGGAACGGGCCGATGGCCCAAACCGCGTGGAAGGTCGGGCCCGCAATGGCGGTCGGGTGCTCAGTCGTGACGAAACCGTCCCACCTGACGTCGACCGCCGTGCTGGAACTGGCCCGCATCTTCGACGAAGCCGGCGTGCCCCCCGGCGTGTTCAACGTCGTCACCAGTGATCGCGAAGGCGGTGCCGTCGTCGGGCAGGTGATATCCGCTAGCCACGACGTGGACGCGATCACGTTCACCGGTTCTACGGCAACCGGGCGCAAGATCGCAGCCGCGGCGACCGGGAACCTCAAGCGGGTTCTTCTCGAGCTGGGCGGCAAATCTCCGAACATCATCTTCGCTGACGCCCCGTCGCTCGATGACGCAGCGCGGGGCGCCTACAACGGCGTCACCCTCCTGGCCGGACAGGCCTGCCAGTCCGGAACCCGGCTGTTCGTGCAGGAATCCGTCCACGACGCCGTCGTCGAACGACTCACGGAAATCTTCCGAACCGAACCGAAACTGGGAAATCCGCTCGACCCGACGACGACGATCGGGCCACTCGTCACGGCCGCGCAGCAATCGAGGGTCCTGTCCTATATCGAGTCCGGCCGCGCACAAGGCCGCGTCGCGGTCGGCGGCGGGGCGCCGAGTGATCCCGCCCTCGCGAAGGGGCACTTCGTTCAGCCCACAGTGCTGTGCGACGTACCGACCGACAACCGCGCGGTGCGCGAAGAGATCTTCGGACCGGTCATCGCGGTGATCCCGTTCAGCGACGCCGACGACGCAATCCGAATGGCCAACGACACCGAGTACGGCCTTGCCTCCGGCGTCTGGACATCCAGCCTCGACACCGCGCTGCGCTGCTCGAAGGAGATCCGGGCCGGCACCGTGTACGTGAACACCTACCGCAACTCCGGCTTGTTCACCATGCCGTTCGGTGGCTACAAGGGCAGCGGATTGGGCCGGGAGCTCGGACGCGAGGGCCTCGAGGAGTTCCTCGAGAAGAAGAGCATCCACATCAAACTCGGGCCGGTCTTTGCGAGAGATCGAGCGAGATTGAACGGATGAGCGGTTCGATGCGCCTCGACGGCAAGGTCGCAATAGTCACCGGTGCCGGCCCGCGCAACCACCGCCACGTCGGCATCGGGCAGGCGATCTCCGTGCTGCTGGCTCGTGAGGGCGCCAAGGTGGTCCTTGTGAACCGCAATGCGGAAACCGCGCAGATCGTCTACGACCAGATCGTCCAGGAGGGTGGTCAGGCAGTCGTGTGCGCCGCCGACGTCACCCGGCCGGAGGACGCGGCCCGCATCGTCGACACCGCCGCCGCCGAATTCGGCGATGTCCACGTACTCGTCAACAACGCGGCGGCGATCGGCACCGGGAGCGTTCTCGACACCGACCTCGACGACTGGCAGAACGTCATCGATGTGAACCTCACCGGCGCCATGCTGATGAGCCGCTTCGCCATCCCGCGCATGATCGATTCCGGCAGCGGGTCGATCATCAACATCACCTCGACCGCATCGCTGCGCGGCTATCTCAGTTCTGCCGCCTATCACGCCTCGAAGGCGGGGCTCTACGGCCTCACCGCAGCAATGGCCGTACAGCACGGCAAGCAGAACATCCGGGTGAACTGCGTGGCTCCGGGCCATGCGTTGACGGCAATGTCGGGCGACCCCACCGATGCCGATCGCAAAGTTCGCAACGACGCAAACCCACTCGGTACCGAAGGTTCCGCCTGGGACATCGCCTGGGCGGTGGTGTATTTCGCGTCCGACGAGTCCAAATGGGTCACCGGCGTCACCATTCCCGTCGAGGGCGGCTTGCTCGTGCCCCTACCAACAATCGTCACCGAATGGGTCGGATTGTCCACGGCAACAGGAGGAAGTACGAAATGACAGTCGACGCCGACCGGGCAGCCTCCGAATCCCTCGAGGGCTCTCGGGACCTGCTCATCGAGATGCAACGACGGATGCTTCGGATCCGGCTACTCGAGACCCAAGTCATGAAACTGGTCAAGATCGGCGCCGAGACCGCTGGCCCGTACCACCTGTACACGGGCGAAGAAGCGGTCGCGGTCGGCGCCTGCCTGGCGCTACGAGACGACGACTACATCACCGGGACGCACCGTTCACACGGCCACCCGATCGCGAAGGGCGGCGACCTCCGCAAGGCGATGGCCGAGCTGCTCGGAAAACGGACCGGGTACTGCAAGGGTAAGGGCGGTTCGATGCACTTGGCCGACTTCAGCATCGGGGTGCTCGGCGAGTCAGGCATCGTCGGTTCGGCCATGCCGACGGCGATCGGCGCCGCGCTGGGCAGCAAGCTGCAAGGCAACGACCGCGTGGTGGTCTGTTTCTTCGGCGACGGGGCGGTGAACTCGGGACCGTTCCACGAGACGCTGAACCTGGCGTCGATCTGGAAGCTCCCGGTGATCTTCGTCTGCGAGAACAATATGTACGCGATCACGACCGCGGCCCGGGACATGATGGCGGTGCCCGAAGTCGCGGTCCGCGCGTCGAACTACGCGATGCCGGGCGTGGTCGTCGACGGTCAAGACGTCGTCGCGGTACATCGCGCCGTGGCGACCGCCGTCACGCGAGCCCGCACGGGCGACGGACCTTCGCTCATCGAGGCGAAGACCTACCGTTACGACGATCACTCGGTTGGCCTGCAGCGGATCGTACGGACGCCGTACCGGACGGACGACGAGATCGCGGCCTGGCAGGGAGACCGCGACCCACTGACGATCCATGCCGCGTATCTGCGCGACAACGCCGTGATGACCGAGGCGGAATTGGCCGAACTCCAGAGCGAGGTTGCAGACGCCATCGCGGATGCGCTCACCTTTGCCCGCGAAAGCCCGTTCCCCGACGCCTCCGAACTGTACGACGACATGTTCACCGTTCCGATCAGCGCCGACTAGCGAGGACGACATGACCACCGCCACCGAAGTCAAACCCCGCATCATTTCCACCGCACAGTCGATCCAAGAAGCGCTGGTCGAGGAGTTCCGCCGCGACGAACGGGTGTTCGTCATGGGACAGGATCTGCAGAAGGGCGTCGACGGCGGGACCGCCGCGCTGTTCAACGAGTTCGGCGGCGAACGCGTGCGCGACTGCCCGATCTCGGAGAATGCGTTCGTCGGCGCGGCCGTCGGCGCCGCGGCCGTCGGCATGCGACCGATCGTCACGAGCTCGTGCTGTTTCATGTGGGCCGCGATGGACTCTCTGATCAGCCAGGCCGCCAAGATGCAGTACATGTTCGGCGGGCAAGCGAGCCTGCCGCTGGTCTTCCGGATGACCGAGCTCTGGGGCGGGAGCATGGCCGCACATCACTCGGATCGAATCCACCCGCTGTTCATGCAGATTCCAGGATTCAAGGTGGTGATGGCGAGTAACCCGTACGACTCAAAGGGTCTGCTGAAGACCGCCATCCGCGAAGACGACCCAGTGATCTTCTTCGAGGACCGGATGGCAGGCGCCGCCCGCGGACCGGTTCCGCTCGAGGACTACACGGTGCCGTTCGGAGTGGCTGACATCAAACGTGCCGGCTCCGATGTCACCATCGTCGGCGTCGGTGGCATGGTCAACATGGCACTGAAGGCCGCGGAGCAGCTGGAGGCCGAAGGCGTTTCCGTCGAGGTCGTCGACCCCCGCACCATCGTTCCGCTCGACCGCGACACCATCCTGGAATCCGTTGCAAAGACTGGGCGTTTGGTCACGGTCGACATCGCGCACAAGCGCTGCAGCGTTGCCAGCGAGATCTCCGCCATGGTCGCCGAACACGGATTCGGGAGCCTGAAAGCCCCCATCAAGCGGGTGGCAACCGAGAACGTGCACATACCTTTCAGCACGGCACTTGAGCCGCTTTGCTACCCCACCCCGGACAAGATCGCGGACGCGGTCCGGGAGACCCTGGCATGAGTTTCGAAGTCTTGCTCCCCCAGTGGGGCTTCGAGATGACTGAAGGCACCATCGGTGCGTGGCTCAAGCAGGTCGGAGACGAGGTCGTGGAAGGCGACGACCTCGTGGAGATCGAGACCGACAAGATCACGACGATCATCGAGGCGCTGACGAGCGGTACGTTGGCGCAGATCCTCGTTCAGACCGGCGAAACCGTCCCCATTCGAACCGTGCTGGCGGTCATCGCCGAACCAGGCGACGCTTAGCGATCTGCCTCCGCGTGGTGCTGCGCCGACGCTATCAAGTGGTTCGGGGGCTAGGCCGCTTCAGCGGCTGGCCTCGACCACGCGCCGCATCCCTTCGCGCCAACCGACTGTGGTGGGACCGATCAGCTCATGCATCCGGCGCAGATCGAGATGGACGCCGGCGATGGTGTCGGCACTGGACCGGAAGGTGGCCTCGGTCCCGGTGAGGGCGGCCAGCTCTCGGCACCAGTCTTCGATACTGACTTCCTCACTGCCACCCCAGTTGACCACTTGCGCTGGAACGGACGCGATGCCCAGCAGCTTAGGAACCGTTGCCACGATGTCGTCCTCGTGAATCGGGTTGAAACGGTTGTCGCCACCCGAATGCACCTCGATCGGCGTTCCGGCGAGTAGTTGTCGAAGGTGAGCGGCCGGCCAACCACCGACATGTTCTCCGTACGGAACGTTGAGTCGGGCAATCGTCGTCGGCGTGCCGAACGTAGTCGCGCAGAACCGGGCCACGGCCTCGGCCGCGATCTTGCTGATGCTGTAGGTCTGTTTGCGTGGCCACACTCGGTGGTTGTCGCCCAGTGGGTCGTCCTCGGCGTGCCCGTGACCAACTTCTTGCTGATAGACGGCTGTCGTTGAACAGTGCAGGAAGGCCTTGAGGTCACGGCACCGCGCCATCACCGCGCCGACCGCGTTCACGTTTCCGTCCAGGTCGTCCCCCCATTGTCGGGTCTCGATAACAGCGAAGTTGACGGCGACGGTCAGATCGGCCGGGATGGACTCGACATCACCGGTGACGAAGTCGACCCGAGCCAGCCGCACCCCGGCGGCTTTTAAGTCCGCTACTGCCTGGTCACTTGAGAACCGTGCCGCTGCCCACACCTCGTTGTCCCGCGCCAAGGCCAACGCGACCGGCAGACCGACATTGCCCGTCGCACCCGTGACCAACACTCGCTCGCCCCGAACACCACCCGCGAACGGTCCGCTCTTCGCGCCGCTCACCTGAGCCTGTTCATCGAGTTGCGTTTCGGACATCGCCTGACCTCCAGCTCGTTTCACGCCGACGGGGATGCTGGCCCACCGATGCCGGCGGGAAATAGCGGAAGGAGCGCCGCGGTACGGCCCTTGTCGTCAAGGCCGCGCAAATCGGCATAGCCGCATTCGGTGACAACGATGTCGACGTCACTACGCGGCGTTGTCGTCGGGGCGTCGAGACGAGCCACCAGTGTGGAGCATCCTCGCCGCGTGCTCGGCAGGGCGATGATGCTGGCACCGGTGGCGCAGCGGGCGGCCCCCAAGGCGTAGTCCGCATGCCCGCCGATGCCGCCGATCTGGTCGCCGCCCACTGTTTCGACGTTGACTTGCCCGACCGGATCGATCTGTAGCGCCGTGTTCACCGAGAAGAATCGCTCCAAGCCGGCCAGGCGCGATACGTCGTGGGTTGTCTCAACCCCAGCGATCATCGGTCGACCGTCGGCCCACTCGTAGAGCGTCTTCGTGCCCACCGCATACGCGGCGAGCGGAGTGCCGCGTAACAACCCCCGCCGATCCAACGCGACGACATCGTCGGTGATCATGCCGGTGTCGATGGCCACCGGCTCGTCCAACGCAGCCAGCACGGCTGCGCCTACTGTCCCCGGTGCGAACTGGATCGTGGCACCGGACGGAATCAGTCCAGCGACGAGCTCACCGATGCGCGTCACAGCGGGTGACAGTCGTCCCCCCGGAATCGAGAGCGGCGGCTCGGCGAACTCACCGAGGACAGTGGTGCGATCCTCCGGTAGCGCGGGCGCACGCGTAGCGTCGGGAAGCTCCGGATTTACCTCGACGAGGACCTGCCTCGCAGAACGGATCGCTGGTTCGAGCCACGACACCTCGGTGCCCAACACCAACCCGCGCGACGAGGGCCGCGCCGCAACGATCACGACATCAGGGCGAAGCGGGCCGGCGAACAACGCGGGAACGCTGCCATACCGAACCGGCAGGTAGTGCACCGTGCGGTCGGCGATCAAGGGTCGTAACGCGTGGCCGCCCATGAGGGTGGAGACCGACGCGAACGCGGACCAGTCGATCTTCGGTACCTCGAACGACCACCCGAGCAGCAGGCGAACGCCACCGACCGAGTCGGAAGCCTCGGCGAGCGCCTCCCACATGCCACGCGGCGCGCCGACACCGTCGCCGACCGCTACCACGCATCCTGGAGTCAGGTGCTCCCGGATGCGCTGTGCTGATGACCCGGGACTCAGCGGAGGCCGTAGCGGTTGAGACCGTAGCCGCGAATGATGTTGCCGCGGGCGAGCTTGTAACGCTCCTGGCTGCTGAGGCCAGCGCTGTCGCAGATCTCCCCGAACACCCGCTTCGTGTGCGGGAAGGTCGTGTCGGCGTGCGGGTAGTCGGTTTCGAACGTTATTTGGTCCATACCGATGAGATCGCGGTTACGAAGCCCGACCTCGTCGTCGTACATGCAGAAGAAAACTCGTCCGGGCAGGTATTGAGTCGGGGGAATCGGCAGTGAGCTACCGAAATCGTTGTCCGCGCGCTCGGCCCACAGCTTGTCCGCGCGCTCCAGGATGTAAGGCAGCCAACCGATCTGGCTCTCGGCATAGCTCAACACCAAATTCGGGTGCCGCTCGAGGGTGCCCGAGAAGATGAGGTCTAACAGGCTGCCCTGGCTGTTAACGAACGTCTGGGTCGACGTCACGATGTACGGCGCCTCCGGCGTCGCATGCGCCGTACGCGACGACGATCCGATGTGCATGTTGATGACGGTGCCCGTCTCTTCGCACGCTTTGAAGAACGGGTCCCAATGATCGGTGTAGAAAGACGGGAAGCCCAACGGGTAGGGATTCTCGGGAAAGCTCACCAGGAAACTGCCCTTGTCGGCGCATCGAAGCAACTCGTCGCGAGCCAGGTCTCGATCCCACAGCGGAATGATGGTCACCGGCAGCAATCGCCCCTTGGCCGGACCTGCGCCCCACGTTTCGATGACCCAGTCGTTGTAGGCCTTGATGCACAGCAGCGCTAATTCCTTGTCCTTGCGCTCCGAGAACGTTTGGCCCGCGAAACGGAACACGTTGGGAAATTGCAGGGCCGCCTCGATGTGATTGGCGTCCATGTCCGCGAGGCGCTGCTTCTGGTCATAGGTGCCGAGGTGAATGTCTTCGTATCGGGCGACCTCGACGTCGACGTCGGCCTCGTCCATCCCGACCGCGGCGACAAGACGAGAGAGCGGAATGACCGCGTCGTCGTAATGCCACGCATCGCATTCGGGGGCGTTTTCGTCCTCGACCCACTCACGGCCGCGGGTACCGCCGACGAAGCGAAGATGACGGCGCTTGACCTGCGGAGCCCGGTCGGAATACTTGGCCGGGAGCCGATCCTGCCAGAGGTCGGGCGGCTCAACGACGTGGTCGTCCGCGGAGACGATGAGCGGAACATCAAGCATTTGGACCTCGGTTCACCTTGTCGTCCGGCAACTCGATACACGCTACGAAATGCCGAGCAGTTCCGGGCGGATACATCCCACCAGACGAGATACGGGCTCTGGCCGGTAGGTCCTGCGGAGTTGTGCGCTCCTCAGGCGATGAAGGTACCGGCGTTGACGTGGATGCACTGCCCGGTGACCGGACGAGCCAAATCCGAGGCGAGGAACACGACGGTGCCGGCGACTTCAGCGGCGCTCGGGATGTAACCGAGACGGGCACCGCTGGCTACCTCGTCGCGAAGCTGCTCGGGCGTCCTCCCGCTGGCGGCGGCCGCCTGCTCGAAGTAGCGCTCCAGTTTCTCTTCCATCATGAACCCGGGATGCACCCCGTTGACTCGGATCCCGAATTGCCCGAGATCGGTCGCGAGGTACTTCGTGGCGGCGGCGAGGGCTGACTTGGATCCCACGTACGGTCCGTCATTCGGGCGAATGCGGGCCATCGCCATCGAGTTGATCATCACGACCCGCGCGTCATCGAGCTGCTTCATGTACGGCACCACCGCCTGCGTCATTGCCAGCGAGCCCCAATAGTTGACGTCCATCGACGCACGCCACGAAACAAGATCGGCCTCGTCGAAACGTTCCTGGGGCCTACTCAGATGTCCGTTGTTCACCAGGATGTCGATCCGGCCGAAGCGCCCGTGGACAGCCTCCGCCAACTGCTGGCAATCCGTCGGCGATGTGATGTCGGTGCGCTGCGCCAAGACCTCGGTGCCCCCTGCGCGGAGCTCGTCCGCGAGGGTCGCCAGATACTCCTCGTTACGCGCGCCGATTCCGATCGAGGCGCCCTCCGCAGCAAGTGCGATCGCGATCGCCCGCCCGAGACCCGGCCCGACCCCCGACACGATGGCCGTGCGACCTTCCAACAACATCGAGTGCTCCTTCGTTGACCGCGGCGGGCGGATCTAATTCGACCCGGGGGATTCGGCGGCGGCGAGCGCCGATCCTGTGGACTGCCGAACAGACGTACACAGTTCGGCCATCGCGGCCAGCTCATCGAGGTAATGCGGCAGCGACGTGCCGAGCAGATGCACGTTAAGCATCGTCGCGCCGATGTCGAGGAGCTCGCCGAGAACGTCGACGGTTCGTTGGGGCTGGCCGAGCGGATCGATCGCGTACTCCGGCGCCAGGACGACGTCGATCGGGTTCTTCCGCTCCTGCCACGGCTCGCTGTCCCTCGCCCAGGCGAGTGCGGTGGCCAGCTCCGACGGCTCCATCTTCACCGGAACCCATGCGTCACCGTGCTCGATCGCGCGCCGTAATGAGCGCCGGGTCTTGCCGCCGATCCAGATGGGCACCCGCTGCTGTACCGCGCACGGACGCACGATCATGTCGTCGTACTGATAGAACGTGCCCGACCACACCGGCCGTTCGAGCGACAACGATGCCCGCAGGGCCGCGATCGCCTCGTCGGCTCGAGCGCCCCGACCCTCGAAAGGCACGCCGAGCAACCGGAATTCCTCTTCGAGCGTTCCGACGCCGATGCCGAGGATGAGCCGGCCGCCGCTGACGAGATCCAGCGTGCCGTATTGCTTCGCGATCCCCAGCGGATGGTGGTAGCCGATGACCAGTACGTGCGTGGCCAGCCTGATCTGGCTGGTACGGGCGGCCAGGTACCCCAGCGTCGGCAACGGGTCCCAGTACGTACCGCCTCGAGCCTCCGCGATCGCGGGCGGGACTGCGACATGTTCGGAGCAGGTCAGGTGATGAAAACCCAACCGATCGGCTGCCTCGGCTATCGCCACCAGTTCGGCCAGACCGGCGCCATGTTCCCAATCGCCATGGTTACGCGGTACGACACTGACGATCGGCGTCAAGATCCCGATCGGGACGTCGATGACCGGCGTCACTGCGTGGCCTCGGCGTCGAACCAGTCCCATCGCCACGGCAGGACGGCTTCGAGCGGACCGCTGAAGAGCGGGACCTCGACCGCACTGGTGTCGCGCAGTCGGCCATCCTCCTGCCACCGCGCTTTGCGCGCCCTCAGGTCCTCGACAAAGCGAGCCGGGTCGTCGTCGAGATACACCAGCATCACCCGCAGGCTCGTCATCTCCGGAGAGGTTCGATCCTGGGCGAAGGTGTCCTGGCTGACGAACGTCCAAGCGCCCGCGGCTCCCGCACAGGTGACGAGATCCGGAATATGCACCTCGTCGTACCACTGCATCGTCTCGACCACGTCAACCGGGGATCCGGCAAACCGCGAGACGGACAGATACACACCACGGGTCGGACGGAACGGGAGGACGTCCGGCCCGACGAGCGCCGCGGGGTTCACGTAGCCCTTGATCGGGACGAAATAACCACGGCGCAGCCGGCGCGTCCACGCCAACTCCGGGCGGCGTCCCCAGTGCCGCGACATCGACGCCAGCTCGTCCCACGCCCGGATGCTCTCCTCCCACGGGTCGCGGAACCAGTAGGTCGTCAGGTACTGCATCTCCCCCAGCTCGTCGGATGTCTCCTCCGAGAGCGACGCGCATGCCGGGGATCGGACCCAGCGGTTGCCCAACGCAACCCCGTCGAGAGCAATGTTCTCGGGGAGGTGGTCAAGGCCATGCCAGGCGCCGTATGCCTGATGCTTGGACTGATCGGTCAAGCGAGAGAACGAAAAGAAGACGCGAGATCCAAGTTTCGACACAGCGAACTTTCTAGCTGGGCGGTACCCACCCCGGTGAATCCGATTCCACCAATTGAGATAGGACGATCACGTGAGGTTGGGCGGCACTTCGTACGAAGGGTCGGTGCGGTCACGCGCACTCGCGGTGGGTGCGGCGACGACTTCCTCGGGCATCTCGTAAGCCGAACGAATATCGATCACATGCCGACGACGGACGATCGCCCACAGACCATCCCTCAGCGCCCACGAGTCGAGATATCGCCCACGAGCGACGCGGTCGAGAACCCGACCCTCGTCCGGCTTGGTACGCAGCGTCACCGTTACGTATGCCTCGCTCGCCGCGGTGTCACCGTCGACAACGGTCAGGACGTTGGCAATCTGATGCGAGTGCGCGACGAACCGGGTGTGCGCCTGCCACACCCAGTCGAGGAATCCCTCGGCGGTCCCCTGGTAGATGTCCGCGCCGTAGTCGACGGTGGCACCCGGATGCCAGACGGTTGACGCCAAAGGCCGGTCCATGCGGTCCAGCGACCGGCAGTAGCGGTACAAGGCCTCGCTGATCGCTTGCTTCGCCAGCAGGTCGGTCACATCGGACACGTCTGATCACCCAATCCGGTCGCCGTCGTTGTCCGGTGTAACCCACAGCCCCCGACCGTTCAGCCGATCTATCCCGCCGGATGAGATCGACCGCACCTCATCCGTGACGACGCTTGCACAATCGGCGAATGCTCGCCTACCGGTTGGTTGATTGGCAAAAGCCCCAGCTCGTCGATATGCCTGCCCCCGAGGCATCGATCGGCAACGTGGTGATCCGCATCGGAGGTGCGGGGCTCTGCGGAACCGACGTCAAGCTGATAGCGGCGCCGCCCGGGTCGACACCCTTTATCCCGCCGTACACGCTCGGTCACGAAATCGCGGGGTGGGTCCACGAGGTCGGACCTGGCGTCTCCACGCTCCGCCCCGGTGACGCCGTGGCGGTGTCCGCCGGGGCGTTCTGCGGCCGTTGCGCTCTCTGCGCGAGCGGCCACACCAACTACTGTGCCGCCGCCCAAAGCGGCCGCGGCTTCGGCCAGGACGGCGGGTTGGCCGAGTTCATCTCAGTTCCCGAGCGCCACGCAGTTCCGATCGGCGACCTAGCACCCGAGGACGCCGCGCCGCTCACGGACGCCGCCGTCACCGCCTACCACGCCGTCCGTCAGGTGTACCCCAAGCTCGGCCCGGAATCGACCACCGTCGTGATCGGCACGGGTGGCCTGGGTGGCTACGGCGTTCAGTTCCTGCGGCTGTTGTGTCCGACGACGGTGGTGGCCATCGACACATCCCCGATGCGTCTCGAATTCGCCTCCGCCCTTGGCGCCCACGTCACTCTTCCCGCCGATGACACGAATGTCGCTTCGATCCGCGACCTCACAGGCGGTCAGGGCGCTGATGCCGTGCTCGACTTCGTGGGCACCGAGTCGGCCGTACACACGGCCATGGCATCGGTCCGCCCGCTGGGCAGCATCCGACTCGTCGGAGGCGCCGGCGGCTCGGTGCCATTCGGACACTCGACGCTGCCGGCCCATGGCGTCGACATCGTGTCACCGGTCGGATCGACGCTCCGCGACTTGATCGACGTGCTGGCGCTCGCCCGTGCCGGCCGACTGCGGATCGAGAGCGAGCGCTACTCGCTTGCCGACGTCGAACAGGCCTACGACGCTTTGCGCGACGGCCGACTCCTCAGTCGGGCCGTCGTCGTCCCGTGACCGTCCCGCCGGATCTGGCTATCTGTCAGCAGGTCGTCGGAGGGCGGGACGGTGTCGACGATCTCCGCCTCGCGCGGGCGGCCGGATTCAGCCGGATCAGCCTGCACATGTCGCGGCTGACAGGACAACCCAACGAGAAATGGCGCGCGCTCCTGACCGAGCTGGACCTGACGGCCAGCGGCTACATGTCGATCCGGGACATCCTCGCCGGCGCTCCCGACGCCGAGGAGAGGATCGCGACGGCCGCGACGCTCGGCGCGAGATACGTCGTCGTCATCACCGGACCCCTCGGCGACCGCAGGCGAGAAGAAGCCGACGAAATGTGCGCGGACTGGTTTGCGCGCATGCAGCCGATCGCCAGCGCGGTCGGCATCCGGCTTGCCCTTGAGCCCCTTCATCCACTGCGTAGCAGCATGTGTTACATCCACCGGTTACGTGACGGCCAGGAGTTGCTCCGGGATGCGCCTGGCGCGGGACTTGTCGTCGACACGGCTCACCTCTGGTGGGACGAGGATCTGATCGAAGACTTCGCCGCCGCGATCGATGACGTCGTCACGGTGCAACTCGCCGATGTCGACCCGGTCGAGCTGGCGAGCGGGGGCTACCAACGCTGTCCGTTCGGGTCCGGGTTGGTACCGAACATGTCGTTGATCCGCGCGTTCAGCAAACACGGCTACTCCGGCGCATTCGAACACGAGACCACCGTTCCGGTCGGACCCGACCGGTCGGAGCAGCTCGCGCAGTCCCGGCGTCAGTTGCTGGAGTTCTGGTGAACACAACGGAAGGGCAACCGGCGGACCGCGTTCGGGCCGTGCACCGTCGCGGGTAGTCGATCGGCTTCTACATCGTGAGTAGCAGAAAGGTTCCGACATGAAGTACCGCCAACTTGGCCAGTCAGGATTGCGGGTATCCGCACTGGGTGTGGGCTGCAACAACTTCGGAACTCGCATCGACCTCGAGAGCGCCCGCGAGGTGGTGAACCAAGCGCTGGACCTCGGCGTCACGGTGTTCGACACCGCGCCGTCCTACGGGAGCGGCGCTTCGGAAGAGCTTCTCGGCGAGTCGCTGTCCGGACGCCGCGACGAAGCAGTCATCGCCACGAAGTGCGCCTACCGTGCTGCCGCCGACTCGCCCACCTCGCCCGGGTCTCGGGTGGTCATCCTCCGCGAGGTGGAAGCGAGCCTGCGCCGCCTCAGGACGGACCACATCGATCTCTACCAGGTCCACTTCCCCGATCCGACCACCCCGCTGTCGGAGACACTCGAGGTGTTGCAGGACCTCGTCACCGCCGGGAAGGTTCGCTACCTCGGGTCGTGCAACCTTCCGGCCTGGCAGGTGGCCGATGCCGACACGAGCGCTCGCGCGTCCGGGCGACCCCGCTTCATCTCCGCGCAGAACCAATACAACTTGCTCGACCGGGACGTCGAACGCGAGTTGATCCCGGCCGCGCTCGACCATGGTGTCGGCCTCCTGCCCTATTACCCGCTGGCGAACGGGCTGCTGACCGGCAAGTACCGCCGCGGCGAACATGTTCCGGAGGGAACCCGACTTGCCGCCGCCAACCGTCGACACCTGCTGACCGACGAACGGCTGACGGCCGTTGAGGCGATAGCCGAGTACGCGGCCCAGCAGGGAACAGGTGTTCTCGATGTTGCGATCGGTGCCCTTGCGGCCAATCCCGTGGTCGGGTCGGTGATTGCTGGCGCAAGGTCAGCCGAGCAGGTCCGCGCGAACGCGAAAGCGGTCGAATGGGAGCCCACCGAGGCACAACTGGCCGATCTCCGTGAGGTGCTCGAGTCGGGCTGAGGCCGCTGTTCGAGTCGCCGTTCGACTCAGTGGGACGAGATTGTTCGGGTCGCCGTCCGCACGCGATACTCGTTTCGTCTTCGATTGAGACGACCTAACCGAATTCAACTGGGGTCTCCCGCATGACTGACGGCACCATCCGCCCCCTCGACGGGGTGCGCGTACTCGACTTCACCCGACACATGTCAGGGCCGTACGGCACGTCCTTTCTGGCGGACTACGGCGCGGACGTCATCAAGATCGAGTCGATGCCCGGCGGTGAACCCGCCCGCGGCACCGGCATGAAGTTCAAGGGCGAGAAGGGCGAGGTTGCCGCGACCTACTTGATGTGGAACCGCGGCAAGCGCAGCCTCGCGCTGGACCTGCGGGAGCCCGAGTCGGTGGAGATCGTCCGTCGCCTTGTTGCTCAGGCCGACATTCTCGTCGAGAACTACCGGCCCGGCGTCGCGGAGGACATCGGAATCGGCTACGACGACTTGGCCAAGATCAACAAGGGTTTGATCTACATCTCGCTGTCGGCGTTCGGTCGCGGTCCACTCGAACCGTTCCCCGGTACCGATCCGGTCGTGCAGGCGGTGTCGGGCGTCGTGTCGGTGACCGGCGAACCCGACGGGAAGCCGGTGCTCGTCGGCATCCCCATTGCCGACTTCACCGGAGCGATGATGGTGGCGGAGGCCACGATGCTCGGACTGTTGGCCCGAGCGAAAACCGGCGAGGGACAGAAGATCGAGCTGTCCATGCTGTACGGCCTGATCTCGGCCCTCACCACCCGCCTCGCGACTTACTGGGCAACCGGACAAGAGCCGCAGCGCAACGGTGGCCGGCATTCGGTGGTTGTGCCGTATCAGGTGTTCGAGACCACCGACGGCTACGTCGTGGCCGGTGTCTGGAACGGTGGTAACGCGAAGTGGCCCCCGTTCTGCGAGGCGCTCGAAATCCCCGAAGTCGGACTCGACCCGAAATACGCCACAAACGAACTGCGCATGCAGAACAAGGCCGAGCTGCTCGAGATCCTGGAAGCGGCATTCCGCAAGCAGTCGTCCGCCTACTGGGCACCACGCTTCGAGGCCCGCGGCGTGTTGTTCGGTCCGGTCAACACGTTCGCGCAGATTCTGGAACACCCGCACGTCAAGCAGTCGGGGCTGGTCGCAACGGTTGAACACCCGCTGCTTGGTCCGATCCCCCAACTGGCACCGGTGATCGGGTTGACCAAGACTCCGGGCACCGTCAATCCCCCAGCACCCGAACTCGGCCAGGACTCGGCAGACATCCTCGAACTCGCGGGCTACTCTCCGGCCGAGATCGCGGATCTCGCGAAACGCGGAATCGTCGGTGTGGTCGAAAAGCCCGGGCAGAGCAAGTCATGAGCAACGTCGACCTGAACGATCCCGAACTGTGGAGCGCCGATCGCAGCTTCGAGGGTGAGTACGAGACGAAGTTCGCCACCGTCGGTGACCTGACATTCCAGTACAGCGACTGGGGTCCGCCGAACGGCCCGGTCGTCGTGCTGATCCACGGCTTCAACGTCCAGTCGCACACCTGGGATCCCATCGCGAGTGTCCTCGCCAAGGAGGGATACCGGGTGCTGACCCCTGACCTCCGGGGCCACGGGGGTTCGAGCTGGACCCACGAGGGATACCACGTCAACCAGTTCAGCGGTGACATCGCCGCCCTGCTCGACCAACTCGGCGTGACGACGTGCAAGGTCGTAGGCCATTCACTCGGTGCGCGGGTCGGTATCGCCCTGGCCGGCACCCATCCGAAGCTCGTGACCAAGCTGGCGCTCTCGGACACCGGCCCCGAGGTGCTTCGTCAGGGAGCGAAGCGAGCCACAGCCTTCGGAAAGGCGCGACTGGACCGCCGCGGCTTCAACACTCGCGACGAAGCGGTCGCGTACTACCAGGAAATTCACCCCGGATGGCAGCCTGTCTTCTATCAGCTGCACGCCCAGCATCAACTACGGCTCAACTGGGCCAACAAGTTGGTGGACCGCGCGGACCCCGACTGTTTTTGGATCACCCGCTCCGCCGGACTCAGCGACGATCCCCTGCTCTGGCAGTGCGCGAAGGACATGGATATCCCGGTGCGGTTCTTCTACGGTGCCACGAGCGAATACAACGACGCGGCCTTGGTCGCTCGCTTCGCCGATGCGTTCGGCCCGAAGTTCGAAGCAACGGAAATGCCCTGCGGGCATTACATCCCGCGCGAGATTCCAGGCGAATTCTGCAAGCAGCTGCTGGCTTTCCTCGACTGACGAATAGGGAGGTTCAGCCCCGGAGACCGTGCTTCAGGACGGCCTGGGCTTCGGCTGAACCGACCATGACGGAGCGCCGGTAGGCGATCAACCACTGCTCACCGACGCGCTCGCATCGCCATTCGTTCGCCGACAGGCGATGTAGCTGGGCGTCGTCGCCCGTGCCCCAGTACACCCGCGAGTAACCCACGACCCGTGCCCGGTCGCCGTCGACCTCGACCGCGACCGGCCCAATCGTATGAGCGCAGCGCGGTCGTAAGGCGACATGCCGCTCACCCAGGATCATCGCGCGCAGCTCGGCCCGTCCACGCAATACAAGCGGCCGGCCCTCTGTCACGTACGCGCCGTCGACCTCGTAGACGCCGTCCTCCGTGAACATCGCGGCCAGTTCGTCCGCAGCGCCCGAGTCGGCCGCGAACCCGTATCGCACGACGAGTCGGTGGATCGCGAGCTCGTCTTCGACGCGGCGCAGCCGACGAACCAGCTCGTCGACTTCCGACAACGATCAGCCCGCCCGGTCGGCGCAGTCCAGCGCCGCGAGATAGGCGAACACCATCGCTGGGCCAAGGGTTGACCCCGGACCCGGGTAGTCGTTCCCCATCATCGAGGCCATCGTGTTGCCGGTTGCGTAGAGGCCGGGAATCGGGTCGCCTCCGGGACGCAGCACGCGGCCGCGGTCGTCGCACACCAACCCCCCCTTGGTGCCGAGGTCGCCCGGATAGATGGCCGCCGCGTAGAAGGGGCCGTTACTGATCGGGGCGAGGCACGGATTGGGGCCGTCATGTTCGGGCAGACCCGCGCTGAGGAACACGCGCATGAGGTTCTTGTCGAAGTCCGCCTCACCCCGTCCGAACTCTTCGTCACAGCCGGTCCGGGCGTACTCGTTGACCCGTCCCACCGTCTTGGCCAAGGCCCCATGCGGTAACGCCAGCGCCTCACCGAGTTCGTCTACCGTGTCGGCTCGCCGCACGACGCCGGCCTGCAGCCAGCTGGCAGGGATCGGCTCGCCCGGCCGTCGTCCGAACAACGGGTACCGGTCGAGATAGGTCTGGTCGAAAATCAGGTACGACGGTAGGTGCGGCTCGGCCGACCGCCCGAACTCCAACATCGCGTGGCCGAACTGGTTGTACGGCAGTGACTCGTTGGCGTAGCGCTCACCGGTGCCGTCGACGACGATGCCGCCGGGCAGCATCCGTTCGATGAGCACGAACGCCGTCCCACCATCGGGATAGACGAACGACGGCGTCCACCAGGAATCGTCCATCAGGTCGGTTGCCGCGCCCGCCTGGATGCCGGCCTCGATCACCTCGCCCGTGTTGCCCGGACTGCTCACGCTCCAGGCCGCCCCGACCGGCTGGTAACGGCGCCGCATCGCATCGTTTCGTTCGAATCCGCCGGCCGCCAGCAGAACGCCCCGGCGCGCTCCCAGCCGCCGCTCGACACCGCGCTGCGCGGCTCGAACGCCAACAACGGCGCCGCTCTCGTCGAGGATCAGGTCGCGCATCGGCGACTCAAGCCGGAGGTCGACCCCAGCGAAGTCACAGGCGGACAGCAGGCGCGCGAGCAGGGCCTGCCCACCGATCATGGTGGACGGATCCGGTTTGCGAGGTAAGCCGCCCTGCCCGCGGGTCAACGGGGGACGGATCAGTCGGATGCGGGCACTGAGCGCGTCAAGATCCGTGATCGGCACCGGTCCCATAGTCCGGCCAAGCGCCATGCCCTCGGCGAAGTCGGTGTGGTAGTCCGGAAATCCCTTTGTCCATCGAAAGAGTGCGTACTCGTGTTCCTCGAGCCACGCGATCATCATCGGGCCGGCTTCCAGATAGGCGACCTGGAGCGCCTCCGGCATCCGCCCGTCGATCGCGCGGCGCAGGTAAGCTCGACCCAGCTCTGCGCTGTCGGGCACGCCTTCGCGGAGGATCACCGGGTTGTTGGGAATGAACACGCCCCCACCTGAATACGCGCTTGTCCCGCCGAAGAACTCGGTCTTTTCCAGAACGCAGACCCGCAACCCATCAGCCGCGGCCCTGATCGCCCCGGTCAACGCACCGGCGCCGGAACCAACGACGACGAAGTCGAATTCCTCGTCGAATCCGTCGTCGAATTCCTCCGTCATTCCGCTTCCTCCTCAGTGCGGGTCAGGAATTCCAGCACAATTCGCTCGAACTCGCTCTTACGTTCAACCTGCGCCCAGTGGCCACAGCCGGAGAACACGTGCAGCTCGACATTCGGCATCTGCCGCAGAGGTAGCAGGGCGTGTTCCCAAGGCACCATGCGGTCGTCGCGTCCCCACACCAGCAGCGTGGGCTGGCCGATCCGACCGCTCAGGGCCCATCGGGGGACACCATCACCGCCAGCCATCGAAGTACGTACGGCCGTCAACTGCTCCACGGCGCCGGGCGCCGTCGCATTACGCAGCCGCTCCTCGATGAGCTCAGGGGTCAACACGTCGCGCTTTTCCACCATCGATTCCAACCAGGCGATCAGCGTCGGCTTGGTCGGATTGGCCGCGAACTCCCGGGCACGGCGCCCGCCTTCGCTCGGTACCGGTCCCAGCAGGTTCACGGCGGCGCCACCGAACCCCATGAGCACGAGCCGGCCGACCAATTCCGGATGGGCCAATGCGAGCTCAAAGGCAACGAAGGCACCCATCGAATTGCCGAGAATGTGCGCCCGCTCGATGCCGAGCTCGGCCATGACCCGCGCCACCGCGTCCGCCGCCAGATTCGGATAGGGCTGATCGAAGTCCGGTCGGGCGGTGGCGCCGAAACCCGGCATGTCCACGATGATGGTGCGAAAACTCTTGGCGAAGGCCGGGAAGTTCCCACGGAAGTTCGACCAGCCGCTGACCCCTGGGCCGGCGCCGTGAAGAAGGATGAGGGCGGGACCCGTCCCGGCCTCGTGTAGATGAACCTCGTACCCAATATCGATCGTGCGACTCGTCGCGTCGTAGTCGAGCTCGACCTCACCCACGTGAATTGATCCCTTCGTTGGCGCACCGCCCGGTCGTCGACGATATGCGCGTTCCGACCCGTAGCAGCCAGGCCATTCCGGATAGTGGTACCGGGGGGGACGACCGAGTGCGATGACGTCGGTCCCGAAGCCAGCTCAGTGGCGGCGCTCGGCCTCTCGGTCAGGCATGAGATTGGGCAAACTGCGAGATGACCGATTGCGAATAGCGCTGCATCGCGTCGGTCCGTTGGGAGAGCGATCGGACGTCGCTGTCGTTCGCGTATTGGTCGGTGAAGTTGACGGCGACGTGTGTGACTCCGAGGGCTTCGAGCCGCCGCAACTCGTCGACCGGCTCGTCGTCTCGAACGCCGATGTGCACGGCGAACGGGAGGTGGCTACGTCCAGCCTCCTCGCGCAGCTCGGTCAGCCGGCCGAGCAGGTCGGCAAGGTTCTCGCGAGCGGACGTGGCTGCGATCCAGCCGTCGCCGATCCGCGCCGCCCGGCGGAGACTGGCCTCGGCGTGGCCGCCGATGAGGATCGGCACGGGGCGGGACGGAACCGGATCGATCTTGATGCTGGGGAAGTCGAACAGCTCACCGTGGTACTCGAAGTAGCCCCCGGCCGTGAGCCCTTTGACGATGTCGATCGACTCATTCATTCTCCGGCCCCGAGCCTCCATCGAGATTCCGAGCACCTCGTAGTCGTCGGGCCACGGGCTCGAGCCGACGCCGAGGTCGATCCGGTTCCCGATGAGCGCGATCACAGACGAGACCTGCTTGGCGACCAGGACCGGGTGCCGCATCGGAAGCTTCAACACCGACGTGACGAACCGGATGGTCCGGGTCACCGTACCCATTGCCGTCATGGCGCAGAACGGATCGAGAAAGGGCTTTCCGTCCAGAAACTCGCGCGAGCCGGTCGAGTTGTACGGGTAGACCGAGTCGGAGACTTCGGGGTAGCAAATGCTGTCAGGCACCTTGATGGTGTCGAAGCCGGCCTCTTCGGCCGCCTGCGCGATCGGAATGAACAGGTCCGGACTCGATGTCGCCGTGCCGATGATGAACCGCATACGGAATCAGCGAACCTTGCTCGGTCGCGGAACGAGGTCGAGAACGAGCCGGGCGATCCGCCAGCCGTCGGCGGTCCGCACGGCATCGAGCTGATACGAGCCGTAGGCGCCTTGGCGTTCGTGCACGTAGTTCCAGGCGCGCGCTCGGTCACCGTCCAGCTCGTCGACGATGTGGTTTGTCATGAAGTGCACCAGGACCTCACCATTGGATCGTGCGGCCTGCAGCCAGGCGACTATCGCGGATCGTCCGTGCACCAGGGCGTTCGCAGCCAACGTCGACTGCTCCGGGCGGGTGCGAGCAAGGACGCTCGAATAGTCCGCCTCGGCGTCTTCGGTGAAAATCTCCTCGAAGGCGCTCCAGTCCCGCGCGTCCAGAGCTTTGCCGTACCGGTTGATCAGCTGCATGACGTCAACGCGGTCAAGAAGCGAGCCGGCAGCGCCGTCCGTGGAGCCCTGATCATCTGTCACGAGATCGCCTCTCAGAACGCTGAATCAGCCGAGCGACTGCGCTCCAACAAGGAGCCGCCGGGAAACGGACGACGGAGAAATTCATTCACCGGCAGGTCGAAGTCGGCGGGTGTTACCGGAGTGTGGACGTCGGAGACCTTCGGTCCGATCCGCTGGGCGACCGGGACGAGCGCCTGGAGGTCGAAGCCATAGAGCTGGGCAATGTTGCCGGCCAAGATCTTGCGGGTGTCGGCCTGAGAGACATCAGCGAACAGCCACCGCAGCGCCAGCGGCGTCTGCGGGGTGGAGCCCTCCTCGTGGGGATAGTCGCTGCCCCACATCACGTGGTCGACGCCCACCGTCTCCCGAAGCGCCAGCTCCGTGGGGTTTGCGGTCTGACCGCTCACGACGAAGCGCAGATTCCGCTGGACGTATTCCTCGGCGGACAGCCGGAGGGTATCGAGGTGGTTACCCCCGAACATCGGCATCGTCCGGTTCTGGGCGCCGGACTTCATCGGAGGCAATGCGACGTCGAGCAATCGAGCGGCCTCGAGAGTCCACTTGATCCCGTTCTCCGTGGGAACCAACACCAAGTTCGGGAAACGCTCGAAAACGCCAGCGACGATCAAGTCGATCAGTGTCGACTTGTTCCAGAGACTGAACTTGACCAAGGCGAGCGTGTTCGACGCGGGCTGGTCCATCGGCATCTCGGGGACCGTCGCGTTGTGCAGCGCGAGCGGAAACTCCAACTCCTCGCACACCTGCCAAAGCGGATCGTAACGCTCGTGGAAGAACGGCTCGACGGCGTGCCCCGGGGGAACTGGAACCAGCAATCCACCGCCGAATGCCCCGGTCTCCTTCGCCCACTTGATTTCGGAAACGGCTGCATCCACGTCGTTCGGAAACAGCTGAAGCAAGCCACGGCGCCGACTAGGCGCTTGCGAGACGAAATCGACCACCCAGCGGTTGTGTGCCTGGGTGCCGGCCCAACGACGTTCGAACACCTCTTTTGTGGAGGGGAGACCGACCACGATGACCATCGTCGTGGGGAAGAACGGCGGAATCGTATTCGGGATCAGCACCTCCGCCGCAACGCCGTCGGCGTCCATCTCGGCAAGCCGGAAGTCGCTGTCCCAGTTGCGATGTGCGGTCGCGTGGATCAAGTCATCGAACGGACTGTTGTAACTGTCCGCCCAGGCATCGAACTCGTCGTGCCAGCGGGCCGGTAGATACGCCTTGTAGTCACGAAGGTCCGCACCGGCATGGCTGTCCCCGGAGATGACCACGTAACGGTCGATCGTGTCCCAAGTGTCGCCCATGGCCAAACACTCCTTCGTGCTTTCCGTCGTAGACGAGTGACGTTACGAGAACCGCGCGATTCGACGTCATGCCGGCGGCGGACCGACGAATCGGTGTCCCCAAAAACTTGGCTTGGTGATGACGTAGGTCGGCTCATCCGCATCGCAGCGCGGGCCTTCGCAACCGAACTCGACCGCGTAGCCGTCCGGCGTGTAGACGTAGAAGGAGAGCATCTCGTCGTTGGTGTGCCGTCCGAGCGTCAACATGAGCGGCGTTCCGGTGGCCTCGATACGGTCGAGCGCGTAACCGACGTCGTCGACGGTGTTCACCTGCACCATGAAATGGAAAAGCTGGGCCGGGCCATCGAGCGCGAGCACCGCCAACGTGTGATGGCGGGGGTTCGGGCTGAGGAACCAGAGGTCGCGACCCTTGGAGTTCATGTAGTTCCGCTCGCGCAAGCCGAGCGCCTCGGTATAGAGCTCGAGACTGGCTGCGAAGTCCGGCGATGAGATGACCGCATGGCCGAGACCCATGTCGCCGGTGACGAATCCGCTGACCAGCGGGGTGGCCAGCCGCACATGGTCGCGGACAGGACCGTGATAGAGCTCGATGGGCATCCCGCCCGGGTCGTTGAAACTGACGAACTCGGTAACGCGCCGCTTCGCTGCGTCGTCGGCGCTGCCTTCGCTGACCGTAAGCCCGACCTTGCCAACCGCCGTCGCAAGGTCGTCGAGCTCGCGGGCGTCTCGAACCTGGAAGCCGATCGCTTGCACCCGCTTCTCGGCGGCGGGCTCCACGACGACACGAGGTGGGTGGTTATCCACCCTGAAACCAAGCGTCCCGTCCTCCCCGATCTCGCACATGAATCCGAGGACGTCTTCGCCGAAGACCCGCCACTCCTCCAAGCGCGGAGATTCGAAGCGCACGTAGCCAAGGGAGTGGACTGGCATCACATCACTCCTGGGTCGCGAGAAAGGAGGCGCTACCAACGGGTCGTCGTCAGCCTACGGTCGCGCGGCGCATGGAAGGTGGCCGAGTTCCAGCGGATGGTATGCAGTCAGCGATCCGTCAGAGCAGCCCGGCGAGGTCATCGGACCGCATCACGCGCCGCGCAACGTAGTTGCGCAACACCTCGAGCGATCCGCCCGCAATCCGCAAGACCTTCATATCGAGCAACAATTGGGCGAAGTCGGTCTCGTGATAGAGCCCGTAGCCGCCGGTGAGCGCGAACGCATCGTTGACGGCCTTCTCGGCTGCATCGATCGCCAACTTCTTCGCGAGCGTGGTCTCGAATGCCTGATCGTGCCCCTGGTCGGTGCGGACAGCCGCCCGGTCACGTGCCAGCGACGCCCCGTAGAGCGCGCCGTACGCATCGGCCAACGTCCACTGGATGCCCTGGAAATCGGTGACGACGTTGTCGCCGACTCGCCGGCCCCGCGCGTAACACACGGCTTCGGCCATCGCCCGGCGCCCGAACCCGATCAGCTCGGACGCATTGCCGAGCCGGCTGGTGTTGAAAGTCGACAGAAACGTGTCCAGTCCGACACCGGGTTCTCCCAACACCGCCGACGCAGGCACCCGGACCGAATCCAGCTCGACGTCTGATGTCGGAATCAGCCTGAGACCAATCGGGTCGGTCTGCCGTGCGGCAAAACCAGGCAGGTCGGTATCGACGAGGAACGCGGTCAGGCCTTCGGGGGCCATCGCATAGACAAGCGTGACGTCGCTTTGCGCGCCGAGGTTGACGTGGGTCTTACGACCATCGAGCACCCAGTCGTCACCCGAGCGTCTTGCGGTGGTGCGCAGGGACTTGAGTGACGACCCGGCCCCGGGCTCAGAGATGGACTCGGAGAAGATGATCTCGCCACGGGCAATACCTCTCAGATAGCGGTCCCGCTGCTCCGCCGTTCCCCAGTCCAGCAGCCACCGCTGACCCTGGATCGAAATCTGCGGCGAGACGAGGCCCCGTCGACCGACCTCCTCCTCAATCAGGCAGTACTCCGCAGTGCCGAGTCCGGCACCGCCGAAGGCGACAGGCGTCAGCGGACCAACCCAGCCCCGCCGACCCATCTCGCGATACAGCTCCGCCGGGAACCGCCCCTCTCGGTTGTTCGACGTCAGCTCCGCCCGATGCTCATCGGCGAAAGCGGTCAGTTCGCCGATGGTGCGTATTGACCAGTCCGGATCACGAAACTGCAGCTCGAGGTACATGGATCAGGACACACTGCCGGCGGAGGCGGTGCCGCTGAGGTCGGCGGTGCCTACCAGGCCCGAAAGGCCTATCTCCGCGAGGATCTCGTCGTTGTTCGCGCCCAGGTCGGGCGGATGACCCAAATCACGCAGCGGGACCTGCGACGTATCGTCAGGTGCGAGGCGCACAGCCGACGCGACAACGTCGACGGGCTGGCCGCCGACGTCTATCCGGCGCATCAACTGGTTCGCCGCGGCCTGTTCGCTGTTCATCGCCTCGGCGGCGGATAGCACCGGCGCGAACGGCAGGTCGATTTCTTCGAAGAGCGCGCACCACTCGTCCAGGGTGCGGGTCCGCATGGTCTCGGAAATCTGCGGCCGTTCGTCCATGTAACCGTAATCGGCATGCGACTTCGACCAGTCGCCGCGCTCGGCCCAACCGGCGGGCAAGTCGAGTGCCTTGCAGAAACGCTGCCAGAATTTCTGCTCGATCGGACATACCAAGATCGCCCGCTCGTCGGACGTCGCGTACATGCAGTAGCGCGATCCGAAGTTCTGGTAATCGTCACCAGGTACGCCGTTGTTCGCCAGCAGGTTGAGGTCACGCCAGTTCGACCACATCGCAGCCGACCATAGCGAGGTCGAGACGTATTCGCCCGGTCCCCCGATGGCCCGCCGGTACAGCGCACCGGTGATTCCGAGGGCTGCGAATACCCCGGCGAGGAGCGTCCCCGACGAACGCCAACCCGAAGGCGTCACCGGTTGTCCGTCGCGCCACTCGATCGGGAGTAGACCCGCTCTCGCGTCCACGTTCTGCCCGTGGGCCGGCACCGCAGCCCACGGCCCGGTTGCCCCGTAGCCCGAAACTGAGCAGTAGATGAGCTCGGGATTCGCGGTGCGCAATGTCGCGAAATCCAGGCCCCGTTTGCGGGCGTCCGAGGGTCGGCTACCCACGATGACGACGTCGGCCCAGCGCGCACAGGCGGCGACGACCTCGCCCCAATGCGGCGAACGAGTGCTGATCGCGAGGCTGCGCGCTCCGGCGTTGATTCCGGCGTGGTACTTGCCCGTCGTCGCGATCCTTGGCAGGAGGTCACGCAGACCGTCCCCGGTCTTGGGGTTCTCCACCTTGATCACCTCGGCGCCGAGGTCACGCAACAGGTAGCTGGCGATGGGTCCCGAAAGGTGAGTTGAGAAGTCAACGACATGAGGGCGGCCGGGCTCGAACATGGCGCAGAAGATACCTACGGACCCGGCCCGGCCCTATCGACCATGCCGGACAATGAGACGTGCAGGGTCACGGATAAGACAGTTCGCGCTCCTCGAGGACCGTCAATGAGGCGAGGTCTCGGCGGCGAACCTTGCCGACGCCGGCGTCACGAGGTAATCGGCCGTCGACTCGCAGCACGACGGTGGGACGCATGAAACGCGGCAATGTCTCGGCGGCCGCGACAAGTTGGTCCGCCGGGATCCGGGGAGCGTCGATGTACAGGACAGCATCGTGGTCCACCAGTGGGTTATCGCGGCGCCACAGCGCGAGATCATCGATCCCGGCCACCGTGCGCAGACGCTCTTCCACGTACCCGATGGGGACGTACTCCCCCTTGACCCGGATGGCTTCGGCGGCCCGCTCCAGAAACACCAGATTGCCAAACTCATCTACGCGGCCAAGGTCACCGGTGTGGAACCAGCCGTCGGGGCTGGTCACCGGTTGCACACCGGCCGCGGACAGGTACCCGGAGAACAGGACACCTGGTCGATCCGAGGAGATCAAGATCTCTCCGTCATCGGCGAGCGTCCACCGCACGTCGGCACGCGCTCGACCTCCGTACCTGGCGGCGCCCTCGGGAACGTCTGACGACTCGCCCCGGCGCCAACTCCAGGTGTGGGAGAGCCCCCCGACCTCGGTGGAGCCATAGACCGACAACCCGAGCGGGATGTCGAACTGCTCGAGGAAGTCCGGATCCGCGTACAAGACGCTACGGAGATGATGGCCGGCGGCATCGCCAGCGGTCGTGGTCTGTTTGAGGATCTCGACCGGTGGAGCGTGCAGGATTGCGCTCGTCGCCGCGAGATCCCTCACCAACGGCCAGAATCGGCGCGCCGAGAACCGTTCCCAGCCGACGACCTCGCTATGTCCGACCAGAGCCCCGACAACGCCGTAGCCAAGCGGATTGATGTGGAACAGGGGAAGCGGCGCGAAGACGAGGTCACGCTCGGACAAGGCCAACGTATCAGCCACGAAGCGGCCGAGCCGCAGGAAGTATTCGTGACTTTGGGTGCAGAGCTTTGGGACTCCGGTCGTGCCGGACGTATGCATCCAGCCGGCAACATCGAGCGGCCGGCGGGCCAACCCGGGCAGGTCACCCGGGGTTTCGCCAAGCGATGCGACGTCGCCGTCCACGACGAAAGTTCCGTCACCGACGTCAGCGCCCTCGATATGCCGGGCCCCCGACGCGACCCCCGACTCGAGATCACGGTGCACCCACACCACGAATTCCGGCGCGAGCGGACGCAGGATCTCCGCGATCAGCGCAGCCGGGTAACTCGGATTGACGAGCGCGACCTCGGCTCCGGACAGTTGCAAACCCGCCCACCAGAGCAGATAGGCCGAGGACGTCGGCCCGATCAACGCGACCCGAGTTCCCGCTCTCAACCCGAGCTCGGCAAGGGTGGCGGCAAGGCGCCCGCCGACCTCGAGCGTCCCTCCCAAAGTCGCCAGCTGCCCGTGACCGACCTCAGCATCCGCCACGGCGAACCGATGTTGCGGGTGTCGTTGCGCGCAGCTCACCAGCAGCTCGGCCAGGTTCGCCGGTGGCCGACCGGTCATTCCCAACGGATGCCCTCCGCTACGCGAAGCCGGCGGAGGAGCAACGCTCGGTCCCCCGGGCCGTCAGCCGTTCGGATCACGCGCTGGCGTCCTCGACCATCGCCGAGTTGGCGGCACCCAATTCGCCGGCGATGTGCCGTGCGGCCACATAACCGAAGACCATGGCGGGACCGATCGTGGCGCCCGGACCGGCGTACTCGTGGCCCATGACCGCCGCCGAGCAGTTGCCGGTGGCGTACAAACCTTCGATCACGCTACCGTCCGTGCGCAGCACCTGGGCATTCTCGTCACAGCGCAGGCCACCGCTCGTCCCGAGATCCCCCGGCACCAGCTTCACCGCGTAGAACGGTCCCTTCTCCAGCGGGGCCAGGTTCGGATTTGGCTTGATCGTCGGGTCGGAGTAGTAGTGGTCATAGGCACTGTCGCCCCGGCCGAAGTCAACGTCGTGACCGTCGCGGGCCTGCTGGTTGAACCGTTCGACAGTGGCTTCGAGTGCATCGGCGGGAATGCCCAACTTCTCGGCGAGCACCCGCACCGTCGGGGCGGTGACCACCGAGTTCTCGTCCAACCAGGCTTGCGGGAGATTCATCCGCGGCGGCACCTTGAGGAACGGATACCGATTGCGGAAGCCCTGATCGAAGATCAGGTGGCATGGGATCGTCTGCTTCCCGGCATCGTTGGCGTCGTACATCGCGTCAACGACATTGACGTAGGGCGCGGACTCGTTCACGAACCGCTCGCCCTTGCCACTCACCATGATCGACCCGGGCAGGCTCCGCTCGGAGAGGATGAACAACGCCCGCGTGGACGTGAGCATCGCCGGTCCCCACCAGGAACGATCCATCAGCTCGACGTCGGCCCCGATCGCGATGCCGGCCTGGATCCCGTCGCCGGTATTCGTCAATGCACCGGACGTCCACGTATCGGTGATCGGGGCCCGCTGATATTTCGCCCGCATCTCGGCGTTGCGCTCGAACCCACCGGCCGCCAGGATGACGCCACGGCGGGCCCTCATGGTGATCGGGGCACCGTCGTGTTCACCCTCGACACCGACGACCCGCCCGCTTTCGTCGACGATCAGCGACCGCAACGGCGTGTTGAGCCACAGGGGAATACCCGCGTCCCGCACGGCAAGCCGCATCCGGACAGAACCTGCCGCGCCGGACGACACCATGTTGCGGCCCAGCGTCCGGGCAACCGCCGTTCGGAAACCGACCCGAAGCGCGGTGAACCGGCCGCGCCAGGTTCGAGTGAGCAGGAGTAGGTGCCGGTACTCGATCGGCTTGAGCCAGATACCCGCTGGAGGCTGCAGCAGATCGCTGCGATTCAGCTCGGCCGCGAGGGCGCCGAGCTTTTTCACGTCGACGGCGACCGGTGACATCGAACGGCCGCTTGCGAGGCCGCCGGGCGCTTCGGGGTGATAGTCGGAGTAACCCGGCGAAGCGCCGAACCGGACGTACTCGGTCTCCTTTTCCAAGAACTCGATCGTCGCGGGTCCGTGTTCGAGGAACGCGTGTCGACGAGCTTCCGGAACCCGGTCGCCGACGATGGACTTGAGGTAGAGATCAGCCTTCTCGAACGAGTCCGGAACGCCGGCCCGGACGTTGACGGGATTATTGGGAATCCAGGCCGCCCCTCCCGACAATGCGCTCGAACCGCCGAAGTACGCGGCCTTCTCGATGATCAAAGTCTGCAGACCCGCGTGCGCGGCGACGAGCGCGGCGGTCATGCCCCCGCTTCCAGAGCCGACGACGAGAACGTCGCACTCGTATTCGCGTTCATCGGGAACTTCAGGCAGGGTCGCAGGACGTTCACCTGACACAGAGCAGCCTCCATCGGGGCCGGGACGTGATCAGGCGTCACCGTATCCGGCGACCGAGTCCGAAGGCGCTTCCGATTTCACTGACCGGCATGCGGGCGGTCCCGCCAATACGTCTACGCGGGCGGCATGAATTTCGACGTTCTGACGTATCCGGCCGCCCGGCCTTTGGCGGCGAGGACCAACGCCATCTTGCGAGAGGCCTCGTCGATCATCTCGTCTTCGAGCATCGCTGCGCCTCTTGCACCACCGGACGCCGACGTCCAGTAGTCGTAGGCGTCGAGAATGAGTTCCGCGTGCTCGTAATCCGCGAGACTGGGCGCGTACACCTCGTTGGCCACCTCGATCTGGTCAGGATGCAGCACCCACTTGCCGTCGAAGCCGAGAGCGGACGACCGCCGAGCCTGCCGCCGAAAACCTTCCACGTCGCGAATCTGAAAGTACGGCCCGTCGATCGCTTGGAGGCCGCTGGCCCGGGCGGCAACGAGGATGGACATCAGCAGGTGGTGATAGGCGTCGCCGACGTCGTAGCCCGGGGGTTGCTCGCCGACCACCAGCGACTTCATGTTGATCGAAGCCATCAGGTCCGCCGGACCGAAAATGATCGTCTCGACCCGGGAGGAAGCCTGGGCGATTTCGTTGATAGCGACCAGGCCGGCTGCACTCTCGATCTGTACCTCGATGCCGATCCGGCCGACCGGCAGCCCAACCGTCTTCTCGATCTGCGTGAGCAGGATGTCCAACCACTGCACCTGCCCGCTGCCTTGCACCTTGGGAAGGATGATCGCGTCCAGGTTGGCGCCTGCCCCCTCGACCACCTCGATGACATCGCGATACGACCACTGGGTGGTGAGGTCGTTGATCCGCACGGTGCGGATCTTCGAACCCCATCCCCCCTCGTTCAACGCCGCGACAACATTCTTTCGAGCGCCCGGCTTCGCCAACGGAGCACAAGCGTCCTCGAGATCGAGGAACACCTGGTCGGCCGGAAGCCCTTTGGCCTTCTCCAGGAAGCGGGGGTTACTGCCGGGCACCGCCAGGATTGAACGGCGCGAACGGAACGTCGACGTCAACGGGTCAGTCATCGAAACAAACTCCTGTAAGTGCACCTGCTCGGGCGGGCGGGCTGAGGTTACTTGATCAGACCTCCGGCATCGACCGGCAACGCCACTCCGGTGATGTACCGAGCGTCGTCGCTGACGAGGAAGAGGACCGCGTTGGTGACGTCGCTTACTTCGAGATACGGCAGTGGAAGCAGATTCAAACTCTTCAGGCCCTCGGTCGCGTCGTCGAGAGTCGGGTGCGCCAAGTCGGGCCGAAACATCTTGGGAAGGTGGTCGTTGTCGATCATCGGAGTCAGGACACTCGTGGGGTGTATCGAGTTGACGCGGATGAAGTGGGGCGCCAGCTCGATTGCGGCGGATTTCATCAGTCCGACGAGACCGTGTTTCGATTCGGTGTAGCCGCCTCCGGCGCCGAGCGCTCGCAGACCGGCAAGTGAGCTCGTGATGACGATCGCCCCGCCCCGCCCACCGTCGATCAGGTGCTGCCGCGTTGCTTCGATCGTTGTGAAAACACCGGTGAGATTCACGTCGACGACCGTGCGGAAGGCGGCCACTCTCGAGGTGCCGAGTTTGCTCACCGCGATGCCCGCGTTCGCCAGGACGATGTCGAGGCGGCCCAGCTCCGCCACTCCCGCGTCGACGGCGGCCACCAGAGCCTCGTCGTCACGGACGTCCACTTCGGTCGCGATGATGCGGCGCCCGTGCGCCTCGACGAGGCGCACGGTTTCCGCCAGATCCGCGGCGGTCGCCATCGGATATCCGACGTCCTCGATCTGCCTGCAGATGTCGACGGCGATGATGTCGGCGCCCTCGCCGGCCAACGCGACAGCGTGGGAGCGGCCCTGCCCGCGGGCCGCTCCGGTGATGAAAGCTACTTTGCCTTCGAATCTGCCCATCTCGTCACGGTGACCCTTCGTCGCGGTGCACCGGACAGTAGGCAACCGACTCGATTCGACATGCGCGTGGTCTCAACCGTTGGGACGGCGGGCCGTCCCAGTCAATGACACGTGCTGCCCACCGGACGGCCCTGCACGCACTAGTCATATGTGGACGGCTGGAGCCGCCGATTCGCTCGAATTCGTCGCGCTCAGGAAGGTGCCCCACATGCCAAGAGTGGAAGGCAAGGTCGCATTCGTCACCGGCGCGGGCCGCGGGCAGGGCCGTTCACACGCTGTCGCGTTGGCCGCCGAGGGCGCCGACATCATCGCGATCGACTACTGCAGGAACGTCCGCTCGGTCGAATACCCACTCGCTTCGTCAGCCGACCTCAAGGAAACGGCCAACCTCATCGAAGCCCAGGGGCGTCAAGTACTCGCCGTCGAGGCCGACGTCCGTGATCCCAAGGCGCAAGCTGACGTCGCCGCGGAAGGCCTGCGGCGGTTCGGCCGTCTGGACATCGTGTGCGCGAATGCCGGGATCTGGAGCGGCGGGATGCTCACCGACCTGTCGGAGGATGCCTGGCAGGACATGATCGACGTCAACCTGACGGGCGTATGGCGGACCATCAAGGCAACGGCCCCGATCATGCGAGAGCTCGGCAACGGGGGGTCGATCATCCTCACCAGCTCGGCGGGTGGACTGCGCGGTTATCACTCCACCGGCCACTACTCGGCTGCCAAGCACGGCGTCGTCGGGCTGATGAGAACCGCAGCGCTCGAACTGGCACCCGACATGATCCGGGTGAATTCGATCCATCCAGGATCGGTCGGCACTGACATGATTTTGAACGACTTCGCATTCCGGTACTTCATGCCCGATCTCGAGCACCGGACGAAGGAGGAGTTCGCCCGCCGGGCTCAGACACACAACGTGCTACCGATTCCGTGGGTAGACCCCATCGACATCTCGAACGCCGTGGTGTTCCTGGCATCGGACGAAGCGCGTTACATCACGGGCGTGACTCTGCCCGTCGATGCAGGAAACCTCTTGAAGTAATCGCCGCATTCAGGGGCCTAGTGCCGCATCGCGTCGGCGAACTCTGCCATCGCGGCCACCAGGGCTTCGGGTTCCTTCCCGGCCCAGGGCGTGCTGGTCAAGGTGAAGTGGGTCGCACCGAGCTCTTCCCACCGGCGCGCCAGATCGACCGTTTCGGCCAGCCCCGACGGGGGCATCTCGGCGCCCTCTGGTGGCTCGAAACGGTCATCGCGGAAGAACGGCATGCCCTGGATCCCGATGTTGGCCGGATCGCGCCCAGCCTCGGCAGCTACGGTCCTCATGAAATCGATGTCGGCGCGGATCTGAGTCTCGTGGAAATACGGATACGAGGGAAACCAGCCGTCACCGAGACGCCCCGCGCGACGCAATGCAGCCCGGCTCGCTCCGCCAATCCAGACGGGGATCGGCCGTTGGTTGGGCAGCGGGTTGATTCCCGCCGCGGTGATTGTCGTGAAGTCACCTCGATAGGTGACGACCTCCTCGGTCCACAGCTTGCGCATGACATCGATCTGCTCGTCCAGAATTCGTCCGCGGCGGTGGAAATCGACTCCGAGCGCTTCGTATTCGATGTCATTCCAACCGGTAGCCAGAACGAGGCGCAGCCGGGAACCTGACAAGTAGTCAATCTCAGCAGCCTGCTTCGCCAGCAAGGCAGTTTGCCGCTGCGGACTGATCAGAATGCCGGTGGCCATCTCGATCTTGGTGGTCATCCCCGTGATCAGCCCGAACAGAATCAGGACTTCGTGCCGGACATTTCGATGGTCATATAGGGGAACCTGACCGAAGTAGGGGCGCCAGTCCGGCCGCGACGCGGTCTCGGCGCCAAGAACGTGGTCCCCCACGCTTACGTAGTCATATCCGAGGTCTTCCGCACTGCGAAGCACGTAGGCGAGGGCGCTGTGATCACCACTCGCGATGAGGTGGTCGGGATTACGGATGCCAAGTTTCATCGCGTCCTCATTCCACTAGGTCATTGAGAGACCGTACAAATTGGCAATCATTCGTCGGCGGTCCCTTGTTCCGCTCGGCGGGACCGCAAGTTCTCCAGAGCCCGGCGCTGCAACGAAGATGGGACCGCGCCATACCCTGCATACCCCAACGACCAACTGGCTGCTTCTCGGCCTCCTGGAGATCCTTCGGCATGTCATCAACGGACGAAACGGACCTCGCTGCGGTGAGGGCGCTCCGGCGGGAGGTTCGGAAGTTCCTGGCGGACGCGCGAGCCAGCGGCGCCTATTCGCCGAGGTCCGACTTCTGGATGTCGGGTATCGACCCCGACTTCAGCCGCGCGCTCGCCGGCCGGGGCTGGGTCGGCATGACTATTCCGACGCAGTTCGGCGGGCATGGACGGTCGGCGCTCGAACGGTTCGTGGTGACGGAGGAATTGCTCGCCGGCGGCGCGCCGGTCGGCGCTCATTGGTTCGCCGACCGCCAAATGGCGCCATCGATTCTCCGCCTCGGGACGGATCAGCAACGCGAGAAGTACCTGCCGGGTATCGCCAGGGCCGAACGCTTCTTCGGTATCGGGATGTCCGAGCCCGACTCGGGCTCGGACCTGGCGTCAGTTCGGACCCGCGCGACCCTCGTCGACGGCGACTGGGTCCTCACCGGCGCAAAGATCTGGACCACGGCCGCCCACGTCGCAACGAATCTCATCGTGCTGGTCCGAACCGATCCGGCCGCGGCCAGCCGACATTCCGGGCTGTCTCAGTTCATCGTGGATCTGCCACACCCGGACATCCACATCCGGCCGATTGTGACGATGGACGGCGGACACCATTTCAACGAGGTCGTCTTCGACGACGCACGTCTACCGGGGTCAAGCCTGTTGGGCACGCGCGGCAACGGATGGGCGCAAGTCACTGCTGAACTGGCCCATGAGCGGTCCGGTCCGGAACGTCTTATGAGCACAGTCCCGCTGCTCGTCGAGTGGGCCGCCGGATTGCAGGCCGCGGCAACCGCCGAAGCGGCGTCGGCCGCTGAGCTCGGCCGACTGATCAGCCGGTTGACGATTCTTCGCCAGCTTTCGTTCGACGTGGCAACCCGCCTCAACTCCGGCGAAAACCCCGCGACGGACGCAGCGCTCGTCAAGGACCTGGGCACGACGTTCGAAGCGGATTTGGTCGACACCATCCGCAGGACGGCGGGCGAAGAACCTGATCCGACGTCCGAGGGTTTCAGTTCGCACCTTGCGGCCGCCGTCATGGCCAGCCCTGCGTTCACCCTTCGCGGAGGAACCAACGAGATCCTTCGCACGATCGTCGCACGAGAGGTGACCGGGTCATGACCGAGGCCGACACGATCGAGCGGGTTGCCGGCGAAGCTGCCGACCGATACCTACCTTCGGACGCGAGCGACGCTCGGAAACTGGACTTCGGTGCGTGGGATGCATTCGAAAGCCTAGGTTTTACGTCGGTGACCATGCCCGAGAAGCTCGGTGGGGGCGGCGGAACCATGGCCGACGCGGCGTCGATAGCCACCGCCGCTGGTTCCCTTCGTATCCCGCTCGCCGAGAGCCTCTTCCTCGCGGGCCCGCTCTTGCGGGAGGGAGGGATCCGCTGCCCAACTGGATCGATTTCGGCCGCGTGCGCCCCCTTCGTGACCGCCCGAAAAGACGGATCCGTGACGCGCATCTTCGGGCACGCAGAGCGAATTCCGTGGGCTGGCGAGGTCCGCTGGTTGGCGCTATTGATCGGCGACGGCCGCCATGCCGCACTTATCGAACGCGAGGCGCCTGAAGTCGCAATCGAGCCGGGCTTTAACATCGCCGGCGAAGCGCGGGACGGCATTCGCCTCGACGGTGCAGGGGCCGCCGAACTGTGGGAGCTCCCTCCCGGGCAAGACTGGGCGGATCGTTTCCAGCTGCTCGGCGCGGCGGCGCGGGTGGCCCAGATCGCGGGTGCGGCCCAGCGAATGCTCGAACTCACTGCGCAGTATTCGACGGAACGGGTGCAATTCGGCCGATCGCTGAACAAGTTTCAGGCCATCCAACATCGGATCGCCGGACTAGCCGCCGACGTCGCCTCACTACGGGCGGCGCGCGACCTCTCCGCAGCAAGCATCGAGGACGTGACCGGAGGAAGCTGGTTCGGGGTGGCCTGCGCCAAGTCGGAAGCGTCCATGGCGGCCGGCCGCGTCGCGACGGCAAGTCACCAGATTCACGGGGCAATCGGCTTTACGAAAGAACACCGGCTCGGGGGTCTGTCGAAGCGGCTCTGGTCCTGGCGGGAGGAGTTCGGTAACGAGCTCGTCTGGCAGCGCCGACTCGGTCGGACGTTTCTCGGTTCGAGCACCGATCTCTGGACCTTCGCCACCAGCGGCGAGTAGCAGAACCCGCCACCGCAAGCCTGTCATCGAGGGGAACCCCATGGGAAGCACCGGTTCGGTCACGACGCACCTCGACGCGGGCGTAGCCACATTGACGTTGGCCAATCCAGACCGCAAGAACGCCATCACGCTTCAGATGGCGGAGATGATTCACGCGTTCTGCGAAATGGTTCACACGGACGAGACCATCGGCGCCGTCGTCGTCCGAGGTGAGGGCAACTACTTCTGCTCGGGGGCCGACACCCGGGATCTCGCCAGCTTCTCGGTGAACCCCGCAGATCCCGAGAGCGTCCGTCGGACCTCCGCGATCTACCACGCGTTCGTCGACGTCGGCGAGCTTCCGGTTCCGACTCTGTCGGTCGTCATCGGCGGAGCGGTCGGTGCGGGCGTCAACCTGGCACTTGCCACGGACCTCATGCTGATCGCCGATGACGCGACATTCGACAGCGGCTTCCTGGCTCGGCGAATCCATCCCGGGGGCGGGCACCTCGGTCTCCTGGGACGCGCCGGGGGTCGCCCGGCGGCGTTCGGGCTTGGCGTCTTCGGAATTCCGATCTCCGGATCCGAAGCGGCCGCTCGAGGGCTCGCCTGGGCATCGGCCCCGGCAGCTGAACTCGGTCCACTTGCTGATCAAATGACGAAGCGGGCAGCAGCGGATCCGGTGCTTGCCCGGCGCATCAAGCAGTCAGCTCAGCTCGAGATCGGACCGCCGGCAGCCGCCTGGCCTGCGGCACTCGAGATCGAGCGCGGGATGCAGATGTGGTCCTTCGCACGCAAGGGAGCCGCGGGCTGGGCTGACACGCCACGCCGTCAGACCCCGCCGTCTTCCTAATCCGGCGGACGATCAGGAACGCACCGCCGGGCGGCGAGTCAGCGGAAAGCTGTCGTCGTCCGGGTAGTCGTCGCCCTCGCGCAGTCCGAGAGCTTCGACCCGGCCGTTCGGCAGCCGCGCCACCTTTGAGGCTCCCGGGATGTATTCGCTGATGTAGGCGCGTCGCGGCTCGGCGGCGGTGTTGTTCGGCGCCCAATGAATCGTGCACCCGTCATGGACGGTCGCGTCGCCGGCGGCCAGCGTGAGGGGTGAGCTTAGTTCGTACTTCTCCCAGAGGTCGGGATGCCGATCCCGCAGGTCTCCCGACTGCCCGTCCAGGAAGGTGTCCTCCAGCGGTCCGAGAGTGTGCGACCCGGTCAGGAAACGCATCGTCCCGTGCTCGGGCGTCATGTCGTGGAGCGCCACCCAGACGGTGAGGTCGCCGACCCGGTCGATGGCGAGGTAGGGGTTGTCCTGATGCCAGGGCGTCTCAGTCGTTGTTCCGATCGAATCCGGAGTTTTCACCGCGAACTGGTCGTGCCAGAAACGCAGGCCGTCGTCGGAGAACGGCAAAGCGGTGAGGGGCTCGGTGAATTCGGCTGATCGGCCGAGCTTTTCAAGTTCCGGATACAACTTCCAGGGCGCGTCCCAGCGCCGCCACATCCGCACGCTCTCCGGCACCACGGAGGGCATCGGGTTCTGCGCGTCGTCGCCCATCGCCGAGCGGCAGATCTCGAAGGCCTCAGCAACTGCAGCCAGATCCACCCACCGTCGGAGCACGACCCAGCCGTGGCTACGGAAATGGTCGACCTCGTCGCCGGTGATCTGCCTGGTGATTGCCATAGCCCGCTCCCGTCGAAGATGCCCGACCGATCTCGTTGCCTTGCGTGATGAAGACCATACGTACGTCGTCCCGGCACGCTGGCCCATCGCGTCCCAACGCGCGAGACGCGAGCTGCCTCTGACGCTAGGTGGGCGGGGCCGGGTACCAGCTGTCGGGTTCCGGGTACTGTGCGTCGGCCGGGTAGGCGGAGACCTCGATCGCCACTCCGATCAGCGGGACCGTGTCGAAGTAGGCGAAGCGAACGATTCCCCACATCGTGCCCGACTGAGCTACTTCGAAGCCACGCCGCCGGAACTCCTCAATCTTGGCCTCGTATTCGAGCGAGTCGCACTTTTGGACTACGTGCTGCACGCTCTCGCCGTATTGGTCGAGCCAATCCCCGTACAGGGTGGGGCCTTCGAGGGGCTCGATCAGCTCCCAGCGCGAAGATCCAGTTGTCGCCAGCGCGACCCGCATCGAATACGGCTGCGGACGTCCTCGGTAGGTCTGGTCGGTGGTGTTGTGGGGGCCGTATTCATAGATCGCCCAAGGCCCGATGCCCAGCTGAACGAAACCTTCGAGCTTGCGGTAAAGATCACGGGTCACGATGCAGACCTGCGTCGTGTCACCTAAGAAGCTGTTACTCAAACGACCCGGGTCGATGACCTCAACGCTCATTTCGCTTCCTTCGGATCTGACAGACAATGCCGACACGTGCTTCGGATTCCAGACGCGATGGTGCAACCCTCACACCATCGCCGGCTCATGTTCCTCGGCAGCCGGCTGGCTGCGCACGGTGAAATCGTCCCGGTTCGGAACTCTGAGTTCGTGCCAGTACTCGAGATTCGGCCGAGGGTAGCCCAACACGACCTTTCCGGTCCGGTGCCGGTAGTAGCCATGCGCGGCGCCACTGTTCACCCACACGGTGTCGGCCAAGTCTCGGTCGAGACCCTCGTTCCACGCCTCGAACGCCTCGATCGTCGGATCGATCGACGTCAGCGACTCCTCCGTCATGTATTGGAGCGCTTCGATGATGTAGTGGACTTGCTGTTCTCCGGTCGTCGTATGGGACAACGCCGACAGCGCACTGTTCGGGCCGCAGGTGAAGAACAGGTTCGGGAAGCCGGGCATCATCAGCCCGAGATAAGCCCGTGGCACCGGCGACCACACATCGGCCAGCTTCGCGCCGTCCCGACCTTCGATGTCGAGCCACGTCATGAAATCGAGGTGGAAGCCGGTCGCGAGAATCACCACATCCGCAACGAGCTGTGACCCGTCGGCAAGCTCGATGCCGTCCCGCGTGAAGCCCGCCAACGACCCCTCCACGAGCGCGACGTTGGGCTTCCGCAGGGCGTCGTAGTAGCCGCAATCCCGGATGGGGCGCTTCGCGAAAGGAGGGTAATCAGGCGTCAATGTGGCCTTCAGGTCAGGCCTGTCGGCGAACTTCTCCTCGAGATAGCTGAGACAGACCGAGCGCAAGCTGTCGTTTCCGGGCGAGATGTACCCGCCCTCGGCCTGCCAGTTCTCGTCGACGTGAGTGATGTCGAAACCCGGGCTCATCCCACGCGAGATGAGTTGCGCCCGCTGCCACTGCATGACGTATGGAAGGTTCTCGAGGCCGAAACGCTCCTCCGCGCCCACGCTCAGAAGGATTTCCGCGTTCGGCACGATCCAGTTCGGTTGGCGCTGTAGCACCGTGAGGTGCGAGACATCATCGGCGATGGCAGCGGTCACCTGCGCCGCCGAACACCCGGTCCCGACGATGACGACCCGCTTGCCCGTCAGCGAAACCGCGTCGTCCCATTCCGCGGTGTGGATGATCGAGCCGCCGAACTCATCCATTCCGGGAACGTCGGGATAGCTCGGCCGGTGCAGGTATCCCAGGGCGGTGATCACCGCGTTGGCCTCGTACTTGACGACCTGACCCTCCCGGCGCGCCCAGACTTCCCAGAGTTGACGCTCCTCATCCCACCGGCACGTGGTCATCTCGGTGCCGAAATCGATGTGTTCCCGCAGGCCGTGCCGGTCGGTCATCGAGTTGAGATAGGTCATGTACTCCGCGCCACTCGGATAGAAACGAGTCCAGCTCGGATTGAGCTCGAACGAGAACGAGTAGAGCGAGCTGGGCGTGTCCACCGCCACACCCGGATAGGTATTGACCGACCAGGTGCCTCCGATCTCGTTGCTCTTCTCGAGAATCGAGTACCGGAATCCGGCTTCTTTGAGCTTGATTGCGGCGTTGATGCCGACCATGCCGGCCCCGATGACCACGACATGGAAATCGGGCGAGGGCACCTTGGTCGGCGGCAGCGACCGGCTGGTGCGAACGAACCCGGCCTGCTCAAGGGTCAGCGGCAATCCGCGGGCTGGCACGTCGAACCCGGCCACCAGACGAAGCATGCGCCCGAAGAGTGCCTCATCCGGCGCCTCGAGGAGAGGCTCGGAGAGACGTTGGCAGGCTCGCAGCAGCTGAGCCTTGATCTCCTCGGCGATCTCCGGTCGGACGGGCGGCTTAGCGGCGGCTATCGCTTGCGCCGACGGACCGATGGGACGCCCCTCCGAATCGTGATACGGAGTGGCGTATCCGACCGGACGGCCGTCGAGTTCGTCCCAATATCGGTCCAACAGTGCGCGGTCGCCCGTGAGATGGATCAGGCTCATCAACGCGATGGTCGGATGCAGCGCGTCGATTGACCTGCGCAACATGTCGTCGTGCTCGAACCGAACCTGCATAGCCATGCCTCCCATTGGTCCTTCTGGGTACTGCCCGCTGCGGCGAAAATCGCCGACGATCACGGAGCGTCGAGCAAATTCCGAGTGAGGGCGGCGAGGTCCCGCAGCGCCGTCCGGGCTCTCGCGAGACCCGCGATGTTGGAGAGAAAGCCGTGATACACGCCGGGGTAGAGCAGGAGCGCGACCTGCACGTCGGCCTCTCGCAGTCGACGGGCGTACTCCTCGATGCCGTCGCGTAAGGGATCGAGAACCCCGGAGACCAGGATTGCCGGGGCAACCCCGTGCAGGTCATTCGCCGACATCGGTGTGCCATAGGGAGTGTCGAGTGTCGGGTCGTCGCCGAGGTACAGGTTCTTCATCCACACGATGTCTTCGGTGCTGATGAGTGGACCTTCGGCGAACTCGACCATGGAGGAACGGGCTGGGCTGTAACGCTCGAGGCCCGGGTAGAGAAGGATCTGCGCCGCAAGGGCGGGGCCCCCCTCGTCGCGGCTCCGCAGGGCGACGCCGGCTGCCAATCCGCCGCCGGCAGAATCGCCCGCCACAGCAATGCGCCGGGCGTCGACACCGAACGTCGCTGCCTGCTCGCTCACCCAACACAGAGCCTCGTAGGCCTCGTCGGAGCCGACGGGATAGGTGAACTCCGGGGCGAGGCGATAGTCGACGCTGAACACGGTGGCGCCGATCGAGCGCGAGAGATTCCGGGCCAACCCGTCGTAGGAGTCGAGTGTCCCCACGATCATGCCGCCACCGTGGTAGTAGACGACGGCCGTGCCAGTCGGCTCCGGATCAGGCTGATACACCCGAACCGGAACCGAACCGTACGACCCCTTGAAGAACGTGTCCGACACCGAAAACACTTCCGGCCCCGGCGCGCGCACCACCGACTCCATGATCTGGCGCGACTTCTCGATGCCCATGTCGACCATGGGCGGCACCCCGTAGTCCAATATCGCCTTGAAGATCACCGCGGCATCCGGGTCGAGCCTTTCCAGAAGTCGGCGGGCAGTCTCGGCTCTCATCAAAGCTACCTTTCGGCGAGCACCCCATCATCGGGCCGCGGCTGCAGGCCGACGACGACCGACCCGTACTCTGCCTTTCTGCCACAGCCGGTCCGGGTTCAGTGGCCGAAAGTTCCAGCGAGTAGAACGGTGACGGCCCAGACGTCCGGGCCGCAGAGTTTGATGAGCCCAGACTTGCTGGATGTGACCGGCATGTTGAAGCCCCGTCCATCCGCGTTCGCCAAGGAGTCTCGTGATCGTCGAGTTTCGCTACTCACAGGAACCCGGCTCCGACACCAGCGTTGTCACGGGTTGGTTGAAGAATGTCGGTGACGTCGTCTCGCACGGCGAGCCACTGATCGAAGTCGAGAACAACAAGGTGACCGTGGTCGTCGAAAGCCCGTATACCGGAACGATCGTGGACGTCGAGGCCGAGGTAGGAGACGAGATCACCGACGGGGACGTGCTCGCGGTTTTCGAGACGAAGGAGACCTCGTGACATCGGCCCCACCCACGGACCAGGTACGCCTTGAGATTGCGCTCTACCGGACGATGGCCCGTATCCGGGCCTTTGAAGCAAGCCTGCTCCCCCAACACGAGGCCGGTCTATTACGAGGGACTGCGCACCCGTGTACCGGGATGGAAGCCATTCCAAGTGGCGTCTGCGGCGCGCTCGAGGCCGGCGACATGGTGACGAGCACCCACCGCGGCCATGGACATTCGATCGCCAAGGGCCTGTCGACGGATCGGATGATGGCCGAGCTGTTCGGCCGGGTCGACGGATACTGCCGCGGCCGTGGCGGCAGCATGCACGTCACGTCGCTGGCCGACGGCATGCTCGGCGCCGACGGCATCGTGGCCGGATCGGTCGGCATCGCTGTCGGGGCGGCTGACACGTTCCGCCGTCGGGGCGGCAAACAAGTCGTTGCCTCGTTCTTCGGCGACGGCGCGGCGAATGAAGGCTCGCTGCACGAGGCCATGAACCTCGCCGCGATCCTGAAGGCACCGGTGGTGTTCGTGTGCGAGAACAACCAGTGGGCGATGAGCACCAGCGTCAAGGACAGCTCCAGCGTGGAGCGACTTTCGGTCCGGGCGGCCAGCTACGGAATGCCCGGTGAGACCGTCGACGGCAACGACGCGCTCGCCGTGTATCGAGCCGCTCGGGTCGCGGTCGAGCGTGCGCGCGCCGGGGCGGGACCGAGTTTCATCGAGGCGTTGACGTTTCGCCTCGGCGGACACTCTGCCAACGCACAGATGATCTATGCCTCCGACGAGGAGGTGGCGGCCTGGCGCGCGCGGGACCCGCTGGGGGTCTCCCGCGCCCGGCTACTGGCCGAAAATCCCGCAATCGGGGCCGAACTCGACGAGATCGATGCGGCCGCGGCAGCCGAGATCGAGGCCGCCATCGCTTTCGCGGCAGCGTCTCCGCTGCCCGACGCCGACACCGTCCTGAATGACGTCTACTCGTCATCGTCGATCCTCACGGGGAGTTTCGCATGACCGCGCAGACCGAGTCGAAGCTCGGTGCCGCCACCGAGATCACGGTCGAGCAGGCGCTCAACGCCGCGCTGACCGAGGAGATGGAGCGCGATCCTGAAGTCGTCCTGATCGGCGAAGACATCCGGGTTCCGGCCGGGGTGGGCGCGGTCAGCGCTGGGTGTTACGCAACCTTCGGCGGGGACCGGGTGATCAACGCGCCCATCTCGGAAGCGGCCATCGCCGCGTACGCGGTCGGGGCGGCTCTGCTCGGCGCACGTCCGGTGGTCGACGTCCAGATCGGGGATTTCGTCACCCTGATGATGGATCAACTGGTCAACCATGCGGCGAAGTGGCGCTACATGTCCGGCGGCCAGGTGTCGGTCCCGCTGGTCGTGCGGTGCCCCGCCTTCACCGGCATCGGCATGGCGGCCCAGCACTCTCAGCAGCTCGAAGCGTGGTTCGCACACGTACCCGGCCTTGTCGTCGTGGCCGCGTCGACCGCGGCCGACGCGAAAGGCCTGCTCAAGAGCGCGATCCGCGACGACAACCCGGTCATCTTCTTCGAAAAGCGCGTGAACTACGGGCTCAAGGGACCGGTGCCCGGTGGCGAGCACCTGGTTCCGCTGGGGCGCGCTGACGTCAAGCGCGAAGGGAAGGACGTCACCGTCGTGACCTACGGCGGTGCGGTGTTCCTGGCTCTGCAGGCAGCTCGGCGCCTCTCGAGAGAAGGTATCGACGTCGAGGTTGTCGACCTACGCACCCTGCGCCCGCTCGACATCGACACCGTTGCCGCATCCGTCGCGAAGACGCGCCGTGTGCTGATCTTGCACGAGTCTCCCGTGACCGGTGGGCTGGGTGCCGAGGTGAGCGCGCGCATCGTCGAGTCGTGCTTCGACGTGCTCGTCGCGGCTCCGTTGCGGATCGGCACGGCCGAGTCGCCGGTGCCGTGCTCCCTGCCGCTGGAGCGAGCTGTCCTCCCCCAACTCGGCGACGTGGTGGCTGGGATCCAGCGTCTGTTCAGCGTCGGCAAGTCATGACGAGTCGACGCCTGAGCGCATGACGGGTCCGCTCGACGGCGTGCGGATCTTGGACCTGTCCACGACGTTCTCGGGCCCGTACTGCACGATGCAACTCGCAGAGCTCGGCGCCGATGTCGTCAAGGTGGAGGCGCCAGGGGGCGACATCACGCGCCGGCTCGGGAAGACCCGCGAGCCCGGCTTGGCCTCCGTCTACGTCGCGGCGAACCGCGACAAGGCAAGCGTGGTGCTTGATCTCAAGAACGACGAGGACCACGCCTTCCTCGACGAGCTGATCAGGTGCGCCCACGCGCTCGTACACAACATGCGGCCAGAAGCCGCAGTCCGGCTGGGTGTCGACCCCGCGCGCGTGCTCGCACTCAATCCGCACCTCGTACACCTGGCGATCACCGGTTATGGCAGCGACGGGCCGTATGCCGGGCGGCCTGCCTACGACGACACGATCCAAGCCATGAGCGGCCTTTCGTGGATCCAAGGGATTCACGGAGAGCCGACCTACGTCGCGTCTGCGGTTGCCGACAAGGTGACCGGGCTGAGCGCCGCGATGGCCCTGGTCGCCGCCTTGTTCGTCAGCGAGCGCACCGGTGTCGGCCAGTCGGTCGAAGTGCCGATGTACGAGACGATGGCCAGCTTCGCCCTCATGGAGCAGTGGGGCGGGCGGGCCTTCGTACCAGCAGAGGGCGACACCGGGTACGCGCGCTTGAGGTCCGCCTACCGCCGTCCCTATCGCACCCGAGATGGCGTTCTGTCCGTAGTGGTCTATCACGAGGGTCACTGGCACCGCTTCTTGAGTGCCATTGGACAAGCGCATCTGCTGGAGCTCGAGGAGTTCCGCAGCGCCGAGGCCCGCAATCACAACATCGACCGCCTCTACGCGCTCATCGCAGCGGAGATGTCCACCCGCACCAGCGCCGAGTGGATTGCCCTGCTTCGACGCATCGACGTGCCGGTTGCCCAGGTTCAATCGCTCGACGACTTGTTCGACGACGAACATATGCGCGCCGTCGACTTCTTTCAGGAGGTAGGCGACGGGCCGCGGCGTTTCCTCGCCGCACGTCCGGCGTTCCGCTTCTCAGGTACGCCGCTCGCACAGCCGCGCGACGGCCGGGCCCCGGATCCGCTCGGCGCCGGTGAGCCCCACGCCCGGGCGTGGTTGACGGTCAAGGGACCTGGCGGAGGTGGACGGGAATCGAACCCGCCAGCCCGAGATACTCGGGCTCGTCGGTTTTGAAGACCGCGACGACCACCAGGACGCGGACACCTCCTTGGGCCTCGCCTCAGCTCGGCACGGCATCGAGCTTAACGTCGGTCAGCCGCGCAGTGTGCGGCGCTGCGAAGTCGACCCGCTGCGTGACACGTCCAACCGCGTCGCCGCGGCGACGATCGCGACCCGAACCCTGTCGTCATCAGCAGCACCGACGCCTCGCATGTCCACCAACGAGACACCTTGTTCGACTCTGGCGATGACGGCAGGCGTTCCCCGACGTAGCGCAGCGGCGAATTCGGGCGGCAGTTCGATCGCCCACCCGGGCAACCTCAATGCCGGCGCGCCACCGCCACCGACGACGTTGGAACTGGCGACGACCCCGGCCCCGATGGCTGCCGGCAGCATTTCAACGATCTTTTCGGCACGGATCCGCAGCTCTTTCTCCCGGACATGCAGCGCGAGATGGGTGGGCGTCGGCGGTCCGACGACGGACGCCTCCAGGGCGGCCAGCGTCAGTTTGTCAACTCGCAGCGCGCGGTAGAGCGGACACCGTCGCAACCGCTCGATCGTCTCGCCATCCCCGAGCACGATGCCGGCCTGCGGACCGCCGAGCAGCTTGTCGCCACTGGCCGTCACGATCGTCGCACCGTCCCGCAGCCAGGACGTGGCATCGGGTTCGTCGGGCATCAGGGGGTCCGGCTCGAGCAGACCCGATCCGATGTCGGCGACGACAGGCGCGCCCAGCGATGCCAGTTCAGCAACGGTCACCGAAGAGGTGAAACGACTGACCGTGAAGTTCGACGGGTGGACTTTCAGCACGAACCCGGTGTCCGGACCGACCACTTCGGCGTAATCGGCCACGGTGGTGCGGTTCGTCGTGCCGACCTCGCGTAGGCGCGCACCGGTGCTGGCCAACAGAGTCGGCAACCTGAATCCGTCACCAATTTCGACCAACTCCCCCCGGCTCACGACGATCTCGCGACCTGCGGCAAGCGCGGTCGCCGCCAAGACCAGTGCGGCAGCCCCGTTGTTGACGACCAGCGCGGCGTGCGCCCCTCGAACCCGCCGCAAGAGAGCGGCCGCCGCGCCAGCACCGCGGAAGGCGCGCGTGCCGGTTTCGAGGTCGTACTCCACGTCGACGTAACCGGCGGCATTGACGAGCGCGTCGACCGCGGCTTGCGACAACGGCGCCCGGCCCAAATTCGTGTGCAGGATGACGCCTGTCGCGTTGATGACCGCATGAAGCGACGCGGCCACCTCCGGAAGGGTTGCCAACGTCTGCTCAACGACGGATTCGGGCGCGGCGGCCCCCGCGCGAACCCGTTCCTGAACCTCCCGCACGGCCCGTTTGACGAGATCAACGCCCAGCCGCTCGACCGCCGCTTCGATCCGCGGATCGGCGAGGACGGAATCGGTACGCGGGACGCCTCGTCGCGGGTCGGTCACAGGATGTTCCGGGTGGGTAGGCGGCAGCCGGGCCGCTCGTCGTCGGGGAAAGCGGATGAAGGCTAGTCGCCTTCCGCCAGCAGCGTCGTGTGCCGAACGATCAGCGGACCGCCGGCGGGGTGGGACATGGCTATTCCGCGAGCGCGGCGAGCGCTTTTTCGGCGAGGTTTTGCCCGATGGCCAGGGAGGCGGTGGCGGCAGGTGATGGCGCGTTGACGACGTGCAACGCGCGTGGGGCTTCGACGAGGTGGAAGTCGTCGACCAGGCTGCCGTCGCGGGCGACGGCCTGTGCCCGGATCCCGGAGAAGTGCGATTCCAGCTCGGATACCTGCAGTTCGGGCATGTACGGCAGAACTGACTTCACGTACGCGCGCCGGTTCGAGGCCCGCCACAGTTCACCGGCTCCGGTTCGCCACCAGCGTTTGGCGAGAAGTCGAAATCCCTTGTACCGCAGCACATCCGCCGTGTCATGTCGTTCGAAAGCGGTCCTTTTGTAACCTTCGCGGGCGAAGGACAGCACCGCGTTCGGGCCGGCCCAGACAGCGCCGTCGATCCGGCGGGTCAGGTGCACGCCGAGGAAAGGCAGCTCGGGGTCGGGCACCGGATAGATCATGCTGTTGATCTTCGCGGCAGCACTTGGGGTAAGCGTGTACCAGTCACCCCGGAACGGGATGATGCTCACGCCCGGATCCACACCGGCCATCAGCGCGACGCGGTCGGACTGCAATCCCGCGCAGGTCACCAAGTACCGGGTGTGCACATCGCGGTCACCCACCCGCAACGCGATGCCGTCAGACCGGTGCGACACCGATTCCAGGGCACTCGACAGTGCGATCGTGCCACCCATCGAACGGACGTCGGCCGCATAGGCCTTAGCCACCAACGCGAAATCGATCACGCCGCTTTGCGGAACGCGTAGTGCGCGGATCCCGGCGATATGCGGCTCATACTCCTTGAGCCCGTCACCGTCGAGCACCTCCAGGCCGGTGAGGCCGTTGTCCTGAGCGCGCTTGACAAGGTTGTCGAATCGCCCGAGCTCGTCCGGCCGGACTGCGACAACCAGTTTTCCGAGCCGGCGCAGCGGAATGTCGCGCTCGGCGGCGTACTCCTCCAGCGCAAGCCGACCGGCCGTGCAGAACCGCGCCTTATTCGACCCGGGCGCGTAGTAGACACCCGCATGCACCACGCCCGAGTTATGGCTGCTCTGGTGCTTCGCGATCTCGTCTTCCTTCTCGA
>Ga0068858_100000332_pt1 | contig 50007 bp, 39 predicted proteins | sample KBSSwiS12_FD_66589 | JGI IMG/M metagenome (GOLD analysis project Ga0068858, IMG submission 66589) | Switchgrass rhizosphere microbial communities from Kellogg Biological Station, Michigan, USA - KBS Switchgrass S1-2 | ecosystem: Host-associated > Plants > Roots > Rhizosphere > Soil ...
CATAGGGCGCGTCCTTGCCGAGCAGCGACTGGCTGCGGACGATGATGTCCTTCAGCACCTTGTTCATCGCATGGCCCATATGGATGTCGCCATTGGCGTAGGGCGGGCCGTCATGCAGGATGAAACGCTCGGCACCGGCGCGCTGCTCGCGCAGCCGGTCGTACACGCCGATTTTGCCCCAGCGCGCCAGAATCGCCGGCTCCTTGGCGGCGAGACCGGCTTTCATCGGAAAGTCGGTCACCGGCAGGAACACGGTATCGCGGTAATCGGCGGCGGGTGCGGTGGTGTCGGTCATAAGTGGGCGGGGCTTAGACGAGAGATGGCGGGACTAAAACCCCTCTCCCGGTGGGAGAGGGGCAAGGCGCGAAGCGCCGCGGGGTGAGGGCAGCGCGTTAGGTGAGAAAACTGCCCTCACCCTTCCGCGCCTTCGGCGCTCCCTCCCTCTCCCAAAGGGAGAGGGAGTTTATCACCAGTTCCACACCATGCCGACTTCGCTGAACGGCTTGGGCTCGCGCGGCGGAATGGTGGCGTCGTTGAGCTTGCATTGCCAGAAGCCGACATCGACCCAGCGGCCGGCCTTGTAGCCCGCCTCGCGCAGCACGCCGGTACGCTGGAAGCCGACCGACTCATGCAGCCGGATCATATGGTCGTTGGGCAAAGCGAGCACGCTGATCGCATGGGTGAAGCCCTGCGCCCGCACCGTGTCGATCAGCGCGTCGTAGAGCTGGCGGCCATTGCCGCGCCCCTGCGTTCCCTGTGCGAGATAGATGCCGGTCTCGATCGTGTACTGATAGGCGGGCCGGTCGCGGAACTTGGTGGCATAGGCATAGCCCAGCACCGCGCCACCCTCGCCTTCGGTCACCACCAGCCAGGGATAATAGCCGTCCGAGGCGGCCATGCGCGCGCGCATCGTGCGCTCGTCGGGCGCCTTCAATTCGAACGACACCGTCGCGCCCTCGACATAGGGCTTGTAGATCGCCGCGACCGCCGCGGCGTCATCCGGCGTCGCCGGGCGGACCGCGATCACCATCCGAAGCGCGCCAGCAGGACGTCCATCAGCCGGACATCGGCGTTGCTCGGCGCCGCGCCGCCCAGCCCGCCGCATTCGAGGCAGCGTGCCTGCACCGCCGCGCCGGTGCCGATGCGCCGCACCTCGCCCAAAGCGGTCGCGAACATCGCGCGGCGCTCGGCGGCGACGCGGGTAAAGGCGTCCTCGGCCGGTGCGGCGCTGTCGTCATCGTCATTGTCGCGCGCCAGGCCGGCGAGCAAGCGCGCCAGCCGGTTCGGCTTCTTCTCGAGATATTCGATGTGCGTGTCCTCGACCTTGAGCCCGGCGCGCTTCGCCGCCTCGGCGACCGCGTCGGACAGGCCGCCGAAACGGTCGACCAGCCCGAGCTGGTGCGCTGTCCCGCCATCCCACACCCGGCCCTGGCCGATCTGGTCGACGCGTGCCGGGGTCATGTGTCGCGCCTGCGACACGCGGGTAACGAACTGGCGATAGCCATTCTCGATTCCCGCCTGGAAGATCGCGTCGGTCGCGGGATTGGTGCCGGCCAGCAGATCGGGCTGACCCGAAATCGGCGTGGTTCGCACCCCATCGGTGGTGAGGCCGACCTTCTTCAGCGTGCCCTCGAAGGTCGGGATGATGCCGAAGATGCCGATCGAGCCGGTGATCGTGGTCGGCTCGGCGAAGATCACGTCGCCGGCGGTCGACACCCAATAGCCGCCCGAGGCGGCGAGGCCGCCCATCGACACGACGATCGGCAGCTTCTGCGCGCGCGCCTCGAGGATCGCCATGCGCATATCCTCCGAGGCGAGCGCCGATCCGCCGGGCGAATCGACCCGCACCACCAGCGCCTTGAGCTTCTTCTTGCCGAGCGCGTCGAGCACCGCCTTGGCGACGGTATCCGAGCCGGCATTGCCGCCGGTCGACTTGCCGTCGATGATATCGCCGGCGATGGTCAGCACGCCGATCGCGTCGCCACCGGTCGGCAGCGGATTGGCCGCGACATAGGCGTCATATTTGATTGTGTGGAAGGTGCCGGGCGCCTTGTTGTCGTCATGCCCGGCGATCTCGGCGACGCGCTTGCCGAAGGCCAGGCGCGTGCCGAGCTTGTCGACGATCCCGGCATCGAGATTGGCCCGGGCGATATTGCCCTGCGCGGCGAGCACGACCTTGTCGGGCTGGGTCAGGAAATCGGCGATATGCGCCTTGGGCCGGGCCTTGCCGATCGCTTCCTTCCACTGGCCGAACAGCACATTGTAGAGGACCTGGACCTCTTCCTTGGCCTCGGGCGAGGCCTCGGTGCGGGTATAGGGCTCGACATAGGATTTATACTTGCCGACGCGGTAGACGTGCGCGTTGACGCCGAGCTTGTCGATCAGCCCCTTGTAATAAAGCTGCGACCCGCCCGGCCCCATGAACAGGGTGCCGGCCATCGGGCTTTCCCACACCTCGCTGGCATTGGCGGCGAGGCGATAGGCCGAATCGGTATAGGTCGTGGCATAGGACAGCACCGGCTTGCCGGCGGCGCGGACGCGGCCGATCGCGTCGGCCACCTCGTTGAGCGCGGCGGGATAGCCGCCGCCGAACGAATCCAGGTCGAGCACGACCGCCTTGACCTGCTTGTCGTCCTTCGCCTTGTCGAGCGCGCGCACCACGTCGCGCAGGCGGAACTCATGATTGTCGTCGCCGCCACCGGACAGCGCGGCGAAGGGATTCACCTCGGCCGGCTGCTCGACGATCCGGCCGTCGAGCTTGAGCAGCAGCGCGCCGTCGCGGATCGACGACGGGCCGGGCTTGGACGAGAGCGCCGCGAACAGCACCCCGAAAAAGATCAGCATCGCGATCAGCACCAGGCCATCCTTGATGCCGACAAGGACCTTCCATGCGCCCCGAACCAGATTCACTATCTATCCCCTGCTCTCGCGGATGAGCGTCACCGCTAGAGCAAGCGGCAGCGCGAGTAAATGTCTGTACTAGGCAGGCAACACAGGTCGTGAGCGGACATGTGGCACTTTGGCACGCCGGGGCTATAGCGCCGCGCATGGCCCCTCTCGCCGCCCCCACCCCATTGACCGGCCCGATCGCGCCCAGCCACCGGCTCGAGCTGGCCGCGCTGCTGCGCCTCGCCGCGCCGCTGGTCGGCGCGAACCTGCTACAGATGGCGGTCTACGCGATCGACGTGGTGTTCGTCGCGCGCCTGACGACGGTCGAACTGGCGGCATCGACGCTCGGCGTGTTCCTGTACGGCCTGATGCTGTGGGCCCTGCTCGGCCTGGCCACGGCCTGCGCACCGATCATCGCGGCCGAGCTCGGCGCGCGGCGCCATGCGGTACGCGAGGTTCGGCGCTCGTTCCGCATGGCGATGTGGCTCGCCGCACTCGCCGCGCTGCCGGCGATGCTGCTGCTCGCGCAGGGCGAGGCGATCCTGCGCTTCAGCGGGCAGAATGCCGATGTGGCGCGCCGTGCCGGTGCTTTCCTCGATATCCTGTTGTTCGCGCTGATCCCGGCGATCTTCGCCGGCGTCATGCGCACCGCCGCGGCCGCGCTCGGCCGACCGGGCTGGGCGATCGGCGTGACCGCGATGGCGCTGGGATTCGGCGCGCTGGGCAACTGGCTGCTGGTGTTCGGCCATGGCGGCTTCCCGGCGCTTGGCCTGGAAGGTTCGGCGATCGCCAGCGTGGTCACGACCGCCGCGATGATGCTGGCCTATGTCGCCATCCTGCTGCTCGACCCCAAGCTGCGGCGTTATCGCCTGTTCGGGCGCTGGTGGCGGCCGGAATGGTCGCGGCTGCGCGAGATCGTCAGGCTCGGCGTGCCGATCGCCTCCACCTTCGTGCTGGAGGGCGCGCTGTTCGGCGGCGCCGCGATCCTGATGGGGCTGATCGGCGTCGACCAGGTCGCCGCCCATGCCATCGCGCTCAACATCGCCGCGCTCACCTTTCAGATCCCGCTCGGCGTGGCGCAGGCCGCGACGATCCGAGTCGGCATGGCGTTCGGCGCCCGCGACCGCGGCGCCGTCGGTCGCGCCGGCCGCGTCGCCCTTGGCGTCGGCATCGGCATCATGGGGGTCACCGCCTTGCTGATCTTCAGCATGCCGCGCCTGTTCGTCGGCATCTATCTCGACGTCGAGGCGCCGGCCAATGCGGCCGTGGTCGCGCTGGCGCTGCAATATCTCGTCGTGGCGGCGGTGTTCCAGCTGGTCGATGGCGCGCAGGCGGTCGCCGCCGGCGTGCTGCGCGGCGTGCAGGATACGCGCGTGCCGATGCTGATTGCCGCCTTCGGTTACTGGGTGGCGGGTTTCGGCACGGCGATCTTTCTCGGCTTCCGGGCCGGCTGGCAGGGTGTCGGCATCTGGATCGGCCTGGCGGTCGGTTTGCTCGTCGTCTCGGCGCTGCTGCTGTGGCGGTGGAGCGCGCGTGAGCGGATCGGGCTGCTCCGCTGGCCAACCGCCTGACCCGTTAACCGGTAAATTTGTCGCGCCAACGGTTGACGACTCACTTCGTCCTCCACATATGCACGCCGCTGGCACTCACCACGCGTGAGTGCTAACAACGCATTCTATCAAGAGAGCAGAAGGGCAAACGCGCATGAACTTTCGTCCGTTGCACGACCGCGTCCTCGTCCGCCGCATCGAGGCTGACGAGAAGACCGCGGGTGGGATCATCATCCCCGACACCGCCAAGGAAAAGCCGCAGGAAGGCGAGATCGTCGCCGCCGGCTCGGGCGCCAAGGCCGAGGACGGCACCGTGACGCCGCTCGACGTCAAGGCGGGCGACAAGGTCCTGTTCGGCAAATGGTCCGGCACCGAGGTCAAGATCGACGGTGAAGACCTGCTGATCATGAAGGAATCCGACATCCTTGGGATCGTCGGCTGAGCCTGCGAATCTGCTGAGCCGTGCTCCTGCGAAAGCAGGAGCCCAGAGCCAGACAACGCAACGCATTTAACCCTGGATTCCTGCTTCCGCAGGAATACGAGAACAGAAAGGTAGCCAGCATGGCAGCCAAGGACGTAAAATTTTCGCGTGACGCGCGTGAGCGCATTCTCCGCGGCGTGGACATTCTCGCCGACGCGGTGAAGGTCACGCTTGGCCCCAAGGGCCGCAACGTGGTGATCGACAAGTCGTTCGGCGCACCGCGCATCACCAAGGACGGCGTGACCGTCGCCAAGGAAATCGAGCTCAAGGACAAGTTCGAGAACATGGGTGCGCAGATGCTGCGCGAGGTCGCGTCGAAGACCAACGACGTCGCCGGTGACGGCACCACCACCGCCACCGTGCTTGCCCAGGCGATTGTCCGCGAGGGCATGAAGTCGGTTGCCGCCGGGATGAACCCGATGGATCTGAAGCGCGGCATCGATCTCGCCGTGACCAAGGTCGTCGAGGACATCAAGTCGCGCTCGCGTCCGGTCTCGGGCTCGAAGGAAGTCGCCCAGGTCGGCATCATCTCGGCCAATGGCGACACCGTCGTCGGCGAGAAGATCGCCGAGGCGATGGACCGGGTCGGCAAGGAAGGCGTGATCACCGTCGAGGAAGCCAAGGGCCTCGAGTTCGAGCTCGACGTCGTCGAAGGCATGCAGTTCGACCGTGGCTATCTCTCGCCCTACTTCATCACCAACCCCGAGAAGATGACCGTCGAGCTTCAGGATCCCTATATCCTGATCCACGAGAAGAAGCTGTCGAACCTGCAGGCGATGCTCCCGATCCTGGAAGCGGTCGTTCAGTCGGGCCGTCCGCTGCTGATCATCGCCGAGGACATTGAGGGCGAGGCTCTCGCCACGCTCGTCGTTAACAAGCTGCGTGGCGGCCTCAAGGTCGCCGCCGTCAAGGCGCCGGGCTTCGGTGATCGCCGCAAGGCGATGCTCGAGGACATCGCGATCCTGACCAAGGGCGAGATGATCTCCGAGGATCTCGGCATCAAGCTCGAGAGCGTCACCGTCGGCATGCTCGGCACCGCCAAGCGCGTCACGATCGACAAGGACAACACCACCATCGTCGATGGTGCCGGTGATGCCGATGCGATCAAGGGCCGCACCGAGGCGATCCGTGCGCAGATCGAGAACACCACCAGCGATTACGACCGTGAGAAGCTCCAGGAGCGTCTCGCCAAGCTCGCCGGCGGCGTTGCCGTGATCAAGGTCGGTGGTTCGACCGAGGTCGAGGTCAAGGAGCGCAAGGACCGCGTCGACGATGCGCTGCACGCAACCCGCGCAGCCGTCGAAGAGGGCATTGTCCCCGGTGGCGGTACCGCTTTGCTCTATGCCACCAAGTCGCTCGAAGGCCTCACCGGCGCGAATGACGACCAGACCCGCGGCATCGATATCGTCCGCAAGGCGCTCTACGCGCCGGTCCGCCAGATCGCGCAGAATGCCGGTCATGACGGTGCGGTGATCTCGGGCAAGCTGCTCGACGGCAACGATTCGGACATGGGTTTCAACGCCCAGACCGACACCTATGAGAACCTCGTCACCGCCGGCGTGATCGACCCGACCAAGGTCGTTCGTACCGCGCTGCAGGACGCGGCCTCGGTCGCCGGCCTGCTCATCACCACCGAAGCGGCGGTGAGCGAGCTGCCGGAAGACAAGCCCGCCATGCCCATGGGCGGCGGCGGCATGGGCGGCATGGGCGGTATGGACTTTTGATTTTCGACCGGGGCAGCGAAAGCTGCCCCGGACAGAAAATCAAAACGGCCGGCGGGCTTCGGCCCCTCTGGCCGAAGTCCCGTCCGACGACAGCGCGGGCTTTGCCCGCGCCGCTCAGACCAGAAAGAAGGGCCGACGGAGCGATCCGCCGGCCCTTTCTTTTTTTCGGCAACGCTTGCAATCTCCCGCCCCTGCAAGGGAGGGGCAAGAAGAAGACCGACGAGCGCGTCCACCCGCCCATGGCTTTCCTTGCCGTACTCCGCCACTAAAGCCCCCGATGCGCCGCCGCCTCCTCACCTGGATCCTCCCCTGGCCGGCCCTGAGCGCGATCCTTTTCCTCGCCTGGATGAACCCGGCGATCCTCAACCCGACCCGGGTCGCCTGGCTGCTCGACGGCAACGATCACGGCGCATCCGCCATTGGCATGGCCGCCTATCTGCGCTCCCCGCCACCCTGGCCATCACTTTATGCGAACCTGTTGATGGCGCCCGACGGCATCCCGCTCGCGCTGACCGATGGCAACCCCCTGCTCGGCATATTGTTGCGCCCGTTGGCGGCCGTGCTGCCGGTCGGGCTGCAATATGTCGGCTTGTGGCTGCTCGCCTGCATCCTGCTCCATACTGCTTTTGCCGCAGCACTGCTGCGTCGCTTCACCCCTAACCCGCTGGCCTGCTGGATCGGCGCGGCGTTACTGACATTGATGCCGGTGCTTCTGGCACGCTTCGGCCATGTCACGCTGTGTGCGCAATGGGTGATCCTGTGGGCGCTGTGGATTTATGTCGATCCCGCCAGGTCGGCGCGCCTCCTCTGGTGGGTGGCGGCGACCGTCGTCGCGCTGATGATCCATCCCTATCTGACGGTGATGGTCGTCGCGATCTGGGGCAGCGCGATGCTGCGCGACCTCGCTGCGGCGCGCGGCGGCAAGGCCCGCGCCGCCGTGATTGGCGACATCGGCACCGTTATCGCCTCGCTGGTGCTGGTCCTGCTGTTCCTCGGGACGATCAACAAGCCGACCGTGCCTGGCGGTGGCTATGGCCACTTCTCGATGTCGCTGGATGCGTTGTGGAACCCCAATATCGGCACCTATTCCACCCTGTTGCCGGCCACCTCGACTGAGCCCTCACAGGCACTGGAGGGGATGAACTATCTTGGGGCTGGCCTGCTCGCGCTCGCCGTCATCGCGCTGTTCCACGCCTTCAGGCACAGCGCCGAGATCCGCAACCACGCGCTGTTCCGGCGCCTTATCTGGCTGTTGCCCGCCTTTGTCGCGCTGACACTGGTCGCCATGGCACCGCACCTCATCTGGCGCGGCGCGGTGCTTGCCACGATGCCCCTGCCCGATTGGGTCGACAGAACGCTCGACCCGGTCCGCGCGGCTGGCCGACTCTTCTGGCCCGTACTTTATACGATTGCCTTCATGGCGATCGTGCTGGTCGGCCGAATGCGGTTCGGCACCTGGCTGCTGGCCGGGGCACTTCTGCTCCAAATCGGAGACACGTGGTCAGTACTTGCCTCGGCCCGTGGGAGCGGGGTGCTGGCCATGCAGACAAATCCCTATCGCCTGACGCGCGACCCACGCTGGGACGCGCTCATCGCACAGGCCGACATGATCGAGTTCGAACCCGCCGAGATACGCTACAATCTGGCCCTGCTCGACGAGATCACCTGGCGCGCGGTCATCGCCGGGAAGCCGGTGCGCTTCTACCACACCTCGCGGGAACCGGCCGCAGTGCGCCAGCGACTGACGCGCGACAGTCTCGCATTCTCCATGGGCCAGCTGGATTCCCGCCACCTCTATGTCCTGGTCGACGGCAACCCGCCGGCGATGGTGGCCAGCCGGGTACGGAAACTCGACGGCATCTCGATCATCCCGCCCGGCCCGCCGTCGCAAGCCCCGGCACCGCGATGAACAGCCGCGCCGTTCGATGCATGGCCGGTTAACCCTTTGCTGGGGTGACGCGGGCATAAGGGCGCGCATGACGGCCCGGCTGCTTCGATCGTTCGCGATTCTGCTCATCGCGCTCACCGCGTTTCTCGGCTGGATGCACCCCGGCACGCTCGACATCACCAATATCGGCTGGGCGTTGCGCGACGACTGGGGAACCGGCGTGACCGGCTTCAACGCCTATCTGAAAAGCGGCACATGGCCCGGCACATATCATCCGCTGATGATGGCGCCGGAGGGCGCCCATCTGTTGCTGACCGACAGTATCCCGCTGCTCGCCTTGCTGGTGAAGCCGTTCGCCTGGCTGCTGCCGTCCACGGGCGTGCAATTGCTGGGCTGGTGGCTGCTCGCCTGCCTGGTACTGCAGGCGGCGTTCGCCCATGCGTTGGTGCGGCGTTACGCCGCCGACTTCATGACGGCCTGGCTCGGCACCGCGCTGCTGGTGGTGCTGCCGGCGCTGTTCAACCGCTATCCGCACCCGAGCCTCTGCGCGCACTGGACGATCCTGTGGGCGCTATGGGTGTTCGTCGATGTACGCCGCGCGCGGCAGGCCGGCTGGTGGCTGGTGGTGATCGCCATTGCCGGGCTGATCCATTCCTACCTGCTGCTGATGGTCGGCGCGATCTGGGCCAGCGCGCTGCTCGAGCGCCTGTGGCAGCGTGACTGGCGCAACGCGGCGGTACAGGTCGTCGCGGCGGGACTGGTGGCGGCTGTGATCGTCACGCTGCACGGCGCCATCGGACAAGGCTATGTCCCGACACATACCTATGGCGCGTTCCCGATGGCGCTCGACGCGCTGATCAATCCGGCCCATCCCGGCTATACCGCGCTGTTGCCGACCACGCCCGACGATCAGGGGCGCGGGTTTGAGGGATACCAATATCTCGGTGCCGGACTGCTGGTGGTGACGATCGCGGCGATCGGCGTCCGGGTAGCCCGTATCGCGCCGGAACCGCGCGGGCCAGCGCTACGCCGCCTTGCCTGGCTGCTTCCCGCCTTTGCCGTGCTGACGTTGCTCGCAATCACGCATGGCGTGCTGCTACACGGCGAGGTGCTGTTCAAGCTGCCGCTGCCGCGCGCGGTGATCGACGCGCTCGACCCGGTGCGCGCCTCGGGGCGGCTGTTCTGGCCAGTCGCCTATACCGGCCTGTTCGCCGCGATCGCGACGATCGAGCGCCTCAAGCTGCCGACCGCGCGGCTGATCCTGGCGAGCGCGCTGATGCTCCAGATCATCGATATCGCGCCGATGCTGGCGGCGATCCGCGCCGATACCAGCGAAGCGGGCCAGGCGAGGCTCTATCGCCGCGCGACCGACCCGCGCTGGGCGGCGCTGATCGACAGCGCGTCGGCGGTCGAGTTCCAGCCAGCGACCGACAGGCCCGACCAGAAACTGCTCGCGGAGGTGGGCTGGCGCGCGATGCTCGCCTGCCGGCCGATGCGGTTCAGCTATGTCGCGCGCTGGTCGCGCACCGATCGCGATCGCCTGGCAAGCGACCGCGCGGCATTCGTCGCGGGGCGAATCGACCCGTCGCGGCTCTATGTGCTGTTCCCGGGCGAACCGGTCCCGGCCCCACTTGCGTCCCGCGCCCGGGCGATCGATGGCGTGACGGTCATCCCGCCGACCGTCGCCGCACCGCCACCCGGCTTGTGCGGGAACCGGCGCGCCGCCGGCGGGTCGCCACGCCCGCGATAGCGCCCGGTGGAAAGCTTGACCTTGCCGCGCTAACCTCGCACCGACATCGCTTCCGTCCCCTTTTCTCATCGCCGCGCGTTGCGCCGGCAGCGAAAGGATCCAAGCCATGAAACTCTATTATTCGCCCGGTGCCTGCAGCCTCGCCGACCATATCGCGCTGCACGAGGCGGGCCTGTCGTTCGAGCACGAAAAGGTCGATCTCAGGGCGAAGACGACCGAAAGCGGTGCCGACTTCACCGCGATCAACCCCAAGGGCTATGTCCCGGCGCTCACGCTCGACAGCGGCGAGACGTTGTCCGAAAACATCGCGATCCTCGACTGGATCACGCAACAGGCGCCGCGGCTCGCCCCCGGCGGCACGATGGGCCGGACACGTTTGCTCGAGATGCTGGCCTATATCTCGACCGAGATCCACAAGAGCTTCAAGCCGTTCTTCGCCGGCGGGTCCGACGACGACAAGGCCAAGGCTGGCGCGATGATCACCAAGCGGATGGACTATCTCTCGGAGCGACTGGACGGCGATTATCTGTTCGGTGCCAAGATGAGCGTGGCCGACGCCTATCTCTTCGTCATGACCTTGTGGGCCGGCAAGGTGGGCGTCACCGTCCCGGCCAAGGTCGCGGCCCTGCGCGACCGCATGATGGCGCGCCCGGCGGTGAGAACCGCGATGACACATGAGGGGCTGATGCAGGGGTAGAATGGATCCGCGGTTAGCACTAACCCGTCAGTGACGAGTTGGGCTGAGCTCATCGCGCTTTACGATCAGCGCCTGTGCAGCATGGCGACGTCGCACCGGGCATAGCGTGCGCCGAATTCGGCCATGATCCCGGCGTCATGCACGAACCCGTTCTTTTCGTAGAGATGCACCGCCGCTTCGTTCTTCGCGTTGCTCAACAGATAGAGCCGGTCGCAGCCGAGCGCATAAGCGCGGTCGATCGTCGCGCGGAGCAGGAACGCGCCCGCCTTGCGCCCGCGCGCCGCGGCGGCGACGCCCATCTTGGTCAGCTCGAAATCGCGCGCGCCGGTCTTGCGCAAGGCGCAGGTGCCGATCGCGCCGAGTCCCGGCGCGGTGACGAACAGAATCTCGCCGCCCGGCGCGATGATCCGCCCGCGCGGATCGCTCAGCACCTCGATATCGGCCGGCTCGAGCGCGAAGCTCGCCTCGATCCACTCGGCATTGATGCGATAAAAGTCGTCGGCCAGGTCGTCGCTGAACCGCCGGATCGCCAGTCCGCCCGATGGCCGCTGGTCGAGCGGCCGCGCGGCCAGTGCGCGTTCCACCGCCTCGACCTGGGTCAGCAGCGCATCGGCATCGCATAGCTCGGCAACCGCGGCGCGCAATTGCGGCCACAGCACCGTCGTCGCGGTTTCGATCACCGCGCCGCCGCGCGGCGTCAGCGCCATGGTCTTGTGCCGTTGGTCGCGACCCTGGCGGCGCGTCTCGACCAGGCCCATCGCCACCAGCCGCGACAGGATCCGCGTCACCGCCGGCTGGCTGATGCCGAGCCGGTCGACCGCCTCGCCGATGGTCATCGGCCCATGACGATGCAGCGCGGCGAGCAGAGGCATCTGGCTCGGCTGGGTCGGCAGGCCCGCGGCGCCCGCCATGCGTTCGGCGCCCGACTGCAATCGCTCGGCCAGCCGCTTGAGCCGGCTGCCCAGCATCACCAGTCCCTCCGCCGCCATCGCGTCGTTCATGTCGATCTCCGTACCGCAATATATATAACGTGCTATATAATGCGTTATGGAGTCAAGGTGTGCTAGCGAAGCAAAACGCTCTTTTCTTTCGACGCTGCACGAGGCAGAACCCTCGCATCTCATTCCGGAAGGCGCCCGACATGACCGATCTTTCACGCCGCGAGGCGCTTGCCGCGACCGCGCTCGTTTCACTCGCCGTCGCAGCGCCGGGCTGGGCGCAGGACAAGGCGACGCCGGCCGACATGGCGGCATGGGATCTGGGCGATCTCTACGCCGATGATGCGGCGTGGGACGCGGCGCGCAGGAAGGTGCTCGCGGATATCCCCGGCCTGCTCAAGTTCAAGGGCACGCTCGGCACCAGTGCCGAGACGCTCGCCGCGGCGCTGGTCGCGCAGTCCGATCTCGGCCGCGTCGCCAGCCGGGTCTATACCTATATCAGCCTCAAGGCGGATGCCGATCTGCGCGTCGCGGCCAATCAGGAGAAACAGGCCCAGGCGACCGACATGTTCACCGCCTTCGGCGAGGCGACGTCCTGGGTCGCGCCCGAACTGCTCGCCATCGGCAAGGCGAAGATCGACGGCTTCGTCGCCGCCAACGCCACGCTCAGGTCGCGCTTCGACTTCTTTCTCGCCGATACGCTGCGCCAGGCCGAGCACACCCTCTCGCCCGAAGGCGAAAATCTCCTTGCCGGCACCTCGTCGCCTTTTTCCGGCGCACGCGACATTCGTGAACAACTCGTCGCCTCGGACATTCCCTGGCCGACCGTCACGCTGTCGACTGGCAAGCAGGTCCGGCTCGACGACCAGGCCTATACGCTCAACCGCGACGCGCCCAATCGCGCCGACCGCAAGCTGGTGTTCGACACCTTCTGGGCCGAATATGGCAAGTTCCAGAGCTCGCTGGGCGCCGCCTATCTCAGCCATGTGAAGGCCGACATCTTCCGCAAGAAGGCGCGCAAATATCCCACCTCGCTCGCCATGTATCTGTCAGGCAACAATATTCCCGAGACGGTCTATCGCTCGCTGGTGCGCGAGACCAACACCGGCCTGCCCCAGCTGCACCGCTATTTCGAGCTACGCCGCAAGCTGCTCAAGCTGCCCGACATGGCCTATTACGACATCTATCCACCGCTGGTGCAGCTCGACAAGAACGTCACCGTGCCGGAGATGCGCGCCACCGTGCTGCAGGCGCTGGCGCCGCTCGGCCCTGATTATGTCGCCACCCTGTCAAAGGCGACCGCTGCCAAATGGATGGACCCCCTGCCCCGCCCGGGCAAGAAATCGGGTGCCTATATGAACCCCGGCGCGGCCTATGACGTGCATCCCTATCTGCTGCTCAACCTCGGCGAGAATTATGAGGGCATGACGACCTATGCCCATGAATGGGGCCATGCGATGCATACCCTGTTCGCCAACAAGACGCAGCTTTACGACAAGTCCGACTATCCGATCTTCCTCGCCGAGATCGCCTCGACCTGCAACGAACAGCTGCTCGCCGCCTATATGGTGGCCCATGCGAAAACGAAGGAAGAGAAACTCTTCTATCTCGGCCAGCAACTCGAGAGCATCCGCGGCACCTTCTACCGCCAGACCATGTTCGCCGAGTTCGAACTGGCGATCCATGACAAGGCCGAGGCGGGCGAGGGCCTGTCGGGCGAGAAACTCAGCGCGACCTATCTCGATCTGCTCCGCCGCTATCACGGCGAGAAGGTCGCCGTGTCCGACACCTACGCGTCGGAATGGGGCTATATCCCGCACTTCTACACCAGCTTCTATGTCTACCAATACGCCACCTGCATCTCGGCTGCGTCCTATTTCGCGCGCTCGATCCTCAAGGGCGGCGCGAAGGAGCGCGACAATTATCTCTCGGTGCTGAAGGCCGGCGGCTCGGATTATCCAGTCGATATCCTCAAGCGCGCCGGGCTCGATATGACGACGGGAGCCCCCTATCAGGCGGTGATCGCGACCTTCAAGGACACGCTCGACCAGGTCGAGGCGTTGGTGGCGTAGCCATCGGCTATGCCGAACGGTACCAGCCCGCTCCCCCACCCGACCTCCCAGGCATCCTATCCTATGGGAGGTCGGGTGGGGGAGCGGGCTGGTACCGTAACCGTTTCAGCTATGCTGAAACAAGAAGCGCCTCAGGCCGCCTGCCTGATAAGATCGAGCAGCCAGTCGTCCGCCACCGCGTCGATCACCAGATGAACCCGGTCGGTGGTGCCGCGATTGGCGACGCTGTGCTTGTCGGACAGGCGCAGATACCAGGCTTCGCCCGGCGCCATCACCACCGGCACGCGGTTGACCATGAACTCGACCTGCGCGTTGGTCGTGATCGGCACATGGATTCGCGCCATGCCGTACTCGACGGCGAGATCGCCATCGTCATGCTCCTTGATCACCGACCCCGGCGTCAGCCGCATCAGCCGCACCGAACGCAGCGGACTGCGGAAGGTCGACAGCAATGCGCGGATATAGGGCGTCTCGCCCAATAACGGCCCATCCTCGAACTCGGTCGCGCTGGGGTCGGAATAGATCATCATCACCGGGTGCGTCGCGCCGGCCTTGCCGCGCAGCGGCAGCACATCCCACACGCCGTCGTAATTCTGCTTCACGAAGTGGGCGATCCAGTCGTTCCGCAGCACGCGGTCGAGATCGGCGACCAGCCGGCCCTCGTCGAAGGCGAAGGGCAGGCGGACGCGATCCGGGATCGTCATGGGAGATTGTTCCAGCACGCGCATCACGATAGGCGGTGCGCGCGGCGGTGCAAGCCGCCACCTTCATGCCATCCAGGGAAATCCGGTGCAGCCGACCGACAGCCTCAGCCCGCTAGAACGTTTCCGCGCGATGGTCGCGGCGGACCCGGCCCTCCAGGACCAGCTGGCCCCGCTTTACAAACCCGAGCAATTCGCTGCCGCCGCCATCGCCGCCGGTGCCGAACACGGCATATTGCTCGATGAGGAGATGCTGCACCAGGCGTTGAAACCCGACCCGCTCGGGGTGGCGCGCTGGAGCGGCGGCGACGCCACGAACGACGGCTATCCGACCCGGCAATGGCTGCCAGGCGCCATCGTGCCGGCCCCGCAGGGAGCAGCGGTGAGCTGGACGCATTTTGCCGGCAAGGCACTGCGCGAGTCGTTCTTCGAAAACTCGGCGCGTATTGCCGGCAGCCTGCCGATCAACCGCCTGCTCACCAAACGCTCGACCCTGCAGAGCCTGATCGACGCGCCGGTGCCGGACGATGCGCTGATGCCCGATGGCTTCATCTTCCATATGTCGCGCTGCGGCTCGACGCTCGCGGCACAGATGATCGCGGCGCTGCCGGGCGCGATCGTCGCTTCCGAAGCGGCGCCGATCGACAGCGCGGTCCAGCTCGATCACCAGATCCCCGGGCTTCCGCGCGATATCCATGTCCGCGTGCTCCGCGCGATCGTCGCCGCGCTCGGCCGCAATCGGACAGGCGATGCGCGGCGCTACGTCATCAAGCTCGACGCCTGGCACATCAAGGCGTTGCCGCTGTTCCGTGCCGCCTTCCCCGATACGCCCTGGGCGTTCATGTACCGGGATCCGGTCGAGGTGATGGTCTCGCAAAAGCGACAGAGCGGCATGATGGCCGTGCCCGGCGAGTTGCCGCCCGATACGTCGGGTTTCACGGAGGAGGTCGGCGATTCGATGCTCGCTTATGGCGCCGGGGTGCTGGGCCGGATCTGCCAGGCAGCCGTCGACGGCATGGCTAGCGGTGGCGGTATCCTGGTCAACTATGACGAAATGCCCGGCGCCGTCGCGGAACGCCTATTGCCGCATTTCGGCATCGCGATCGACGCGGCCGACTGTGCGGCGATGCAGGCTGCCACCCGGCTGGATGTGAAAGCCAAGGATCGGGCCTTCGTCCCCGACAGCGCCGACAAGCGCGCCGAGGCGACGGCTGAAATACAGGCGGTCGTCGCGCAACATATGGCCGCGCCCTATGCCGCTCTGGAGGCGATGCGGCTTTGCTAGCCGCCGACTGACAAAATTCAGGTCGTGCGGGCTATCGCAACAAGGGGCGGATACGCTTTTCGGCGACGGCAATTATGTCAGGGGTCTCGCGCCCTATCCCTTCATCGCCTCGATCAGCTTCTTGACCTCCTGCGAGCGACCGCGCGGCAGGATCAGCACGTCGTTGCCGCTTGCCACGACGATCAGGTCGCTGACCCCCAGCGTCGCGACGCGCAGGCCGTCGCTGCGCACCAGGCTGTTGGTCGTCTCGAGCATCACGACATCGCCCTCGCAGGCGTTGCCGTCTTCGTCGCAAGCGCTGATCGCGTGCAGCGCGTCCCAGCTGCCCAGGTCGCTCCAGCCCATGCTGACCGGCACCACCGCGACGCGCTCGGCCTTTTCCATCACGGCATAGTCGATCGAATCCGCCGGTGCCGCGCCAAACGCCTCGGCACCGGGGAAGATGCGCCGACCGTCGCGCACGGCCTCCTCCATCGCCTTTTGGCATGCCGCGAGCATGTCGGGGGCGTGCAGCGCCAGCGCGTCGAGATAGGCATCGGCGCGGAACAGGAAGATGCCGCCGTTCCAGGCATGGTCGCCCGCCGCGAGCATCGCCTCGGCGCGGTCGCGCGGCGGTTTCTCGACGAAGCTGACCACGCGGTGGACGCCGCCGGCGATCTCGTCGCCGATATGGATCCAGCCATAGCCGGTCTCGGGCGCGTCGGCGGCGATGCCGAAGGTCACCAGCCAGCCCTGCTCGACCAGCGGCAGCGCGGCATGGATCGCGGCGTGGAAGGCCGGGACATCAGCGATGACATGGTCCGACGGCATCACCAGCAGCGGCGCCTCGCCGCCCCCCGCCGTGATCGCCGCCAGCGCGATCGCCGGCGCGGTGTTGCGCCCGACCGGTTCCAAAATCAGCGCCTGCGCCGCGGCGGACACCTCGTGCAGCTGCCTTTCGACCATGTCGGCATGCCGCGCATTGGCGACGACGATCGGGGCGGCGAAGCGGTCGCCATAAGCGCGTCGCGCGGTCAGCTGGAGCATGGTCTGCTCCGCGGTCAGCGCCAGCATCTGCTTGGGCCGGGCGGGCGTGGACATCGGCCACAGCCGCGTGCCCGATCCGCCGGAGAGGATGACAGGGACGATCGGCGCGGCAACGGTCATGCAAGTAACTCCTGTTAGGGCGGCGATAGCCGCTGATGGGCGGCATGGAAACCATTGGAAATCGACAGCGATCCGCCGCGTTCAACCTTTGTTTGTCAATTTCTGCGACAGCCGGTTCAAAGTGTCGGGATCGCTTACAGTCCCGATGCAGGCACCAAGGCCGACAGGGGCTGCGACGCGATGGTCAGGTTGTTCAAGCACTATATTCCGAACGCCGTGCTGTTGCTCGGTCTGCTCGACCTCGTCATGCTGGTCACGGCGGGCGAGCTGGGCTGGACGACGCGCGCCGGACAGGTCGGCATGGCGATCCCGCCAATCGCCACCCGCGCCTGGCAGCTCGCCACCTTCGCCGTCAGCCTGATGACCGCGATGATCGCGGTCGGGGTCTATAGCGCCAATTCGCTGCAATCGCTGCGCATCGCCGCCGCGCGTCTGCTCGTCGCGATCTCGCTCGGCGTGATCGTCCAGGCGGTGATCTTCTTCCTTGTGCCTGAACTAGCCTTCTGGCGCTCCAACCTGCTCTATTCGATGGGCTTCGCGGTGGTGCTGCTGTTCGCGCTGCGCATCCTGCTCGGCAAGCTGCTCGGCGGCCAGGCGTTCAAGCGCCGCATCGTCGTGCTCGGCGCCGGTGCCCGCGCCGCGCGCCTCAAGACGCTGGCGCAGCAGCCCGGCTCGGCCTTCGTCGTGGTCGGCTATGTCTCGATGAGCGAGACCAATCGCGTCATTCCCGAGGCGATCGCGCGCGATGCGATCTACAACCTTGCCGACCATGTCGTGCTGCTGAACGCCAGCGAAGTGGTGCTCGCGCTCGAGGAGCGCCGCAACGCCCTGCCGCTCAAGGACCTGTTGCGCATCAAGACTACCGGTGTCCACGTCAACGAGATTTCGACCTTCCTCGAGCGCGAGACCGGCCGCGTCGACCTGCAGAGCGTCAATCCGAGCTGGTTGATCTTCTCCGACGGCTTCTCCTCGGGGCGCATGCTGTCCAGCGCGTTCAAGCGGCTGTTCGATATCGCCGTCAGCCTGGTGCTCCTCACACTGGCGCTGCCCGTGATCATCATCGTCGCCATCGCGATCAAGCTCGAAAGCCAGGGCCCGGCCTTCTACCGCCAGCGCCGCGTCGGCCTGTTCGGCCAGGGCTTCGACTGCATCAAGCTGCGCTCGATGCGCCAGGACGCCGAGGTCGGCGGCAAGGCGGTGTGGGCGGAGAAGGACGACCCGCGCATCACCCGCATCGGTCGTTTCATCCGCAAGACGCGGATCGACGAACTGCCGCAATGCTGGAGCGTGCTGAAGGGCGAGATGAGCTTCGTCGGCCCGCGCCCCGAGCGGCCGCAATTCGTCGAGGACCTCGAACAGCAGCTCAATTATTATGCCGAGCGGCACATGGTGAAGCCGGGCATTACCGGCTGGGCGCAGATCAACTATCCCTATGGCGCGTCGATCGACGATTCGCGGCAGAAGCTCGAATATGACCTCTATTATGCCAAGAACTATTCGCCCTTTCTCGACCTGCTGATCATCCTCCAGACGATCCGCGTCGTCCTCTGGCCGGAAGGCGCGCGCTGATGCGTGGGCAATCAGGGCGGCGCGCCGAAGGCCAAAAATGCCGATGACCCTGATCCTGTGGAGCCACGCGCTCGCCGCGCTGCTCTTCGCGGGCGTGGCGCTGACCCGGCTGCGCGACGCGGGGACCGCGCTGCCGCGGCTGACCTTTGTCGTGGCACTCGGCGCTACCGCGCTCTGGGCCCTGGCTGTCGCGGGTATCGACGCCCGGGACGTTACCACGCGCGTCGCGGAATCGCTGCGCAACCTCGCCTGGCTCGGTTTCATGTTCGCCCTGGTCAGGCACGACAAGGGCTCGCCCGAACGCCGCGCCGTGGCGATCATCTACGGCGTCGTCGCGGTCGTGATCACGGTCGGAATCGGCCTCACCATCGCCGATGAGCTGGTCGGGCGCGAGAGCGTCGCGGCGCTGGCCACGGCCCTGCTGGCACTGCGCATGATGGTGGCGATCAGCGCGCTGCTGCTCGTCCACCATCTTTACGTCACGGTCGCGCCGCGTGCCCGCGGCGGCATCCGGCTGGTGGTGATCGCACTGGCTGCGATGTGGAGCATCGATCTGCTGCTCTATGGTGCGACCTATCTCATCGGCGGCTGGCCGAGCGCGCTGCTCGCCGGTCGCGGCGTGGTGATGGCGTTCGCCGCGCCGCTGTTCGCGGTGGCGGTGCAGCGCAATGGCGACTGGACGTTGCAGGTCTCGCGCACGGTGGCGTGGCAGACGCTCTCGCTCGCCGCCACCTTGCTCTATGCCGGCGCGATGCTGCTCGCGACGAGCGCGATCTCCAGCATGGGCGGCGGCAATGCGCGGCTGTTCCAGGCCGCCTTCGTCATCGGCTCGACCACCGCGGTGCTCACCATCCTGTCCTCGCCCTGGGTACGCGCCTGGGCCAAGGTCAAGCTGGCCAAGCATTTCTTCCGTCACCGCTATGACTATCGCGCCGAATGGGTGCGCTTCACCGAAACACTGGGCAAGCCCGATGACGCGGCGCCGCTCGACGAGCGCATCGTCAAGGCCGTCGCAGACCTGACCGACTCGCCCGGCGGCCTGTTGCTGGTGCCCGATGGGGGTGCCTTGGGCATTGGCGCGGCCTGGAACTGGGACCGCACCGCGCTGCCCGGCTCGGGTGCCGACGAAGCGCTGGCGCGCTATCTCGAGGCTGGTGGACGCATCATCGAACTCGACGCGGTGCGTAGCGAGCAGGCCGAGCCGATCGAGCTGGCCAGCGTCCCGCAATGGATGCTCGATTCGGACGCCTGGGCGCTGGTGCCGCTCACCCATCTCGGGCGCTTGCAGGGCGCGATCCTGCTCGCCCGCCCGCCCATCGACCGCGCGCTCGACTGGGAGGATTTCGACCTGTTGCGGATCGTCGGCCGCCAGGTCGCCAGCTACCTTGCCGAGGCACGGGCACAGGAGGCGCTGGCCGACGCGCAGCGCTTCGACGAATTCAACCGCCGCTTCGCGTTCATCATGCACGACATCAAGAATCTCGTCAGCCAATTGACGCTCGTGGCACGCAACGCCGAGCGCCATGCCGACAACCCCGAATTCCGCGCCGACATGATCGCCACGCTGCGCGATTCGGTCGGCCGGATGAACGACCTGCTGGCGCGCCTCTCGCAGCATCATGGCGGCCGTGCCGAGGCACTCCGCGCGGTCGAGCTGTTGCCGCTTGCCGAACGCGTCGCCGCGCGTCGCCGCGCCCAGCATCCCATCGCGGTGATCGGCGATCGTGCCGCGCTTGCGCTGGCCGATCCGGTCCGGCTCGAACAGCTGCTCGGCCATCTCGTGCAGAATGCGGTCGAGGCGAGCGCGCCGGCCGATCCGGTGACCGTCTCGATCGCCGCCGGCGCCGATCGGGCGACGATCGAGGTGATCGACCAGGGCTGCGGCATGGCGCCCGCCTTCCTGCGCGACCAGTTGTTCAAGCCGTTCGTCTCGACCAAGTCAGGCGGTTTCGGCATCGGCGCCTTCGAAGCGCGCCAGCTCGCCGAAGCGATGGGCGGCGGCGTCTCCGTCACCAGCCGCGAGGGCGAGGGCACGCGCTTCCGCGTCACGCTTGCCGCCGCGCACGGCCACCATCTTTCGCTTGGAGAAGCCGCGTGAGCGACAGCGACGCCCCGCGCCCGAAGCTGCTGATCATCGAGGACGATGCCGGGCTACAACGCCAGCTGCGCTGGGCCTATGACGGCTATGACGTGGTCGTCGCCGGCGACCGCAGCAGCGCGATCGACGCCTTGCGCGCCGACGAGCCGGCGGTGGTCACGCTCGACCTGGGCCTGCCGCCCGACCCCGACGGCGTCAGCGAGGGCTTTGCCACGCTCGCCGAGATTCTCGCGCTCAAGCCCGACACCAAGGTGATCGTCGCCTCGGGCCACGGCGCCCGCGAGAGCGCGTTGCGCGCGATCGCCGAGGGCGCATGGGATTTCTATCACAAGCCGATCGACATCGATGCGCTCGGCCTGATCGTGGCGCGCGCCTTCCACGTCCATGCGCTGGAGGCCGAGAATCGCCGCCTGGCCGAACGCGCGGGCGGTGCCGCACTGGGCGGGCTGATCTCCGCCGCGCCGGAAATGGCCAAGGTCACGCGAACGATCGAGCGCGTCGCCAATGCCGATGTCTCGGTCATGCTGCTCGGCGCGAGCGGCACCGGCAAGGAATTGCTCGCCCGCGGCCTGCACGATTCCAGCCCCCGCGCACGCGGCAGCTTCGTCGCGATCAACTGCGCGGCGATCCCCGAAACGCTGCTCGAGAGCGAGCTGTTCGGCCATGAAAAGGGCGCCTTCACCGGCGCGGTCAAGACCACCGAGGGCAAGATAGAGCAGGCCCATGGCGGCACCTTGTTCCTCGACGAGATCGGCGACGTGCCGCTGCCGCTCCAGGTCAAGCTGCTGCGTTTCCTGCAGGAGCGCGTGATCGAGCGCATCGGCGGGCGCAAGCCGATCGCGGTCGACACGCGTATCGTCTGCGCGACGCATCAGGATGTCGATGCGATGGTCGCTGACGGACGTTTCCGCGAGGACCTTTATTACCGCCTCGCCGAGATCGTCATCCGCATTCCCTCGCTGGCCGAGCGCAGCGGCGACGCGGTGCTGCTCGCCCAGCATTTCCTCAAGAAATACGCCAAGACGATGCACAGCGCCGTCACCGGCCTGTCACCCGACGCGCGCACCGCGATCGATGCCTGGGGCTGGCCAGGTAATGTCCGCGAGCTGGAGAATCGCATGAAGCGCGCGGTGATCATGGCCGAGGGCAAGCTGGTCAGCGCCGCCGACCTCGATCTCGCCCCCGCAGCCGCCGACGAGTTGCCGCTCAACCTGCGCGCCGCGCGCGAAAGCGCCGACCGCAGCGCGATCCGCCACGCGCTGGCCCGTGCTGATGGTAACATTTCGCACACCGCCAAGCTGTTAGGGGTCAGCCGCCCGACCCTGTACGACCTGCTGAAGAGCTATGACCTCCATGCCTGATGCGCGCCCCGCCTCCCGACGCCGTCCGCGCACCCGGCACCGGCTGGCGTTCATCGCGGTCGTCGCACTCGGCACCGTCACCGCGGTTGCGGTCAACGTCGCGCGTCCCGCGCGCGCCACCGCATCGAGCGCGCGCGCCGAACTGATCGAGAGCCTCGGACTGCTCAACGCCGGCAATTACAGCGCGGCGCGCAACCACGCGATCGCCGCGACCAGGGCCGATCCCGCCTGGGGGCTGGCGCATGCCGTGTTGGCGCGCGCCTATCTCGCGCTGGGCGACGGCGTCGCGGCGGAGGGCGAGTTGGGCCGCGCGACCAATGCGGGCTTCGACGCCCAGCGCGCGCATCAGCTTTATGCCCATGCCTGGCTGTTGCAGGGCGACGCCGCGCGCGCGCTGGCCGAGGCGGGCAAGGCCGAACCGCGTTTTGGCGGCTATGCGCTACGCGTCGCCGCGCGCGCCAGGGCCGCCCAGGGCGACCTGCCCGGCGCACAGGCCATGCTCGCCACGGTGCTCGCCGCCAATGCGCGCGACAGCTATGCCTGGGGCGATCTCGGGCGCGTCCGCTACACCGGCGGCGACATCGCCGGGGCGATCGACGCCGCGACCAAGGCGATCGATCTCGACCGCAACAATGTCGAGGCGCTGGTGCTGCGCGGCGAGCTGGTGCGCGACCAATATGGCCTGCTCGCTTCCCTGCCCTGGTTCGAGGCGGCGCTGAAGCACGATGCCTATTTCCACCCCGCGCTGATCGAATATGCCGCGACGCTGGGCGATGTCGGGCGCAATGTCGACATGCTCGACGCGACGCGACGCGCGCTCGCGGCACGGCCGGGCAGCCCGCAGGCGCTGTACCTCCAGGCAGTGCTCGCGGCACGCGCCAGCAACTATGATCTTGCCCGCGCGCTGATGCAGAAGACCGGCGGCAAGATCGACCATCTTCCGGGCGCCCTGCTGCTCAACGGCATGCTGCAATATCAGGGCGGCGATTACGAACAGGCGATCGGCACCTGGCGCGAGCTGGTCGGCCGCCAGCCCTTCAATCTCGACGGACGGCGCATGCTCGGCGCGGCGCTGCTGCGCTCGGGCGATGCGCGTGGCGCGCTCGACGTGCTGCGCCCACTGGCGCTGCGCGGCGATGCCGACAGCTACACCCTGTCGCTGGTCGGTCGCGCCTTCGAGCGCACCGGCGAACGCGACTGGGCCGCGAAATATCTCGATCGCTCGGCCTGGCCGAGCCTGGCCGGCGCCACGCCCTTTGGCACCGACGACAGCCTGCCCCAGCTCGCCGCCGCGTCGGACAACCTCCCCGACGATCCCGTCGCGCGGGTCGGCTATCTCAAGGGGCTGGTCGATGCCGGCGACGCGAGCGCGGCGCTCAACCAGGCACAGGCACTGGCGCGGACCTATCCCGGCGCGCCGGCAGCCCATCTCGCGGTCGGCGACGTGCTGATGGTGATGGGCCGCTTCGACGATGCCGCGACCGCCTATCGCCGCGCCGCCGACCTGCGTTTCGACGAAGCGACGATGTTGCGCGCAGTCGACGCGCTCGACCGCGCGCACCGCACCGTCGAGGCGACCAACGTGCTGTCGCTCTACCTCTCGCAGAACCCGCAGAGCATCCCGGCGCAGCGCCTCGTCGCGCATCGCCAGATGGTCGGCGGCGACTGGGACGCGGCGATCGACACGCTCGAGCAATTGCGCAGTCGGATCGGCAATCGCGACGTCGCACTGCTGTCGGAACTGGCCTATGCCTATACCGGGAATGACGACGCCGATGCCGGCATCGTCTTCGCCAAGGCAGCCTATCGCCTTGCGCCGATGAACCCGGCTGCGACCGACAGCTATGGTTGGGCACTGTACCAGCAGGGCAAGACCGAGCCCGCGTTGCAGCTGCTCGAAAAGGCGGCCTCGATCGCGCCCGACAATGCCATGCTGCGCTGGCACCTCGGCCAGGCCCAGGCGGACAGTGGTCGCGACGCCGCTGCGGCGGCCAATATCCGCGCCGCGCTGGCCGACCCGGCTTTCTCCGACCGCGCCGCGGCGGCGGCGTTGCTCAAGACGCTTTAGCCGCCACCGTTCGCCCTGAGCTTGTCGAAGGGCCGCTCTCCTCTCTAAGGCGGGAAGAAAGGGCGCGGCTTCGACAAGCTCGGCCCGAACGGAGCCATTGTGTGAACGAAACCGCCCTCGACCGCATCGCCGCCGCTCTCGACCGGATCGCGCCGCCCGCGCCGACGCCAGCCGATCCGCTGGCGCACCGGGCCTATGTCTGGCGCGGCACGGCGCTCGCCGCGGCGCGCGATTTCGCGCCGCTGCCGCTCGATCGGCTGCGCGGCATCGACGAACAGAAGGCGGCGCTGGTCGCCAATCTCGAACGGCTCGCAGGCGGTGCGGCGGCGCATGACGTGCTGTTGTGGGGCGCGCGCGGCACCGGCAAATCGGCCTTGGTCAAGAGCGCGGTCGGCGCGGTGCAGGCCGGTGACGGCGCGATCGCGCTGATCGAGGTGGCGACTCACAAGCTCGATACGCTTCCCGGCCTGTTCGCCGAGCTCGCCTCGCTCCCGCGCGCCTTCGCGCTGTTCGTCGACGACCTCGGCTTCGACGCGGCGAGCGATGCCCGGGCGCTGCGCTCGATGCTCGAAGGGGGCGCCGAGGCGCGACCGGACAATGCCCGGCTGATCGTCACCTCCAACCGCCGCCATTTGATCCCGCGCGACATCGCCGAACAGTCGAGCGCGATCAACCCGCGCGACTCGATCGACGACAATCTCGCTTTGGCCGATCGCTTCGGCCTCAGTCTCGGTTTCCACGTCGTCGACCAGCCCGGCTATCTCGCCATCGTCCAGGGCTATGCCGAGGCACATGACCTGCCGTTCGACCCGGCCGACGCGGTCGGCTGGGCGACACGGCGCGGCGGCCGCTCGGGCCGGGTGGCATGGCATTATGTCGTCGATCTCGCCGGTCGGCACGGCAAGTCGCTGCAATCGCATTGATCCTCGTCTATTAGCACCGCCTCGCGCTTGACTTCGTGACGCTTCGCGGGACTCATTCGGGCCATGGCCCGACCCGGAGCATTCGATCTTGCAGACCGCCTCGCGGTGCTGGTGCCGCGCTGGGTGACGCAATTGTGCGTCGCCTTGCTCTGTGCCGCCGGCGCGGGGGTGATTCGCGCGATGCTCGACGGTGCGGCGCCGGGCGCGGCCCCCTTCGCGCTGGTCTTTCCCGCCGTGATGTTGGCAACGCTGTTCGGGCGCTGGCTCGCCGGCCTGATCACCGCCGCGCTGACGATCGGCTATGCCTGGTTTTACCTCTACCCGATCGTCGATTCCTTCGCCTTCGTCGACCGCGCGGGTGCGGTCAATGTCGCGGTGGTGACCTTCGCGACGCTGATCACCGTCGCGATCGGCGAGATTTTCTCGCGCGCCGTGCGCCGCGCGACGCAGGAGCGTGATCGCGAAATTGCCGATCGCGACCTGTTCCTGGCCGAGTTCGACCATCGCGTAAAAAACAACTTCACCATCGTCGCCGGCCTGCTCGACATGCAGCGCCGCCGCGCCACCGATCCGGCCACGGTCGAGGCGCTGGGCGCCGCCCTGGCGCGGGTCGAGAGCATCGGCCGCGCGCACCGCCATCTCTATCGCAGCGGCCAGCCCGGACTGGTCGAAATGCGCGACTATCTGGGCGATTTGTGCGCGACCCTGGCCGACGCGCTGTTGCTGCGCGGCGGGGTGGTGCTGGAATGCAATATCGCCGAGGGCGCGCTGCCGCGCGACCGCGCCGTTTCGATCGGGCTGGTCGTCAACGAACTGGTCACCAACGCCGCCAAGCACGCCTTCACCGGGCGTGAGACGGGCACCATCACCGTCACCTTCGGCCCCCGCCCGGGCGGCTGGGAGCTGACCGTCAGCGACAATGGCTCGGGGATCGACGAAAAAGCGAAGCCGAGCGCCGATGGCGGGCTCGGCTCGCGCCTGATCGAAGCGTTCGCGCGCCAGGCCGGCGGGACGATCAGCATCGAAAGCGACCGCACGGGGACAATCGCGACGTTATTGCTGGAGGCTTGAGGGGTTGGCGGCGAAGTCCGGTGAAGCCGTGGCAACGTGCCGTGCGCCGTGGAGCACGCGAACAATCTCGACGACCTCATCACTCACGCGGTAGAAGATGAGGTAGGCACCCACCGGAATCGAACGCGCCGTCGGATGAACATCCGGACGCTGCATCCCGCTTGTCGGAAAGTCAGCAAGCCGACGCGTGGCGGCCGCGATTCGAGCAACCATCTGTCGGCCGCATCGGGATTGTCCTGCGCGATGTAATCCCAGACCGCATCAAGGTCCGCGTTGGCCGCAGGAAGTCGCCGAATGGCGAACGTCATTGCTTGGCAGCGGCCAATCGCTCGCGACCACGACGTGCAATGTCGTCAGGATCGAAATTTCCGGCGACGGCTGGCCCGCTCGCGACGCCCTCTTCCCACAAGCGGCGCAAAGCGGCGGCATCGCTCGTCAGGCGTTGTCCCTTCCACAAGCGCAATGCCTCCCGGATCACCTCGCTGGTGGTGGCATAGTCACCGCTGGCCACGGCCTGATCAACGGAAACCGCCATCTCTTCGGTGAGTGCGATACTGATCTTGCGAATGGCACTCATAACGGCTCCCTGGTATGACTATTTCATACCAGATACGTTCCCAGGTCACAATCAACCCAGTGCCTCGACCATCTCCGCCAGTTCCAGCCAGCGCAGTTCCGCCGCTTCCTTCTCTGTCCGCGCCGCCGCGATCGAGCGGGTCAGGCGGTCGAACGCACCAGGATCGCGGGCATAAAGGCCAGGATCGTGCAGCGCCGCCTCGTCGCGCGCGATCGCCGCGTCGAGTTGCTCGATCCGCGCCGGCAGCGTGTCGTAATCGCGCTGGTCCTTGTAGCTAAGCTTGACCTTCGCCGCGGGCGGCGGTGGCGCGGCCGCGGGTGCTGGCGGGGTCGTCTTTTTGGAAGCGGTGCGCGTCTTGCGCCGCTTGACCCAATCCTCATAGCCGCCGGCCACGACGTCGACATCACCCGACCCGTCGAGACCGAGCGTCACCGTCACCGTGCGATCGAGGAAGTCGCGGTCGTGGCTGACGATCAGCACCGTGCCGTCATAATCGGCAATCACTTCCTGCAGCAGGTCGAGCGTCTCGAGGTCGAGATCGTTGGTCGGCTCGTCGAGCACCAGCAGGTTAGAGTGGCGGGCGAACTCGCGCGCCAATAGCAGGCGCGAGCGCTCGCCGCCCGACAGGGTGCCGATCTTGGCATCGACCAGCCCGGGCTCGAACAGGAATTCCTTCAAATAGCCGATGATGTGCTTCTTGATGCCGAGCACCTCGATCCAGTCGCCGCCATTGGTCAGCACGTCGCGCACGGTCTTTTCCGGCGCCATCAGGCTGCGCTGCTGGTCGATCACCACGCCGTTCAGTGTCTTGGCGAGCTTGATCGTCCCGCTGTCGGGCGCCAACTCGCCGGTCAGGAGCTTCAACAGCGTCGTCTTGCCCGCGCCGTTGGCGCCGACGATGCCGATGCGGTCGCCGCGCGTCACGCGCAGCGTCAGGTCGCGGATGATGGTGCGGTCGCCGAAGCTCTTCGATACGCCCTTTACGTCGATCACCACCTTGGTGCGCGCGTCGTCGCTCGCGGTGACGAGATTGGCGGTGCCCTGCGGCCCAAGCATGGCGGCGCGTTCGGCGCGCATGTCCTTTAATTTGTGCAGCCGCCCCTGGTTGCGCTTTCGCCGCCCGGTGACGCCGCGCAACAGCCAATGCTCCTCGATCTTGAGCTTGGCGTCGAGCCGCTGCGCATTGCGCTCCTCCTCGGCATAGACCTGCTCGGTCCAGGCCTCGAAGCCGCCAAAGCCGATCTCGGCGCGGCGGATATTGCCGCGGTCGAGCCACAGCGTCTGTTTCGTCAACCGCGTGAGGAAGGTGCGGTCGTGGCTGATCGCGACGAACGCGCCCTTGAACCGGCCGAGCCAGTCCTCGAGCCAGTCGATCGCGGCGATGTCGAGATGATTGGTCGGCTCGTCGAGCAGCAGTACGTCGGGGTCCATCGCCAGCGCGCGGACGATCGCGGCGCGGCGCCGTTCGCCGCCCGAGGCCTTGGCCGCCTCGCGCTTGAGGTCGATGCCGAGCTGGCCGGCGATCGCCTCGGCCTCGTGGCGCAGCGGGGCATCGTCGCCCGACAGGACATAATCCTCCAGCGTGGCGAAGGCGGTCAGCACCGGCTCCTGTTCCAGCATCACCACGCGCGTGCCCGGCACGATCGTCCGTCGCCCCTCATCGGCCTCGATGGTCGCGGCGATCGCCTTGAGCAGGGTGGTCTTGCCCGCGCCGTTGCGCCCGATCAGCGCCAGCCGGTCGCGCGCGCCGATATGCAGGTCGAGATGGCGGAACAGCCAGCCCGAGCCCTGAATGATGCCAAGGTCTTCGTAGGATAATATAGGTGCGGCCATGCGCGCGGCGTTAGCGCCTGTTGCCGCGCCGGGGAAGCGCCGCATGCTGCACCGCAATGTTACCCGCGCCTGACGGCGTCATTCACAGGCTGTTCAATCCCGTCTCCCTATGCGATTGCCCATGAAGATGCTGGTTTCCCTGTTGTTGACCGCGCTCGCCGCGACCGCGCCGCTGGCGGCGGACGGTCAGCCCGTGCAGCGCCGCAGTGACGCGCAGGACGCTTTTGACGGGCGCCAGCGCGGCGCGCTGCTGCCCTTGCGCGAGATTGAGGGGCGCGTGCTGCCGCAGATGCGCGGCAGCCAATATCTCGGCTTCGACTTCGAGCCGGAGAGCGGGATTTACACGCTCAAGTTCCTGCGCAATGGATCGGTCATCTGGATCGCGGTCGACGGCCATTCCGGACATATCGTCGGCCGTGCCGGCGGCTGACGGCCGGCCACCGGGCACAATGAGGGGATTATCGCATGCGCGTTCTGATCGTCGAGGACGAACCCAATCTCGGCCAGCAACTGAAGAACACGCTGGAGGGCGCGGGCTATGCCGTCGACCTCGCCACCGACGGCGAGGAGGGGCATTTCCTCGGCTCGACCGAAAGCTATGACGCCGTCGTGCTCGACCTCGGCCTGCCCGAGATTGACGGGCTGACCGTGCTCGACCGCTGGCGCAAGGAAGGCCGCACCCATCCGGTGCTGGTGCTGACCGCGCGCGACAGCTGGTCGGACAAGGTCGCCGGGCTCGATGCCGGCGCCGACGATTATGTCGCCAAGCCGTTCCAGTCCGAAGAGCTGATCGCCCGGCTGCGCGCGCTGATCCGCCGTGCCTCGGGCAATGCTTCGTCCGAACTGACCGCCGGCGACGTCCGGCTCGACACGCGCTCGGGCAAGGTCACGCTGGCCGGCGAGCCGGTCAAGCTGACCGCGCAGGAGTACAAGCTGCTCAGCTATCTGCTTCATCACAAGGGCAAGGTGGTCAGCCGCACCGAGCTGATCGAGCATATTTACGACCAGGATTTCGACCGCGATTCCAACACGATCGAAGTGTTCGTCACACGTATTCGCAAGAAGCTCGGACAGGACGTCATCACCACCATCCGTGGCCTGGGCTACAGCCTCGAAGACCCGGAGGCCTGAGAGGCATGACCGGTGGCTGACATCGAAGCGCCGGTCGAGTTGGCCGCCCCACCCACGGCGCCGGTGCCCGCGCCACCGCCGGTGACGCGGACGACCGGTTCGCTGTCGCGCCGCATGATCCTGATCGCGGCGGCGTGGATCCTGCTGCTGCTGACCGGTGGCGGCTATGCGCTTGACCGCGTGCTGACCAGTGCGGTGACGCGCAATTTCGACGATCAGCTCGATTATGTGCTGACCGCGCTGATCGTCTCGGCCGAAATCGGCCCCGAGGGCGAGGTGATGTTCAACCGCGAACCGGCCGACCAGCGCTTCCTCGAACCCTATTCCGGGCTCTACTGGCAGGTCGGCGGCAAGGGCCACGACCCCTTCCCCTCACGCTCGCTATGGGACCGGCGGCTCGCTTTCGGCGACGACCATACCGATCTCGGCGTCCACGCCTATGACAGCGACCAGTTCGTCACCCATGGCCAGGCGGGGGCGAGCGCCTCCAGTCGCGACAAGCTGAAAAGCGCCGCGAGTGGCGTGATCGACGACCTGCGCGGGCTGATCGGGGTGACCGACAGCGACACCGCGCCGAACGAGGGCGAAAAGCTGCGCATCCTCGAACGCGATGTGAAGCTGCCAGGCTCCGACGTGCACTGGCGCTTCCAGGTCGCACAGAGCCGCGAGGGCCTCGACGCACAGATATCGACCTTGCGCCGTACCCTGGTGCGCAGTTTCGTGCTGCTCGCCTTCGGGCTGATCGTGATGGCCGGGTTACAGACCTTTTACGGGTTGTGGCCGCTGCGCAAGGTGCGCGAGGAGATCGCCCGGATGCGCGCCGGCAAGTCGCGCGCGGTCGAGCGCGCCATGCCGATCGAGGTCGCGCCGCTGGTCGAGGAACTCAATGCGCTGATCGAGCATAATGAGAAGCAGGCCGAAGAGGCGCGGCGCCATGCCGGCAATCTCGCCCATGCGCTCAAGACCCCGCTGACGGTGATCATGAATGCCGCCACCGCCCAGGCGGAAGATCTGGGCGACACGGTGATTCGCGAGGCGCGCACGATGCGCCGCCAGGTCGACCACCACCTCGCCCGTGCCCGCGCGGTGGGCCGACGCGGGTCGGCACACAGCCGCGCGGATGTCTGGCCGAGCCTCGAATCGGTCGAGCGCGCGGTGTCGCGGCTCTATCGCCATGTCCGCATCGACGCCGATGGTCCGAAGAACCTGCAGGTCCATGTCGAGCGCCAGGATCTTGACGAAATGCTCGGCAATTTGATCGAGAATGCCGCCAAATATGGCGGCGGCAGCGTGTTCGTCACGGTCGGCGCCCATTCGGGCTTCGTCGAGATCCTGGTCGAGGATGACGGGGCCGGCATTCCACCCGAGGAACGCAGCCGCATCTTCGACCGCGGCGCGCGGCTCGATACGGGCAAGCCGGGCACGGGCCTCGGGCTCGCCATCGTGCGCGATGTGGCGGAAATCTATGAAGGCACCGTCAGCCTGGAGGAGAGCGAGGATCTTGGCGGGCTGCTGGTGCGACTGAGATTGCCGGCGGCGAACTGAGCAAAAAATCCTCCCCGGCCGGGGAGGATTACGCCGCGACCTTCAGCTCTCGCATCACCTCGGCGGTGATCGCCAGACTGTGCTTGCGCGCTTCGTGATCATAGATCGAACTCGCCACCATCACCTCGTCCACGCCGGTGCGCGCGATGAACGCCGCGATCTCGCCTGCCACCCTGGCCGGGCCGCCAACCGCCGAGCATTGCAGGACATGATCGAGGATCGCGCTGCCCTGCGCGCCGAGGCTCTCGCGATAGCCGGCGACCGGCGGCGGCAGCTGGCGCGGGTTGCCGGTGCGCAAGGCGACGAACGCCTGTTGCTGCGAGCTCGCCAGCAATTCCGCCTCCTCGTCGCTATCGGCGGCAAAGACGTTGAAGCCGGCCATCATGTGCGGCTTGCTCAACGCCGCAGAGGGCCGGAAATCGCGACGATAGATCGCGATCGCCTGATCGAGCGCATCGGGCGCGAAATGCGAAGCGAAGGCGTAAGGCAGGCCGAGCATCGCGGCGAGTTGCGCGCCGAAGGTACTTGAGCCGAGAATCCACAGATCGACCTTGGCCCCGGCGCCCGGCGTGGCCCGGATGCCGGTCTGACCGTCATCGGCGAAATAGCTCTGCAGCTCGAGCACATCGCGCGGGAAGGCATTGGCGTCGCTTTCCAGCGTCCGCCGGATCGCCTGCGCGACGCGCTGGTCGGAACCCGGCGCGCGGCCCAGGCCGAGATCGATCCGCCCGGGGAACAGCGCGTCGAGCGTGCCGAACTGCTCGGCGATGACCAGCGGCGCATGGTTGGGCAGCATGATCCCGCCCGCCCCGACACGGATGTGCCGCGTGGCGGCGGCGACATGTCCGATCACCACCGCGGTCGCCGCACTGGCGATCCCCGCCATGCCGTGATGCTCGGCGACCCAGTAGCGCGTGAAGCCGAGGCCTTCCGCATGGGCGGCGAGATCGGCGGCGTTGGCCAGCGCCTGGGCGACGCTGCCGCCTTCGACGACGGGGACGAGATCGAGCAGCGAATAAGCAGTCATGGAGCGACAGATGGGACGCCGCCGGCGCTTTCGCTAGTGCGTGGTTTTTGTTCAGCTTCGCTGGGCCGGTACCGCCCTTGTTTCAGCTTTGCTGAAACAAGCTCAGAACGGCGCCGACCAGCGCAGGGTGACGCCAACGTCGTCGGGCAGCGCGGCGAAATTGCCCGGATCGCGGCGGTAGAACATGTTGGTCTGCAGGTCGCCCCGCAGCACCGGCAGCGAATATCGTCCCTCGACGTCGATCTCATGGCCGGTCGGGGCGAGGTTCAGCGTCTGGGTCGTCCAGTCGGTCACCGCGCCGGTGTCATAGTCGTAACCGGTCGGCAAGCGCAGCCGGATGCCGCCACGCGTCACCCGCAAGGGTTGCGCGATGCGCAGGCCGATCTGGTCGCGCCGGCCGAACAGCCCTTCGCCGGCGATGTCGGCGGCAAAGGCGTTGGTGCGGATCGTACCGCCACCGCTTATTCCGCTGCGCAGATCGGCGATCGTCCAGCCCTTGCGCAGCGATCCCCCGACCGACCAGCGCGCACCGAGATCGATCCGCGCCGCGACGTCGAGGAACCAGGTCGTCGCCCGGGTGCCGCCCAGCCCGTCGCTGAACCGCGCGCCAAGCAGCGTATTATATTCCGCCAGCCGCGTGCCCGACAGCGCCGCCTGCAGCGGGCCGAAGCGCCGGTCGACGACCAGCGCCACCTTTTCATAGCCGTAACGCTGATAATGATCGCGCAACGCCGGCAACGCTTCGGCGTCGCGGCTCAGCGCCGCGCCGGTCTCGGCCGCGGCGGTCACGCCCCAGCGCCCGAACATCCGGCGCACCGCGGCCGAGCCGCGCACCTGGCTGTCGAAGCCGAGATTGTGCGTCGGGTCCTGCGCCACCAGGAAGGCCGGATCGGCTCGGCCGGCGAGCCGCGCCGACAGGGTCGCCCCGCTCTCCGAAAAGCCCAGCGCGAAGCTCGCGGTCGAGCCGAGCCGCCGCGTCACGATCGCGGCGATCGCGCGGGCGCGCTCGGCCTGGTAGCTGCTCAGCATGGTGCGCTGAACCAGTGCCCCGCCGCGCGTCGGGGCGACGGTCAGCGCCACACTGGTATTGCCGAAATCCGACGAATAGTTCCGCGTCCGCGCCTGTAACGCGCCGACCAGGTTGCGCGACGGGGTGGCGCGGGTGATCGTCCCGGCAAGGTCCATCGTATAGGCACGCGCGAAGCTGTCGAGGATCACCGTGTTGAGCGCGCCCTGCCGGGCATCGCCCATCGGCGCCGACAGCGTGCCGTTGATGCCGAGCGAGACCTGCGCCGGGGTGCCGGCGATGGAGGTCGCCCCGAGCGGCGCGAACGCCTTGGTCAGATCGAGCACACCCTGGCCGAACACCGAATCGGGACCGGCCGCGCCGGCATCGCGCGCCGACTGGAACAGAATGCTGACAATCTGCGCGCCAGTCAGGTTGGGAAAGGCCTGGGCGAGCAACGCCACGGCACCGGCGATCTGCGGCGCCGCGAACGAGGTGCCGCTCCACAGAAAGGCGACATTGTTGTTGTCCGGTGCGCGGACTTTCTCACCGACCGCGGTGAGATAGTGCGCGATGCTGTTACCGGCCTTGTCGCTGAAACTGGACAGGACATCGCCACCCGGCGTGCGCGAATCGTTCGGTCCGACCGAACCGGCGATGATCACCAGGCCGCGCGAGACGGCATTGTTGGCGACCTGGGCGAAGGGGTCGGGGTCGGCGGTGCCGTCATTGCCCGCCGAGATGACGACGATCACCCCTGCCGCGGTGGCGCGGTTGATCGCGTTGACCACCGGCGCGCCGGCGGCCGAGCCTCCGAGCGAGATGTTGATCACCCGCGCGCCGGCGGTGACGGCGAGATCAATGCCCTGGCCGATCGCGACATCGTCGAACTTGCAGCCGCTCTTGCCGTCGCTTCCGGTGGTCGCGCAGGTGCCCGGTTCATCGGCGCGCGCCACGACCAGCGTCGCATCGAAAGAAATGCCGTGCGTGCCGACGTCGTTGCGCCGCCCGGCGATGGTGAAGGCGACCGCAGTGCCATGCCCGCCTTCGTCGTCGATCGTGCCGGTCCCCCCGACATAGGCCGAGGCCGGGTCGATCCGCGTGCCGAATTCGGCGCTCTGCAGGTCGATGCCGCTGTCGACGACCCCAACCTTGATGCCGAGCCCGGTCGAGCCCTTGCTATAGGCGGCGAGCGCATTGGCCGAAACAGCGCCGACCGTCGCGCGATATTCCGCCGTATCATAGGATGAAGGCGTCGGCGTCGGCGTCGGCGTCGGCGTCGGTGTTGGCGTCGGTGTTGGCGTCGGTGTTGGCGTGGGTGTTGGCGTTGGGGTAGGCGCCGGTGCGGGCGCGGGGGACGGCGTCGGCGTGCTTCCGACCCCGCCACCCCCGCCGCAACCACCGACCGCGATGAACCCCGCCAGTGCCGCCGCGCGGAGCAGGTTGCTACGCAGAGCCCTGTTCATCACGATCCGCTCCCTTGTCGGGCACGCGGCGCGGGTCCCTGCCCCGACGCCACACGCATGCCCAGAAACTTCAGCTTCCTTGCCCGTCGCGCTGCCCACGCCTAAGGCCCGACACCATGCTCGCGCGTCTCGACCATGTCCGCAACTGGATTTTCGATCTCGACAACACGCTGTACCCGGCGAGCGCGAAGCTGTTTGCCCGCATCGACGCCCGCATGACAGCCTATATCGCCGATCGTTTCGATCTCGATAAGGCCGCCGCGCATCGTCTTCAGAAGCAATATTTTCTCGACCACGGCACCACGCTGGCGGGGTTGATGGCCCGGCATCACGTCGATCCGCACGAATTCCTCGCCTTCGTCCACGATATCGAGATGGACGTGCTCGAAGAGAACGCCCCGCTCGCCGCGGCGATCGGCCGGTTGCCGGGGCGCAAGATCGTCTTCACCAATGCCGACACGCCCTATGCCAACCGCGTGCTCGACCGGCTCGGCCTGACCGCCAGCTTCGAGGCGATCCACGACATCCACGCCATGGATCTGCGCCCCAAGCCCGAGGCATCGGCCTATGCCGGGCTGTGCGCCGCGTTCGGTATCGCGCCCGAGCAGAGCCTGTTCGTCGAGGACATGGCGCGCAACCTCGCGCCCGCAAAGGCGATCGGCATGACCACGGTGTGGGTCGACAACGGCTCCGAACAGGCCGCCGATACCGACCGCAGCTATATCGATTTCATCACCCACGACATCCGGCACTGGCTGGAAGACATATTGGAGGCGACATGAGCCAGGATCTGGAACGCATCATCGACAATGCCTGGGAAGATCGCGACGCGATCGGCCTGACCACCGGTGGCGAGATTCGCCTGTCGGTCGACCGCGCGCTGGCGTTGCTCGACGCGGGCGAGGCGCGCGTCGCCGAGCCGGATGGCGCGGGCGGCTGGCGCGTCAACCAGTGGCTCAAGAAGGCCGTGCTGCTGTCCTTCCGGCTCAACGACAATGCGCTGATCGACAACGGCGCCGGCGCGGGCCATTGGTGGGACAAGGTGCCATCGAAATTCACCGGCTGGGGTGAAGCCGACTTCCGCAGTAGCGGCTTTCGCGCGGTGCCCGGCAGCATCGTCCGCCGCGGCGCGTTCATCGCCAAGGGCGCGGTGCTGATGCCGAGCTTTGTCAATATCGGCGCTTATGTCGGTGAGGGCACGATGGTCGATGCCTGGGCGACGGTCGGCAGCTGCGCGCAGATCGGCAAGAACGTCCACCTGTCCGGCGGGGCCGGCATCGGGGGCGTGCTCGAGCCGCTTCAGGCCAATCCGGTGATCATCGGCGACGGCGCGTTCATCGGCGCGCGCGCCGAGGTCGCCGAAGGGGTGCGCGTCGGCGAGGGGGCGGTGTTGTCGATGGGCGTCTATCTTGGTGCCTCGACCAAGATCATCGATCGCGCGACGGGCGAGACCTTCATCGGCGAGGTGCCGCCTTACGCGGTGGTCGTCCCGGGCAGCACCGGCGGCGGCGAGGGCAAACCGAGCCTCTATTGCGCGGTGATCGTCAAGCGCGTCGATGCCCAGACCCGTTCGAAGACCGCGATCAACGAGTTGCTGCGCGACTGATGCCGCGGGGCGACCACCGTTTCGGCACGACCTCCGTGTTCCTGCGAAAGCAGGAGCCCAGGGTCGTACGCGGAGCGCTTGTGGTCCTGGGTTCCTGCTTTCGCGGGAACACGCCTGCTTGGCTGGCTCCTCTTTTCCTGCTGCTCGGCGCCTCGCAAACACCGGAAGGAATTCCGGTCGCGCCGGCGCAGGTTATCCGCACCCTGCCGCACGACACCGGCGCCTTCACCGAGGGCCTGTTCTACCGCAACGGCTATTTCTGGGAGAGCACGGGCGAGATCGGCCAGTCCTCGATCCGCAAGGTGGCACCCGAGACCGGGCGCGTCATCAAGCGCGTCACCATCCCCCCGCCCTATTTCGGCGAGGGCATCGTCGCACTCGGTTCGGAACTGATCAGCCTGACCTGGCGCCAGGGCATGGGTTTTCGCTGGTCGATCGACACGCTGCGCCGCCGCGGCAGCTTCCGCTATCCCGGCGAAGGCTGGGCACTGACCAGCGACGGCACCTCGGTGATCATGTCGGACGGCACGGCCAGCCTGCGCTTCCTCGACCCGGTCACGTTGAAGGAACGCCGCCGCCTGCCGGTCACCGCCGACGGGGTCGCGATCGACCAGCTCAACGAGCTCGAATATGTCGATGGCGAGATCCTCGCCAATATCTGGCGCACCAATCGCATCGCCCGGATCGACCCCGTCACCGGCCATGTCCTGGGCTGGATCGACGTCTCCGCGCTCGCCGACACCGTCCATCTCGAGGATCCTGACGCGGTCGCCAATGGCATCGCCTGGGACAAGGTCCATCGCCGGCTATACGTCACCGGCAAATACTGGCCGACCATGTTCGAAATCGCCCCGCCTAAGGGACCGTGACGCGACTTCGTCTCGACATTGTCACAGCCGCCGCTTAACGCCCGCGCAAAGATAAACAGGATGCCTGCCGACATGACTACCGCCTCAAGGGTTCTCGACCGCGTTCTCGTCCTCGAAATGGTCCGCGTGACCGAAGCGGCGGCGATCGCCGCGTCGAAGCTGGTCGGTCGCGGCGACGAGAAGGCGGCCGACGCCGCCGCGGTCGAGGCGATGCGCGAGGCGCTCAACGAACTGTACATGGACGGCACCGTCGTGATCGGCGAGGGCGAGCGCGACGAGGCGCCGATGCTCTATATCGGCGAGAAGGTCGGCTCGGCGATCGGCAAGGGTCCGAAGATCGACATCGCGCTCGATCCGCTTGAGGGCACCACGATCACCGCCAAGGCCGGACCGAACGCGCTCGCCGTTCTGGCGATCGCCGACGAGGGCGGCCTGCTCAACGCGCCCGACGTCTATATGGACAAGATCGCGGTCGGCCCGGGCCTGCCCGAGGGTATCATCGATCTCGACAAGAGCCCGACCGAGAACGTCACCGCCGTCGCCAAGGCGAAGGGCGTCGCGCCAAACGAGATCATCGCCTGCGTGCTCGATCGCCCGCGCCACGAGGCGCTGATCGCCGAGCTGCGCGCGATCGGCTGCGGCGTGATGCTGATCGGTGACGGCGACGTCGCCGGCGTGATCGCGACCTCCAACCCCGACACCACGATCGACATTTATATGGGCTCGGGCGGCGCGCCGGAAGGCGTGCTGGCCTGCGCCGCGCTGCGCTGCGTCGGCGGCCAGTTCAAGGGCCGGCTGATCTTCCGCAACGAGGACGAGCGCACCCGCGCCCGCAAATGGGGCATCGAGGATCTCGACAAGCAATATGACCTGACCGAGCTGGCCAAGGGCGACTGCATCTTTGCCGCAACCGGCGTGACCGACGGCTCGCTGCTCGCCGGCGTCAAGCGCAAGGGCCGCGTGATGACCACCAGCAGCGTGGTGATGCGCGCCAGTTCGGGCACGGTGCGCTGGGTCAATGGCGAACATCGTATCGGCTGAGTGCCTGCCCGGCACGATTGCAAAATACGCAACCGTCCCCGGTTAACTTCGCACTTGCAGCATTTCATTTCGCAACGCATAAAGAGCATGCCTTTCAGGCATCCTCTCCTAAAACTTTCATAGCCAGTCCCTGCGGGGGCTGGCTTTTTTTCGATCTTCGGATGCGCGCGGGCGAATGCACGGAGCGACCTTGCGATCAAGCAGCCCACGATCCTTGCGGAAGCGGTCTCGCGTCACCATCTCCAAAGTATCGAGTTTTCGGCCGAACGACTTGGCCTCGCCGCCTCACCCGCGTGCCTGACTGGCTATTCCTCCCCTGACCTCGACCCGCCGCGGCGCCTTCGGCGTCGGTTAATGCGGAATGTCGAAGGAATATCTCATGGCCACCGGGACGGTAAAATGGTTCAACGCCCAGAAGGGCTTCGGCTTCATCGAGCCGGATGATGGCGGCAAGGATGCTTTCGTCCATAGCAGCGCGGTCGAACGCGCCGGCATGACGAGGCTCGCCGAAGGGCAAAAACTCTCCTTTGAGCTCGTCGCGGATGCGCGTAGCGGCAAGGTCTCGGCCGAAGATCTTCGCGCCGTCTGAACAGGTATCCCATGGCCACCGATCCCCTGCCCGCCGCCCCGCCGACTGATCACGGCGACATCGTCTACCCTTCGGCCATTCCGTTCCTGCTGGTGCATCTCGGCTGCGTGGCGGCGATCTGGAGCGGCGTGACATGGCCGGCGCTTGCCTTGTGCCTCGGGCTGTATTGGCTACGCATGTTCGCCGTGACGGCGGGCTATCATCGTTATTTCTCGCATCGCTCCTACGCCACGAGCCGCGCCTTCCAGTTCGTCCTCGCCTTCCTCGCGCAGAGCAGCGCGCAACGCAGCGTCCTGTGGTGGGCAGCCAAGCACCGCGATCACCACCTCTATTCGGACACGGTGCGCGACGTCCATTCGCCGCGCCATACCGGCTTTCTCTACAGCCATGTCGGCTGGATCTTCGCGCGCCGCCACGACGCGACCGATCCCACCCGCGTCGCGGATTTCGCGCGCTATCCCGAGCTCGTCTGGCTACAGCGCTTCGAGGTGCTGCCGGCCGTCATCCTCGCCATCACCTGCTTTCTCGTTGCGGGCTGGCCGGGCCTGATCGTCGGCTTCTTCTGGAGCACCGTGCTGGTCTATCACGGCACCTTCCTGATCAACTCACTGGCGCATGTCCACGGCAGCCGGCGCTATGTCACCGGCGACGATTCGCGCAACAACCCGCTCCTCGCATTGCTGACGATGGGCGAAGGGTGGCACAATAATCACCATGCCTGCCCGAGCAGCGCGCGCCAGGGCTTCCGCTGGTGGGAGGTCGATGCGACCTTCTATCTGCTGCGGCTGCTCGCCGCGCTCGGCATCGTCCATGACCTCAAGGCGCCGCCGGCGCGCGTGCTCAACAATGAGCAGCAGCTTGGCGCGCGCATCGTGCAGCGCACCGCCGAACAGCTCGCCGCGCGCTTCGATCCCGAACATATCGCCGCGGCCATTGCCGCCGCGCTCCATGCGATCGATCTGTCCGCGCTGCAAAAGACGCTCGCCGAGGCCCGTGGGCGTACCGTCGAGACGCTGGCCGCGCTCAACCTGCCGAATCTGCCGAGCCGCGTCGATCTGCTGGTCCAGGCCCGGGCGATGTTCGCCCGCACGCCTTCGTTCGACGAGATCGTCGATCGCGGCCATGCCTTGCTGTTCGCGGCGATCGGCGACCATCTTCTCGCCGCCGCGCCGGCGAAGGGTTAGCGTTACCAAATCACGTCAAGTGCAATATATGCAATCGCTTGCGTCGCATTTCGCACTTGCAGCATTTCGATTCGCAACGCACATAGCAGGTGCCTTTCAGGCATCCTCTCCTAAAACTTTCATAGCCAGTCCCCTCGGGGGCTGGCTTTTTTTCTGGTCGAGCGCTGCGACCGCACCTTCGCCAGTTCCCCGCCGCGCATTGCCTGCCAGGTCAAACGCCGCCGTCTACAAGCGAGCGGAGTATGGGTCGGCCCGAGGATCTCACGCGGCAAGCGTGATCTCGCCGCGCGTTACACCCTCGTCATGGCCGGTGGGTCGCGCGCGCCAACGCACGCGATCTACAATTGCCCGTCCGCCCTCAGCCCAGCACCACCATGGCGATGGCAATGAGCGCCATCCACAAGATCGCCGCGATCGAGCAGCCAAAAAGCAGCCCTCGCGGCAGCGCGGGTGACAAGCCTTCGACAGTGGTATCAGATTGCTCGGCGTTGGCGGGGTCCGCCTCGGCGCGTGGCCGGGCGTTCCCGACGTTGGCGCTGTCTTGCCTGTATACCGACAACAATCCCCTGCCGGGACGGCGACCAGATTTGCGCGTGAGATTGACACCGCCCTGCAGACCGGCGACCCCGTAGGGACGGCGCCCCCAGATATCGCGACCGCGCCCTTCAGTCCGAACCCGACTCCCCAGCATTACGCCCTCGAGCAGAGGGTCGAGGGCGCGAAACGCGGTGATCGTTTCGCCGAACCAGTTCGCGGATCGCCTCGCGGCAACAGGCCGCGCAATTTCCTTGACACCCCCCATAACGGCTCTCTCAAATTTCGCGACGTCGTGCATAACAGCGGTGCTGGCGCTCACACTTGTCAGTGATCATCCAAGGCAACGGAAATCTGTGTATCAATCTATGTGACATTTATTAATAGCTATTATATTCATAAATAATATCAATGAATTATTTTAAAATGTTATTTTTTCTATCAACAATATGATCTACACGGTGCCGACACATGCATTACTACCAATCTGCAATGATATTCTGCGTTTTTTGGCAACTTTGTCATCATCAATTTTTTTGTTGTCGCCAGCTTTCATGGCCATTATTCAAAAGTATTAATTTAAATTCATTGTTATATAAGGTATGATACCGTATATTTATTACCATTGGTCAAATCTTGAAACTTACACTTGGTTCCTTGCCTGCCTTCCGCTGCCAGCGGGCACTTTACGGCGCTTATGCCGCGATTGGCGCGCGCAAGCAAGCGTGGTGCCGAAGAGGTGAGGCATATTTACGGACCTGCTCCGCCGAGATCGCCCGATATGCCGGCCTTTCGGCACCGCTATCTTGATCCGGCCATGATTGATGTCCACCCCGCCACGAATAGTGCGCAAGCTTGATAATATGTCGGCGATCATGAGAGCAATCATCGCGTTTTTTCAAGTATAACTGCATGATAGTCTCGCATCCAGGCTTGGATAGCTTGCAGCGACGAAGCTGGGATGGGCGCGTGCGCCCACCGCGATGGCTCCCGCAAGATGGCGGTGACGCCGCGGAGGCGCGCCGGAGGCGGGCCGCCGATCATCCCGATTTTGGACGCCCATCATTTGCCACGATTGATCATGGCCCCGCCGGTGGGCGAGCGGCGCAGCGGTCCGGCGTGGTGGTAGCATCAAGCCCTACCTGTACCCGTGAGTCCGGGCATGCTCGTCAATGCCCGGGCACCGGCATATTGCGACACGCGCTCGGTAAAGCGTGCCTGCGCCGAAGAAAATCGGCGAGATCACGCCGATCACCAGAATTTTTTCGGCCCGGCGCGCGAGCGCGAAAAGGCCGGGAAAATCACCTCCAGGCCAGCACCTCGATTGACACCGCGCCGTCCCCCCTCCCACCATGCGCGCCGAGCCCGATCAGGAGAGCGCGATGCGATATCTGAACCTTGGCGCCGCGCTGGCCGCCCTATGCGCCCTCGCCGCCCCGCTCTCCGCCGGCCGGCCGCAAGCCGCACCCACCGCCGTCCCGGCTGCCGACCAATCGCCCTATCTGTTCGAGGAGGTGATGGTGCCGATGCGCGACGGCGCGCGGATGCAGACCGTCATCCTGCGCCCGCGCGGCCAGAGCGGGCCGCTGCCGATCATGTTCCAGCGCACGCCCTATGGCATCCCCGCTGCTGCGCCGACCTCCGTACCGAAGAGCTGGGCTGCACTCGACCGCGATGGCTATATCTATGTCATCCAGTCGATGCGCGGGCGCTTCAAGTCCGACGGCGTCTTCACCCTCTCCACCGCCGTCCACCCGAATGATCCCAAGGCGGTCGATGAAGCGACCGACGCCTATGATTCGATCGACTGGCTGGTGAAGCATGTGCCGAACAACAACGGCAAGGTCGGCATGTGGGGCATCTCCTATCCTGGCTTCGCCGCCGCCGTCGCGCTGGCCCATCCCCACCCCGCGCTGAGGGCGGTCAGCCCGCAGGCGGCGTGGATCGATTACTGGATGTCGGACGATCTTCACCGCAACGGCGCGCTGCGCCTGAGCTACGCCACCGACTGGGTGTCGTCACTGCAGATCGACAAGACCAACGTCGATTTCGCCTATGACGATTTCGACACCTACAACTGGTTCCTGAAAGCGGGGTCGCCGGCCGACATCGAGGCGCGTTACTTCAAGGGCCGGGTACCCATGTTCACCGCCTTGCTCGATCACCCCAACCACGACAACTTCTTCACCAGCCAGCGGTGGAGCGACAGCCTCGGCAAGGTCACCGTGCCGACATTGAACGTCGCCGGCTACTGGGATCAGGAGGATCCCTGGGGCTCGTGGCAGATCTATTTCAAGCAGCAGCGGAATGATCCCGACCATCTCGCCTCGATGGTCGCCGGGCCCTGGGCGCATGGCTGGTGGAGCCGCACCGGCACCAATGCGCTGGGCCGCGTGCCTTACGGCGTCGATAGCGCGACCAGCTTCCTCAACGAGGTCCAGGCGCCGTTCTTCGCTTACTGGCTGCACGGCAAGGGCGCGAAGCCCGACGCCGAAGTGCGCAGTTTCCAGAGCGGCTCCTGGACCTGGAAGACCTATGCCGCCTGGCCCCCTGCCAATGCGGCGGGCACCAGCCTGTACCTGCGCGCCGATGGCAGCCTGTCGTTCGACGCCCCCGCCGCCGGCGAGGCGTGCCGCGACTTCGTCTCCGACCCCGCCAACCCGGTCCCGTTCCGCCCGCGCCCGATTTCGCCGACCTATCCCGGGCCGGAATGGTCGTGGTGGGAAAGCGAGGATCAGCGCTTCGTCGATCACCGGCCCGATGTGCTGAGCTACGAAACCGCGCCGCTGGCGCAGGACATGACGATCACCGGCCATGTCGCGGCACAGTTAATGGCCTCGACGACCGGCACCGACAGTGATTTCATCGTCAAGCTGATCGACGTCTATCCAGACGATGTCGAGAAGGTGCCCGACCAGCGCAAGCAGGGCGACTATTACCGTTCCTTGAACGGCTATCAGCTGCCGATCGCGATGGACGTTCGCCGCGGCCGCTTCCTCGCCAGCGACACCACGCCGCAACCGCTCGTGCCCGGCAAGGTCACCGCCTGGGACGTGCCCTTGCGCGAGCACGACCATGTCTTCCTCAAGGGCCACCGCATCATGGTGCAGATCCAGTCGAGCTGGTTCCCGGTGATCGACCGCAATCCGCAAAGCTTCATCGCCAACATCGCGCGGGCGAAACCGGCGGACTATGTGAAGGCGACGCAGAAGGTGTGCGCCGGCTCGAAAATCCTGTTGCCGGTGGTACGATAGGGTAAAAAGCCAACGAGTGCGTAAGACTTTGGAGATATTTTCTCATGCAGACGTTGTCGTTGAGCAGCGATTAACTAACCGGGAATCATTGCAATGCTCGCGCGACTGAAGATAATTCACGAACAATTGCTGACCGGTATCAAGATGCTGGAGGCCGTCGTACAGCAGGCGACCCCAGACGTCGCCGACCTGACCAACGCACGATGGAAATTGTCGCGGGCCAGTTCGCATCGCCGCAAATTCCTTGCCGACCATGTCTATCCGGCGCTCGACCACCTGCCGCCATCGGATTCGCGAAGGCTCGAGGAACTGCGCGCTGCCGGGGCCGCGATGCTCGGCGAATCCGCGCGGCACATCGCCGCCTGGAGCACCGAGCAGATCGTCAACGACTGGCCGGGCTATCAGCGCGCCTCAATGGCGGTGCGCGCTGCGATGCGCAGCCGCATCGCCGCCGAGAAAGCAGTCCTTTATCCGCTCCTCGAAGCGGCCGAGCGCGCAGGGAGCTGACCTCTCTGTCTAATTCTTCAGCCGCCAGCCGGTGCGGAAAATCCACGCGATGATCACGAGGCACAGCAGCAGGAACAGCGCCGTCACCCCCAGGCTGACCGCGACGCTGACATCGCCCTTGTCGAAGAACGACCAGCGAAAACCGCTGATCAGATAGACCACCGGATTGAACAGGCTGATCGTGTGCCACGGCTCGGGCAGCATCGAGATCGGGTAGAAGGAGCCGCCGAGAAAGGTCAGCGGCGTGATCAGCAGCGCCGGAACGAACGACAGCTGCTCGAAACCATTGGCCCAGATGCCGATGATGAAACCGAACAGGCTGAACGCCACGCTGGTCAGCACCAGATAGGCGAGCATCGCCAGCGGGTGCGCGACATGCAGCGGCACGAAGAAGGCGGAAGTCGCGAGGATGATCAGCCCGAGCGCGATCGACTTGGTCGCCGCCGCGCCGACATAGCCGATCACCATTTCCATCGCCGTGACCGGCGCGGACAGCAGCTCGAAGATCGTGCCGGTGAATTTGGGAAAGTAGATGCCGATCGAGGCATTGGAGATGCTCTGCGTCAGCAGCGACAGCATCACCAGGCCCGGTACGATGAAATTGCCGAAGCCCACGCCGTCGACGCTCTGCACCCGGCTGCCCATCACGCTGCCGAATACCACGAAGTACAGCGCCGTGGTGATGACCGGCGTGACCAGGCTCTGCCACAGTGTGCGCAGCGCGCGCGCCATCTCGAAGCGGTAAATCGCCCAGACGCCATGCGTGTTGATGCCGCTCATGCCGCCTGCTCCGCCCGGTCGTGCGCCACGAGATCGACGAAGATATCCTCGAGCGAACTCTTCGACGTTTCGAGATCCTTGAATGCGATGTGCAGCTCATTGAGTTTGCGCAGCAGCGACGGAATGCCGGTCCGCTCGGCCTGTGCGTCGAACAGATACAGCAACTGTCTCCCCTCGTCCTCGAGCTCGAGATGCCAGTCGTCGAGCGCCGCCGGCACCACCGCCATCGGCTCCTGCAGACTGATCAGCATGCGTCGCTTGCCGAGTTTGCGCATCAGCGTGGCCTTGTCCTCGACCAGGATCAGCCGGCCCTTGTCGATCACGCCGACCCGGTCCGCCATTTCCTCCGCCTCCTCGATATAATGGGTGGTGAGGATGATCGTCGTGCCCCTGGCGCGCAGCCGGTGGACCAGTTTCCACATGTCCCGCCGCAGCGCCACGTCGACGCCGGCGGTGGGCTCGTCGAGGAACAGCAGGTCGGGCTCGTGCGCCAGCGCCTTGGCGATCAGCACGCGGCGTTTCATCCCGCCCGAAAGCTCGCGGATCTTCGCGTTGCGCTTGTCCCACAAGGACAGGTCCTTGAGCACCTCTTCGAGATACGCATCATTGGCCGCGCGGCCGAACAGCCGCCGGCTGAACCTGACCGTCGCCAGCACCGTCTCGAAAATGTCGACGGACAGTTCCTGCGGCACCAGACCGATCAGCCGTCGCGCCGCGCGAAAGTCGCGGATCGCGTCATGCCCCAACACCGTGATCGTGCCTGACGAGGGTTTGACGATGCCGCAGATGATTGAAATCAGCGTGGTCTTGCCCGCGCCGTTCGGCCCGAGCAGCGCGAAGATCTCGCCCTTGCGGATATCGAGATCGACCGGTTCGAGGGCCCGCACGCCCGAGGCATAGATCTTCGAAACGCCGGCGACCGAAAGAATGCTGTCCATGAAATCCCCTTGTGGAGACTAAGTGGGAAGCGCGCGCACCACGTGCAAGCGCTTGAAATCAGTGCGCGGCGCGCGCCTCGGCGATCGCCGCCTGCATCGCCTCGAACGGCATCGCGGCGGAGATCACCTTGTTGCCGATCACCCAGGTCGGCGTACCGCTCGCGCCGAGATCGTGCGCGACCTTCATGTTGCGGTCGAGCTCGGTATCGGCCCGCGCGCTAGCGGCGGAGAGCTTCGACGTATCGACCCCGGCCGTCTTCGCCGCCGCCGCCATGCTCGCCGGCGTCACCGGCCCGCCGGCATAAAGCGCGGTGTGGAACGGCATGAACTTGTTCTGCTCGGCGGCGAGCAGGCTGAGCTTTGCCGCATCGGCACTCTCCGGGCTGAGGATCGGCCATTCGCGATAGACGATGCGCAGCTTGGGGTCGCTCGCCAGCAGCTTCGCGATGGTCGGCAAGGTGGCACGACAATAGCCGCAATTATAGTCGAAATATTCGACAATTGTCAGGTCGCCCTTGGGGTTGCCCGCCCAGGCGCCGGCATAGGGCTCGACGATCGCCTTGCGGTTCGCGGCGATCACCTCACCGGTATAACGCTCGCGCACCGTGTCGATCAGGCCGCGCAGCATCTCGGGATGGTCGAGGACATAGCCGCGCGCCGCGGCATAGCTCACCGGCGCACCGCGTCCGGCCAGCCGTTCGCCGCCCCACATCGCGCCCGCCCCGATCAGCGCCGACAAGGCCGCGACCAGCGCGAGCGTTCCCCGCGTCACCGTCATGCTCACCGCCGGCGCTTATACTTGTCGGGGTTGTCGTCGATCTCGTTCTGCGCGGTCATCGCGATGTCCTGCGCGCGGATCCAGTCGCTCGAATTGGGCGGCAGCCCGGCCATCGCGTTGCGCGCGGTGAAGGCAGCGGTGCGGACGTCGCCGTTGAGGCTGGCCGTCTCGGCGGTGGCCAGCATCGCGCGGGGCTCGTCCCCGGTCAGTTCATAGACCGTGCCGAGCTGATACCAGGCGAACGGATTGTCGTCATCGCGCGCTACCGCGCCGCGCAGCACCTTCACGGCTTCCGGGTAATTGGCCCTGTCCTCGGTCGCGATCAGCGCATGGCCGAAGGTCGTCGCGATCAACGGCGCGTTGCGCGATTTCTCGGTCGCGGCGCGCAGCGGTGCCAAGGCCTCTTTCGGCTTGCCCGCCTCGAGCAGGATCTGCCCCTTGATCTCGAGGAAATAGGGATCGTTCGGGTCGGCCTTGACCAGCGCATTGGCCTCGGCGTCGGCGCGGTCGGGATAACCCGCCTTGTGCCAGGCATAGGCACGCGCATAATGGCCGTAGATCGACTGGTCTGTATCGGGATAGGCGCGGAGCGTCTGCTCGTACGGCGCGACATAGCCCATCAGCTTGGCCTTCACCCGCTTCAGCCGCTCGTCGAGCGCCGGATCCGGCGGGTTGTTGTAGGCCGGTGAACTGGTCACATCGGCGGTCAGCGCGGCGACGCGCTCGCCGGACAGCGGATGGCTCTGCGCATAGGGGTCGATATTCTGCAGGCCATAGGCATATTCGTCGCTTTGCAGCTTCTTGAAGAAGGTCAGCATGCCCTTCCCCGTAATGCCGGATTCGCGCAGGAACTTGGCGCCGGTGGCGTCGGCGGTGGCTTCCTGCACGCGGCTGAAGGCGAGATATTTATACTGCGCGGCGGTCTGCCCGGCGGCGAGGATGCCCGCCCCGGCATCGCCCGCGCCCAGCGCCACCGCAGCGATGCCCAGCACCATCGACAGGATCGAGATGCCCATCGCTGGCCTGGCGCCGGCATCGGCCAGCACGACATGGCCATCGGCGATATGGCCGAGCTCGTGCGCGATCACGCCCTGCACCTGATTGGCGTTGTCGGCCACCTTGAGCAGGCCGGAATGGACATAGACGGTCTGCCCGCCAACGACGAAGGCGTTGATCGAATCGTCGTTGATCAGCACGACATGGACATTGTTGGGCGACAGGCCGGCGGCGAGGATGAGCGGCCGCGACATGTCGGCGAACAGCGCCTCGGTCTCCGCATCGCGCAGGATCGACTGCGCCGCGGCGGGTTGCACCCACACCATGGTGGCCGCGACCAGGGCCGTGACGAACCGTCTCACGCCAGACAACTTCATAGCCCCTCCCCTTCAGGGGAGGGGTTGGGGTGGGGCAGTGCCTCAAGCGCCGCGTTCGCGGAGAGGCCCCACCCCCTACCCCTCCCCTGAAGGGGAGGGGCTGAAGAAGAATATGGGCCGCTATGGCTGATTGGTTTCAAGCCATTCCTCCTGCCTGTGCCACCGTTCCTCATGCCATCAGGCTGAACCGGCGGTGAAGGGGCACGGCAAGGCCGCGCCCCCTTCCCGTCATTCGCCGGCGCCGAACGTCCGCTGCCACCAGCCGCGGCGCGGCGAGCCGGCCTCGCCGGGGTCGGCATCGGCATCGGCATCGACCGGTGCCTCGGCCGGCGTCGTCGCCGGTACCGCGGCATCGGCGTTGAGCGGAATCGCTGGCGCTTCCTCGACCGCGACGTCCGCCGCCTTGCGGCGCGGCGCGCGGCCCTTGCCCTTGGGCTTCTCCTCGGCGACCGGCTCGGGTGCGGCCGGCGTCGGTTCGACCGCTGCCTCGACGGGCGCCTCCCCGGTCACCGCCTTCTTGCGCGAACGCTTGGGCTTGGCGACCGGCTCCGGCGCCGCTTCGGCAACGTCAACGGGTTCCGGCTCGGGCGCCGGTGCCGCGACCACCGCGACCGCATCGGCGGCACGGGCGCGGGGCCGACGGCGGCCCTTCTTGGGCGCCTCTTCCTCGGCGACCGGCTCGGGCGTCGCCTCGACCTCGGTCGGGGCGGCATCGTCGTTCGCGGCTTCGGCTGCTTCACCCTCGGCGCGATCGCCCTCAGGGCGACGACCGCCACGACGACCGCGACGACCCCGCCGGCGGCGGCCCTCGCCGCGCTCGCCCTCGGCCGTACCGGCCTCATGCGACGTGTCGTCGCCCCCGGCATCGTCGCTTTCCGACGCGTCGGTTTCGCCACCCTCGGCGGCTTCACCCTCGCCTTCGCCCGGACGGACATCGCCCTCCTCGCGATTGCGGCCGCGACGGCCGCGACGGCGGCGACGCTTGCGCCCTTCGGCCCGCTCGGCCTCGGTGCCCTCGCCGCGATCCTCGCGCGGCGCGCGCGCGGCGCGCGGCGCCTCGGCTTCCGCTTCTTCCTCTTCCTCGATCTCGTCCTCGATCTCCTCGGGGATGTCCTCGTCGAGATCCTCGATCGGCGCGTCGAAGCGCGGCGCATGCGCCGGCGGCGGTCCGGAGACCTCGACCGACATGCGTGCGCCCTCCTGCTCGCCATCGGGGACGATCTCGACGCGCACGCCGTAGCGGTCCTCGATCTCGGCCAGCTCGCCGCGCTTGCGGTTGAGCACATAGACCGCGGCCTCCGTGCTGGCGCGCAGCAGGACCTGCGACCCGCGACCGCGCGCGGCCTCGTCCTCGATCATGCGGAGTGCCGACAGACCGGCCGACGAGGCAGTGCGCACCAGCCCGGTACCCTCGCAATGCGGGCACTGGCGGGTCGATGCCTCGAGCACGCCGGTGCGCAGCCGCTGGCGGCTCATCTCCATCAGGCCGAAGCTCGAGATGCGACCAACCTGGATGCGGGCGCGATCGTTCTTCAGCGCCTCCTTCATCGCCTTCTCGACCTTCCGGACATTGGAATTATTGTCCATGTCGATGAAGTCGATCACGACCAGCCCGGCCATGTCGCGTAGCCGCAACTGGCGGGCGATCTCATGCGTCGCCTCGAGATTGGTCGCGGTCGCGGTCTGCTCGATATTGTGCTCGCGCGTCGAGCGTCCTGAGTTGATGTCGATCGAGACCAACGCCTCGGTCGGATTGAT
>Ga0068858_100000333_pt1 | contig 49826 bp, 57 predicted proteins | sample KBSSwiS12_FD_66589 | JGI IMG/M metagenome (GOLD analysis project Ga0068858, IMG submission 66589) | Switchgrass rhizosphere microbial communities from Kellogg Biological Station, Michigan, USA - KBS Switchgrass S1-2 | ecosystem: Host-associated > Plants > Roots > Rhizosphere > Soil ...
TCCCAGTTCGCCGACGGATGGATGTTGACCTCGATGACTCCGGGATCGGGCGTGACGCGGAACGAGTTGAGACGCGGGTCGCGTGGCGGCTCGTAGCCTTCGAGCAGCACCGGCGTGCCGAGCGCAGCGGCGGTGTCCTCGATCGCCGAGGTCAGCTCCAGATAGTCTTCCAACCGCGCGAGCGGCGGCATGAAAAGGTATAAATTTCCATTTCTTGCCTCGGCGCAGAGCGCGGTACGCGTTATCCAGTCGGCGGATTCGCCGTGTGCCGGCACGCGCGTTGCGGCATGCGTCGGCCCGACGCTTCCGCGCGGACCGAAACGGTGGCGATCGTCATGGCCCGTGCGGTCCAAATTCACCTGCGCATATTCGCTCGCGTAGGCCGGCTCGCGCAGCGCCGCTTCGCCGCGCAGGCCGTGCATCTGTCGGCGGATTTGCATCGCGCGCGGCAGTGGTTTGAACGCCTGTGAGGGATCGGCCGCATGCACCCAGGGATGATCGCTCTCGGCGACCCAGGGTTGCGAGTCGAGCGGCAGGCGCCAGCCGAGCGCGGAATCGCCCGGCAGGAGATAGCAATGTTCCGTGCGCAAGAACCACGGCCCAGTCTGCCAGCGGCCGAGCGGCCGGGCGATCGGAAACACATGGCCGACGACGTGCGACAACCCCGCGGTGAACACGCGCATCAGGCGCTCGCGTTCGAGCGGGTCGGCTACGCGCGGGTCGAACGGATCGACGTTGTCCGGCAGACGGCGTTCGCGCCACATGTAGTAGAACAGGTCTTCGTAGGCGGGAAAGACATGACCCGCATCGAGCGCCAGGCGCGCGGCGACTTCGGCAAGGAAGGCCTCACCGACTGTGCTGTTCGCGCGGCCGTGGATTTTTTCATCGGCGATCAGCGCCGGATCGTGCCAGATCGGATCGAGGTCGCGGCGCCAGAAGCAGTTCAGCGACCAGCGCGGCAACTGTTCGCCCGGATACCACTTGCCCTGGCCGAAATGGACGAGGCCCTGCGGCGCGTATTTTTCGCGCAGACGATGGAACAGGCCGGCAGCGCGCAGGCGCTTGGTCGCCCCGAGCGCGTCGGTGTTCCACTCGGCGCCGTTCGGATCGTCTGTAGCGACGAAGGTCGGTTCGCCGCCCTGGGTCAGGCGCACGTCGAGGCGGTGCAGATCCGCGTCGACCTTATGCCCGAGCGAGACGATCGCGCTCCACTGTTCTGTCGAATACGGTTTGGTCACGCGTGGCGATTCGCTGATGCGCGTGACTTTCATCGCGTGCGTGAACTCGACCTCGCTCTCGTCGACCATGCCGGTGACCGGCGCGGCCGAACCCGGTTCCGGCGAGCAGGCAAGCGGAATATGGCCTTCGCCGGCGAGCAGGCCCGATGTCGGGTCGAGGCCGATCCAGCCGGCGCCCGGCAGATAGACCTCGCACCAGGCGTGCAAGTCGGTGAAGTCATGTTCGGGGCCGCTCGGTCCGTCGACTGCCTTCTGGTCGGCGGTCAACTGGATCAGATAGCCGGAGACGAAGCGCGCGGCGAAGCCGAGATGACGCAGCAACTGCACGAGCAGCCAGCCAGAGTCGCGGCAGGAACCGCTGGCGAGTTCGAGCGTGAGATCGGGCGTCTGCACGCCTGGCTCCATGCGAATCAGGTAGCGGATGTCATCGGCGAGGCGGCGATTGAGGTCGACGAGCGCATCGGCCGTGCGCCGCGGTTTGGGCCCGAGTACCTCGCGCCTGAGCGTCTCCAGATATTTTTCGATGCGCGGCGTTGCCGGCAGCTTGACCGTGTAGGCGGTCAGTTCACGGCGCAATGTGCTGCTGTATGCAAACGGAAACTTCTCGGCTTCGGGTTCGAGGAAGAAGTCGAACGGATTGAGTACCGACATTTCGGCGACAAGATCGACCTCGACACGAAATTCTCGCGTCGGCTCGGGAAAGACCAAGCGTGCGAGCCAGTTCGACTGCGGGTCCTGCTGCCAGTTGATGAAGTGGTCGTCAGGCTCGACGTTGAGCGAGTACGACAGGATGCGCGTGCGACTGTGCGGCGCAGGGCGTAGCCGCACTGTCTGCGGACCGAGATGGACGAGCCGGTCGTAGCGATAATGCGAAACATGGTTCAGCGCGACGTGAATCGACATGCTCAACCCCGCGGATTCGACACGCCGTCAAGATAGCAAAAATTTGCTGCGGTGCAACGAAAAAAATTCGACCGCAGCCCGTAAGGCTGCGAACTCGACTTGTCCTTTTGGTCCCTGCGGCTCGCAGGGTCGAGTGAACGGGGTCGAAAGGCGCCGCGCGCATGCGCTTATTTCTTGCCGAACTCGCCCTTGGCTTGGACGATCGTCGAGCCGTCCGGCTGCGGCGTGCCGACCTTTTGCAGCGCGCTGCGGATCGTCGCATCGCCGCGCGAGGAGAGCTGTGCGGCCGCGTCGTAGGCTGTCTTCGTCGCCTTGAAGGTGCCGTTGATCTGCAACGGGCCGCCGAGGTCGTTGAGCACGCCGATGATGCTGCCGTCCGGATCGGTGCCGAGATTCCATTCCATGTCGCCGAGTGTCGCCTGGCGCGCGCCGGACACGGTAATGCCGTGCCAGACGAGCTTGCCGGCGATCGCGGCCGGCCAGAGGCCGTCGCGCAAGCTGAGGCGCGAGAAGTTGCCGTCGACATCGCCGCTGACTTCGATGCCGGGCAGACGGATCAGCGGTGTCAGCAGCGAGGCCGGGAACTTGAGCTGGGCGTCGCTCAGGTCGAGTGCGCGCGCGGCGCCGAGCTTCCATTTCGCCGACAGGTGCGCCGAGCCGGCATCGTTCTTCAAAGTGCCGCCGATGCCGCCGTCAGGCGCGGTGTCGAACGTCGCCTCGACATTGCCGAGCAGGTCGTGCGAGACCGACTGGGTTGCCGCGTTGTTCCAGTGCAGATCGCCGCGCGCCTCGGCAGGCGTGCCGTTGCGCACGGCGAGGTGGGCGAGCTTGCCCTCGATGTCGCCGGTGAGCGTCACGCTCGGCAGGCGCAGGATCGTCGCCATGAGTTGCGCGGGTAGTTTATAGGCGAGGTCGTTCAATTCCGCATCGCGCGTCGGCGCGAGCTTGATCGCACCATTGAACTGCGCCGCGCCGCCGCTGTTCTTCAGCGTGCCAGTGACTTTGCCGTCCTCGGTCGTGTCGAATGCCGCCTCGACCGTGCCGAGGTCGGTATCGGCGAGCTTGGCCTTGATCCAGCGCGCCTTGCCCTCGCGCAGCAGCGTCGGCCAGCCGTCGAGCAGGGTGAGGCTCGCGGCGCTGCCGTCGATATCGCCCTCGGCCTTGCCCTGGATGTGCAACATATCCGCTGCCGCGCTCGCGGGAACACTGAAGGTCAGATTGTCGAAGCGGTTGCCGGCCGGCGAGCGGTCGAGCGTGCCCGACGCCTTGAGCGTGTCGCCGGTAATCGCGAAGTCAGCGACGCGTCGGCTTTCGAGCAACGGCTTGAAGTGCAGATGCCAGTCGACTTGCCCTAGTGGGCGCTCGCGTACGGCAATGCTGCCGGCGTGTCCGTTCCAGATCGTGCCGGACAGGTCGGACAGCGTCACCGTCTTCGACGGCTTCATCAGGTACTTGTAGCCGATACTGGCCGGCAAGAAAAAAACCGCCGCTGCGGCGGCCACGAGCAGCAACAGGACGATGACGAGAAAACGGCGCATGGATGGGTTCCGAATAGGGCTGGCGAATTCTAGTTACATCAGTGCTTTCAGGCGATAGAGCAAATCCAGCGCCGCGCGCGGCGTCAATGCGTCCGCGTCGACCTCGCGCAGCGCGTCTTCGACCGCGCTGGGCTTGGCAAGTTCGAACAGACCGAGCTGCGGCGAGGATTCTCTTTCCGCGGGGTAGTGAGCGGAGGAGCGTCGCGCGCCATGCTCCAGAGCTGCCAGATGTTTGCGCGCATCGGCGATCACTGCCTTCGGCACGCCGGCCAGCGCGGCGACGTGCAGGCCGAAGCTGCGGCTCGCCGGGCCTTCTTTGACCGCGTGCATGAAGACAAGTTGGTCATCGTACTCGACTGCGTCGAGATGCACGTTGGCGATACCGGGATACTGCGCCGCCAGTTCGGTCAGTTCGAAGTAGTGCGTCGCGAACAAGGTGAACGCATGGTTCTTCGTCGCGAGTTGCACCGCGCATGCCTGGGCAAGAGCGAGGCCATCGTAGGTCGAGGTACCGCGGCCGACTTCGTCCATGAGCACGAGGCTGTGCTTGGTCGCGTTGTGCAGGATGTTCGCCGTCTCGCTCATCTCGACCATGAAGGTCGACTGGCCGCGTGAAAGATCGTCGCCCGCACCGATGCGCGTGAAGATGCGGTCGATGCTGCCGATCGTCGCAGCGTCGGCGGGTACGAAGCTGCCGATATGCGCGAGCAGCACGATCAGCGCGTTCTGGCGCATGTACGTGGACTTGCCGCCCATGTTCGGTCCGGTGATGATCAGCATGCGGCGTGAGTCGTCGAAGACGAGATCGTTCGGCTCGAACGGTTCGCTGCGCACCTGCTCGACGACCGGGTGGCGGCCGCGCACGATGTGAATTCCTTCGGATTCGACCAATTTCGGCGCGCGCCAATTCAAAGAATCGGCGCGCTCGGCGAGCGCGGCGAGTACGTCGAGTTCGGCGACCGCGGCAGCGGCCTGCTTCAGTGCGCCAAGGCGTTCGATCAGAAAGTCGAGCAGCGTCTCGTACAGCGCACGTTCGCGCATCAGCGCACGCTCGCGTGCGGACAGCACCTTGTCTTCGAACGATTTCAGCTCCTCGGTGATATAGCGCTCGGCGCCCTTGAGCGTCTGCCGGCGAGTGTAGTGCGTCGGTGCCTTGTCGGCTTGGCCTTTGCTGATCTCGATGTAGTAGCCGTGCACGCTGTTGTAGCCGACCTTGAGCGTCGGGATGCCGGTAGCGGCTTTCTCGCGCTCTTCGAGATCGATCAGGAACTGATTCGCGTTGGTCGACAGCGTGCGCAGTTCGTCGAGATCGGCATCGTAGCCGGGGCGGATCACGCCGCCGTCGCGCAGCAGCGCGGGCGGTTGTTCGAGTACGGCGCGGGCGAGGTGCTGCGCGGTGTCGGCGTGCTCGCCGAGTTGGTCGAGCAGGGAGCGGAGCAGCGGAGAATCAATCAATCGAGAAGTGCGGCCATGCATGGCCGCTTTTTGATCTTCGCGATCATGGACGAGCGCATCAAATAAACCCGGTGTGGCCAGCAGCCCATCGCGCAACGTGGACAAATCACGCGGCCGCGCCGAACGCAGCGCGACGCGGGCGAGGATGCGCTCGAGGTCGCCGATGCCGCGCAGCACCTCGCGCAAGCCATCGCAGCGATGCTGTTCGATCAAACTCTCGATCGCCTGGTAGCGGCGGCGCAACACGTCGCGATCGCGCAGCGGCCGGTGCAGCCAGCGGCGCAGCGTGCGTGCGCCCATCGGCGTGATCGTCGCATCGAGCACGCCGAGCAGCGTGTGTTCGTGGCGGCCGCTCGGATGCGTATCGAGTTCGAGGTTGCGCCGCGTCGCCGCGTCGAGTGCGACCGTCTCGTCGGGGTTTTCCGAAGCGAGACCGGAAAGATGTGGCAGCGCGGACTTCTGCGTCTCGCTGACATAGCCGAGCAGTGCGCCGGCCGCGGCGATCGCAAGCGGCATCGCTTCGACACCGAAGCCGGACAGGTCGCGCGTGCCGAAAAACTTGTTGAGCTGGCGTTGCGCGGTCTCGGTGTCGAAATGCCACGGTGCGCGCTTGCGCAGGCCGGGCAGGGAGGAAACGAATGTTGGCCAGGCGACATCTTCGCTGACCAGCGTTTCCGCGGGCGCCAAGCGTGCGAGTTCCGAGGCGAGTTGTTCGGCGTTCGCCGCTTCACTGAGCAGGAAGCGTCCGCTGGCAAGATCGACCCAAGCGAGGCCATACGCCGTCTTGCCGGCCGCGATCGCGAGCAACAGATTATCGCGCCGTTCCTCGAGCAATGCCTCGTCGGTTACCGTGCCCGGCGTGACCACGCGCACGACCTTGCGCTCGACGAGGCCCTTCGCCAGCGCTGGATCGCCGATCTGCTCGCAGATCGCGACCGATTCGCCAAGCTTGATCAGCTTGGCGAGATAGCCTTCAACCGCGTGGAACGGCACGCCGGCCATCGGAATCGGCGCGCCAGCCGAGGCGCCGCGCTGGGTCAAGGTGATGTCGAGCAGGCGCGCGGCCTTGCGCGCGTCGTCGTAGAAAAGTTCGTAGAAATCGCCCATGCGGAACAGCACGAGCGTGTCCGGATACTCCGCCTTCGCGGCGAAATATTGGCGCATTAACGGCGTATGTTCAACAGAGGGAGTGCTATTTCTTGAAATACTATTAGAAACAGCCGGTTGTGATTTTTGGTCGTTTGCCATGTGCCGTTGATGTTCGGTGAATTTGGTCGAAAGCCGGCGCTTTTGGTGTCCAAGACGTGTCCACGTAATGGAAACCGCTTCATTATGGTGTCCATGCAACGCTGCCATGTGCCACAATCGCAACCTTCATGGACACGCGGAAACAGCGCACATGGCTCAACCCGACGTGAAGTATCGCCTGTCGGAGAAACAGCTGCGCAAGCTGACCCTCGACGTGAGGCCCGCGCTGGACGCGCACGGCAAAACCGTTCTTGAGCCCAACCCGACCCGCGCCCCTTATCGGTTTGCCAATGGAGCACCCGGGGCACCGCTCGGATTCAGCATCTACGTGGGGGGCAGGGGCGCGTTTTACGAAGTTCGCGCGCGGGTCGGCAAGAAGGCGGTGCGCCTTTCACTGGGTTCCGTCCAGGATCTTGAGCTGGAGACGGCCCATGAGTTGGCCGCGGCGAAGCGGTCCTACATCCGGGAAACCCGAGAAGATCCCCGTCGGACCCTTAAAGACGTCGAAGCCGCGCAGGAGGCACGAGCGCTCACCGTGGGGGACGCGCTCCAAGGCTACATCGATCATTTGAAAGGGCAGCAGGTCCGCGGGAAGGTGAAAATGGCCGGCGTCGAAGGCGCGATGGATTCACTGGCGCGTCTGTCCCGCTCCGACGTTCGTTTTGCCGATGTGGCGATCGTGGACCTGACCGACGCGATGATCCGGGATGCTTGGGACCGGCTTCGGCATTCGGCGATGACGCGTTCCAACCGCGTTCCGGTCGAGGTCAAGAAGAAGCTGGAGAAGACCAAGGAATGGTGGCGCCTGGACCGAGCCGCGCTGGTTTCCGATCTTCGCCTCACAGGAAAGAACGTCGAGCTGGCGTACGCCGCTGGCATGGCCGCTGCGGAGCACACCATGGGCGACGCCGCGCGGGCGGTGGAACGCGCGATCAAACAAGAGCGCAAGACGGCGGACGCCGCGCTTCGCCGGCCCGCACTGCTGCACAACCCTTTCAGCGTGCTGGCCGAAGAAGGTCAGTACCGCAGCACGCGCGAGCTTCGCAAACACTATGCGGCGGCGCGCGTACGCAATCCGCTGGGCGTGGACGACGCGGCCACCGGCCAAAAGTCGCTCCCCACCGTTCTCAAGTCGCTGCTGGAGCGGCGCGACATGCAAAGCGGCCTCAATTGCACGGCGGTTGATTACATCCTTCTGACCTTGCTCTGGGGCACACGTCGCAGTGAATCCGCGCGGTTGTGCTGGTACGAAAGCTGTTCCTCTGAAGAATTGCGCGGCTTGGCCTCCTGGGTGTGGTTGGCACCGACGCCGACCACGAAGAATCCGATTACGGGCCTGCGCGGCTCGCAGGTATTCCTCCACGACACCAAGGCCGGCGAAGCGCAGCTGCTGCCCGTTGCGTATTTCGCAGGGCGCGTGCTTCGTTGGCGAATCGATGCGCGCAAACAGAGCGAGCGGATGCTGATCGAGGCCATCGAGAAGGGAGCCAAGGAAGCCGAGCGCGTGCGCGCGCATACGCGCGACATCGTGGTGCGTGCACAAGCCGATGCCGTGGTCGAACGGGCGCGGTGGCGGCTCGAACAGACTCGACGCTGGGTTTTCCCGGCGCGCAACCCGAATGCCGTTGCGGGGCACTACCTCGACAGCAAATCGATTTTGTCGACGATCAAGAAGGACGCGAACCTGACGGACATTGGCCTGACCATGCACGATTTTCGGCGCACGCTGGGCCGTTTCGCCGCCAAGTTGCTGTCGGGCCATATGGTCAGCCAACTGCTCCGGCATCACAAAACCGAAGACGAGGCCACAGCGATGGCCGAAGTGAGCGAGAGATACTCGGAAGCCGAATGGCCGGAAATGCGCGAAGCGATGGCGAAGGTGGATGAGGCCATGATTGCCACCAGCCCCGCGACGTGGAACATTCTGCGTGAAGCGGGAAGCGAAGCGTATCCGCGGATGGACGAGCGCGACGATCGCCCGTTGAACGTACCGAAGTACCGAGGTCGGAAGCGTGGGGACGATTGAAGCGAAGCGAACCCCGAGAGAAGCGCGGGACATCCTGGCGCAACGCCGTGCCGCCGCGGAAGCGCGGGCGTCACGCACCATCGACGTCTTGCGTACCGTCGCCGACCGACAACGGCACCAAGCCGCGCTGGACGCGCTGGAACGCATCCTGCTCCGGGGTCGGATGTTCCGGTTCGATCATCTGGCCGCGATTCTGGAGCCCCAACCGTGGGTGGTGAACGAGCACGGCCAGGTTCTGGGCCACGTTCTCACGGTCGATGCGGCAGCCCTCGATCACGCCGCCGATGGCGAACTCTTCCTGGTCATGACGCTGCCCGACGTTCTAGCGGATCGGCAATGGCTAAATATTGAAGCGCGGATGGAGTGGGGCAGGGCGTATGCCGGAGCCCTGCGCGTGATCGCGGAGACTGCCGATGCGGCAACGAAGGCGGCGTGGGAAGCGGACGACTTGCGGCAATTGCTGGAGCCGAAGAAATAATTGGGCGACGGTTGCCCGGCCGATTTGGCGCATGCAAAATTGACGGAACAAGGACTTGGAGCGCTAGATGGCAGCGGAACGTGTATACGATCCCAAGAGCGGTCCAATGTCGGACATGCGCGTGGTTAAAGAACTCTGTGAGGGCGATGCTGAAGCCATTGCCGCAATCAACCGGAACTATCTCGCTGCGCGGGATAAAGCTCTAAAGGGCAAGCCAGACGTCGAGCGTGATCACTTTCTGAAATCACCAGATCCAACTACCGTTGGTGAGGCGGAGCGGATGCTGATTAAAGCCAAGCTTGAGGGACTGGGAAAAGATCTCACAATCCAGGTCGGAATTTCGGTAGCGGCTGCTTTTTGCGGCCTATCAGAGTCCGACTTCAAGCGTCGATATCAAAGCGAGGATGGTGGTCTGGGAGCACTTAGTGTTGCCGGGATGAGTGGTTTTGCCGACGAGGAGCAGAAGGCCGAGATTGTTCTAGAAAATATGCTAAAGCTAGAGAAGTTGAATCTTGCCAGTGCGGCGCAAGTGGCTAAGGCCCAGAAGACCGTGATTCGGAACGTGAAAATTGCCGCAGCAAAGAAGGCAGCGAGTGGCAAGACGGGCAAGATTCCGAAGGCATCCTCAGGCAATCGCGGGTGGCGCTGGTTCCGGATGGATGCGGTAGTTAAGTTAAGCAAAACACCCTCACCTTCAAAAAAGACGAAGAAAGCGGCGCCTGCCGTTGTGGCGACGCCCGCGGCGTCGATGGGCATACCCCTCACAGTAAAGAGTGCTAACTACGTGAGTCGCGGCTGGGCTTTGGACGCCGAGGACCGCATCGTATGTAACGTCGTGTTCAACAGCCTTTCCCCTACCGTCATGTATGGCTTCCTCGTTAATGGCGGAAGCATTCGGCACATGTCCATCAGGGAGGCCATCGAGCACGAATGGGCCACCGTCAGTGACAGGAAGGCGTGGGTCGATGGTTACATGCTCTTGCTGAAGCATGAAGAGAAGGCCGTTGAAGTGGCGACGAAAAAGCACAACGCGAACGTCGAGAAACGAGCCTGGGAAATCGGCCTACCCACTGGGCTTCCCGCTGGGCGCAGGAACCCCCTGTAGCCGCTACATCTCTTCCAAACCGCTTATCTTGTCTACGCAAAGCCCGCCCGGTGCGGGCTTTCTTTTGTCCGTGCGTTGCGCCTTGCCGGATTGGGATCGTGGTCCTGACCTGCTTCGTGATCCCCCGAATGTACGTGATTCCGATGCCGACCGGCACCGGATCACGTTCTCGGAGAGCACCCATGAAGTCGCACCACCTGACCCCCGTTTTGCCGCACGTCCGCGCAGTCCCGCAGTGCAACCCGGCCGGCTCGACCACCACCACCTGGCTGACGCCGCCGCAGATTTTCCAGGCGCTCGGCCCGTTCGATCTCGATCCGTGTACGCCGCCGAACATGCCGTGGCGCACGGCCACGCGGATGCTCACGGAGAAAGAAGACGGCCTGGCCACGCCGTGGTCGAAGTCGGAGTTTGTTTTGCACAATCCGCCCTACGGCAAGGGCATGGATGCATGGATGGCCAAAGCAGCGAAACATGGGAACGGTTTCACGCTCATCTTCGAGCGTTCCGATACTCGCTACTACCACGATTACGTGCTGTCCCATCCGAACACGACGGCGCTGTTCCACTTCGAGGGTCGGTTGAAGTTTCACCGTCTTGACGGAACGGTCGGCAAGACGGCAGCCAGTCCCTCGGTGCTCATTGCCTACGGCTTCAAAGCACGGCGTCGGCTGATTGCCGCCGTCAAGGCCGGAACGCTCCACGGGCGGCTCATTCTCCTGGGGGAAGACCAGAAGAACGTGTGGCAGCTCGGGCGGAAGCCGCAACGCGTGTTGAAGAAAGCCGCCTGACTCACTCACGGATGTCTAAACGGCCATGGATGGCCGATACCCAGAAGCCCGCGCCATGCGGGCTTTGTCGTTTCTGCAGGGGTGGATGGGGTTGGGATCACGATCCTGACCTTAAAAGTGATCCCCCAAAACTACTCATTACTCGCCGCAACGGTGGCGGGGACAACGAAACAGGAGACATCGAAATGGGTATGGATCTTTTGGCCGTGAAACCGAGTGCAGAGGCGCGCCGGTTTGAAAAGGACGAAGCGTGGTGGGGCTGTTTCGCCAACTGCACCACCGGCCCGTACACCCCTCCTCCGGAAGGGCCGCTCCGCGCGCAGCAGGAACACCGCGCGGGCGCGGTGGTGCCGGGACGCTACTACATCGGCACGTGGGCTCGGTTGCTCGAAGTGTTGCCGGCCTGGGGTGTCAACACGGATGGCTTTCCCGTCGATAACAGGGGGCGTGTGATTTCCGGCCGCGTGTGCCGCCAGGTGGCCGATGCGTTGAGCGCACACCTTGTCGAGTACGTCGGACTCATTGAGAACCTTTCGGCAGCGGATTTCGCGGCGCTTCCTGTTGCGGACCAAGTTGCTTTGGTAGAGGAAGCCAAGTCCGACATCGAACGCTGGCGCACCTGCGGCGGCTACGCCGTTTGGTAGGCCGCAGGTCAGGAACGAAACCAAAGCCATGGATGGCGACTTTTCGATGCTCGACGCAGAGGCGGCGAGATGAACGTCAACCGGGAATGAGGCGAGGAAGGATATGACCAAGCAAAACACTCAGATGTTTCACAAGGGTTGGACGCGGCGGCTTCGGGAAGCAATCCGGACAGGCGATGAGAACGCGATGGAGGCAGCCCTCAAACAAAAAGCCGACCCCAACGGAAAAATTGCGGGTGGGCTGGCGTCCTTCCTCGACCATGCGGCGGCCCGCTCTGGTCCGTTCGCCGTCACTGTCCTGCTTGAGTTTGGCGCTATTGCGGACGCTGAGCGCGTCCGATATTTGGCGCGCACAAAGGGCGAGATTGGTTACTACCCTATTCACATGGCGGTGTTTCGCGGATACACCAAAGCGCTTACGCGGCTTTTGGATGCCAGGGTCGACGTTGATGCGTTGTGCCCTTGTGAGGACGCGACGGCGCTGACGGTGGCGGTTATGTTCGGTTCCCCTGACATGGTTCGCTTGCTCCTTGCCGCTGGTGCGGACATCGAACATCGAACCGTTCGTGGGGCGACGGCGATTTGGTTGGCTTGCAAGCTGATGAAGGTCGACGTCGCGCGGGCGCTTTTGGAGGCGGGCGCCAGACTGGATGTAGAGGCCCACGAGGAAGGCATGGCCGATGGTGAAACCATGCCTCTTTTAGAGATGGTCCGTGACTACACGAGTGACGAGATCGAATCTCTCGTCTATCACCATAAGCAGCTGCGGGACGCGCAGGCAGTGGAGCAGAGGCTTGCGCGTGCCCTCCCATACGCCACCCCGTCGGCAACAACCCGCCGGGCTCGCATGTGATGTCCGCACTTACTTCGAAAGTTCAGACGGCGACGATGCGCGAGTACGCCGCGAACGCCATCGTCGCGGCCAGCACGCAGCCCGACTACGACATGGACGAACTGCTCTACGAAATCGACGCCGCGCGGGACCGCTTGGACGAGCGACAAGCGAAGAGCGGCGGTGAGTCGACATGGGGCGAAAAAGATTGGGTTGAGGCAGCGATGGAGAACAGCGAGGTGCTTGGCGCGGACGATGAGCCATTGGTGCGAGAGGTCATCTACGCGCACAACGCCATAGGCGACGACCCAGGGTTCTGGCGCGAGGTGGAGGAGCGAATACGGGTCAAGTGGAAAGAGAGGCAGATAGGGAAGCCTCTACCCCCAGGCGGTCCCCCACCCGTTCGGACACGCATATAGCCCGCGACAACTGCACGGGTCTGCACGGGGGCAAAAACCGACCCGTGCAGGTGTCTAACGAATGGAATCAGTGGCTTGCACGGGTGCACGGGTGCACGGGCGAAAGTTCGTTCTCCCAGTAGCGAACATCGGGGACCAAGCGCTTCCTGGCCCTTCCTCAAGGCTTTTCGCTTCTATATGAACTAAGTACCCGTGCACCCCGTGCACCCGTGCAAAGCATTGAAAATACTCAGGAAATGTCTGCACGGGTCTGCACGAGTACCCGTGCAGTAGGCGAGGGATTGACGGAAGCCGAGGTTACGCTACGGTGGATGTAGCCGATTTCGGCCACAAAACAACCCGGCGGGAGCATATCGCAATGAATGAGACGAATACAAGCGGCGAGGCGGGCCACCGCCCGAGGAAGCGCCAGGAATCAGTGCTCCGCACGCGGCTGGACCGCCTGACCGCCGAGCATTTCAACCGGCTGGCTGAGGAAGCCGGCCTCAACCGCAGCGAGTTGCTGCGGAGGGTCATCGTCGAAGCGGTCCGTCGGGAACGACTGGCCGCCTAAAAAAAGAAAGCCCGCCTTGCAGGGCGGGCTCGTATACACGCAGAGCTGAGGTGCTCCTATGTCTTTTGTCTCGCAAAGGGACGATCTTGTCAATCCGCCGGCGTCCGCTCATCCGGAAGTCGCCTACTTCGAAGAAGAAAAGAAGAAGCGTAAAGCAGCCAAGCAAGGCCCCGCCGAAACGGCGGAGGAAGAGGCGAAGGAGAAAAAGCCACCGTCGCCTTCCGCCGAGCTTCTGTTTGCCGAATACGTTTTCGGCGACAACGACCTGCGCATTGGTGGCCGGCAAGAAAACGGCGACATCGAGCAGGCCATGTACAAATGGAACGGCGAACACTGGTCGCGACTGGTTGACGCTCTGGCCCGCAAGACGGCTTTGAGCTGGCTAGCCACACGGCGCAAGCACCAGTGCTCGCAGCAGACGGCCAAGGCGGCGATCGCAACGGCCATGGATTTCATGGTGGACGTGCCCGAACAAATGCTGTCGAGCCTGGAGCAGGCCCGCGACAGTGCGGACGCCATCATTCCGGTTAAGGGAGCGTACTTGCGCATCGAGAAGGACGGCACCATTCGCCCGGTGAGGCCCGCGCGCAATCTCGGCCTGACCTATACGGTGCCGGCCGCATTCGATTGGGATCTGTGCAACAACGATGGCACGTACACGCCGCGACCGGTCGACCCAAAGACGTATTTCGGGCGCTATCTGGCTTTGTTTCTGCCCGATCTCGCCGTACGTCAACTTCTGCAGGAGGCGACTGCGGCGAGTGTGCTCCCCACCAACCACGAGTGCGCGTGGGTGTTGAGCGGGTCGGGCAGTAATGGAAAGTCGACGTTCCTGCATATCCTTCGTCGTATCCATCCGTTCAACACGTCGCTACGCCTCAAACAGGCTGATGACAGGTTTGGATTTCAGAACATCGCTGGAAAGACGCTGGTCATCGCAACGGAGGTCCCCGACTACATCGGCAAGGACGCCGAACAAAACTTGAAATCCCTCATCTCGCGCGATCCGATTGAAGTCGAGAAAAAGAGGGTTGATTCAATCTCCATCGTGCCGCGGGCGACCCTATTCCTAGCGATCAATGAGGCCCTAAAATTCACCGATTTCTCGTACGGAAACGAACGCAAGTACAAGACAATTCCGTTTACCGTCCGAATGACGGCGGACTCGAAAGAGCGCATCCGCGACTACCATAAGCTCATCACCGACAATCCAGTGGAAATGTCAGCGGTGTTGGACTGGATTCTCGAAGGTGCCGCGCGGTTGCAGAAACAAGGAGCGTTCACGGCCCTTCCGGAATCCGTTAAGGCTTACACCCAAGATTCGCGCTTGATGACTGACAACGTCGCTGCCTATCTCCACGAGCATGAAGCGACGCATGACAGCTCCGTGTGGACGCCAAAGATGGCGATCTACACCAGCTACAAGAATTACTGTCTGCTGCGTACGTTGAAGCCCGTGAGTGAGCTCTCGTTCTGGCCGCGAGTGCGCGAGACGTACCTGCGGCAGACCATTATGCTGGTCGACAAGCAGGTGCCAACGAAGGAAGGGCGAGTTCGCGCCGTGCAGCTGCGGGTCGCGGGCATTCCCGTGGCGCTCGACCGATGAGCAACGTTCGCGTCATCGTTATGGATGAGCCGTGCCATCCAGCACTGGTCTTCGAGTTGACCCGAATCTACCGGGGTCTTTCGGTGATGGCGGGAGTCATTGCGCGCGGCGCTGAAATGTTTGTGGACTTCAGTTCTGACGACGGCCTTTGGATTGGCGGCGACTTGACTTCGGATGTACGCAAGGCGTTGGCACAACACCTGAAAGAGGTGCGACGGCCTCGCATGCCTTACGCCACCGCCTTGGATCTCACCCATGACCCCTTCGCTTCCGACTTTTTCGACCACGAGCCCGACGCGTGGCTGGTATCCGGCAGCGGCGAGCCCACGGTTCGCGTTGAATCGCGCGCGGCCATGACTGCCGAAATGGAACGCCGGAAATCCAAACTCAGTAAATCGATTTAGTTTCTATTCGTTGATTATATTAAAACGCTAATAAAGTTCTCGAATTGGACTAGACAAAGTGCGGGTGCATGGTCAACTGACTGTAGACGAATGGAAACACCATTCGAACACAGGCAAACACCATGACCCTTGCAGACGGTTGCTCCATGCTTCACCTGGCTGCCCTGCGCCTCGACGCCGCAGCCATCCGCACCGCGGCACGTGCTGGCGACGATCCGAACGGACGAGACGCCCACGGTCTCACACCGATGTCCTACGCCTTGGGCTGCATCGGTGCCCGCGAAGTCCGCTTTCCAAAAGTGTGGTCCGCCGCCGTCATCGCCCTGCTGGATGTCGGCGCAGATCTTTATGTTCCGCGCTACACCTTCTGCAAGTATCTGCGAGAAGGTTTGCAATCCTGTCTGAGCGATCGCATCAACGCCTTTGAATGCCACCGCGCCCTGGGCGCGACGCTGGCGGTTCCTGTTTCCACGAAAAGGAGGGCGCGGCTGTGACCAACTATCTTGAGGCTGTCGTAGATCGTGCTTTTGACGGTGTATTTCTGGTTGTCGAGTTCTGGCCGCTCGCTCTAATCGCTCTCATCGGGCTGGGCTTGATTGCGACGCCGTACCTTTGTGTCGATTCCGAAGGCACGCAACACGCGCTGGTTCAGCAGGGCTATACGAACGTCGCGCCCAAAGGGCACGGGTGGTTCGCGTGCGGCGAAGGCGATTTCTATTCGACTCGTTTCAGCGCAATCAATCCCTCTGGCAACAACGTATCGGGCGTCGTCTGCTCTGGTCTGTTGTTCAAAGCGGCAACGATTCGTTTTGACCTGGAACCGCGCACATGAGCGCCCGTCCCCGTCATCACGACCGGCGCGGCCTGGAGCGCCTACGCCGCCGGCATACGAAATCCCGTGTCCCGCTCTGTGAGGCCCGCGCGGTCTGGAGCTGTCCCGAAGAAGCCCTTTTCGCGTACACGAAGGCCGGCTGCGTCGAGGCCATGCGCGAACTGATCGCCACGAACACCGATGCGTGCGCCCGACACCTGGCTGCGGCGCTCGTCATCGCAGAAGTGGAGTACCGCTGCGCTCGTCCTGAAGACGAACAAGGCTACATCGCCGCGATGGAGGCCCTGCTGGGAGCGGGCGCACCGGCGTCCGCATTGATGGCCGACATGGCGGACGTGCTGCCGACGCTGCAAGCGCGGGCACTGGATGCGGGGCTTCCCGAAGCAGCCGCACAACCGCGCATTTCAAAGAGGATCTGACCATGACGACGACAGCATCGTTGCACGCAACTTCTGGTTCTTCGCTGCTGGGTCGGTGGCGTGCTTGGCGCAGTGCGCGCGCTACCGCCGCGCTGATGGATTGTTCTTTGCGCGACGCTCGTCGAGTCCGAACGTTGCTCGCGCGAGGTGCAGACCCGAACGTCAAGAACGAGTACGGAGACATGCCCTTGTACCACGCGGTCAAGCCGTACAAATCCGAATCAGAGTCAGAAGTTCTGAAGGCGTTGCTGGAAGGCGGCGCCAACCCGAACGAGCGAGGTGAGAACGGGGACACGGCGCTCGAAAAGGCCATTCTGTGGGAAAAACCAGAAGCATTGAATGCACTGTTGGACGGTGGCGCCAACCCGAACGAGCGATGTGAGAACGGGGACACGCCGCTTGCGCGCGCCGTGAAGTATTCGAAAACGGAGATCGTGGATGTTCTGTTGGCGGGTGGAGCTCTAGTGCCCGCCTTGACAACTTGCAATCCGAAGGCGGGGGATTTCTGGCACGTGGCGTTCATGGCTTTGGCCTTCGGTAGTAGCGAGCAAGCCGTTCCCATCGCACGATCTCTGTTCGCGCACGTTCCAGAGAGTGCTCGCTTGTCCGTCGTGAACGCGGCTCTTATGTTCGTTGCAGACCAAGCAAACGAGCGGTCGGAACTATTGGACCTTTTTCTGTCGCTCGGTGCGGATGCGAACGCAACGGACGAGAAGTTGCAAACGCCTTTGCATCGCGCGTCTGAACGTCATCGCGTCCCTTTGGTCACGTGTCTGTTGAAGCACGGCGCCAATCCCACTCTTGCCGACGAAATCGGACTGACGCCGCTGCATTTGTGCGTCAAAGGGGCCGGAGGGTCGGATGCTCCGGACGAGATCATATCGATCATCCAACTGCTGGCCGACCACGGCGCGGATGTGAACGCGCGAAACCACGAGGGTGAGACGGCCCTCGACATGGTCGATTTCGCCCTTCGTTTCGCTGTTCGAAACAGCGAGCGAGCGAAGCTGGAACGCATCCGAGAACGCTTGTTGTCGTTCAGCCAGGAGAAGGCAGCGCGGCAGTCGGCTTCGCTCGATGCCGAGCTTCCATCTGCGAATGCGAGTGCGCGGGGGAGGCTGTGATGAATAAGACAACTCACCGTTCGCCCGATCGCGAGTTCGCCCGTGCCTTCCATGACGGGAATCTGCCGGCGATGCGCACCGCACTCGCCCTTGGCGCCGACGCGAATGCTCCTCATCAATCCGGATGTACGCCCGTTCACGTCGCCATCGAGTGCGGTCGAGACGACATCGTTTTTCTCTTGCTCGCGCACGGTGCGAATCCGAACGCGATAGACAGCTCGGGAGATAGCCCGCTGCACTTGGCGGTGGCGCACCGTCATTCAAATTTGAGTCGGGTCGACTGTGTGAAGGCACTTCTCGAACATGGCGGCGACGCAACGGCCGTCGACAAGTTCGGCGTGCCACTTCTTTTCCGTGCGCTCAACAATACCAAACAGCACATCGAGAGCAACACAGGCTGCGCCATCATCGCGCCGTTGGTTCGATTGCTTCTCGACTTCGGCGCAGACCCGGAAGAGCGGTGCTACGGATCAACCGCATTGCTCTATGCCGTCAAAGAAAAAGTCGTTGACGCGGTCGCAGTGCTCCTCGAACACGGCGCCGACATTCACGCCAAGGATGGATGTGGCAGGCGACCTATCGACTATTGCGATGACTGCGCCCACAACCCTTGGTTTAACCCTTCCATCCGCGAAATGCTCTTGAGCCGTGAAATGGCCGCCGCGCTTGACTCGCATCTTCCTGCAGCCACCCCCACCCCTACCCGAGCGCGCATGTGATGAACCCTCCAGCCAACCTCTCTCCCGACCACCAGCTCGCCCGCGCGTTCCATGGCGGCTCCCTCCCGGCCATGCGCGCCTGGCTCGCCGTCGGAACGTCGCAAGAAGCGCGCAACGAACTCCTCGACGTGGCGCTGTTCGGCTTCCGCATGGCCGCGTCCGCTGACAGCTGTTCCAAGTGTTCCAGCGCTGCCGCGTTGCTCGTCGAAGCGGGCGCCGAAACCCAATGCGCCTGGGCGGGCATCACGCGCCGGTTCCTCGACGACCTGATCGCGAAATACGCGGCGGCGAAGGAGGCGGCATGAAGGACTGGAGGGATGTATTTGTGCGGCTGCGCGCGGGTGAGCGCGTGGTGGTGGACGCGCCACGCAACGCCGCGTTCTGCGCGGCGCACAACCTGAAACTCCGCGGCGAACTTCCGCGCGGGTTCTCGCTTCACTCGCGCCTGGTTCCGAATGCTCCCGGTCGGCTTGAGCTTTCCGCCGGTCCGCTGCTGTCGCGGTGGGCGGCCGCACTGTCCGAGCTGAAGAAGGCCGGTGATCGCGTGCGTGTGTCGGGACGCACGCGCAATTTGGCGGGGCATGCCTTGAAACGGCATGCGGGCGTCGTCGACCGCGAACGCGTGCGCATCGACGAGGACAAGGGCGGCGTGTGGTTGACCCTGCTTGCGCACCCAAAGCCAAACCTTGCGCGGCGCATGCGTGAGCTTGCGGTCGATGAATCCGTGGTGGCAGTGGCCGAAACGGCGAGCACGATGCACCGCACCGCCCATCGCGTCCGCCGCCAGCATCCGCAACGCCGCTTTCATACCCGCATCGACCGCGCCGACCGCACGGTCCGCACCACGAGGGTTGCGTGATGAAGAACCCTCTTCCTTATCCGCGGTGGCTGGAGCACGACGGCGCGCCAGCGCGCGTGGTGAGCATGACGTGCGCCCTTCTTGCGACGGGCGGCCTGCTCGCGTTCTTACTCGCCGTCGTGCCTGCGGTTGGATCCAAGCATTCTTCCGCCCACCATCACGGCGATTCGGTCATGGTCGTGCGCCTCGTCGCTGATCCGGAGGGGCGGGCCGAAACCTTGCCCGTCCCGCCCGAGCCGACTGCACCACGAAAGGCGCAGCGTGCATTCGCTCAGGCGCACGTCATTGAAGCGTCCACCAACCTACACGCCGACACAGCGCGGGGTGCGGGATTCGGAGAAGTCAGATGCCCCTTCGGCAGGGCGGCGGTCGCACGTACCTCTTCGCCGCAGACGCCGGTATCGTCCGAAGGCCGGTACGTTGGGGCGGTCGCCGTAAACGAAGGCAACACCGCCGCACAAGATGCCGCGTTCGATGAAGTCAGGTGCCAATTCGGCATGCGCGCTATAACGAAGGGAGAGAAAACATGAGCAAACGCGTTTCGAGCTTCATTGGCATGGTCATCATCGCAGGCTTCCTGATCGCCGCGTGGTCCTCTCATGAGCGCGGAGGGATGCTGGTGGCGATGATTGGGTTGTTCGTCCTGGCTCCGGCGTTCCTGCTCCTGCTCGGTCGGTTTCTGCGCGGCGAAGAATGAACGAAGTCGAGTGGCGTCATTCGGTCGCGGCGATGGATACCGCGTTTCGTGAAGCCGGGCGCCTTCGTCGCTTGGCGGAAGCGCGCGAGCAACGGGCACGCAACAAGATGATGGCGACGCCCGAGTGGCAGGCGGCACACGCGGCCCGGTGCGCGCAATCGAAGGTGGATTCCACGCGGAAGCGCGTGGCACGTTTGCGCGCCGACATCACCCAACATTCGGAGTACCTGCGAGGCCTGATGAATGCGCTTCGCAACGCGAGGTTGGAAGGTCGCCGGACGGCTCCCCTGCTTCTCGCACGGTTTCCCTCCGGATGGCAGAGGCGACGCTACCTGCAGCGCGAGTGGCAAACGGCCAACGCGGACTTGGCCCGACTCGAAGCCGCCCCGGAACCGCATGCGGAAGTCGTGGCGGTTGTCGACGAGAGCAAACACGCAAACCGATAGACGGCCATACGGTATAGGGCGGCCACCGGGCCGAAGGGCCCGCCACCCCGCTGTTCCTTCCGCTTCTATTTTTGCTTGGCTTCATCGTCCGACAACGCCCCTGTTGCAGAGCACATCACATCCACTCGTGAATCGGATTCTCCCGTCGGAAATGCGCCTCTTAGAAACACTCTGGCGCGGTCTGCGCGCCGCGCAACCCTATGGGTTCTCCTCTTCGTTTCGACCGTTCCGGTGCGCGCCGCGCTCTTCGACCGCGCTTTCCGAGGCCCACCGGCGCACTCCAGCGTCGACGGGAGAAGCCTCATGAACATCACCAGCGGACTTGTGCGGGACTTGCTCGGCAACTACCACTTGGGCGCCACTCTCACGGACGATGACATTCTTCACGCCGCGGAAGGCATCCTGGAGCACAAGCTGATGCGCAGCGGGGAAGCACTCACGGACCCTGCGGCGAGCGCGCGCTACCTGAAAGCACGGTTGGCCTCGTATCCCTACGAAGTGTTTGCCTGCCTCTTCCTCGACAACCGCCACCGCGTCATCGCATTTGAGGAACTGTTCCGGGGCACCATCGACGGCTGTTCGGTCCATCCCCGCGAAGTCATCCGCAGCTGCATAAAACACAACGCAGCCGCCGTCATCTTTGCCCACAACCACCCTTCAGGGATCGGTGAACCGAGCGCTGCAGACCGGGCGATCACGGTTCGCCTTCGCGATGCGCTGGAGTTCATCGACGTGCGCACCTTGGATCACTTCGTTATCGGGTCCGGCACGCCCACCTCGCTGGCACAGCGCGGCTGGATGTAGCCCCAGCCGCCAAGAGCAGCGCGACCGGCGACGGTCGCGCTCTTCTGCGTGCACAGCAGGAGCAAAGGATGGTGCACATTCGAGCGGAAGCGAGGGAAGAGAGGGCGACAGATCAAAGCCGCGTGGGGAGGATGCGTTTCACGCCTTTTCGGGAGCCATACATACTAATGATGGAATCGAATCTGCACGGGTGTGCTTTGAAGATGAAGTCCACGAATGAGACTATTAATAAAATGAATATTTATACGAGAAAAGAAATGCCTGTTATTGGCCCCGAAATGCAGAGTGTGCTGAATAGTGATGGCAAGGTAATGTGGCGTCTGGTGTATGCGCACGGTAGGGCATCAAGAGCTGTTGCCAGGGGAGAAGTCCTTCACAAATGGCTTCGCGATCACGGTTGCACGCGATTCAAGGAGGACGGCGAATGGAAGGTTTTCCCCGAAGATCCCACTTATCCTGAGACAGTGTGAGGCGTCCCCGGCCTAGCCGGTCGCGTTCCGAGGCTGGCGCCGCGCACTTGCGTTGCGCCCCTTCGGGTCTGGCCCGCTGACGCCTGCGCGCTCCGCTTGCGCCGGGCACTTTCTGCACACCATGATGGCGGCGGTCTCAATCGGGTAGCGCATCATGGCAAAACCGCTCTACGCGTCCGATGCCGACCGAAGGTTGCTGAAAGCAGCACACGGTCGAAGTCAGGACAGCATCTGGGCTTTGGTCCACAGCCACGGTGCCAGCGTCCATGCCCGCGACAGCAACGGGCGAACTGCGTTGTTCCACGTCGAGTGCTACTTCGCTCGCTTTCTCGTTGAGAAAGGCGCTGATCCCAATGCCCGAGACAAGATGGGCCGTACGCCGATCTACATGCGGGCATCGGATAGCAGTCGGCGGACGTACCTGGTTGAGGCGGGCGCGGACGTGAACGTTCAAGACCGAGCGGGTGCCACGCCGCTGCATGTCGCCATAGAAGAGGGACGCGAAGCCGTTGCCGCGCACCTTATCGTCCTGGGTGCCACCCCCTCGTTTTTCATTCGCGACAAGCGGGACCGAATCCCCATGATCGTTGCCGATGAATGTTGGGGGCCCGAATCCTTTCCCCAACTTCGCAAAATCTACAAGGATGCCTGCGCCCGCGACCTCGATCGAGGCCTAGCGCCGGCAACGGCAGCGACGGGGAACGGCGGTCGACTCCGCATGTGAGCGTTTGGCGTACTCGGGCGCCGCGCTCCTACGAGTTCGCGGTGCCTTCGAGCGTCTTCAATAAACGGTCTTGCTCGCGGCGCGACAGCGCTGCGAAGGCAACGATGACCCGAGCCAGGCGTTCGTCTTCCGCGTAGAGGTACGCGAGGGGCACGCCCAGCACAGCAGCCAATCGGGACGCCATCGTCGTGTCCGGCTCGTGCAACCCTTTTTCGTACCGATTGATGCGTGCCGAAGCCACGAACGGGTCGAGACCGGCCAAGATGCCCAGGCGCTTCTGGGACAGGCCAGATGCTTCACGTACTGCGCGAAGACGCTCGCAAAACACCGATTGGGGCGTTTTTGCCCGCATGCCTGGCTAGACCTGTGCTGAACAGGTCTACGAGAATCGTAGTCTTTGCTTGACGCCGATACTTCGTATTTCGTAGCGTTGCCCCTGCGCCGCTATCGGCAGCGCAGGCGACAGGGGCAAAATGGCGTGCGCAGGGGATTGAAAGTCTGTACCGCGTTGATGGTTTTGGCGTCCAATATCGCCGGAGCCAGCTCGCCGACGGGCGTCTTCGTTTCCGCTGGCCCCCTGTTCTCCAGCGACGCGAGCCTGACCAGCGCACCGATCGCGAGCGGCAGCGCGTTCGTCGCGGGCGCGTGGACCGGAGCGGTGTTCGCCAGCGATGGAACGTGGCAGCCAGCCATACCCTTCCAAGCCAGCCGCTACGGCGGCACGGCCCAGCGTCTCCAGGACGGGCGAATCGCCATCATCGGAACCGCAAGCACGAACGCGACCGTTCCCGCCGAAGTCGTCGATCCGGTTCTCGGTACGACCGTTTCCAGCGGTCCGATGCTGGTGAAGCGATACGGTTCTGTCGCCATACCTCGCCCCGACGGCAAGCTCCTCGTCTGGGGCGGCTTCCAATCCGGTACGAGCTGGCCGCCGCTGTCGCAAGCGGAGGTGTTCGATCCCGCGTCCGCCACGTTTGCCAGCGGCGGGACCGCGCTTCCCGGTCGGTGGAACGCCGCACTCACGTTGCTCGCCGATGGACGCTACCTGCTGACCGGTGGTTCCACGGCCGACCAGGTCATTCAACAGATCGCAGCCGTTTACAACCCGGCAACGAACACAACAGCGCCGACCGGCGCCATGGCAAAGCTGCGCACGACCCACAGCGCCGTTCTTCTCGATGACGGACGGGTCCTGATCTTCGGCGGACTGACGTACGTCAGCGGCTCTCAGGATGTGGCGGACTCGGCGGAGGTCTACACCCCTTCCTCCAACACCTTCGCAACGGTGCCCCACATGGTTCAGCACCGAATGCTTCACGTGGCTTCGCTGCTTCCTGATGGTCAGGTTCTGATCGTTGGCGGCATAGGCCAGTACGGTCAGTACATCGCCAACGCCGAGATTTTCGACCCCAACACGAACGCCTTTACGGCCCTCCCGCCCATGCTTCACCCGCGCAAGAGCGCCACCGCCGTGTCGCTCGGCGGTGGCCGCGTGCTGATTGCCGGCGGCAGCGATGCGCAGGGCACAGTCGAAGAGTCCGAAATATTCGAGTACGACCACATCCTAGCCGATTCCTTTGAGCCGACCCATTGAGGCATGACCATGAACCTTGCACCCCGAATCTACGTCGACGCCACGCAAGCGGTCGTGGATGGAACGCACCAGCGTGTTCAGCGCGAGAGCATCGAAACGGAGCGGCGACATCGCAACGCCAGCACACTTGATGCCGAGGCTTTGCACGAAGCGGAAGACGAGATTGTCCGCCTTCATCGCGAAAACCGGGCGCTCAAGGAGCAGAACGCCGGTGCCGTTTCGGCGATACGCACACTTCTCGACCGAAGCGAAGCATTTAGTCGCACCATGGCGTACTTGCGCCAGGCGTGGTCCCCGCACCTGCCCGAAAACGAGCCCTATAAGGGAGCCCTTCTTCCTTTGGTGAACAAGAACGAGGAATCGGTGGCAACCGACCCTAACTGGCAGCGCGATCGCGAAACCTACATCGAGTCAATTTTGAAACCGAAGGCCACGTAGGAATCGCGCGTTCGCCCGACCGATGCCGTCGCTGCTAGGATCATTGGATCTCGCAACCGGCCTGCATCGAAGGGTTATCCATGTGCTACTCGGCTCAAGTCTGGGCGGACTACAAGAAGTACGTACGCGTCTGGGGCGCGGACATCGGAATCAAGGAGTTTTATCACGTCTACTGGCTGCGCTCGGAAGGCGCGAAGGTGAAGATCCCCAAGTCAATGGATGCGGCCTTTGCCGACCCGCAGACCGATGACGAGCGCGCCATCAAGGCGCTAATCAACGCCTACGATTCCCAGGAAGCGGCACGGCTGGAACAGGAAGTGTTCAAGCAGCGCAAACGCCTTGCGGACGCCGAGCGCACGCTGGCCACCAAGACGACCAAGGCGGCGACAGAGAGCAAGCGCATTGCAACCACGAAGGTGGATTGGGCGCTCGGCAAGCTCGCCGACCTTCGCCGCACCGAGCCGAAGGACAAGGACGCGCGGATCTTCCCCGGCTGGTACGCGCCCGTCATCGTCATGGAAGACGGTCGGCGCGTCGTGAAGCCGATGCGCTACCAGTGTCGGCTCGCCGGCAAGCCCACGTTCTACGACACGAAGTTCCCCGGCACCTACAACGCGCGCAGGGACAACCTGGAAGGCTTCTGGGCGAAGCAGTTCGGTTATTCGCACGGCATCATGGTCGTCAACGCGTTCTACGAGAACGTGAGCAGGCACGCTATGGAGCACCGCGAGCTGGCCCCCGGCGAGAAGGAGGAGAACGTCGTCCTGGAGTTCCGTCCGCGGCCCCAGCACGACATGCTGGTGGCGTGTCTTTGGTCGCACTGGACTGGAACGGGCGAACCGGATCTCGACTCGTTCGCCGCGATCACCGACGAGCCGCCCGAGGAAGTGGCCGCCGCCGGCCACGACCGATGCATCGTGCCCATCAAGCCGGAGCACATGGATGCGTGGCTGAACCCGGACCCGAAGAATTTAGCGGCGCTGTACGCCATCCTCGACGACCGCGATCGGCCGTACTACGAGCACCGGATGGCGGCTTGAGATTTCTACTTCGTTTCCACATCGTTCCTGGCGAGACTGTCGCTTCGCTCGACGAATACCAACTATCTCCCTATGACGAATCCAACCGCCGCGCACCACTCCTTTGCTCATTCGACGTGCCATCCGCTGTTCATCGGCGATGGATTTTTGAGGGATGGGCACAGCTCTTCGACACCCAACGCCACGGCGACATTTGTTTCGCATGGTGGCTCCACGTACGCGATTACGTGTCGCCACGTCATTCTAGATTCGGTCGCAGCGGCTGGCCCAGGAGCCGTGCCTCGTTTTCATGTGGGCGCGTCCATTCGACCTACGACGAACTTTCGGTACGTCCCGAAAAAGCAGGAGGCGGAACCCCAAGAGAATCACGACGAGGATGAAATCGGCGTTGCCGTCGATGACAGCCCCGACGTTGCCATTGCCGATATCAGTCCAATGTGGTGGTCGTTCGAAAAAGCTGGGAAGCGCGCGATCGATCTTGAAGCACTCGCCGAACCCGAGTTCGTTTCTGGAAGAACCTACCTTGCCGCAGGTTTTCTGGATGAGCACAAGGAGCATGACGCCACTCACGTCCGCACGAAACTGGCGCTGTTGGCGGCAACACTGCCGCGAGAACCGCTTCCGTGGGATAGGACGTTCCAACTCCAATCGCAGCTCGATGGCCCGCATGGTTTCTTTTTCAGCGGGATCAGTGGTGGCCCGGTGTTCGCGGCAGTCGATGAAGACCAGTTGACCCTTGCTGGCATCGTTTACCAGGGACTGCCATCCACAGGCCGCCGCTCGCCCAAACGCGAGCCCCTGTTTGGTCCGGATTTCGTTGGCGTGAGCGTCATGAGGCTCAATGCCGCCGTTTTTGAACGATGGTTGGCGGAAGCGACCGAACGTTTGTGAAGGAAGGCATGCATGCGCTGATTTTGTCGCATTGCCTTCGTACGAACCTACTTGACTGCGGTGGCCTCGATTGCGCGAGAGACGGCCTGCAGCGGATTCACATCGACGAATGGATTCGGTAGAACTCGGTGTGGCTTCGAGAGCCACCACTGCCGAAGGCAACTCCTTGCCCTGTGCCCACACCGGCGATTTTTGGGGGCAGATGCTCGTGGGGTGGTGCGGGATGTGACTTGTCCAGCCATTGCGGGTATTTTGCATCCGCTCATACTTTCGCAACTGGAGAAACGCCTTGGCTATCGACATCTCGAAAATGAATCAAGAGCAGCTTGCGGCGCTTGCAACGCGGGTCCAGGCGCGCATCGCGGAGTTGCAGATCGAAAAAGTCGCAAAAATGCGCGACAAGGTCATGGCGATGATTACCTCAGAGGGGATCGACTACGCAGAGCTGATGGGGCATTCCGTGACCAAGCGCAAGAAAGCTACCGCGAAGGTCAAAGCGAAGGTGAAGCCCAAATACCGAAACCCCGCGAATAGGGATGAGACGTGGTCGGGACGGGGACGTCAGCCGGGATGGTTCGTTGCTGCCATCAAGGCGGGCAAAAAAGAGAGCAGCCTGCTCATCAAGTAGCATGACATTTCCATTGGGCAGCGATGCCGGTGTGAACGTTGCGTGGTTGGCCCTGACCGAATAGAAGCATGAGCGATGACAGCCGAGGAACTAGTACAGAACCTCAACGGTTTGCGTTCCATCTATGCGTGGTCGCTGTTGACGCTTCACGCTACGAACGCCGTCGCGGTGAACGCCGATGGCGACATCGTCGCCAACGGCCCGCAGCTTTTCGAGACGATCAGGCATCCGAACTATTGGGCTCGCCAAGGGAGAGTCGTTCCGGAATATCTATGGATTTTTCGCGAATGGGCATTTGAGAGTGCGGACAGTGTTCAGGCCGTTGTCGCTTCGGCCGAGCACCGAATGTTCGCCAACATGGTGTGTGAGGCCTACGAACTGGCCAAGGTCTGCGCGGCCACCGACAAAGATCGCGATGACGCGCGGTGGCGGCGGTTTTGCGGACTTCCGTGGGCGCGTTTCGCGCGGGTTGTCCGCAACACGGTGAACCACGGCCTCAAAGTTGAAGTGCCGGGAGGAGATGCCTTTCCGATTGCATGGCGGGACCTCACATTCACGGATGCCATGGTGGGGCGCGAACTTCTCGTACAAGACTTCTTCGATATGCCGCACGCATTCACACTGGTTGAAGACATGGCTGCATCGGCGCGAGCTGACTTCCGCGAATAGAACTTGGCACGACTCCGCGTTGCATCAAACGGCGACCTGCGGTATTCCTAGACCGTCGGCAGGCCATAGCCGCCGATGATTGGCCCACACTGGCAAGATGCCTCGTCGTGAACGCGTCTATTCACTGTGAAGTGTTGGGACTCACGGCGACTGGTGTCGCGATCTGCGCGCGGAGTTGAGCATAGATCGGGAGGTCGACACCTTCGGCAATCTCAAGAGACACGCACAAGGCAAAATCAACAGGGGCGATCAAGGCTCCCGCGTCGGCGACGCAATTCACTCGTACCATTAGATGCTGTCCGGCCACGATCGGGACAGCGCCTTCACCTTCAAAAGTTTCGTGATGAAGCGTGCCCAATTTGAGCTGCCGCCAATCTCCCTCAAGCCGCCGCAGACGTAGTGGTTCGAGCGGCACGTCGACCCACATGCGCGCGGCGCGATACTTGGAATGGCGGGAATTAGGCGGCGTTAGCCACGCAAGCGTGATGGTCAGGCGGCGTCGGACAAGCGTCGCATTGAGACACTCGGGCAAGGGCACACGGAACTCGCAGGCCTTCTCGTTCTTCAGGTGTCCTACGCCCAACATGGTCGCGCGCTGTTCGGTACAGGTGAGGGCGCGTTCTACGTCTGCCACGCCGTAGCCGGCGTAACGACTCACCAGCCGGCAACGAGCGGTGTAATCTTCCACTTCGGGACGCGCACTCAAGACCTGCGCCTTAATGTCCCCCCACGTGGCCCCATGGGCCAATAGTGCCTTAATTACTACGGCGTCGTAGCGTGCCGGAAGAGCCGCGGGAGCGCCGGCCCGTAAAGCTTCGAGCACATCGAACGTTTGCGCTGCCCAGCGCGTTGCCAGTGCAGCCGCGTAGCTGGTTCCTCGGGAGTACACCGTGTCGCCCCCGGCTCCCGGTGGTGCGGCGACGCGGTGCCCCGGCGGCTGCGGCGTTTCCCACACCCCACTCATGTGGCTTTCTTCGCGAGGCGAAACGGGGCTTTCTCGGTACAGCGCGCGTCCGCCGGGCAGCAAAATGTCGGGTTTGATGGACCTGCGAAATCCGGGCCCAATACACGAGTACGGCGCTATGCCGCGCTCGGCAAACAGGGGGAAGCGTCCAGGCACCGGCGTGTACCGAGAGCCATCGCTATAGCATGCACCCACAGTGAGCGCGTTGACCGATTCGGCAGGAGCCAAGAGACTGCGATGTATGTCGCGGCTCATCAGGGCATTCATCGATGCCGAGTTGTGGATGTCGGCCGCGAGGGTCTGGAGGGTTTCCCGCGCGATGTTGAGAACGAGGTCATCCGAGCAGTTGCCACTGCTCACGATGAAGAGCACCCTGTATTTGTGCGACAGCCAGTCGATGAGCCGTGCCCAGGGCGACAGTTCGCCGGCAAACGGACGGTAGCGGTCGCCAATGGACAGGTTGATGACCCGCACCGTTGGGGCTGCCGCCGGGGCCTCCGGCCCTCCTTCGAACATACGTCGTACTGCTTCGTGTACGAGATCCACCAGCAAACGATCGGTGGGTGTGCTTTCCTGCGGTGGGTTGCGGGTGAAATCAGGACGCATGATGGGGCGGACGTAGATGGGCGCAGCCAGAGCGCTGCTGCCGCTGTCCAAGTCGCCCCAGGCAATCAACGACGCAATCGCCGTGCCGTGAGCCCGTTGGCCAGCAGGATAGGCGGCGGCCCATCCATCGGGGTCGTCGATGACCAAGCGCCCTTGTAGGCGTGGGTGGTTCGCCATCGGAAGGCCGTCCAACACCGCCACGATGGGATTTCCAGAGGTTCGTTGGTCCGGCACGGCAGCGTCGGCCACCCGTGCACCTTCTTCGGCGGGAAGCTCGATCGCCTGCCCCTGCGGCCGAAACACCATCACGCGTTCCGAGCGCAGCAAATCCGGCGGCGCCTCATCAAGCAGCTGACGGACCCCCTCAGCTGGCATCTCTACCAGAAAACCGGCGTAGGCGATGTCGGGAATCAGGCGTTCGTCCAACATTCGACCGCCGAGCGCGCCGACCAGCGTGCGGATTTCCCGGGAGGCGGATTCGTTTTTCTCCGTCGACTTGAAGCACCACGCTTCAATCTCGAATTTCAGGAGTTCGTCGCCGTGCTCCAGACGAAAGCGCCACGCGTCCCTCAGCTCGTCGCCAAGGCGGTCCTGTGGACCCCAAAAGCGAACGTCCTTCAGGTTCGCAAAAAGACCCTTCCAAGCGCTAAGCCCTGAACCCAAATCCCCTTTGCGATTTGCTTTGTAGAGTTCCCATAGCCGCACCAGTTCGGTCAGGGCCTCTCGGTTACTGCCCATTAGGAACAACTTTCCGGAGAGCTTTTTATCGGCGTCTTTTGTCGAATAAAAGTCGTCGTCCGGTTCGATTTCAGCAGCTAGCGCGGCCGCCAGCCAACTGAGGCCCGAAATACGCTCGGCGGAAGGAATAAAGTCGTCAATTGCTCCGATTGTCTCAAACACAATGACCAGATCGGGATCATTGTTCTGCATCGTTGCTTGGAGTTCGAGGCGCCGCGCGTCCAAAGCGGTTTGTAATGCTTGGAACTGCGGATCCACGCGCTGGGCTTGCCTTGCGTGTCCGGGTACATGAATATCCGGAGGGTTTTGCGGGCCCTTCTGTCGCTCAGCCGAGGTGGGTTGGGGAAACAGCAGGAGGGGCAAATGCCCTGAGTTCGGGCCGGCCACGCTCAGCGCTCTGAGGAGTCGCTGACGGAGGCGCGCAACTTCCACTGGTCGATGCGTTGCGCAATGATAGTTTTAAGGCTCCCTGACGGGAGCGCCAGCACATAACGCCGGTGGACGTCCTGGCAAAACTGTTCCAGGTCGGAAAAGCTGTTGACCTTGAGCCGCGTTGCCAGTGTCTTGGGAGTCATGCCCAGGGGGACATCAAGCCGCCGCTGGAAGTTTTCGAACCACTGCGTTCGTTGCGCCAACGTCGGTGCCGGCAGCGTCAGGCGAAGTTCGAAACGGCGCCATACCGCGCGGTCCAGTAGTTCGGCGTGGTTGGTCGCGGTGATGACGACCACGTGGCTGGGAAGCGCATCGATTTGCAAAAGCAGCGAGCTCACCACGCGTTTGATTTCACCTGTTTCGTGCGTGTCCCCACGTTCTTTTCCCAGCGTGTCGAATTCATCGAAGAACAGCACGCAGCGGTGCGTGCGCACGAAATCAAAGAGGCGCTTCAACCGTCCGCTGGTTTCACCGAGAAAACTTCCCACCACGGCTTCATACCGCACCACAAATAACGGAACCATCAGCTCGTAGGCCAAGCCCTCTGCCAGCGTGGTCTTGCCGTTCCCCGGGGGGCCAGACAGCAGCACACGGTGGCGCGGTTCCAACCCGTAGGAGCGCAAGAGGTCCTGGCGTTGCTGTTCCTCGACCAGTTCGCGGGAGGCCGCTCTCACTTCGTCGGCCAACAGGATGCTGTCCAAGCTTCGCTTGGGCTGAATCTCGTAGAGAAGGCCCCCATGCCCGCCGTCGAACGCACGCACGACCTCGGGCGCCTTCGGTGGCGCCGCTACGGCGCGAAGATTCTCTTCCAGCCGATCGGCAAGCAGAGTATGGCGTTTGGCACGCTCCTCCGCCGCGATGGCCTCCACAGTGGACCGGAACATGTTCTGGTCCCCTTGAGTGCCGGCGCGTACGAGCTTGACGATGAGATCTGCTCTCGGCATGGGGTTCAATCGGCAAAGAATGCCGTCGAGTATAAGGCCAGCCCCGGCCGGAACGGATGACCGCCGCACACAACAGCGATGTGGTGTGGGTAGGCAACGGGTGGAAGGTTGCCAGCGTCTCCTACTCTGCGACGCTCCCGATGCTAGACTTGATTCCCGTTCAGGAATCAAGCCGCCATGCCTTCCCCATCATCCCACGGCGGCGCCCGCCCTGGCGCCGGCCGACCCGCCGGCTCCGGCGCATTCCGCGAGCCAACCCAGCCGCTCCGCGTCCCCGAGAGCCAGTTGCCGTCCGTCGTCGCGTTCCTTGACGCATACCGCGACGGGCGCACTCTGGAAGACGAAGGCGTGCGTGCCACGGTTCCGCGGGGCGTGAAACCGTCGCGTCGCCGCGCGGCCATTCCGTTGCTCGGCACAAGCGTGCCGGCCGGCTTTCCGAGTCCGGCGGACGATTACGTGGAGGACATGCTCGACTTCCAACGGCACCTCATCCGTCAGGGCCACGAGGCCGCGACGTTTGTCGTGCGGGCCTCCGGCTGGTCCATGATCGGCGCCGGCATCCACGACGGGGACGAGATCGTGGTGGACCGCGCGTTGGAGGCGAAGGACGGCAACGTGGTGGTCGCAGCCGTCAACGGCGAACTCATCGTTAAGCGCTTGCGCGTGCGCGGCGGCAAGGTGCTGCTCGTCTCCGAGAATCCGCACTACCCGGAGCGCATCGTCGCCGACGGCGACCGGCTGGAAATCTGGGGTGTAGCCACCCGCGTCCTCCACAAGCTGTGATGCCATGCGCCGCATCGCTCTGGTCGACGTCAACAACTTCTACGTGTCGTGCGAGCGTGTTTTCATGCCTCGCCTTGAAGGCGTGCCCGTTGTCGTGTTGAGCAACAACGACGGATGCGCGGTGGCGCGCAGCGCCGAGGTGAAAGCACTCGGCGTCGCCATGGGAACGCCGTGGCATAAGATGCAGGACCTGGTGAAGCAGCACGGGATCGTCGGGCTGTCGTCGAACTACACGCTGTACGGCGACATGAGCCGCCGCGTGATGAGCATCGTTGGCCAGTTCGGACCCGACCAGGAGATCTACAGCATCGACGAATGCTTCCTCGACCTCACGCCGCAACCGCACCTCGACGCCACGCGCACCGGACAGACCATCCGACAGCGCGTGAAGCAATGGACGGGATTGCCGGTATGCGTCGGCATCGGCCCGACCAAGACGTTAGCAAAGCTCGCCAACCACATCGCGAAGAAGCGCCCCGAGTGGTCGGGCGTGTGCGACCTCGCCACACTGCCGCCGGATGCGCTTGGTGCGGTGCTCGCCACCATCGGCGTCCGCGAAGTCTGGGGTGTGGGCCGCAAGCTCGAAGAGAAGTTGGTCGGCCAAGGCGTCCGCTCGGTCGCGGATCTCCGTGCAATGGACGCCGCCGTGGCCCGCCGCCAGCATTCCGTCGTCCTGGAGCGCACGGTGCGCGAGCTTCAAGGCGTGGCGTGCCTCGACCTGGAAGAGAGCGCACCGAACAAACAACAAATCATTGCGTCGCGTTCCTTCGGCGCACCGGTGTACGACGTTGGCGAGCTCGCCGAAAGCATCCGCGCGTACATGACGCGCGCGGCGGAAAAACTGAGGCGACAGGGCAGCGTGGCCGGCGCGGTCGGCGTATGGATCGAAACGAACCGATTCCGCCCACAGGACACGCAGTATTGCCCGTCGCTCACCGTGAACCTGCCCGAGCCCACCGACGACACCTTGCGCCTCGTCGGCTTCGCCACGGCCATCCTTCGGCGCATCCACCGCCCCGGCTTCCGCTACGTGAAAGCGGGCGTGATGCTCTTGGAAATCCGCGACCGCGCCATCCAGCAAGGTTCCCTTTTCGACACCGCACCCGCCTTTGACGAACGGCGCGCGCGCCTCATGGGTGTGCTCGACCGCGCGGCGCAGAAGTGGGGGCGCGGGACGATCGCGCCAGGCAGCGCGGGGATGGCAGAGGGGAGGCGGTGGGCGATGAAGCGGGGGAACATGACCCCGGCGTACACGACGCGGTGGGATGAGCTGGTGCGGGTGGGGGCGTGAACTTCAAACGTCAGTGCGAAGCTGCCGCAGGAGACCATCCGACACAGGTTGGCCAATCTTGCCGTTCATCAAATCAGCCAACTGCGCTGACAGACGCTGTGGGCCATCCGCGTACGACCCCAGATAGGTGAAGGCGCGTGCTGGAATGGACTTGTATTTGAGACTGTCCCGACCCGTGATTGACGTGTGGCTTGGCGACAAGGCTGTTTGCCCCCGCTGTATGAGCTCGATACTGCTCATGGACGGCGTCATGCCAACCACTGCGGCGCGCTGGCGCATGTCCATATTCGTGTGGAGGTACATGGATCCGACGTCCTTGGACCACTTGGGCTTCACTATCAGTGAATAGAGCGTTCGGATGCCGGCGTCTCCGACAAGTTTCATTAACTGGAGCTCGCCATCGTTGATGCCAAACTGAAGTTCGGAACGACCGAACGGATATTTGTGCTTCACTTCCAGGAGCCAAAGATCATCGTTGAACAGGCATATGCGATCGAGATTCCAGACGCCTCGGAAAAAAGGCTGTATTCCGAAGTTTATAAAAAGTCGCGTGAGCACGACTTCGTTCCATAGACGCGGTCCTGGATAGGTTTCAGTCAGAAAACCCCAGAATGCGACGCGTTGCCGGTCAGGGTCTCGCACTGTGAGATCGACCACCGGTAGAACAGGTTTCTTGCCGCTCAGATGGGCTAGCAAGTCTTGAAGAGGCGTTGACTCTGTCGCTCGCCTGCCACCCATCCACTCTCTCGCAATGAATGTGCCTGATATGTATTCGACTACGTAAGGTGTCGCAACCTTCCAGAGTGCGTCGAGGTACCTGCGAAGGCCTGTGGTTGTGGTCAACGACCTTGCCCAGACGAGCGCAAGCCAGCGCTTCGACGTTCGCGGCGCGCCGACGATTGTCGTTTCAACGTCGAGCTTGATCAGGCTAGGCGCACTCCCATCCGTGAGCGGCTTGATGATCTGGTCGAACGTGTTCTCCACGACCAATCCCTCAATCAGCTGGTGCTTGTCATGACTAAGGATGGTTAGCGCGAGCGCTCGATCGGCGGGATCGAGCGTTGAAAGAGGTCCCCAGGGCGTATCCATTGAAAGCGTCGCAAAGGCGTTGCGAGGAGGGTACAGGAGCACGGTGCACCGCTGACTTTTCTCGTTGACGTAGGGAACGGTCTGGGACAGAATGTCCGGTAACATTCCCAGCGAGGTGTTCCGTGGAACCCGCCATCTCCTTGCTCAAGCAAGTAAGGGAACGCCTCACCCAGCAAGCGCTCGCCGATCGCTTGAAAACAACAACGAAAACGATTTCTCGCTGGGAACGCGGACAGACGCGATGCCCTCCGATGGTCGCGCCTGCACTTCAGGAAATACTACGCATGACCAACAAGGCGCAGACCAGTGCCCGTGATTTTACTTTCGTCGATCTCTTCGCAGGGATTGGCGGCATCAGGCTAGGTTTCGAGCGTGCCGGAGGGCAATGCGTTTTTACGAGCGAGTGGAACGAGTGGTCGAAGAAGACCTACCTCAACCGGTTCGGTTCCGATCATCCGTTCGTGGGGGACATTACCGAGATCGATGCTGCAGAAGTTCCGGATCATGACGTACTGCTGGCCGGGTTTCCTTGCCAGCCGTTCTCGATCGCGGGTGTGAGCAAGAAGAACGCGCTCGGTCGCCCGCACGGCTTTGAGTGCTCTACTCAAGGCACTCTATTCTTCGACATCGAACGAATTCTGTCCGCCAAGCGGCCGAAGGCATTCCTGCTTGAGAACGTCAAGAACCTAGTTAGCCACGACAAGGGGAACACGTTTCGCGTGATCAAGGAGGTGCTGGAGAAACTACGGTACAAGATTCACTGGAAAGTCATCGACGGCAAGCATTTCGTCCCTCAGCATCGCGAACGAATCCTTATCGTCGGCTTTCGGGAAGACACAGACTTCACGTGGGATGACCTACGCCTTCCCGTCGAGGGTCCAGATCTGCGGACCATCCTCCATCCCGAAGATGGTTCAGAAGCAATCGAATCACACTTCACGATGGGGCCAGCCGCCAAGGTAAGCCCGAAGTATGTTCTGACCAAAAATCTCTGGGAGTACCTGCGCGCGTACGCGGCAAAACACCAGGCAGCTGGCAATGGCTTCGGTTTCGGCTTGGTCAAACCAGGTGTTGACCGATACACGCGAACACTCTCTGCGCGTTACTACAAGGACGGGAGTGAAATCCTGCTCTTTCGGGGCAGCGGCAAGCGACCACGGCGCCTGACGCCTCGTGAGTGCGCTCGCCTGATGGGCTTCCCGGATGACTTCGAGATTGTTGTAAGCGATACGCAGGCGTACAAGCAGTTCGGCAACAGTGTTGTTGTGCCAGTGATCGAGGCTGTGGCGAAAATCATGGCGCCTCGCATCGTCGAACTCAAAGAGCGTGAAGCAGGCGAAGTTGTCCAATCGCGATTGATGGTGGCCTGAGCGCGGATCTGTGGCTGACGTCGTTACCCCCGCTGTGCGAAGTCGGATGATGGCGGGCATTCGAGCAAAGAATACGAAACCGGAGCTTATCGTTCGTCGCGCTCTTCATCGTCGCGGATTTCGATTTCGCCTTCATGCCAAACAGCTGCCAGGTCGGCCAGACCTTGTGCTCCCTCGGTTCAGATCTGCTGTATTTGTCCACGGCTGTTTCTGGCACGGACATGATTGCCCGCTTTTCAAATGGCCCAAGACGCGGCCAGATTTCTGGCAAGAGAAGATTCACCGCAATCGAGAGAACGATGCCAGACACCTCGACGAATTGATCCGGCAGGGCTGGCGAGTCGCCACCGTGTGGGAGTGTGCAATGCGGGGGGCTTCGCGTGATGTTGACGCCGTTGCAGGTTGCCTTGCACAGTGGCTGGAGGGAAACGAGCTGCGACTGGAGATTCGAGGATGAAAAAAGGGTACCTGTCTGAATATTTCGAAGGCGTCGCAATGAAGCGACTGTCTGCCGTCGAGGCGGACGAAACACGCTCGAACCAGCATGAGTACAACGCGATCAGGTCAATGCTGGAATTCATGGGACGCCCAGCCGAGGCCACTCGGCTCCCGGCCCGCTTCATCTACCTCAATGACGAGGACGATCAACCAGTCGTTGAGGACGCATTCCTGACGCTCTACGACAGTCGAGAAAATCAGCCTCACCGTTCTGCCGAGTACCGTTTCTATTTTCCGACAACGCAGGTATCACAACTTGCGAGTGAAAACGATCTCCTCTTTATCGCTAAGCGCCGTGACGGCGGGTTGTTGGTGATCATCGCTGAGAGTGGGTCTAGCGCTGCCGGTCAGATCGAATGGCTCTTCGGTTTTTCCGCAGAAACATATCCAAGGTTTTCAGTGCGCGCGGAGCTAGAGAATGAGCAGGATCGCGTCGGCTTCGCGGCGGCATTCATTCTGGAAAACATTGGTGTTGTGGTCGAAGAAACAGCCGAAACGTTCCTCGACGTGATGCTTTCGCGTTTTGACAAGAAGTTCCCAACTACGCGGCTGTTCTCTGAGTTTGCGCGGGGAACCCTGGAAGACATCGATGCGCGCGAGGATCCAGACGCTGCGCTGATGGCGTGGATGGAGCGAGAAGAGATTCTCTTCCGGACCTTGGAACGCTATCTCATTGGAGAGCGCCTCAGTAAGGGGTTCGACGGCGACGTCGACGGGTTCATTTCGTTCTCTCTATCGGTTCAGAACCGCAGGAAGAGCCGCGTCGGCCTGGCGCTGGAGAACCATATGGAGGTAGTTTTTACTTCGCTTGGTCTTCGCTACAAACGGACCGCTGTGACCGAAAACAGATCCAAGCCAGATTTCCTTTTCCCCGGAGAGGTGGAGTACCACGACATCACGTTTGAGCAGGCGCGGTTATCGATGCTCGGCGTAAAAAGCACCTGCAAAGATCGATGGCGCCAGGTGCTCGCTGAGGCAAATAAAATCGAGAACAAGCATCTGCTGACGCTGGAGACCGCCATAAGTGGCAATCAGACCGACGAGATGAAGGATAAGAAACTCCAGCTCGTACTACCCAAGGCACTCCATGCGACGTACAGCACGGACCAGCAGGCGTGGCTGTTCGACATCAGGAGATTCACGGATTTGGTTTCGTCGCGACAAGCCGCCACGACTTGACGGGGGGGCTCGTGCAAAGTTAGAGGCGGAATCCTGGCGAGATGCCACTAATGTATTCGATGAACACCGGGGCCCATTGACGACCGTGGGATTCCGATCAACGGTGATAAGACCACCGTTATCCCGGCATCCACGTGCGCCCGAACCGCTTCACCGCCGCAAGCCTTCCCCCCGCACCGCTTCCCTTTGCGGTGCGCCAGGCATTGCAGCCATCGGCCGCAACCGCTCCCGGTTTCGCGATGATCGAGATGCTGGCCATCGCCGCCGCCAGCATCGCGCTCACGGCGGTTGCATGGGGAGGCTATCAGCGCTCCGCAGAACGCCGGACGGTTGCCACAGAGGCTGACACCGTCGCCGCCATCGCACGCAACACGGCCCGGACGTACGCCAGCCGGGGCGACTTCGGAGCCCTGACCCAGATCAGTGCGTTGGCACAGGGCGTGTTCCCTGCACGCCTCATCACCGCGAACGGCGGAGTTGCGAACGCATGGGGCGGCGCGGTGAGCCTGGCCGCTATCAGCACCGATGGCGGCACGACCAATAACGGATTCACAATCACCTACAGCAACGTGCCGGCCGGCGCCTGCACCGCGCTGGCCCTTTCCGCGGGCGCGGGTTTTGCGGAGGTCACCGTTCGCAACCCTGATGCCGGCAGTTGGACGCCGGCAGGTTCCGCGCCCGCATCGCTCATTCCCGACGCCATCCAGCCGCCCGCGCCGCCTGGGCCGGGCCTGCACGATGGTTCGGTGTTGTCCACGACGCAAGCGGGGCGCGTGGACCCCACGCTGGCGACGCAGCGCTGCGCAAACAGTTTGAACAGCGTCGCGTTCACGTACCTCACCGCCGCGGTCGCGCGCACGTCTTGCGTCGGCTCGGGTCCTGTTTCGCCTGTGTTCGCGAACCAGGGCGCGACGTGCCCGATGGGCAGCAACGGCCTTTCGCAGCTGGTGGCCGACGACGGCCCCGACCAGTACCAATCGACATGGACGCAAACGCGCCAACGCGACGGCGCGTGCAACGCATCGGGCACCATCAATTACGGACCGTGGAGCCCATGGGCACCCACCTACACGTGTGCGAATCAGTGCGTGCCGGTGAGCACGACCGCGACGGCGACGCAGACGTACACGTGCCCGGGCACCGGCCTCATCACGACGCCGGGCCCTTCGCTGTATCAGCACCAGGGGCCGCAGTCGCAAACCATCACGACCTCGCAAACCTGCGCGACACCCATCGGACCGTTGAGCTCGCCGCCGACCGTATCGAGCACGCGTTGGTCGCCCGTCTACGCATGCGCGCCCCCGTGCTCCGCGCCGCCATCGAGCACGACCACCGCAACGCGCGCGTGCCCGGCCGGCCAAATCGACAGCCAATCGCCGTTCACCGCCAATGGCATCACGGACACGACGACGCGCGCGTGGGCGTGCCCGTTGCCCGTCGGGCCGGCGACCTACAGCGACAGCACGACGACGCAAAACCGTTGCGCGCCCGCGTGCGTGCTGCCGTCGCCCTCGACGCAAACGCAATGCGCGACCGCGCCGCAATCCGTCGCGTGCCCGGCGGGGATGACGGTGGGTTCGCACACGTTCCAGCTTCTCGATACGCGCAGCGCGACGTGCGCGGCGCCGATCGGTTCGGCCACATGGGGCGCATGGTCGACCACGACGACGCGGTGCAACGAGTTGAACAATTGCGCGTTCCCGCCGCCGCCGGCCTGCGTTCACACGCCGAGCCCGCCCACCACGCGGTACGGCGCATGCCCGGCGAATCCGACGGGCTGGCTGCAATCGCAGACGTGTACGGAAAACGCGTGTCCGCCCGCAGGTGGTCCAACGACGTGGAGCTGCAGCGGCGTATGGACACCAGCGACCGCACCTCCCAGTTGCTCGCCGCCCGTGTGCCCTCCACCGCATCAAAATTGCATCGCCGCGACCGCCGGCTACACGGCGTTCGGTGTGTACACCGGCGCCGGCCCCACGTATTTCTGCACGGAAACGAAAGCGTGCCCGGCGGGGTACAGCGGATCGAACACGAGCTACAAGAGCACGTGGCAGGATGGGACCGGCGGTGCGTGCGGTACATGGGGAACGTGGCAGGTGTTCACGCCCGGGTCCGGGTGCACCGCCAATCCGCCGAGCTGTACGTGGCCGGCTGCGCCGACCGCGCCGATGTGCCCCGCACCGTACGCGAGCACGCCGCAGACGGGGCAGTGGATCCACGGCACGACGTGCCCGAGCTGGGTCTGGCAGCAGACCGCGCCGTGCCCGTCCTGTTCGTGGTTTAGCCCACCGAACACCACCCCCGAGTGCCCTGGAGGTGGAAACGAGCAGAGGGGCACGTGGGTCCACGGCGCCACGTGCCCCGACTGGGTGTACAGCGGCGGGACGTGCCCACCACCGCCGGCGCCCACCTTGTACCCCTACTGCAACGGGACGCAGCGAGTCAGTTGCATGAGCACGGTGGGCCCGCCGCCGATGGGCGGTCCTCCGGCCCAAGGTGGCGTGAGCGCCATCGTCAACGACGACACGAACTGCTGCCACACGATGAGCAACCCCGGCGACTGGTCAATCGCCTGGTCCGGGGTGGCGGGCGGCACCGCCGCAACGGGTTGCGCTGCCAGCGGCAACGGTACCAACAACCAGTGCATGGTGATCGGCGGTTGCCACGACGGCTACACGGCCACCGCGACGGTTCGGCACATCGCGTCGAACACCACGCGAACGTACACCTTCACGTACGCGTGCGAGGTCCGGCACTAGCTCGGCGCGGGGCGCACACGCCGCCATCTTCCTTCAAGACTCTTGGAGGCACCGATCAACACCGAGCAGTCTGCGCGTGTGTGAGCGCGTGCATGCCGCAGCGGAATCCCGCGAATGACCCGGTCGACCATTCGCGGTTCACCTCATTCTTGCACGAGCATCGAAAGGCAGCGTCGGGATCTCACGCGACCACGGGGGACGGAGCGCTCGCGAACGAACCTCGATGGGGCACGGTGTGCTGATGCGAGCGACGGTTGCGCGGCGCGCCGGGGCGCAAGGGTGAACCCTGCTCCTCTTCGTTCCGCCCTCCGCTCGTCGCCACGGGGCTCCGGCTCCGGTGCTGCCCCTGCTTTTCCACCGCGCTGTCCTGGGCTCGCGCATTCCGCGCTACCCAACGAGGAAAGACCATGAGCAAGAAGTCCCCCGCCGCCGTCGCGCAGACGGCAACCCCGACCGCCAACCGCTTCGACGCGTACAGCGTGCGTGAGTACGAAGTGGCCGGCGAAAAGAAGAGCGACTGGACGAAGGTGGGCGTCGCGTTCCCGCACAGCGACGGCAAGGGCCACAACGTGGTGCTGAGTGCTCTGCCGGTGGACGGCAAGCTGGTCCTTCGCCTCCACGAGCCCAAGGAAGACAGCGCCGAGTAAGGCGCTTCACCCTTCGCGAAGAGCCGGGCATCGCCCGGCTTTTTCGTTTGCATGTGCAAGCGGAAAGCAGGAGCGCAAAAGCAGAGCGGGAGCAAGAGCGAAGAGCCTGGAGGAAAAGCGGGGAGGAGCGGAAGCGCGCGGAGTGCCATCGCACTCCGCCAGGTGCGGCGGTTGGAGATCGCGTTTCGATAATCCAATTAAATATTTTCTAACATCTAATGATGATTATATTAAATGCTGAAAAAGACGGTTTTGCAGACTTGACAGAACTGGCGTGCATGGTTAACTGAAGTTGTAGATTAGCCAGCAAGAGAAAATGCCCATGAAGAAAATCACACGCGCCACTGTCAAGTCATTCATCCGTCGCCACCGCGATCATCTCTTCATTCGAATCGATTCATCAAAGAGCGATGACGACTGCAAGAGACCTATTCACGGAGCGACGTTCAACGCCGCAACGGTTTCAAATTTAGCGGATAGGAACACGCTGGGCGTTGAGGGCGCATGGTTTTTGGGTAGGGGATTTGTCGGTGGTGATTACTTCGAGTCCTTTCAGCGAGATGGATACGAAGGCATCGCCGTGTTCACTTACTTGAGCGATTTTGTGCTGGCAGTGCGCTCGGAAATTCTTTCTGCCGAAAAATTGGCCGCCGAGCTTCCGCAAGCGTTCGCCGCCCCCTCCCGTAGCCGCCTGTGAAAACACCATGACCATGAATGCCCGCATCACGCTGACCCACCGCGACACCGGCGCTGGCCGAGACGTCGGCAAAGTGGGTCCTCGCGCTCTCATCGCTGCGGTTCGCCTGACCATGGATCGGCAGCTCAATCAGGGCGGGCTCGTCTTCGACCAGACTGCACAGCGCTGGACCATTCAGCGGGAATCGGTAGCGCTCGCGCCATTCCACCCGGCCATCTGGGTCGGGGGCGTGGCGCTGGCCGACACCCCCGAGCTTCGGGATTTGCGGGAAGCCGTTCGCGCACCCTGGAAACTGACCTCTTGGGTCCGCGGTCGCTGGGCCTGCCCCACCCTGGGCGGCAAGAAACTGACTGAGCTCGCGGTCGCTGTCCTAGCCGCCGTCGACGAACCGGCCGCGCTGGCCGCTTGAACACCTGGTACCCATCGCCATGATGCCCACCCTTACCGTCGAACAGGCGCACGTTTTCCTCAAGACGCTGGCCCCAAAGGGAAGCGTCCTTCACACCCACATCCCGCCCCAACGCGGGAACGCGCTCGCGGTGTCCCTGAAAATGCCGGCGGGCAACTCGATGATGATCAACAACATCGTGGCCACCCGCCTGCAACGGGAGGTGTGGGGGGATGGACTCGTGCACCTGACCAAGGGCGAGAGCGCTCAAAGCATCATCGAATTGCTGGGCGGCTTGTGCCATGGCAGCTCTGCAGCATTCACGCGTGTTGACTACTGAACCCCGGCGCTTGGCTGAGTCCTCCGGGAAATCGGGGCCAGCGCCGAAGGAGCGCGGTGTGTGTGCTGTTTTTCATGCTGTCGCAGCGGGCCAAGCTGGATGCGGTGAACGCGGTGGGACTGGCATCAGGTGATGAGGCGAGGCAAAAGCCAAGACGAAAGCGGGAGCAGGAGGAAGAAAAGCCAAGGTGACGAAAGGAGCGAGCCATCGCTCCTCTTGCGTTTTAGATAATCAAATAAAACAGATTAGGAGATACAGAGATGATTATATTTAATGCTAATAAAGTTTCTGGAATTGACTTGACAGTATGAGCGTGCATGGTTAACTGAAGGTATAGAAAAACAACGTAGAGAAATGTCAATGAAGAGAATCACACGCGCCACCGTCAAGTCGTTCATACGCCGCCACCGCGATCATCTTTTCGTGATGTCGATTTCCAGTTTCGACGGTCAGGAAGATGCCCGTTTGGCCTGTGATAAACCGGAGTTCTTGCCGGTCGAGGTGTCGGATGTGAACAACCCGCACACGCTCGGTGTTGATGGCGTCTACTTTCGTGAGAACACGTCCTTCAAGGCGTACAGCGGGCATGGGTTTGAAGGATACGAAGTCAGCCATTCCGGCGCCGACTTCGTGCTGGCGGTGCGCTCGGGTGTTCTTCTTGCCGAACAACTGGGCGCCAAGCTCCCGCGGGCTTCAGCCGCTCCTTCCCGCAGTCGTCTGTGAGAACGCCATGACCGCCAACCGCCCCGCCTCCAATCCTTCCACCCCTCGCGCTCCACGCGTCCGCCACAAGACCCTCCACGCCGCGACCGTCGAGGAATGCCGCATCCTCCTCGCGCAAGGCTTGGACGTGAACCTGCGGGATTGCGATGGGCAGACGGCGATGCATTGGGCGGCCGAAGTCAACGACATCGCGAAAATCCAGTTGTTGGCGGCGGCGGGCGCCGATGCGAACGTTCCCGCGGAACCCGTGTGCAACCGCATGACGCCGCTTCACACCGCGGCCTTCGATGCCACACCGGAAACGATCCAGGCGCTGCTGGTTGCGGGCTGCGACCGCATGGCGCTGGACGATGAAGGGCACACGCCCTACGACATCGCGCTCTCGTTCCGAGAGCAAGACCACGCCGTTCTCCAACTCCTGAAACCCACGCACGACGATGGACGCCGACGAGCCGAACATTGCAGGCGGGTGATCGCTGCTGCCATGGCCATTCCACCCTCGCGACGCGTGTTCGACAGCGCGCCCGCGCTGGCGTTGGCCCAAGAGCTGGGCGCCACCCCGGATACCCGTTCGCTGGTGCCCCTTCTAAAGCGCGCCCTGCGCAAGCGCGGAGCGCTCATCGTCGGGCACCGCGCGGTAGCTCTCTCGCCCTCGCGCGATGCACTTCAAGGGTTGCGCGCCGACTTCCCGAATTTCGGCGCGGTCATCGACCTCATCGAGCGCCGGTGCGCGCTTTCGGCATTCGCCGATGGCGCGTTCGCGTTGCCGCCGATTCTCCTGGTGGGGCCGCCCGGCGTTGGTAAAACTCATTTCGCCAAGCGGCTTTCGGATTTTGCGAAAACGCCGTTCCACGAAATCCCAATGGCGACCGCTTCCACCGGTTGGATGCTGTCCGGTTTGGACCGGTCGTGGCACGGCGCGAAACCGGGCCGACTGTTCCGCGCGCTGTGCGTCGATGAGGACGCGGTGGCGAACCCGCTGTTTCTTCTCGACGAGATCGACAAGGTGTCGGGAAGTACCGGCAACAGCAACGCGTCGCGTGCCGACGCCGCGCTCTACGCGCTGCTCGAACCGACGAGTGCGGCGCGATTTGAAGATGAGTGTTTGCCGGTCCCGCTCGACGCCCGCTCGGTCGTCATCATCGCGACGGCCAACGATCTCGAATCCATCCCTGCGCCGCTGCGCTCGCGCTTCGAAGTCTTCCACATCCAGCCCGCGGCGCTGGACGAACGCCACGCCATCGCGCGCTCGGTCCATGCGAATCTTTGCGCGTCGAACCCTTGGGGATCGGCGTTCGAGGACGCGCTCGATGAGGACGTGCTGGATGCGCTGGTGCGCGAGCACGCGGACGCTCGGTCCATGCGCCGCGCGCTCACGGATGCGTGCGCGGCGGCGGCGTTGCGCGGTGAGAAGCACGTTCGAGTTTCGGATGTTCCGCGAACGCAGGAATCCAAAAGGAGAGCGATGGGGTTTGTGTGAGACGTGCTAGTCAGTCTCTTCCACTTCGTTCGGCTCGGGTAACGTAAACAGCACGGTCTCGATGGTGTCTCCAACTTCAAACGGCGTGGAACCCCTCTTGATTGCGTTCTCCAGCCCGCTCATGACCCGCACGCTGGTTGAGCGGCCTTCGGTCGCCTGCGGCTGCACGATGCCCGCCAGCACGCGTGAGGGTTTCCTCGCATCCCGCATGACCACGCCGCAGGTTGGAAAGATCGCAATGTCCTCGAAATCGGTGTCCGCTTCCGCTTCAATGACAGGACCGACGCCCGACCGCGCCAAGGGTCGGCCACTCTCCTTGTCGGTTTCGAGAAAGAGATCCAAAGTCAGCGCTCGGATGTAGCGCTCCAGCGCATTCGTTGCATTGATAGCGGCTTGTATGGGGAACGGCTCGCCGTGCGCGACGTGTCGAAGCCACAAATTGCCGCAGGCGCGCAGCATCGCTTTGTCAGGCTCTTCGCTCGCATTTTCGACAATCACGTTGGCAAGGTGGCCCGATGCCAGGAAAACGCTCGATTCGGCGAACGATCGGCACGACAGGATGCGACCGCCGTACTGTCGCAAGACGCGGGCGACCGGGTGCGCGTTTGCAATGTTCGTAGGACACGCATCGAGTGCGCCGCCGATCGCTTTATGAAGCGCTTCAATCTGACCCGACGTGAAGAAAGACACGCATGCGTCTTCGGCGCGCTCGGCTTCCTCCTTGAGTGTCAGATGCTGATCGAGTGAGGACGGCACCATCGCCTGCAGCATGGTGAGCCAGGCGTTCATCATTTGTGTGTCGCGGGCCGCGTGAACGTTGAGAAATGCAGAAGCCAATGCCGGGTCGAGATCCATCTTCATGGACCATGCATCGGGCGAACCCGATGCGACCTCCATCGCCCACAACGAGCGAAGGTAGCCCACCACAATATCCGGACCGTGATCCCAGAACGCATCCGTGCCTTCGATGGACTCCAGAGCACGGGTCAGAGCCGTCAAGAAATTCAGTTTTCTTTCCATTCGCTGTTGCTCCTGCTCCACACCGCTTCTCCTGTTCCAGTCTGCGCGGGTCAACGATACCGATCTTCACGACCCGAAAAAAGCAGCCCTCACGCTCGGCTTCTCCGGTCAAGGGCCGTTCGGGGCCCGTGTCGTCGTCGCTTCGCTCCTCCAGCCCGCGCCAGCCCCTCACTGCTCGCTTCGCTCGCCTTCCTTGACCGCGCCTCACTCCGGGCGGGTGGTCTCCCATGCGGGAGCGGTTGAAACCGCTGCCCGCTTTTGCGGGCCAGCACCCAGCGATGACGAGGAAATCGAACGATGTATGCCTGGCTGATCACGCACGATTACGTGAGCAACGAAGAAGACCGAGGCACGATCGGGCCGCGCGGCTGCCCGCTCACGAGCGAGGAAATCACGGCAACGGGCATTCCGTTCCGGATGCTCGACGACGACGGAGAGGTGTACTACCACGGGCTTTACAAGGGTCCGGACGACGAAACCCTGTTCGCACCGCTCGACGACTTCGGCATGCCGAACGCCGGATGCACGTCCATCCAGTACCGCAACGCCGCGGGCGCGTGGGAGGGGTTGTGATGCGTGCCGAGGCGATGGCGAACCTGCGCGAGTGGATGCCCCGCGATTCGACCGTGTATCTGGTGCTGCGCCATCGGAGCAAAGGCGGCATGACCCGGGAGATTGGCCTCGTGGTGTTCCACGACGGACACGCGATCCATCCGAATGCCGCGGTGGCGGAAGCCTTGGGCTACCGCATCGGCAAGCGGGATGGCGTGCTGGTGAAAGGGTGCGGGCGGGACATGGGATCGGTGTTGGTCCGTCAGATCTCGCGTGCGCTCTACGACGAGACGCAGGCGCTGCGCCACGAATGGATTTGAGGAGAAAGACCGTGTTTGAAGATGCTGATTTTGTTTTCACCTACAGCCGCTCCCAGGCGATCGCCGATGGCCTGCTGATCGACATCGATTCCGAGACCGTCCAGGAAGCCGGTTTCAAGGTCCCCGTGGCCCTCACGTCGGCCGTGTGGGCCGAATGCGTGGCATGGAGCCGCGCGGATACGGAGCGAACAGGTGTGCCGCAGGACGAGTCGGGCCGGTTGTGGGACGTGCTGTGGATGGGCGGCCATGCGGCGCGGCTGCATCGCGACAGCAACTCGAACCGCTGCGCGTTCTCCGTGCTTCGCGTGCCACGCGGCCAGCGTCGTGCGCGGTCGTGCGCGCTGGTGCTGCATATCGGGCCTGGGGATGAAGGCTCGCCGGTGATCACCGTAATGCTGCCGAATGAGGATTGAGACGATGAAGGCGAAGACGAAGCAAAGCGGAAAGCCGGAGCGGACGAGCCGGGAGGACAAGGCCATGGAAGAGCAGGAGCGGGTCGTGCTCGACGTGGCGCGGCGGTGGTTCCACGTGGAGACGCTGGCGCCGCGTGGTAGCGACACGCTCGATTTCCACAGCGTTGCAGCGTGGTCCATGCATGCGGCGTTGAGCGAAGCATACGAGGCGGGCCGGAAGGCCGCGAAGACATGAAGAGCGAAACGCAGAAGCCGAAGAGCCGGAAGGGGAAAGGCCAGGAGGAGCGCAAGCGCGAACTAATGAAGATCGTGGATGCCCTGGTCGAGGCGGGGACGACGAAGAGCGGAGGGCTGGAGCCCGCGGCCGTGGGTGAAGCGTTGGTTGCTGCGTACGAAGCGGGGCGCGTGCTTGGTCAGGCGGTAAAGCGAAGGCAGAAGAGGAAGCGGTAGGAATGAAAATCGGCAATGAGGAAGGGAGCGAGCAATCGCTCCTTTTGCGTTTTTGATAATCAAATAAAACAGACTATTGGATGCAACGCTGATTATATTGAATGATATTAAAGTTTCTGGAATTGACTTGACAGTGTGGTTGTGCATGGTTAACTGAATGTAGGTAGAGACAACGCTCTATCAACCAATAACAAATGACCAGTAACCAGGAAACAAGCCATGAAGACCATCGCAGTTATACGGCACCAGCACAACGGAATGACCGGGGACATCAACGGCTCAAAAAGGTTCGAATTGGGGAAAGTCGGTTCGCGCAACCTCATTAAGGCGTTCCGGTTGTCGGGAGAGGTAACCGGCTCCGAGGGCTACGGCGCCCCTTACTACACGCACGAGATCCATGTGGCCGGGGTGGCGCTCGAAGATACCGACGAAACTCGGGATCTTGAAAGAGCGATTTGTGACCCATGGATTCTCACCAGTCGCCACGAGGGTTTCTGGATGGACGAGCTCGGCGGCAAAACAACGACCGAGCTCGCGGATGCAGTTCTTGCCACCGTCGCCGCTTCCGCCGCATTCCATTGACCTCAAACGGCCACGGACGGCCCCTATTCATCGGAGAACTCACATGACCGCCGGCAACTTCATTTTCTGGATCGCTTTCTTCGGCGCCTTCGCCGTGCTGCTGACCTGCACGTCCATCGCCGCCCTCCTTCAACCCGTCCCCCTCGTGCTCGCCGCGGTCGTCCTGACCGTCTTCCACGAGCACGCCTGATCCCCATCCGCCCCTGACCGGACAACCAATATGAACACACTGAAATTCGACATCCTCTGCTCTCCCAGCCCGTGGCCACCGCAACCGGAAACGGTGGGCACCTGGCGCAAGGTTGCGCGCATCCCGCCTCCTTCGGTTCACTCCCTGGCGATGACCGGCAACGCGCGCGCACTTCGCCGGGCGTACCGCCACCGCGCCAACCTCAACGAGCGCGATTGGTTCGGCCGGACGCCGCTGCACCTCGCTTCCATCTCGAACACGCCTCCCGCACTTGATTGCATCGGCACCCTTTTGCGCCGCGGTGCGGACCCCGGTGCTCGCGACAAGCGCGGCCTGACTCCGGAGAACTGGGCGCAGGAAAGCGGCAACACCGGCGCGCTTCGCCTCTTCGACCTGTGGCGCAGGACAAGTGCCCAACGCCGTGCGTACCTGCGCGCTCAAGCGGGCTTCACCCTCATCGAGCTGATGATCGGGCTCTTCGCCATCTCTATCGTGTCCCTGGGCGTGTACGCGCTGTTCTTCGGTGGCGAGGATGCGGCCGCCGTGGCAAAGACACAGACCGACACGGCTGCACTCGCGGACGCAGCGACATCCGCGTACGTGAGCCGCACGAACTTCGCCGGGCTCACCACGCAATCCGCGCTGGCGGAACGCTGGGTGCCTTCGGAGCTTCTCGACGCGAGCGGAATGCCGGTGAACGCGTGGAAGCAGCCGATCACGCTCGGTGCGGTCGACGTGGCGATGGTCGGCGATGCCAAGGGCTTGGCGATAACGCAGAACGTGCCCACGCAGATTTGCGCCACCTACGTGTCGCACATCGACGGTGCGTTCGACGGCATCACGATCAACAGTACCGACGTGCATACCATTCCGATGGACCCTGCGACCGTGGCAACGGCATGCGGAAGCGGGGGCGACACCGCCACCGTCGTTTTGGTCCGCCGGCATTCCTAAAATCCTGCTGTTCCCTGGAGAGAACCCATGAACCCGATTTCCAACGCCCACCTTCCCGAACCCCTGCGCATCGGCATCTCCGCGATGGGCAGAATGGCCACTCAAAAGGACGCCAAGTTTGAGCGACCGATCTGCCCGCCCACGCCGCTGTTTGCAGCGGTCGAGGAAGGAGACATCGATGCGGTCGAACGTATGCTCGCCCATGGCGCGAATCCGAACGCCACAACTTATTTCGGGTTCACACCGTTGTGCTTCGCGGTGCGGGCGTACGGTTCGAAGCGGAGCGGTTTTCGCAGTGCTGAGTGTTGCGAACGGTGGTCCAGGATCACCCGCATGCTGCTCGAAGCCGGGGCCGATCCAATGGCAAAGGACTACCGCGGTTCGACCCCGGCGAGCTGGGCCGAAGGGTTCGTGCCGCCGCCGTTGAGAGACGCGCTGATTGTTCTGGCCGAGCGCGGGGTGTGGCTGGAAGACGACCGGACATCACGCAAAGACGACATGGCCGTGGTTTCTGGACCTGCCAGTCGGACGGTGCAAGCGCACGAAAAGGTCAGCACTGCCGCACTTGAGGCGATGGTCGCCCGAGCAGCAGCAACGGAGCGGGCGGAGTGGCGCGGTAGTCGGTGCGCGTCGCATAAATCGATCGGTGCGATTCGCAACGCTAAAAAACACGCGCGCATTGCCGGTGGTCGGATCGGAGATTTCTCCAAGGCCGGAATGCGCCGCAAACAAAAGATTGCCTGATCCGCCGGCACGTGGTGCGTTAGGAGCTCGTCGGTCGCGGCTTATGGGCATCCGGATTCGTCCGGTGCGGGTGCGCTGA
>Ga0068858_100000338_pt1 | contig 49699 bp, 49 predicted proteins | sample KBSSwiS12_FD_66589 | JGI IMG/M metagenome (GOLD analysis project Ga0068858, IMG submission 66589) | Switchgrass rhizosphere microbial communities from Kellogg Biological Station, Michigan, USA - KBS Switchgrass S1-2 | ecosystem: Host-associated > Plants > Roots > Rhizosphere > Soil ...
TCATGGGCGTGCTGCTGGCCTATGGCATGGTCGGCCCGCTCGCCTCGCGCCTCAAACAGGTGATCGATGCCGACGCGGCGATCTATCACGTCGTCAAGCAGATCATCATCGCCTCGCTGCACGGCCATCCGCAGCCGCTCGTCATCGAGGCGGCGCGCTCTGGCATCGCCCATAGCAACCAGCCCAACTTCGCCGAGGTCTTCGACGGCCTCCGGGGCAGGTAAGGGATGTCTGTCGGCTTCGCCGAGGCTGGCACCGCGCGACCGCGGGGAGCCTGACAGATGGCTGCCGCGCGCGCGCCTCATGGATCGAATCAGCCCCCGAAGATCATCTACAAGAAGATCTATGTCGAGGGGCATGGCGGCCATCATGGCGGCGCGTGGAAGGTCGCCTATGCCGATTTCGTGACCGCGATGATGGCGTTCTTCCTGCTGCTGTGGCTGCTCGGCGCGACCAACGAGAAGCAGCGCAAGGCGCTGGCCGATTATTTTGCCCCGACGCTGATCGAGATGAAGCAGAACAGCGCCGGCTCGAACGGCATGTTCGGCGGCGAATCGATCACCGACAAGGACAATTACCCGCACAAGGCGCAGCAGACCGGTACCCGTTCGATGACCATCCCGGTCGAGGCGACCGGCGGCATCGCCGTCGGCACCGGGCAGAAGGGCAGCCTCAAGAACAAGGCGCAGCTGACCGGTGAGGACCAGCGCAATTTCGAGAAGATGCACCGCCAGGTCACCGATGCGATGGCGGCCAATCCCAAGCTCGCCAAGCTGTCGACCCATGTCCGCTTCGTGCGCACCCGCGACGGCTTGCGTATCGATCTGGTCGACGACGCCAATTATTCGATGTTCGGGCTCGGCACGACGCAACTCGACCCTGAGGCGTCGACGCTGATCGGACTGATCGCCGAATCGATCAAGGGCACCGAGAACCCGATCATGATCCGCGGCCATACCGATGCGCTCGGCTATGGCGACCCGCTGGCGATGAACAACTGGATGCTGTCCTCGGGCCGCTCCGAGGCGACGCGCCGCCGGCTCGCCCAGGGCGGCATCCCCGAAGCGCGCTTCTACCGGATCGAGGGCGTCGCCGATCGCGAGCCGATGATCGTCGCCAATCCGACCGACCCGCGCAACCGCCGTGTCGCGATCACGCTGCTCTATCGGGCCGGTTCGTTCGGCCAATAAGCGAACTGACAAAATTCGCCGGCACCACGAGGGCGGTGCGCGGCAATTATGTCAGGGGTACCTGGCCCCGGGGACGAACGCATGGTTGCCGCTATGGGACGGGCTCCCTAGCTTAGCGGCGTGAGCAAGCCCGCCGTCACCGCCCGAATCGCCGACGGTGTCGCGGCCATCCCCGCCGCCGACTGGGATGCCTGTGCCGGCAGCGACAATCCGTTTCTCAGCCACGCCTTCCTCGCGCTGCTCGAAAGCTCGGGCAGCGCCACCGGGCGCACCGGCTGGCAGCCGATCCCGATCCTGATCGACGGCCCCGACGGCAAGCCTGCCGCGATCGCGCCGGCCTATGCCAAGAGCCACAGCCAGGGCGAATATGTCTTCGATCACGCCTGGGCCGATGCCTGGGAGCGCGCCGGCGGGCGCTATTATCCCAAGCTCCAGGTCGCGGTGCCCTTCACCCCCGTGCCGGGCCCGCGGCTGTTGCTGCGCGACCCGGCGCTGGCGCCCGCGCTGATCGCGGCGATCGAGGCGGTGACCGACCAGCACAAGCTGTCCTCGGCGCACGCCACCTTCGTCGCGCCCGGCCAGCTGCCGCTGTTCGAGGGGGCCGGCTGGCTGATCCGCGAGGGCACGCAATTCCACTGGCAGAATCGCGGCTATGGCAGCTTCGACGACTTCCTCGCCGCGCTGGCCAGCCGCAAGCGCAAGGCGATCCGCAAGGAGCGCGCCACCGCGGTCGAGGGACTGACCATCCGCCACCTCACCGGCGGCGCGATCGGCGAGGCGGAATGGGATGCCTTCTGGCATTTCTACCAGGATACCGGCTCGCGCAAATGGGGCCGGCCCTATCTCACCCGCGCCTTCTTCTCACAGCTCGGTGAAGCGATGGGCGACCGGGTATTGCTGATCCTCGCCGAGCGCGACGGCCGGCCGATCGCCGGCGCGCTCAACCTGATCGGCGCTGACACGCTGTACGGCCGCTACTGGGGCTGTACCGAGGACGTGCCCTTCCTCCATTTCGAGCTATGCTATTACCAAGCGATCGACGCGGCGATCGCGCGCGGCCTCAGGACGGTCGAGGCCGGCGCGCAAGGCGAGCACAAGCTGGCGCGCGGCTATGTGCCGGTCGCGACCTGGTCGGCGCACTACATTCCCGATCCGGCCTTCCGCCGCGCGGTGAGCGATTTCCTGGTGCACGAGCGTGCCGCGGTCGAATCCGACCAGCGCTATCTTGGCGAACTCGCCCCGTTCAAGGCCGGTGCGTCGTAGCCGAGGGTGTCGGTGTTGCCGTCGGCGTCGGGGTCGGTGCGGGCTGGGGTGGTCGGCGCCGGCGCGGCGGGAGGATCTCCGAATCCGGCACCACCGGCCCTGGCTTGCTGTGGTCGATGCGGTACAGCACCATCGACCCGTCGCGGTACATCTCGACCAGCCCGGCGTTGAATTTCGCGTCATAGGGCGGCGGGTTGATGATCCAGACATAGTCGAACGCGGCGCGCGGCAAGCGCACCAGCGAGGCCTTGATCGTCCACCACCATTCGCCGCGACACCAGCGATCGGTGACGATCTGCGACGGGTCGTGCGCGAAGCGCCGGGCGGGCACATAGCGCGTCGTCAGCGTCTGGGCGCCGGCCATCGACCATTGGTCGTTGGCGAAGATCAGCTTCCGCTCGAGCGCGATCGCCGGGATATGTTCGAGCCGCGAATAGGCCCAGTCGTCGGTGCAGCGCCGCCCGACGAAGGTCACCATCTTCGCGCCCTGCGGCACCCTGTCGATCACCTTGAAGGCGCGGTCATAGTCGTTGCTGTACAGCCAGAAGCTCGCCGTGGTGCTGGCCACGCGTACCAGGAAGAAAGTCATGCCCAGCGCCGCCAGGACGGCGGCGTGGCGGATCGACAGGCCGCGGCGCGGGCGCAACGCGATCAGCGCGATCGCCACCACGAACGGGGCGAGCCGCATATCGGCATAGGCCGATCCGAACACGATGCGCGGTAACAGGATGAAGACCGCCAGCAGGAACAGCGCCGACAGGCCGAGGTTGCGCGAATATTCGACCGACGGATCGCGCAGGCTCTTGATCAGGATGAGATAGAGGATCGCGCCGGAGCCGACATCGAACAGCCACCAGCGGTCGCGCAGCACCATCGACAGCCAGTTGAACTTGGCCTGCCAGTCGAACCAGTCGGCGGTCTGCCCGGTGACATGGTCGCCCGACCGCCACAGGATCATCAGCGCCATCGGGATGGCCAGCGGCAGGCAGCCGAGCCCGGCGCGGACCCAGGCGTTGAACCAGCGATGCCCGGCATCGTGCTGGCGGATCATCTCGGCCGAGAAGGCGAGCACGCCCAGCACACCCCAGCCAAAGGTGTGGCACAGCCACAACAGGCACGACAGCGGCACGAAGATCGCCGCGCGCAGGCGGAAATGCCCGGTCCGTGCCAGCCGCAGCCACAGCGCGAACAGGTTAAGCGCGATCGCCATCGACAGCGCGAAGTTCACGAAGCCGAAGTGGAACGGGTAGCAATAGGCCAGCGGCAGGGCGAACAAGGCGGTGGCGGGAATGCGACCATGCACCTCGCGCGAGATCCATAGCAGCCCGCTGACGATCAGCGGCGGGATCGTCATCACGATCAACTTCACCGCCAGCTCGAGCCCGAAGATCTTGGCCAGCGGAATGACCAGCAGGTCGATGCCGAGATTGCCGATCAGCGACCATTGGAAATTATACCAGTCGCGCAGCCACGGATTGTCGCCCATGGCGAGTTCCACACGGTAGCGGCCCATATGCCCGGGCAGGTCGACCAGCGGCGGAATGGTCGGGTAGAGCAGCGGCACTATGGCCAGCACGGCGCATAACAGTACGAAGCTGCGCGTCTGCCACCAGTGCAGCCTGTTGTCGTCCCCCTGCATCAGGTCGCCTTACCGCGAGGTTGCGCGATCCAGCAAGCGGGGTTCGACGCGATATGCGACCAATGCGTTGGAACGCACCACCGGCACGAGCCAGGCAGGGCGCGCGCCGTCCGCCAATCGGCCGACCATGCGCGGTGGCGCGGTCATCCCCGCGCCGAGTTCGGCAAAGCTGCCCGGACACCAGGCGACATAGCTCACATGCCATTGCCGGACGATGTTCCGCGCCTCGGCTTCGTCGCCGAGGAAGAAGCGATAGGTGGCGAGATTGCCCGCCTCGTTACGGTGATAGGGTGCGCCGACCAGGTCCAGCCGCGTCAATGCGATGGCATAGGCGCCAAGGTCGAGCGGCGCGATCATCCGCCCCGCCGGCAAGGGCCGCAGTTGCGCCAGCGCGGCGGCCGAGGTGCAATCGCCGTCGCCGGCCCGGGCGGCCGACGCCGGTGCGGCCGGCGCCAGCGCGTCCGCCGCGAGCGGATAGAGCATGCCGGCCGAGGCGATCCACGCCCCCGCCAGCCAGCCGCTACCGCGCGCGCGCGCCGCCGCGATCACCGCGGCGAGCCCGGGGGCGGCGAGGATCGCGCCAGCATAGGCCCCGCGCAGCTGATAGCAGGTCAGCGCCAGCGCCGCCGCCTGGACCAGCAGCATCCCCGCCCAGCGCGCGTCGCGCGTGGCATGGAAGCGCCAGGCGCTCGCCGCGAGCCCGGCGATCATCACCCCGGCATAGCCAATCGCGATGCCGACGGGCGCGGCGAACAGCGGTTGCGCCTCGCCGACCCGCCCGAGCCACAGCCGTGCGAGCAGCGGATCGACCCCGCCATAGGGCGACAGGCACTGCGGCGCGACCATCATGATCCCGCCGCCGATCACCGCCGACACCGCGATGGCGAGCCCGGTGCGCGTCACCGGCCGCGTCACGTCGCGCGCCGCCAGCGCCATCAGCATCGGCGCGAACGCCGCGACCAGCGCGCCGCGCCACAAGGTCGCGGTGAAGCCGTCACACGCGGCATAGGTCCATTGTTCGGTGCGGAATACGATCGAGGCGAACAGCAACCCCGCGCCGAGCGAGATGCCGAAGCCCATCATGCGGTCGTCGGCGCCGTGGCGTGCCGCGATCCACTCGATCGTCATCGCCGCACCCGCCGCGGCGATCAGCGGCGCGGTCTCCATCCCGATCACCAGACTGGCGGTGGCGGACAGCCCGGCGACGAGGCCATGCCCCATTGACGGCCGGGCGACGAGGGTCCGCGCGATCAACAGCAGCAGGACGATCTGCAGCCCGTGATGGTCGATCCGCCCGGGCAGGAATATCGTGGTGACGGGATAGGCGATCGCCGCGACGATCAGCGCGGTGCGCGCGATTTCCCGCCCGCCCAGCGCCCGCGCGATCCGCGTCACGATAAGCAGCGCGGCCCCGAACAACGTGGCCGGCCACAGGATCACCGCGGTCAGTTCGGCAGCATGAACCCCGACCAGCGGCGTCAGCCCGGCGATGATCCCGCCCGGCACCAGGTCGGCCAGCCGCGACCAGTGCATCGCCAGCCCCGGCGCATCACCGAGACGGTGTTGCGAGACATCGTTGAAGGCCTGCCCCGCCAGCCAGTCGCGGATCTGCTGGAGGCGCATCACGTCGTCGGTGTCGGGCAGGCGCAGTGCCGACAGCTGCGCCCAGTCGCGCCACGCCCAGGCGAGGCTCATGATCGCGGCCAGCGCGAACGCACAGAGCGCGTCCCCCCACCGAGCGCGCCGATCGAAACCGCTGTCCATGAAGGGGGGATAGCGGGAGGGGGTTAAGGTGGAGTTTCCCTCTCCCGGCGGGAGAGGGAATTGACTACCGATCCCGCCGCCCGAGCAGCCGCAGCCTGAGCGCGTTCAGCTTGATGAAGCCGGCGGCATCGCGCTGGTCATAGGCGCCCTGATCGTCCTCGAACGTCACGACCTTTTCGGAATAGAGCGAGTAAGGCGACTTGCGGCCGATGACGTACACGCCGCCCTTGTAGAGCTTGAGCCGCACCGTGCCGGTGACCTTGTCCTGGCTGTGGTCGATCGCGGCCTGCAGCATCTCGCGCTCGGGCGAGAACCAGAAGCCGTTATAGACCAGTTCGGCATAACGCGGCGCGAGCTCGTCCTTGAGATGCGCCGCGCCGCGATCGAGCGTCAGCTGCTCGATGCCGCGATGCGCGAGGTGATAGATGGTGCCGCCGGGCGTCTCGTACATGCCGCGCGACTTCATGCCGACGAAGCGGTTCTCGACCAGGTCGAGCCGGCCGATGCCATGCTTGCGGCCGAGGCCGTTGAGCGCCTCGAGCAGCGTCGCCGGGCTCATCGCCTCGCCGTTCAGCGCGACGCCGTCGCCATGCTCGAAATCGACCGTGATGATCTCAGGTGCATCGGGCGCGTCCTCGGGGTTGACGGTGCGCGAATAGACATAGTCGGGCACCTCCTGCCACGGATCCTCCAGCACCTTACCTTCTGACGAGGTGTGCAGCATGTTGGCGTCGGTCGAAAAGGGCGCCTCGCCGCGCTTGTCCTTGGCGACCGGGATCTGGTGCTGTTCGGCGAATTCGATCAGGCGGGTGCGGCTGGTCAGGTCCCATTCGCGCCACGGCGCGATCACCTTGATGTCGGGCGCCAGCGCATAATAGCCGAGCTCGAAGCGCACCTGGTCATTGCCCTTGCCGGTCGCGCCGTGGCTGACCGCATCGGCATTGACCAGCCTGGCGATCTCGATCTGGCGCTTGGCGATCAGCGGCCGCGCGATCGACGTGCCGAGCAAATACAGCCCCTCGTACAGCGCATTGGCGCGCATCATCGGGAAGACATAATCCTTGACGAAGGTCTCACGCAGGTCGTCGATGAAGATGTGCTCGGGCTTGACCCCGGCCTGCTCGGCCTTGCGCCGCGCCGGCTCGAGTTCCTCGCCCTGGCCGAGATCGGCGGTGAAGGTGACGACCTCGCAATTATAGGTCTGTTGCAGCCATTTCAGGATCACGCTGGTGTCCAGCCCGCCCGAATAGGCGAGGACGACGCGGTTGATCTTGTCGGACATGGAAGCGGCTCCGGTGGCGATAATCAGGCGGCGCCCTCTAGGGCGGGAGGGCGGAAATGGCAAACCTGCGCGACGCCCGGCGGATCGTCCTGGCCCGCCGTCCGCGATCACGCGACGAAATTATTAACATCGCCAGTATATATAGCGCTAACGATCAGGTCAGCGACAAAAGTTACATGAGCGGAGAGAGGATGACGATGCAGCCTGGTCGAACTGGCCTGGTCGCCGATGTCGGGCGCCAGTCGGTGCGTTTCGCGTTGAGCGACGTCGGGTCCGGCGCCGCGTTGCGCGAGGTGCGCAGTTTCCATGCCAGCGAACATTCGACCTTCACCGCGGCCCTGCTGGCCTATCTCGCGGGTGTCGACATCCAGGAACGGGGCATGCCGAGCGTGCTGGCGGTCGCCGGCATGGTGCGCGGTGATGTCATCAACCTGACCGGCAGCCGATGGTATATTTCGCTGCCGGGTATCCAGGCGGTGCTCGGCGTCAAGCCCCGTGCCCTCAACGACACCGCGGCCTCCGCCATGGCCCTCCCGATGCTGCCGACCAGTGCCTTCACATCGCTCGGCACCAAGCCTGCCCGTGCCGCCGCCGCCGGGGGGAATTTCCTCGTCGTCAATGTTGGTACGGGGCTGGGTGTCGCCGCGCTGGTCAGCGGGCATGACGGCGGGCTGGTGCCCGTGCAGAGCGAGGGCGGGCACATGTTGTTCCTCCCCGCCACGCCTGACGAGGTGCGGTTTGCCGCCCATGTACGGGCCACCGGCCGGATCGCCGACGCTGAAACCCTGCTCAGCGCGGGTGGCCTGGTCACAGCCTATGCCGCGCTCGCGGAAGGCGGCAGGACCCTCGCCTCGCCCGAGGAGGTGACCAAATCGGTCCGCCGCGACCCGGTGGCGGCGCGCGCCGTCCAGCTACTCGCGGATTATCTCGGCGCCTATATCGGCGACCTGATCCTCGCCTTTGGCGCTTGGGACGGAGTCTATCTCGGCGGTGCCGTTCCCCCGGGAATACAGTTCGCGTTGAACGAGAGCTCCTTTCGTGCCCGGCTGGCCGCCAAGAGCGCCTTCCACCGCCAGCTCGGTGAGGTCCCGGTCTCGATCGTCAATCGCTCGGATCTCGTGCTGGTCGGTGCCGCCGCCGCACTGGGGAATGGTTGACCAGCCAGCGCGGCCACGTCACGCGGGTGCCGGGGGAGCGGCGCGGAACGAAGCAGGGGCGGCTTCGTTGAATGTCATTGGCGGGCTCCAGGGGAAGTCGATGGCAGAAACGGCAGCGGCAGACGGGCAACCCCCGAATCGATATGAATTGCTCGTCCGAAGCATCACCGATTACGCCATCTACATGCTCGATCCGACCGGCGTCGTGATCAGCTGGAATGCCGGCGCACACCGCTTCAAGGGCTATCTCGAACACGAAATCATCGGCGAACATTTCTCGCGCTTCTACAGCGAGGAAGATCGCGCCACCGGGTTGCCGGCGCGCGCGCTTTCCATCGCCGCGCGTGAAGGCCGCTTCGAGTCCGAGGGCTGGCGCGTGCGCAAGGACGGCACCCGCTTCTGGGCCAATGTCGTCATCGACCCGGTGCGCGACGAGGACGGCACGCTGCTCGGCTTCGCCAAGGTGACGCGCGACCTCACCGAGCGTCGCGCGGCGGAAGAAGAGCTACGGCGCAGCGAGGAGCGCTTCCGCCTGCTGGTTCAGAGCATCACAGACTATGCGATCTACATGCTCGACCCTGCCGGCCGGGTGACGAGTTGGAATCCAGGCGCGGAGCGTTTCAAGGGCTATCGCGCCGACGAGATCCTCGGCGAGCATTTTTCGCGCTTCTACGGTGAGGAGGACCGCGCCTCCGGGCTGCCGCAACGGGCACTCGCCACGGCCGAACGCGAGGGCAAGTTCGAGGCGGAGGGCTGGCGCCTGCGCAAGGACGGTTCGCGCTTCTGGGCGCATGTCGTCATCGATTCGGTGCGGTCGGCCGAGGGCGAGCTGGTCGGCTTCGCCAAGATCACCCGCGACCTGACCGAGCGGCGGGACGCGCAGCAGCGCCTCGAACAGGCGCAGCACGCCTTCTTCCAGTCGCAGAAGATGGACGCGATCGGCAAGCTCACCGGCGGCGTCGCGCATGATTTCAACAATCTGCTCGCCGCGGTGATCGGCAGCCTCGATCTCGCGCGGCGACGGCTCGCCGAGGGCGGCGACGTGACGCGCTATATCGACAATGCGATGAAGGCGGCGGAGCGCGGCGCGACGCTCACCCAGCGCATGCTGTCCTTCGCGCGCAAGCAGGAACTGGCGATGGAAGCGGTGGACCTGCCGGTGCTGGTGCGCGGCATGGCCGACCTGCTGCAGCACACGATCGGTGCCGGCGTGTCGATCGAAACCAGCTTCCCGCTGCTGCTGCCACGCGTCCATGCCGATCCGCAGCAACTCGAACTCGCGCTGCTCAATCTCGCCGTTAACGCACGCGACGCAATGCCGGACGGCGGTCGCATCGTGATCAGCGCCGCTGCGGAGCGGTTGCCGGGCAATGACGGCACGCCGTCCGGCGACTATGTCGCGCTGACCGTGACCGACCAGGGCCATGGCATGGACGCGGAGACGCTGGCCCGCGCGATGGAGCCGTTCTTCACCACCAAGGGCGTCGGCAAGGGCACCGGGCTCGGCCTGTCGATGGCCCATGGTTTCGCCGAACAGTGCGGCGGCAGGCTGGTGTTGCACAGCGAACCGGGGAAGGGCACGGTCGCGGCGATCTACCTTCCGGTGACTGACATTGCGCTGGCGCCGTGCGCAGCCGGCGATTCCTACCCTGCGGTGCGCAAGCAGACAGCGCTGCGCATCCTCGCCGTCGATGACGACAATCTGGTGCTGACCAACACCACCGGCATGCTGGAGGATCTGGGTCACGTCGTGGTGCCGGCCAGCTCGGGTAGGGATGCGCTTTGCCGCCTGCGCGAACAGGCAATCGACCTGGTGCTGACCGATTTCGCGATGCCGCAGATGACGGGCATCCAGCTGGCGAACGCGGTGGCGGCCGAATGGCCCGGCCTGCCGGTGCTGCTGGTGACCGGCTATGCCGAGGCGCCCGCCGAACCCGCTGGCCATCTGCCGCGACTCGCCAAGCCGTTTCGCGAGGACCAGCTGGCGCGCGCGATCGGCGACGTCATGGCGGCGAGCCGCGCGCGTGCCGGCATTGTCGTTGAGGTGCCGGCCGCTTGAAGAGGGATGACGGCTTCAATTGGCGGCGAGACGCAGCGCGGCTGCCGGCAAGCCGAAGGTTCGCCGGAAGGTGCGGCTGAGATGCGCCGAATCGGCGAAGCCCGCCATGTGCGCCGCCTCGGTCAACGAGGCGCCGTCGGCATATAGCCGCACCGCCCGTTCGAGCCGGAGCCACAATATATAGGCTTTGAACGGCAAACCGGTGTGCGCGACGAACAGGTGGCGCGCCCGGCTTGGCGAAAGATTGATATGCGCCGCCGCGGCCGGCAGCGTGACCCGGTCTTCGAGCTGGTTCGCGGCATAATCGACCATCCCGAGCACGCGCGGATCGGGCCGGCCGGCTTCGGCACCGCGTGCCAGCTCGGCAACGACCTCCTGGCCCAACTCGCGCAACGCCTCGCCGGCCTCCCCATCGTCGAAACACTGCCGCAATGCCGCCAGCGCGGCGCTGGCCGGCGGGCTGTCGAGGCGGGCCAGCGGACCGTGCCGGAAGAGCGTGGTGGTGAGCGCGATCCCCGCCGTGCTTTCGGGCGCGACGAACAGGAACGCGACCGCGCCGTTCCCACGGAAGGTGTGGCGCGCGTCGCTGGCGACCGCCGCGATCGGGCCGGTCAGGCATTTGCCGTCGCTGCAGAGTTCGAAGCCGCCCTGGAGACTGAAGGTGATCTGGATCGCGTGGTGCGCATGGGGCTGCACCTCCGACGTGTCGTGCTCGGACGCCAGCACCCACAGGCTGGCGCCTTGCCACACGACGATACGACCGCGACCGACAATGGAAATGATCTACCCTCCCATGCGCACCGAACCGTGCCGACCATCATGGTCTCAGGTCAGCCGCTACGTTCAAGCGCGCGTCCGCCGCTCGCGCTATTTCAGCCACTCCACCAACCGGAGCAAAGGAGTTCACCAATGACCGACAATTGCAAATGTAATCCCTGCAAGTGCGCGCCGACCTGCAACTGCGCACCCGCGCCCAAGGCGTGCAACTGTGGCCCGACGTGCAAGTGCGAGAATTGCTCCTGCGCGAAGTGAGCCGGCATGCGGCGGAGCGCCGGCGCCGATCCGATGCACGTTTGCTGTCCGCCGACGCGCGCTCCGCCGCACGACCCCATTTCCCTTCGCCCCCAACCCGTGTAGCGCCGCCCGCCCATGCCGCGCTCCACCCCCTTCACCCTCGGCCTCGACTTCGGCACGACCAATTCGGTCGTGGCGCAGGCGCGCGGCGGCGTATCGAGCCTGGTCGCGCTCGACACGCCGCATGGCCCCGAAGCGGCGTTTCGCTCGGCGCTGTGTTTCTGGGAGGATGAGGCGGTGCGCGGCGGTGTCGCGGCCGAGGCCGGACCCTGGGCGATCGCCGAATATCTCGAATTCCCCGAGGGCAGCCGTTTCCTGCAATCGTTCAAGTCGGTCGCGGCGAGCGCCAGTTTCGAGCATGCCACGGTGTTCGAGCGGCGTTACCGGTTCGAGGATCTCGGCCGGCTGTTCCTCGACAAGATGGCGCGCCGCGCCGGCGGCGCGCTGACCGGCGCGACGCGTGTGGTGATCGGCCGGCCGGTCGAATATGCCGGCCATCGGCCCGACGAGGCGCTCGCCCGGCGGCGCTACGACCTGATGTTCGGCGCGCTCGGCGAGGTGAATTATGTCTATGAGCCGCTCGGTGCGGCGTTCAGCTACGCAGCGCGCATCACCGAACCGGCGACCATCCTGGTCGCCGACTTCGGCGGCGGTACCAGCGACTTCTCGGTGGTGTGCATCGCCGCGCCCGGCGCGGCGCGGCGCTGCACGCCGCTCGGCCATGCCGGCGTGGGCGTGGCGGGCGACCGCTTCGATGCGCGGATCATCGACCATCTCGTCATGCCGCTACTCGGCAAGGGCGGCTCGTATCGCTCGTTCGACAAGGTGCTCGAAATCCCGCGCGGTTATTTCGCCGATTTCGCCGACTGGTCGCGCCTCGCGCTGATGCGCAACCGGCGCACGCTGGCCGAACTGGAAAAGCTGCGCCGCGCCGCGCTCGACCCCGAGGCCATCGGGCGGATGATCGCGGTGATCGAGGAGGAGCTGGGCTTCCGGCTCTACGAGGCGGTCGGCCAGGTGAAGCGCGATCTGTCGGCGGCCGAGACGGCGCATTTCCACTTCGCCGGCGCGGGGCTCGCGATCGAGGCGGAGGTGACGCGCGCGGACTTCGAACGCTGGATCGCGCCCGACATCGTGCGCATCGAGGCGGCGGTCGACCGCGCGCTCGCCATGGCCGCGATCGCGCCGTCGGCGATCGACCGCATCTTCCTGACCGGCGGCTCCTCGCTCACCCCGCGCATCCGCCGGCTGTTCAGCGAACGCTTCGGCGCGGAGCGCATCGCCGCGGGCGGCGAACTCACCTCGATCGCCCACGGCCTCGCGCTGATCGCCGAGCAGGACGACCTTGCCAGCTGGGCGGCGTGAGCGCGCCGGTGGTCAGCGCTTCAGGCGCGGCTGTCCGATGAAATCGCGCTTGCCGAGGCCGACGCCCTTCCAGCGCAGGATGTCGTAGGCGGTCGTCGCGTGGAAATAGAAATTGGGCTGCGAGAAGGACAGCAGGAAATCCTCGGCGCGGAAATCCATGTGCATGTCGCCTATCGAGAAGCGCATGTCGCGGCCGATAAAGCCATCGACCTCGGCCGGCTCGATTGCGGCCAGCGCGTCGCGGCCCTTGGTCACCGCGGCGCGCAGCCCCGCGAAATCCAGCGGAAAGGCCGAACGATCGGGCGAAAACACCCCCGCGCGCACCCCTTCGATCGCGCCGAGCGAATGGACGACGGTCGATTTCACCTGATAGGCGAAGGGCAGCATGTCCTCGGCGAGCCGGGCCTGGAGCAGCTCTTCGGGCGCCATGCCCGTTTCGGTGCAATGGGCCTCGGCCTTGTCGACCAGCCCGGCGACAGCACCGAGAATCTGCAGGTTGGAGGGGATGGTCGCGGCGTGGAGCGAGAAGGCCATGCATGTTCCTTTCGGCGGGATCGTGACGGGCGAAACCCTTATCCGCCATCCGCGGCAACGTCACCCTGGCCCGGCCCTGGTTCGTCGCCGCCGACGCGCCGCAGCAACCCGGGCAAATGCCACCCCAACGCGGCGGCGCGATAGCCATAGCTGGCAAGCAGCGCGATCCAGATGCCGGTGGCGCCCCATGGCCGCAGTGCGAGATCGGTGAGGATATAGAGCCCGGTCGCGACGATCGCCGCATTGCGCAGCGCCCGCCCCTGCGTTGCGCCGATGAAGATGCCGTCGAGCAGCCAGGCGGGAAAGCCGACCAGCGGCAGGATGACGACCAGCGGGAGCAACGCGATGGCCTGTTCGCGCACCCCGGCATCGACCACCAGCAGGCGGATGGCCGGCGCGCCGAGCAAGGCGAGCAGCATGCCGAACAGCAACGCGGCGCCGAGCGAGAATTCCCCCGTCAGCCGGATCGCGCGCGCCAGCCCGCTACGCGACCTTGCACCGAGCGCGTTGCCGACGCGACTCTCGGCGGTGAAGGCGAAACCGTCGAGGATGAACGCGATCAGCGCGACCGCCTGCATCAGCACCTGGTTGGCGGCGAGCGGCGTCGCGCCGAGTCGCGCGCCGGCGTTGGCGAACCAGCTGAACAGGGTGAGCAGCGCGACGGTGCGGATCATGATGTCGCCATTGACCGCGAACAGGCGGGCGAGCGCGCTGCGGTCGATCAGCCGCGCCCGGTCCTTCAGCGCGTGAAGGTGCGGCGCGACCAGCCACAGCCCGCTGCCCAATGCGACCCATTCCGCCGCCGATGTCCCCAGGCCGACGCCGCGCGCGCCCATATGCCAGTGCCACACGAACAATATGTCGAGCCCGGCATTGGCAAGATTCATCACGATCTGCAGCGCCAGCGCCGCCCGCGTCCGCCCCAGCCCGAGCAACCAGCCGTTGATCGCGAAGACGGCGAGCCCCGCCGGCGCACCGAAGAAGCGCGCGGCGATGAATGGCCCGGCGGCGGCATGCACCGCGCCGCCGCCGGCGAAGACCGCCAGCGCCAGCGGGATCAGCACCAATTGCGCCGCGAACAGCAGGGCCCCCACGCCGAGGCCGATGGCGAGCCCGCGCACCAGCAAGGCGTCGACTTCCGCCGCATCGCCCGATCCCTGCGCCTGCGCGGTCATCCCGGTCATGCCCATGCGCAGGAAGCCGAAGCTCCAGAACATGAAATTGACGATCGTCGCGCCCAGCGCCACCCCGGCCAGCGCCGCCGCGTCGCCGGTCCGCCCGATCACCGCGGTGTCGACGATCCCGACCAGCGGCACCGTGGTCTGGCCGAGCATGATCGGCCAGGCCTGGGCGAAGATCGACCGACGCGTGAGCGGCGTGATGGACATGCCGCAGCGCCTAGATGGTCTCGCGGGCGACTGCTAGCCTCGCGCCGATCGCGAGTCGGGGGCGCCATGGCGGCGGAGAACAGGACCAGGGCAACGTCGGTCAGCGTCGAGGACTTCGTCGCGCGCGTCGAGCCCGAGCAGCGCCAGGCCGATGCCCGCGTCGTCATGGACCTGATGGCGCGCGTCACCGGCGAGACGGCGACCATGTGGGGCCCGTCGATCATCGGCTTCGGCCGGACCCATTATCGTTATGAAAGCGGCCGTGAGGGCGACATCTGCCGCATCGGTTTCTCGCCGCGCAAGCCGCAGCTGGTCTTCTATCTCGGCACGAGCTTCCCGGGCCGCGACGCGATGCTCGCCGAACTCGGCAAGCACATGACGGGCAAGAGCTGCCTCTACGTCAAGAAGCTCAGCGACGTGGACATGGCCGTGCTCGAACGTATGGTCGCCGCATCATGGGCGCACAAGAGCGAGGCTGCATAGCGTAAGCCACAATCCGACCTCCGTTCGCCCCGAGCTTGTCGAAGGGCCGCATTTTTCTTTTCGTGGCAGTAAGAAGAACGGTGCTTCGACAAGCTCAGCACGAACGGGTGGCGCCAAGTGGGATTAACCCCGCAGCTTCCGCTCTTCCGCGATCATGTAATCGCGGGTGATCGGCAAAGCGTGGCGGTTGCGGGTGAATTGATATTGGTGGTTGACCAGCGCGCCGTAGAGAAAGCTGATGTACGACCCCGCCAGATACCAGGTCCATAGCCGGTAGAAGCGTTCGTCATAAAGCTCGACGATCGCGTCGTGCGCCGCGACGACGCGGTCATACCAATGCTTCAGCGTATAGGCATAGTGCAGCCGCAGCGTCTCGACGTCGGATACGAACCAGCGCATCTGCTCGCTTGCCGACAGCACCTCGGACATGGCCGGGATATAGCCGCCAGGGAAGATATACTTGGCGGTGAAGGCATCGGTGACGTTGGGGCCGTTGGCGCGGCCGATAGTGTGGATCAGCATCACGCCGTCCGGCTTGAGCAGCTCGTGGCATTTGCGGAAGAAGGTCGTGTAGTGCGGCGTGCCGACATGTTCGAACATGCCGATCGAGACGATGCGGTCGAACGTGCCGCTGACATGGCGGTAATCGATCAGCTCGAAGCGCACCTTGTCGGCGACACCAGCCGCCTCGGCGCGGGCGCGGGCGACCTTCAATTGCTCCTCGGACAGGGTGATGCCGAGCACCTCGACGCCGAGCTTCTCGTGCAGGTAGAGCGCGGTGCCGCCCCAGCCGCAACCGATGTCGAGCACGGTCATGCCGGGCCGGCACGCCAGTTTGGCGGCGATGTGCGCTTTCTTGTCCATCTGCGCCTGTTCGAGGCTGTTCGACGGATCGGTGAAATAGGCGCAGCTATATTGCCGGTCGCTGTCGAGGAAGAGCTCGTAGAGCTTGTCCGACAGATCGTAATGATGCGCGACGTTGCGCTTCGACTTGCGCACCATATTGTAGCGCGCGACCTTGAAACGCAGATGATTCCACGCCTTGCCGACGATGTTCGCCTGCAGCGCGTTGCTGCCATCCTCATAGCGGTTGTTGCTGGTCATCAGCACCAGCAGATCGCGGACGTCACCCTTCTCGATCAGCAGCCGCCCGTTCATGAACATCTCGGGTGTGCCGACGCTGGGGTCGCGTAGCACGGCGCGGATCGCGCCATTGTCGGTGAAGCGCAACGCGACCTCGCCCAGTTCCGCGTCGGGCGTGCCGAAACGGCTGGTCTTGCCGTTGGGATAGGTGACGGTGAGAAGACCGCGCTTGATCGCGCGCGACAGGAATATATCGAGCAAGGCCATGACGTTCAGCTATCGCGGCATTGCGGCAATGATAAGCCCCAATGTGAACGGCGGCACCGTTTCGGCGAAATGCTCAGATGCCGGCATACCAGTCATAGCCGATGGCATCTTCCCAATAGCCGCCCTTGCCCTTGCCGATGCCGTCGAGCGAGGCGACCGCGTCGATCTTCATGATATATTTGGCCTGCTTGTAGCCGAGCTGCCGCTCGACCCTGAGGCGTACCGGCGCCCCATGCCCGACGTCGAGCGGCGCATCGTTCAACGCGAGAGCGAGGATGGTCTGGGGATGGAAGGCGTCGATCAGGTCGATCGACTCGTAATATGGCTGGCCGCCCATCAGATCGGCGCAGGTGAAGACGACGAAGCGTGCGGTGTCGCGCACGCCCGCCAGTTTGAGGATCGAGCCGAGCAGCGGCCCGCGCCACTTGCCGATCGCGCTCCAACCCTCGACGCAGTCGTGACGGGTGATCTGGGTGCGCGCCGGCATCGCGCGCAGCTGGGCGAGCGAGATCGCCAGCGGTCGGGTGACGAGGCCACCGACCTGCAGTTTCCAGCCGGCGAACTGCACGCCCGCCATTGCGTTGTAATCGGGCGTGTTGGGGTTGCGGTTGCCGTTGGTGCGGAAGATCGGCGACATCTGGTCGGGGCGGAACTCCGGCGCCAGCGCGGTGCGGGCCGACAAGGCGCGTTGCAGCCCCTGGTTGATTTTCTCGCCCGAGAACAGGATTTTGCGGAAACCGGGCTGCTCGGCGATCTTGTCGCATCCGCTCAGCACCAGCCCGGCACCGAGCGCACCGGTCGTCAGCACCGCGCGGCGTGTGATGATGCCGCTCATGGCTTTTCCTCCGGCACGCGCCAGCGCCCGGTGATCATCGAGCGGATCTCGTTGATCGGCCCGGCGAGCAGCACGAGCGCGAGGTGGATGACGATGAACAGCACGATGCCGGTCGCCGCGATGAAGTGCACCGAGCGGGCCGAGGCGCGCCCGCCCATGAGGTCGAGCAGCCACGGCCAGGCCGCGTTCATCGCCGGCGAGAGCGTCAGGCCGGACAGGATCATCGCCGGGATCAGCACGAAGATCACCGACACGTACGCCAGCTTCTGGAAGATGTTATAGGCCGCCGGTTTCTCGGGGTCGTGGAAGCGCAACGCGAGGTGCTCCTTCACGTCGTGCCACAAATGGCGCGGCGCCAGTTCGCCGGCGCGGACGCGCAGGTCGCGCTGGAAATGGCGGTTGACGAGACTCGCGATCATATAACCGAGCAACCCGAAGCCGAGCACCAGCGCGAACAACAGGTGCCAGCGCCGCGCCAGCGCGAGGTTGTAATGGCTCGGGATCGTCAGCCACGAGGGCATGTGCGGCGGATTATACCAGGGGCGGTCGAAATTGGCGCCGTAATTGCCCCAATAGAGATGCGGATGCGCGTTGAGGATCGTCGCGCCGCTGCCGATCATGATGAGGATCGTGATCATGTTGACCCAGTGCCAGATCCGCGTCGGCAGGCGATGACGATAGATCGTCCGCGGAGCGGTGACCGCAGCGGGTGCCGGCTCGTCGGGATGGGCACTTCGTTCTTCCATGGCGCGGCGAGCCTATCGCATTCCCGGTGCGCCGGGAATGCCCATCGCCGTCGCTGGATGACACGGCACCATTTGCGGGAGTCTCCGCACCGTCATGCCGTGCGACGCCGCCGCTGCCGCTATTTGCTCCCGCGCGAGAAGGGGCGACAGGCGTGCTCAGCCGAGCGCGGCGAGCTTTTCTTCCGCCTGGCGGTCGAGCTCGGCGCGGCTCTTCTTCTCCGACGCGGTCTTGAGCTGGCCGCAGGCCGCGTCGATGTCGCGCCCGCGCGGGGTGCGCACCGGGGCGGAAATGCCGGCCTCGAAGATGATGTCGGAGAAGCGCCGCACGCGTTCCGGCGTCGAGGTATCATAGGGCGCGCCGGGCCAGGGGTTGAACGGGATCAGGTTGACCTTGGCCGGCAGCTTGTAGTGGCGGATCAGCCGGACCAGCTCGTGCGCCTCGGCGTCGCTGTCATTCTTGTCCCTGAGCATGACGTACTCGAAGGTGATGCGCCGGGCGTTGTTGGCGCCGGGATAGTCCGCACAGGCCTGGAGCAGCTCCTCGATGCCGTATTTGCGGTTGATCGGCACGATCTCGTCGCGCACCTCCTTGGTCACCGCATGCAGCGACACGGCGAGGTTGACGCCGATCTCGGCCCCGGCGCGCGCCATCATTGGCACCACGCCCGAGGTCGACAGCGTGATACGGCGCTTCGACAGCGCGAGACCGTCGCCGTCCATCACCAGCTTGAGCGCGTCGCGGACATTGTCGAAATTGTACAGCGGCTCGCCCATGCCCATCATCACGATGTTGGTCAGCATGCGGCCTTCGGGCTGGCTCGGCCATTCGCCGAGCGCGTCGCGCGCCAGCATCACCTGGCCCACGATCTCGCCGGCGGTGAGGTTGCGGACCAGCCGCATCGTGCCGGTGTGGCAGAAGCGGCAGTTGAGCGTGCAGCCGACCTGGCTCGACACGCACAAGGTCCCGCGATCGGCGTCGGGGATGAACACCATCTCGTAATCCTGACCGTCCGGTGCGCGGAGCAGCCATTTGCGCGTGCCGTCGGTGGAGACCTGCGCCTCGATCACCTCAGGCCGCCCGACGACGAAGCGCTCGGTCAGCCAGGGGTGTTGCGCCTTGGCGATGTCGGTCATCTGCGCGAAGTCGGTCGCGCCACGATTATACAGCCAGTGCCAGATCTGCTTGCCGCGCAGCTTGGCCTGTTTCGCGTCCATGCCCGCGGCGCCCAAGGCTGCGCGCAGTTCATCCTTGGACAGGCCGATCAGGTCGACGCGGCCATCGGCACGCACCGGCGCGTCGCGCGGTACCGGCACGGGGTCGAAATGCCCGGGAAGGGGCATGGGTGGCGCTACGGTGTCGAGCATGTGGCGCCCCTAGCAGAAATCGCGCGCCATCGCCAGCGACGCGGCACGGGTGCCGCAGAGCGAGGTCGTCACAGCGCGTCGCGGGCACCGCTCGACCACTCGGTCCTTGCCGCCAAGCCAATGAAAATGTGACAGTTAAAAGCGCGGGATGACACTTATGTTGCGGTGCAACAAAATGCTTGCATCTGTGTTACGGGCCAACTATATTGCAGTGCAACATGGGATGACAGGAGGCCGCTATGGCCAGCAAGGATCCGAAGATCATGACGGCCAAGACGTCCGCCAAGTCGGCGGCGAAGCCCGTTGTCGCCAAGGCGCCGGCCACGCCGGCCGCCAAGCCCGTCGAGGCGAAGCCCGCAGCGGAGCCGTTCGTCTCCGCCCCGGCAACCTTCCCCGACACCGTCGTCTCTGCGCCGATCGCCGAGACGAACCCGGTGGCGCCCGTCGCCGCCGCCGTCGAGCCGCCCGTCCCTGCCCCGGTGGCGGAGATCGAGAAGGCGGCCGAGACCGCAGTGAAGACCGTAACCAAGGCAATTGACCCAACCCCGGTGGCGGCCCCTGCGCTCGCCGCCATCAAGAAGGAAGTGACCACCATGGAAGCCACCCTGAAGACCGCCGCCGAAAAGACCCAAGCCTATTTCGCCGAAGCCAATGATCGCGCCAAGGCCGCGATGGAGAAGAGCGCCAAGGCGTTCGAGGACATGAACGAGTTCAACAAGGGCAATGTCGAGGCGTTCGTCGAGTCGGGCAAGATCGCTGCCAAGGGCATCGAGACGCTCGGCCAGAGCGCGGCCGACTATGCGCGCAAGTCGTTCGAAGGTGCGACCGCCACGCTGAAGAGCCTGTCGAGCATCAAGACGCCGACCGACTTCTTCAAGCTCCACAGCGATTACGTTCGTTCGTCGTTCGACTCGATGGTCGCCGAGAGCTCGAAGACCACCGAAGCCGTGCTGAAGCTCGCCGGCGAGGTCGCCCAGCCGATCTCGAACCGCGTTGCGGTTGCCGTCGAGAAGGTCAAGGTCGCCGCGTAACGTCTTTCGCGACGCGATCTACACACGGAAAGGGCGGCCCCTCACGGGGTCGCCCTTTTCGTTTATAGGGCTGAAATGCGCGAGTAACCGTCTCGCCCTCTTGCCCTTGGGGACGGACGTGCCATATTTTCGCACTCACATGATCAACCAACCAACATCCATCACGATGGCCGAGCGCCTCGGCGACGATAACGAGGGCGGGGGCGACACCGAGCCGCCCGGCACCGGCCTCGGTCTCGCGACGCGCACCCGGACGCGGACCAAGCAGCCGACGCCGTACCGCGTGTTGCTGCTCAACGACGATTACACCCCGATGGAATTCGTTGTGCTGGTGCTGCAGCGGTTCTTCCGCATGAACATGGAGGAAGCGACGCGGGTGATGCTCCACGTCCACCAGAAGGGCGTCGGCGTGTGCGGCGTGTTCAGCTATGAGGTCGCCGAGACCAAGGTCAGCCAGGTGATCGACTTCGCGCGCGAGAACCAGCACCCGCTGCAATGCACGCTGGAGAAGGCCTAGCCTTCTCCCGGCGTCGCAACATTTCCGTCATCCCAGCGAAAGCTGGGATCTCCCGGTGATATCGTGGCCGCTGTCAGCGCGCCGCCGGCAGCCACCCCAGATCGAGCCCCGCATAGCGATCGACGAAGTTCGCCGCGCGGGTCAGCGCGCGTTCGTCGGTGAAAGTGACATGGCCATTCTCGCGCGCGATCATGCCTTCGTCCTCCAGCTGGCGCAGCATGCGATTGACGTGCACCGCGGTCAGCCCGGTGGCGTCGCCGATTTCTTCCTGGGTCAGGCCGAGCGTGAAGCGTGTCGTGATATCCCGGTCGAGCACGCGCCGCCGGTTGCGCAATTCGATCAATGTCGCCGCGACGCGCGCCTTGGCCGAAGTGCGGCCGAGCGCGGCGAGCCGGTCGGTCAGCGCGGCGCGCTCGATCTGGTTGAGCACCACGACCAGCGCCGCGATGCGCGGATGCTCGGCGATCAGCGCGCTGAACAGGCCGCGGTCGAACGGGCAGACGGTGCACGGACTCAGCGCGGTGATCGTCTCGGTCGCTTCGCGATAGACGAGGTTCGCCACGGCCAGCATGTCGCCTGCGAAATGGAAGCGCAGGATCTGCCGGCTGCCGTCGGCGAGCATCACCGAGCTCATCATGATGCCCGACTTGAGGACGAACATCTCGCCGGCGGGATCACGTTCGCGCAGCAACACCGCGCCGCGTCGTAACTGGCGCTCGCGCTCTTCCAGTCGTGCGAGCGCTGCCTGCTCGGCCGTCGTCAACATAACCATGTCGCCCAAACGCTCGGCGAAGCAGCTTACAGACACTCTTACTGATACCCCTCACGTGCCCCTGCCGCGCTAAAGAGCAAATGCAGGAAATCCCCGCATTAAAGTCGATCAAGCAGCGACATATCAGCGATCCGGTCCGCAGCGGCCTTGCGCGCGCGCGGGGGGGCAGTAGAAACCTGCCCGATGGATCGTATTCTCATTCGGGGCGGCAACCGCCTTTCGGGCAAATTGCCGATTTCCGGCGCCAAGAATTCGGCGCTGACGCTGATGCCCTGCGCGCTGCTCACCGAGGAACCGGTGACGCTCAGGAACTTGCCGCGGCTCGCCGATGTCGACAGCTTCGGCCATCTGCTCAACCAGCTCGGCTGCTCGACCCAGATCGAGGGCGCGCGGCCGGAGGATTTCGGCCGGGTGATGACGATCCGCGCCGGCAAGCTTACCGCGACCGAGGCACCCTATGACATCGTGCGCAAGATGCGCGCCTCGATCCTGGTGCTCGGCCCGCTGATCGGCCGCGCCGGCGAGGCGACGGTGTCGCTGCCCGGCGGCTGCGCGATCGGCAACCGGCCGATCGACCTGCATCTCAAGGCGCTGGAGGCGATCGGCGCGAAGCTCGAAATGGCGGCGGGCTACGTCAAGGCGACCGCGCCCGGCGGGCGCCTGTCAGGCGGCAAATATACCTTCCCGATCGTCTCGGTCGGCGCGACCGAGAATGTCGTGATGGCGGCGGTGACGGCGAAGGGCGGCTCGATCATCGAGAATGCCGCGCGCGAGCCGGAGATCGTCGATCTGTGCAACCTGCTGGTCGCGATGGGCGCGAGCATCAACGGCATCGGCACCGAGACGCTGGAGATCGAGGGTCGCGACCGGCTGCACGGTGCGACCTATCGCGTCATGCCCGACCGTATCGAGGCGGGCAGCTATGCCTGTGCCGCCGCGATCACCGGCGGCTCGCTCGAGCTGGTCGGGGTCGGCATGCACGACATGCAGGCGACCGTCGCCGCCTTGATCCAGGCCGGCGTGTCGGTGACCGAGAAGAAGGGCAATCTGCTGGTCGAGGCGGACGGCAAGCTCGGCCCGCTAACGCTGTCGACCGCGCCATTCCCGGGCTTCGCGACCGACATGCAGGCGCAGTTCATGGCGATGCTGTGCAAGGCCGATGGCGCCAGCGTGCTGACCGAGACGATCTTCGAGAACCGCTACATGCACGTGCCCGAACTGGCGCGGATGGGCGCCGACATCCTCGTGCAGGGCCGCACTGCGGTGGTGCGCGGCGTCGATCGGCTGGTCGGCGCGCCGGTGATGGCGACCGATTTGCGCGCCTCGATGAGCCTGATCCTCGCGGGTCTCGCCGCCGAGGGCGAGACCCAGGTCCAGCGCGTCTATCACCTCGATCGCGGCTATGAGCGGCTCGAAGAGAAGCTCAGCGCAGTGGGCGCCGATATCGAGCGCGTCGGGGACGGCTGAGCGGCATCCGTCAAACGTCGGACGCGCGCCACCAATCCGCTTGGCGCGGCGTCCACCAGGGCGCGCCGGCCGTGATCCGGGCGGCGTAATCGGGCCAGTCCGGGATGATCAACGGCACGGCACTGCTCTTGACCGCGTCGGCGAGCATGTCGGGCGTCAGGCTTTCCGGGAGGCCGCCCACCGCGCGACAGGCCAGTCGCCACAGCTCCATTTCCTGGCCCCAGAAATAGAGCGCCGAGGGCTGGATATTGTCGCACATGCGCCGGACATCGTCCCATTTTTGCGGCTCGGTCACCTTGAGCCAGATATCCGCCTGCAAGCTGTCGACCCTGGTATCGGGCCGCCAGGTGAGCGCGTCGGCCACCACCAGTTCGATCTTGCCGCGCGCCCGGTCGGGTAGTTGCGCGAAAATGCCGAGCGCCCCGACCAGTGCGACGATATCGAGGTCGCGCTCCACGACCGTGACATGTTCGACGGCCGGGTTGAGCGCGATATTGGCTGCCGCCCATCCCATGCCCAGGCCGAGGATCACGGTATGGCCGCGCGCCGCCGCGATGCCGATCTCCTGGCTTTCGACCTCCATCGGGGTCAGCGACATCCAGACCTTTGCATCCTCACGGCTGGGGCCGGTCAACACCACCGTCCCATTGACCAGACAGGTCGTCCCCCAATAGCCGCGCACGGCGATTTGCTGCATCGCCCGCACGCGCCATGCCCCGCAGACGCCGGCGCGATATCGCGGAAACCACAGCGCGCTGCGGAAATCCCCAAACAACGCCGCAGGGTCGATCCCGCTATCATCGATGATCACGTCAGGCACAGCTCCCGGTCGGCACGCGATCATGCCGGCTAGGATCGCCCGGGGCAATGTTCGTGGCGTCAGATCGCGTCGAGCGCCTGTTCAAAATCGGCGATCAGATCGTCGGCATCTTCCACGCCGATCGAGATGCGCACCAGATTGTCGGTGATGCCGAGCGCCTGTTTGCGCGCCTCGGGTACCGACAGATGGGTCATCGCCGCGGGGTGGCTGGCGAGCGTCTCGGTGCCGCCCAGGCTGACCGCGAGCTTGGCGATCTTCAGCGCATCGAGAAAGGCGAAGGCCTCCTTCTCGCCACCCTTGACGATCAACGAGAAGGTCGAGCCCGCGCCGGTGCAGTGGCGGCGATAGATGTCGGCCTGGCGCTCCATGCCGGGGCTGTCCTCGAGGAAACCGAGATAGCCGACGCGCTCGACCTTTGGATGGGTGCGCAGGAAGGCGCAGACTTTGGCGGCATTCTCGCCGGCGCGGCTCATGCGCAGTTCGAGCGTTTCGAGGCTGCGCATCAGCATCCATGCCGTGTTGGGGTCGCAGATCGTGCCGATCGTGTTGCGCATCAGGCGGATGGTGTTGATGTGCTCCTTCGAGCCGAGCACGCCGCCGGCGACGAGGTCACTATGCCCGCCGGCATATTTGGTCAGCGAATAGACCACGATTTCCGCGCCGTGCTTGAGCGGCTGGAGCCATAACGGCCCAAGAAAGGTGTTGTCGATCGCGATCGGTGGCTTGTTGGCGGCGTTCCTGAAGATCGCATCGCGACTCGCCCGCACCGCTTCGATGTCGACCAGCGCGTTGGTCGGGTTGGCCGGGCTTTCGAGATAGATCAGCGCGACATTGCCGCTTGCCGCCCTGGACAGCACGGCGTCGATCTCCTCGCGCGTCGCGCCGGCCGGGAAGTCGAGCCAGTGCACGCCGAAGCGGCCGAGGATGCGCGCGATCAGCGTCTCGGTCGCGGCGTAGAGCGGCCCGGAATGGACGATCGTGTCGCCCGGCTTGACCATCGACAGGAACAGGGTGGCGATCGCCGACATGCCCGAGGAAAAAGCCAGTGCGTCCTCGGCGTCCTCCCAGATGCCGAGGCGATCCTCGAGGATCTCCTGGTTCGGGCCGTTGAAGCGGCCATAGACCAGACCCTCGGCGCCGCCCGGGCGCTTGCCCGTCACGCCCTCGAAATGGCGCTTGCCGGCGGCGGCGTTGGGGAAGACGAAGGTCGAGGTGAGGAAGATCGGCGGCTTGAGCGCGCCCTCCGACAGCGTCGGATCATAGCCATGGCCCATCATCATCGTCGATGGCTTGAGCTTGCGCCCGCCGATCGTCGCGACACTTTCCCTGGGCTTGCCGCGCGCCGGCACGCTGGTCGGGTCGGCTTCGGTCTCGTTCTTGTTGGCCATCGGTGATACTCTCGGAAAGGGAGGATGGGCCTCCCTAACGCGCGATGGTAGCAAATGATACCATCCCTGCGGGAGAGCGGACGATGTCGATCGCGATCGTATCCGTGCCGGTGACCGATGTGTCGCGGGCACGCACCTTCTACACCGATGTGCTGGGCCTGACACTGCTGCGTGACGAGGAAATGGGCTCCGACATGCGGTGGGTCCAGCTCCAGCCCAAGGATGGCGGCGCGACGGTCGCGCTGGTCACATGGTTCGAGAATCTCAAGCCCGGCAACCAGCAGGGGCTGATGCTCGGCGTGCCCGATATCGATGCCGAACACGCGCGGCTGACAGCGGCGGGCGCGGCGGCGTCGCCCATCGCCGAGCAGCCCTGGGGCCGTTATACGATGCTGCAGGATCCGGACGGCAATGGCTGGATCGTCACCCAACTGACCGACCCGGACGAGATCAGGACCCGGTGAGCCCGATGATCGAGATCTGCCGCCCATAGGCCGATTCGCCGCGATGCGTGGCGCGCCGGAAGCTGAAGAAGCGCGCCGCATCGGCATAGGTGTCGAGGCCCAGCGCGGCGATCCGCGTCACGCCGGCGGCGGCGAGGCGGTGGGCGACATAGGCTTCGAGATCGAACTGGTGATGGCCGGGCTTGCCGGGGGCGAAGAAGCGCTCGTTCGCGGGGTCGGCGTCGTCGAACCGTCGCACAAAGCCGTCGTCGACCTCATAGCTGGCGCGGGCGATGCACGGGCCGATCGCGGCGGCGATGCGCTCGCGCCGGGCGCCGAGCCTTTCCATCGCGGCGAGCGTCGCATCGGTCACGCCGCCGATCGCACCCTTCCACCCGGCATGCGCGGCACCGACCACGCCGGCCTCGGCATCGGCGAGCAGCACCGGCGCGCAATCGGCGGTGAGGATGCCGAGCGCGAGGCCCGGACGATCGGTGACCAGCGCATCGGCATGCGGCCGCGCCGCCTCGTCCCAGGGATCGGCGACGGTGACGGCCTCGGCGCTGTGCACCTGGAACAGGCTGACCAGCCGCCCGCCGGGCAGCACCGCCCCGACCGCGCGCCGGCGATTCTCGCCGATCGCCCGCGGATCGTCGTCGGAGCCGAGCCCGACATTCAGCCCGGCATGCACGCCGACGGAGACGCCCCCGCGCCGGCCGAGAAAGCCGTGCGCCACGCCAGCCAGTGCGGCCGCGCGGATTATCTCGACCGTCATAGCACCAGCCTCATGATGCGGTCGTCGTCGATCGTCTCGCCGACGCGAAAGGCGTAGCGCCCGATCTCGCCGAATCCGTAACGCGCATAGAAGCGACGCGCGCGGTGGTTGTCGACATAGACGCTGAGGATGATCTCCTTCGCGCCGTGGCTGCGGGCATGGTCCAGCGCCCAGTCCATCATCACCGGCGCCACGCCCTCGCCCTGCCACGGGCCCAGCACATAGAATTGGTAGAGCTCGATCGCGTCGGGGCGCCATTCGCCGGGGAAGGTCACGGGGCCCATCTTGACGAAGGCGATGATTTCGCCGTCGGCCAGCGCGACCCGCACCGCGAAATCGGGGTCGGACAGCTGCGACGACAGGCCGTTGACGCCGAACGCCTCGTCGAGGAACGCGGCGAGATCGGACTGGCGATAGAGATTGCCGAAGGTCTCGGTGAACGACCGCCGCGCCATCGCCGACAAAGCGGGGCCGTCGATCGCACGGGCGTCGCGATAATGGATCGTCATGCGAACCCCGCCGGAATGGGCCATGCCGGCGCGGTCAGCGCCAGCGCGCGGAACAATTGCCCCATCGCATCCTCGCCGACCAGCCGGTTGCGATCGGCGAGGACCGCCTCGGCCCGCCCCGGCGCGGCAGCGGCGAGCGCGGTGGCGCGCGCGTCGATACCGAGCGCGCCGAGCAGGTCGCGCTGGCTGACCGTGCCGAACACATTGGCGCCCTCGACCTGCGCGGCGGCGGCGAGCGTCGCGAAATCGACGTGCGCGGTCAGGTCCTGCTCGCCCGGCGCGTCGAACGGGTTGGCATAGCCGTGCCCGCGCACCGCCTGCAGCGTCTCGCCCAGCGCTGGCCCGTCATAGCCATAATCGATCGCCAGCAGCGCGCCGCCCTGCGCGACGATGCGTCGCGCCAGTGCGCGCAAGGTGGCGATGCTCGCCGGACTGGTCTCGATGATCGAGCCGGGCGGGGCATCGCGCAAGGAAGGCGGAATGATCTCGTCGGGCACCGGCTTGCCCGGGATCGGCAGGAACAGCACGTCCTGGCAGGCGACCAGCCGTTCGTGCCAGCCTTCGCCCCAGCGCAGCAATTGCCGGATGGGCAGCGCGTCGAAGAATTCGTTGGCGATGACGATCAGTGCGCGATCGGTCGGCAGGGTGGTGACATCGTCATGCCAGGTCGCGCCCGGCACGCGTTCGGCCTGTGCCGCGTGCAGCACCGCGCTGGTCTCGACGAAATGCACCGGCGGCGTCAACCCGACCGTCGCCATAGCGCGCGAAGCATCGGCAGCGAGCGTCCCGCGCCCCGGCCCGAGCTCGACCCAGGCGATGTCGGGCCGGCCGGCGCGATCCCACAGATCGGCGCCCCATAGCCCGATCAGCTCGCCGAACATCTGGCTGATCTCGGGCGCGGTGACGAAATCGCCGCGCGCGCCGAGTGGATCGCGCGTCGCATAATAATGCGCGTTGGCGGCCGCCATGAACTGCGCGATCGGGATCGGCCCGGCGAGCGTGATCGCGCGCGCCAGCCGGTCGGCCAGGGGTCCCTCGTTCACCTCAGGCGACGCTCTCGCCCCCGGCGATCGGCTCGACGCGGGTGCGGCGTTTGGCGGCGGTCATCACCAGATAGAGGCCGCCGGCGATCATCGGCAGGGTCAGTACCTGGCCCATATGGATGACATTGGCGAAGAAGGTGCCCTCGAATTGCGAATCCGGCTCGCGGAAGAATTCGACCGTGAAGCGCGCCAGGCCGTAGCCGATCAGGAACAGGCCAACCAGCTTGCCCGGCGCGTAGCGCGCCTTGGTACGCCAGAAGAAGAACCACAGCAGGGCGAACAGTGCGATGCCCTCCAGCCCCGCTTCGTAGAGCTGACTGGGGTGCCGCGCCGGCTCGGGCAGGCCGCTCGGCACGGTGCGATCGAACACGATCGCCCAGGCGACGTTGCTCGGCTTGCCCCACAGTTCGCCATTCACGAAATTCGCGATCCGCCCGAAGAACAGCCCGAACGGCACGCAGCAGGCGAGGTAGTCATGGATGCGCAGCCAGTCGAGCTTCTCCTTGCGTGCGAACAGGATGATGCCGAGCGACGTGCCGATCATCCCGCCATGGAACGACATGCCGCCATCCCATAGCTTGAAGACGCTCAACGGGCTGAGCAGCATGCTCGGTGCGTAGAACAGCACATAGCCGATCCGCCCGCCGAGGATGATGCCAAGCGTCGCGTAGAATACCAGGTCGTCGGCATGGCGCCGGGCCATCGGCGCGCCGGGCTGGTCGAGCAGCTTGACCAGATACCACCAGCCGATGACGATGCCGGTGATATAGGCGATCGAATACCATTTGATGCTGATGAAGCCGATATGGATCGCCACCGGGTTGAGGTGCAGATCGGCGAAATGCAGGTGCGATTGGGCGGCGGCGAGCGCGGTCAGGATCAAGGCTTTTCCCCGAGAGTTCGCGCCTCCATAAAGGCGCACGGCGACAAGACCAAGGGGAGAGACGATGCGCACCGAGCTTGACGAGCGGATGGACGCCGGCATTGCCGCGCTGACCGGCGTCGGCGGCCCGCTCGCGCTGGGCGAGGTGACGCTGGGCGGGATCACGCTGCCGGTGATCGCCACGGTGCCGGCGACGCTGCCGGCCTATTTCCGCCACTATGCGGCCGAGCATCACGACAAGACCTTCCTCGTCGCCGGGGACGAACGGCTGGCCTTCGCCGAAGTCCAGGCCGTGGCGGAGGCGGTGGCGCGCGCGCTGGTCGCGGGCCATGGCGTGCAGCCTGGCGATCGCATCGGCATCGCGATGCGCAATTCGCCGTCGTGGATCGCGCTGTACATGGGCATCGTCATGGCCGGCGGCATCGCCACCCTGCTCAACGGCTGGTGGCAGTCGGAGGAACTGGCGGCCGCGATGGCCGAGGTCGAATGCTCGCTGGTGTTCGCCGATCCGCCCCGCGCGAATCGGCTGGCCGAGGTGACCGATCTTGGCGCGCCGGTCGTGACGATCGAGGACACGCAACCGCTCGGCGTTGCACTGACCACGGTGATGGAGCGCGGCAGCGACGAGGTCGCGCTGCCCGAACTGACCGGCAATGACGAGGCGACGATCCTGTTCACCTCGGGCTCGACCGGCCAGTCCAAGGGGGCGCTCAGCGATCACCGTGCGGTGGTGCAGGCGGTGTACAACTACCTCGCCCAGGCGCTCGTCGCCTTGGGGATCGGCACCGAGGATGGCGAGGTGCCCGACCTGCAGCCCGCGACCTTGCTCAACGTGCCGCTGTTCCATGTCACCGGTGAGGTGCCGGTCTTGCTGCAGAGCTTCGCCATGGGCCGCAAGCTGGTGCTGATGCCGAAATGGGATGCCGAGGAGGCGATGCGGCTGATCCAGGCCGAGAAGGTGACCTATTTCGTCGGGGTGCCGTTGATGAGCTTCGAGATCCTGACCCATCCACGTCGTGCCGAATACGACCTTTCGACGGTGGCCGATTTCGCCGCCGGCGGCGCGCCGCGCCCGGTCGAGCATGTGCGCCGCATCGATGCCGAGATGGGCGGCGGCGCGCCGCTGGTCGGCTATGGCCTGACCGAGACCAACGGCGTCGGCTGCAGCAACTGGCGGAGCAACTATCTCGCCAAGCCGAGCTCGACCGGCCGGGCGCAGGCGCCTTTGGTCGACCTCGCCATCCTCGACGATCATGGCAGATCGGTGGCGCAAGGCCTGCGGGGCGAGATCGGCATCCGTTCGGTGGCCAATTTCCGCGAATATTGGGGCCGCCCCCAGGCGACGCGCGACGCCTTCACCGCCGATCGCTACTTCCTGACCGGCGATATCGGCTATCTCGACGAAGAGGGCTACCTGTTCATCGTCGACCGCAAGAAGGACATCATCATCCGCGGCGGCGAGAACATCTCCTGCCAGGAAGTCGAGGCGGCGATCTATCAGCATCCCGCGATCGCCGAGGCGGCAGTGTTCGGGCTGGCCGATGAGCGCTTTGGCGAGGTGCCCGGCGCGGTCGTGCTGCTACGCGACGGCGCGACGCTGACGACCGAGGATCTGTGCGGTTTCCTGTTCGCGCACATCGCCGCGTTCAAGGTGCCGCAGCGCATCTGGTTCGCTGACGGCCCCTTGCCGCGGCTGGGCACGGAGAAGATCGACAAGGTGACACTCAGGGCGAAGTATCGCGCGCTGGCGTAAATCCTCCCCGGGCCGGGGAGGACCGAGAAGGGATGGCATTGGCCTTCCGCCCATCCCGCGATAGAGCGTCCCTGATGGCGGTGCGCGATGTCCTGAACAAGATCGACCGGCGCAGGCTCCTGATCGGCGGCGGCGCGGGCGTCGGGTTGCTCGTCGCGCTGGCGGTGTGGCCGCGCAGCTATGCCCCCAATCTCACCGCCGCCAGGGGCGAGACGGTGTTCGGCGCCTGGCTCAAGATCGGCGAGGACGGGCATGTCACCGTCGCCGTGCCGCAGGCCGAGCATGGCCAGGGCGTCTATACCGCCATGCCGCAGATCATCGCCGACGAACTGGGCGCCGACTGGCGCACGGTCGCGGTCGAGGCGGCACCGCTCAATCCCCTGTATGCCAACAAGCTTGGCGCCGAGGAACTGTTCGAGGGCGTGTTCGACAAGCTGCCGGTGCCGATGCGGGATGCGCACGCCACGCGTGCCGGGCTGGTGCTGACGGCGGCGTCGAGTTCGATCCGCGCTTTCGAGGATGACCTGCGCCAGGCGGGGGCCGCAGCGCGTGTGCTGCTGTGCAAGGCGGCCGCGAAGCGCTGGGGGGTCGACTGGCAGGCGTGCGGCACGGCGGCCGGCTTCGTCGTCCATGGCAAGGACCGGCTGCGCTTCGCCGACCTGGCGGCCGAGGCGGCTGGCCACAGCCCACCCACTCCGCTGCCCCTGCGCGGTGGCGATGCCGACCGGCTCTATGGTCAGTCGGTGCCGCGGCTCGACACGCCGTCGAAGATCGACGGCTCGGCCAATTTCGCCGGCGACGTGCGGCTGCCCGGGATGGTGTTCGTCAGCATCCGCCAGGCGCCGCTCGGCGATGCCGCGCTTATCCGCGTAGATCGCGCCGCGGCGGGCCGCGTTCGCGGCGTGGTCGGCGTGGTGACGGCCGACCAATGGGTGGCGGCGGCGGCGAACAACTGGTGGGCGGCGAACAAGGCGCTGGATGCGCTCGCCCCGACCTTTCGCGTGCGCAGCGCCTTGATCGGCAGCGATTCGATCGCGGCGGCCCTGCGCGCCGGACTCGACGGGCCGGGCGAGCGTATGGCGGCGGTCGGCGACCTGTCGGCGGCGTTCAAGGGCGCGCGGCTGGTCACCGCCGAGTATAGCGTCGGTCTCGCGGCACACGCCGGGATCGAGACGATGAGCGCGGCGGCGCGCTATCAGGACGGGCGGCTCGAATTGTGGCTGCCGACCCAGGCACCGGGCCTCGCGCGCGCGGCGGCGGCGGCGGCGATCGGCCTGTCGGAGAGCGACGTCACCATTTATCCGATGCTGATCGGCGGCTCGTTCGGCGCCAATCTCGAACATCGCTGCGCCGAACAGGCGGCGCTGATCGCGCGTGAATTGGGCAGGCCGGTCTCGCTGGTCTGGTCGCGCGCCGAGGATCTGATGCACGATCGCTACCGCGCCCCGGCCGTGGCGCGGATGGCGGCGCGGCTCGGCCCCAATGGCCAGATCCTCGGCTGGCTGGCCAAGATCGCCGCCCCCGCCACGGGTCGCGAGCTGGCCGCGCGGTTGATGGCGCATGATCGTGCGACCGGCGCGGCGCTGGCGCTCGACGGCATGGGCGACGGCTATGCGGTGGCTGGTGCGACACCCTTCTACCGCATGCCGGCTTATGCGGTGGATCATCATCCGGTCGATATCGGCGTCCCGACCGGTCATTGGCGCGGCGGCGCGCATAGCTACACCGCCTTCTTCACCGAATGTTTCCTCGACGAGTTGGCGCATGTCGCCGGCACCGAGCCTTTGTCGTTTCGCATCGGCATGCTCGGCGGCGATGCGCGGCTGGCGCGCTGCCTGTCGACCGCCGCCTCGCTCGGCGGCTGGGAAGGGGGTGTGCAGGGCAGCGGCCAGGGCATTGCCTGTCACAGCTTTCGCGGCAGCCATATCGCGGTGCTGGCCGAGGCGCATATCGGCGAGGGGCAGGCGATCAGCGTCGACCGCATCGTGGCGGCGGTCGATTGCGGCCGCCAGGTCAATCCCGATATTGTCAAGCAACTGGTCGAGGGCGGGCTGATCTTCGGCATGGCCGGCGCATCGGGGTCGAGCACCGGCTTCACCGAGAACCATGCCGATGCGCGCGGTTTCCATGCGCTCGGCTTGCCGCGCCTGTCCGACACTCCCGACATCACGGTCGAAATGATCCGCAGCGAGGCCGATCCTGGCGGCGTCAGCGAGCTTGGCGTGCCGGCGGTCGCCCCGGCGATCGCCAACGCCCTGCAGGCCTCGACCGGGTTTCGCATGCGCAGCCTGCCGCTGGTGCCAGGAGACGCATGATCTTTCCCCCCGATCATCCGAGCGTTCCTGCCCCGCGCATCGGCGTGCTGCTGATCAATCTGGGGACGCCGGATGCGCCCGATGTACCTTCGGTGCGCCGTTACCTCGCGGAATTCCTTTCGGACCGCCGCGTCGTCGAAATTCCGCCGCTCATCTGGCAGCCCCTCCTGCGCGGCATCATCCTCAACACGAGGCCGAAAAGGTCGGCGCACGCCTACAGCCAGGTGTGGCGCGACGACGGCTCGCCGCTTGCCGCCTTCACGCGGCTCCAGGCGATCGCCCTCGACGGCGCGTTCGGTGACGATGTCGTGGTCGACTGGGCGATGCGTTACGGCCGGCCGGGGATCGGCGAGCGGCTCGCGGCGATGAAGGCGGCCGGGTGCGAGCGCATCCTGCTCGCGCCGCTTTATCCGCAATATTGCGCGGCGACGACGGCGACGGCCAATGACAAGGCCTTCGCGGAACTGGCCAGGATGCGCTGGCAGCCGGCGATCCGCACGCTGCCGCCCTATTTCGACGATCCAGCCTATATCGATGCGCTGAAGCAATCGGTCGAGGCGCGGCTGGCGGCGCTCGATTTCGTGCCCGAAGCGATCCTCACCAGCTTCCACGGCATGCCGCAGCGCACGCTGGCGTTGGGCGACCCCTATCATTGTCACTGCCAGAAGACGGCGCGGCTGCTCGGCGATGCGCTGGGCCGCGAGGTGATCGTCACCTTCCAGTCGCGCTTCGGCCGCGCGCGGTGGTTGGAACCGGCGACCGATGCGGTGCTCACGGCGCTGCCGGGCATGGGCATAAAACGCGTCGCGGTGGTCGCGCCGGGCTTCTCGGTGGACTGCCTCGAAACGCTCGAGGAGCTGGCGATTCGTGGCCGCGAGCAGTTCAGCGCCGCCGGGGGCGCGCACTTCGCCTATCTGCCCTGCCTCAACGACGGTGCGATCGGCATCGACATGCTCGGGAAATTGATCCGACGGGAGCTTGAAGGCTGGACGCGTACCGCCTAGCCTTGATGCAACTTTTGGGAGAGGTGAATATGGCACGAGTGGCGATCGTAACCGGCGGTACACGCGGGATCGGCGAGGCGATCAGCCTGGCGCTCAAGGAGGCGGGGATGACCGTCGCGGCGAATTATGCCGGCAATGACGAGCGCGCGCGGGAATTCACCGACCGTACCGGCATCAAGGCGTTCAAATGGGACGTCGCCGATTATGACGCCTGCCAGGAAGGCGTGGCGCGGGTCGCCGCCGATCTTGGGCCGGTCGACGTGCTGGTCAATAATGCCGGTATCACGCGCGACGGCACGATCATGAAGCTTAGCTATCAGGCGTGGAAAGAGGTCATCGACACCAATCTCGGAGGTTGCTTCAACATGGCCAAGGCGGTCTTCGCCGGCATGCGCGATCGCAAATGGGGGCGAATCGTCAATATCGGTTCGATCAACGGCCAGGCCGGTCAGTACGGTCAGGTCAATTATGCCGCGGCGAAGTCGGGTATCCATGGCTTCACCAAGGCGCTGGCGCAGGAAGGCGCGCGCGCCGGCATAACGGTCAATGCGATCGCGCCCGGCTATATCGATACCGACATGGTCGCGGCGGTGCCGGCCGAGGTGCTGGAGAAGATCGTTGCCAAGATTCCCGTCGGGCGGCTGGGCCAGGCGAGCGAGATCGCGCGCGGCGTGGCGTTCCTGTGCTCGGATGACGGAGGTTTCGTGACCGGGTCGACGCTGTCGATCAATGGCGGGCAGCATATGTACTGACGGGCGCGGGCGGCTAGCCGGGGGGAGGCGCTGCCCGATCCGGCCGACGGCGGCGGCTTCGCCGTCCTCCTACTATCTTGTTGTTGTTCTTCTCTCTCGAACCGCATCCCGTGCCGGCGGCAAAGCTGCCGTCGGTCAGGTCGCTGCGCACCTGCCGGCCGGTCGAGGCGCTGCGCGCATAGCGCGCATCGGCGCGGACGTGGCCGCGCCTGCGCCACGACAAAGGGCCGGCCCCCAAGGGGGACCGACCCTCGCCCTCGATACGCTACGCGAGGGAACCGTGGAACTTGGGGGGCGGGTCGGCCAGGGAGCCGACCCGCCGGCCGTGCCGGGGTAGTGCGCGGCGAGCCTTCAGCCGCGCCTGCCCATCAGCGCCGGCAATAGTCCGGCCGATCCGAGCGTTCGATCGCACGGCCGGCCAGCGCGCCCGCGCCGGCACCGAGTACCGCGCCCAGCGTGTGGTCGCCGCGACCGGCTACCGAACTGCCGAGCAGACCGCCGGCGATCGCACCGATGATCGTGCCGGTGTCGCCCTTGCGGCATGGGTCGCGATACTGGCGGCGGTTGTAGCCGTCATAGCCGCGCCGGTCGTAATAGCCGCGCTGCTCGTAACCGCCGCGATAGGGGTCGCCGTAGCGGCTGTCATAGCCGCGGTCATAACGATCATAGCTGCGGTCATAATGATGGCGGCCATAGCTCTGCGCCGCGGCCGGCGTGGCGGGGATCAGGGCGGTGGCGCCCATGGCGAGCGCGGCCCCGGCGAGCGAAAGTTTCTTGAACATCTTCAGTCTCCCGTGTGGTCGGCGAGAATTCCGACTTCGATGGCGAAAGTGCCTCCGACGACATCGCTTCTGCCCGAGTCGCATTGAGCGCGTCCTGAATGGGGTCGTTAGCCGCCGTTCAGAATCGCGAGCGCCATTGCGCCGCGCGCGCGGGTCGATCAGGGCTGGGCGATGCGGTTGCTCTGGTCGATCCTGCTCGTGCTGATCTTCATCCCCCAATGGATGGGTGAGCCGCAGTTGCCGCTGCTCGGCACCGATAGGCGGATCGAATCGTCGCCCGTCACGCTCAACCCCGCTGATCCCGCGCAGCGCCGCGTCGGCGATCTGCTGTGGCTCGGCGGTATCGAGCTACACGGCCATGGCGACGCGTTTGGCGGCTTTTCCTCGTTGCACATCGATCGCGGGCGCTTCACGCTGCTCAGCGATGGCGGGAACATCGTCTCGTTCCAGCTGGGTCGTCACAACATGGTCGAGCAGGTACGATTCGCCGAGCTGCCGGGCGGGCCGGGCACCGGCTGGGCCAAAGGTGACCGCGACAGCGAAGCGATGACGGTTGATCCGGTCACCGGACAAATCTGGGTCGGGTTCGAAGGCGCCAATCAAATCTGGCGCTACACACCCGATTTTGCCCACGCCGAAACCCACGCCGCGCCGCCGGCCATGGCGGACTGGCCGCTCAATACCGGTGCCGAATCGATAGCGCTTTTGCCGGGGGGCGGCATGGTGGTGCTCGACGAGCATGGCGAGAAGAAGCACGAGGTCGCCCGGCAAGGCCTGTTCTTCGCCGGTGATCCGACCCGCTCGCCGCGCCGCGGCTTTCGCTTCAACTTCGTTTCGCCAACCGGTTACGATCCCAGTGACATGACCGTACTGCCCGATGGCCGGCTGTTGGTCCTGACGCGCCGGTTCGCCTTCCCCTTCATCTGGTCGAACAAGCTGGTGGTGGTTGATCGGCGGGCGATTCGCCCCGGCGCGGTGGTGCGCGGGCGGGAGATCGCGACGCTGGCCGCGCCGCTGGTTCACGACAATTTCGAAGGCGTAACCGCAACGCGTGAGGGCAACGCGACCATCATCTGGCTGGTGTCGGATGACAATCAGCTGTTCCTGCAACGCAGTCTCTTGCTGAAGTTCCGGCTCGATCCGCTACCGAACGCGAACAGCCCGCGCCCCCGGGGTGGGGGCGCGGGCCGGTAAGGCGAATTCGGCGGCGGGCAGGCCCGCCGCGGAAATCAGGCCGCGGTCGCGGTCAGCTTCTTGGCGACATCGCGCTTCAGGCGACGCGCGCGCAGCGACAGCTTGTCGTCGGTCGTCTTGACCAGCCAGTTGTCGAGGCCGCCGACATGCTCGACCGAACGCAGGCCGTGCGTCGATACGCGCAGCTTGACGCTGGTGCCCAGCGCGTCGGAGATCAGCGTGACGTTCTGCAGGTTGGGCAGGAACGTGCGCTTGGTCTTGTTGTTGGCGTGGGAAACATTGTTACCCACCAGCCGGCCCTTGCCGGTCAGTTCGCAGATGCGCGACATGGTTCGTAAATCCTGATATCGGACCAGCCAAGCCGGTCCCGGAAAGGCCGCGCCGATAACCAGTTCGGGACGGTGCGTCAACCGATTCAGGCTTTACCGTGCAACCAATGACGGGAATCTAGCGTTAATTACGCAAGCGATTCGAATTTACCTTATCCGGAGAGACATCATGCGCGCACTTCTCGTCCTTATCGGCCTTGCCGCACTTGTCGTCGCCGGCCTGATGGCCACCGGTATGATGACCTTGCAGACCACACCAGGCTCGATGCCCACCTTGAAGTTCGAGGGCGGCAAGGCGCCGGCGGTCAAGGCCGACGTCGCGACCATTTCGGTCGGCACCGAGAATCGCAGCATCGAGGTGCCCACGGTGACCACCACCAACAAGATGATCACCGTCCCGACGGTAACGATGGACAAGCCGGCCCAGCCCGGCAACACGCAGTAAGCGGACTCCCCGCGTCAGGTCGCCCCGGCGCCGATCTCTCTGGTAGATCTCGGCGCGGCGCGGCATGACGGGGCGATGTTCCCGATTCCCGCCCCGATGCGTGCAGCGCTCGACGCCGCGGCGCAGGCTGCCGGTAAGGGCGAGGTGCCGGTCGGTGCCGTTGTCGTTCGAGACGGCGTTATCATCGCCACCTCGGCCAATGCGCCACGCGCGCTGCACGATCCCACGGCCCATGCCGAAATGCTCGCGCTGCGCGCCGCCGCAGCGACGCTCGGCGTCGAACGCCTCGACGATTGCGACCTGTGGGTGACGCTCGAACCCTGCGCGATGTGTGCCGGCGCGATCGCCCATGCCCGCATTGCGCGGCTCTATTACGGCGCCGCCGATTCCAAGGGTGGCGCGGTCGAGCATGGCCCGATGTTGTTCGGCCAGCCGACGGTGCATCACCGGCCGGAAATCTATGCGGGGATTGCCGAGGCTGAGTCTGCGGCGCTGCTCAGGGATTTCTTCACCGCGCGGCGGTGATTCGCCCCTTCCCCCTGCACCACCCCGGCGCAGGCAGGGGCCTAGTGGGGAAGGCCAAGATAGGGGAGCGCAACGCGCGTCGCTGCCGACATTCCAACTGGGCCCCGGCCTTCGCCGGGGTGGTTGAGAGCGGCCCTCAATCAACCAGCACGTCGATGGCCTCGGCCAGATCGACATCCCGCTGCGACAGGCCACCCGCATCGTGCGTGGTGAGCAATATATCGACCCGGTTCCACACATTCGACCACTCCGGATGGTGGTCGGCCTTCTCCGCCAGCAGCGCGACGCGGGTCATGAAGGCGAACGCCGCGCTGAAATCGGCAAAGGCGAAGCTGCGCGTGATCGCATCGCGCGCCTCGTCATAGTCCCACTCGTCGAGCGCATCGAGCGCCTCGGCGCGGGCTTCGTCGTCGAGTTGCGCGATTTCCATGGTCGTTCCTCGCAATTGCGGTCCGCAGGTTTCGACCCTAGGCATAGCCGATGCCCGTCACCGATCAATCCGGCCCGCTGACCGCGCCCGATGCGGCGACGATCGAGGCCTATGCGCGCGCCGCGCTCGCCGGTCTGCCCCCGCCGTTCGCCGCGCATCTCGACAATGTCGTGCTGCTGGTCGAGGAACTGGCCGATGACGCGACGCTCGACGCGCTCGGCATCGCGGATCCGTTCGAGCTGACCGGCCTTTATCATGGCCGTCCGCTGGGCGAGAAATCGTCGCTCGATTCGGGCGCGCTGCCCGATCGCATCCATCTCTATCGCCGCGCGATCCTCGATGAATGGATCGACACCGGCGTCGCGCTCGACGCGCTGGTGGCCCATGTACTGGTGCATGAGGTCGGCCATCATTTCGGTCTGTCCGACGACGACATGCATGCGCTCGAAGACGCGGTGACCGATTGAGCGAGCTGCTGGCTTTTCGTGACGTGCACTGCGCGCGCGGCGGGCGCACGCTGTTCGAGGGGCTGTCCTTCGCGCTCGCGCCAGGCGCGGCGGCGTTGGTCACGGGACCCAACGGTGTCGGCAAGTCGAGCCTGATCCGTGTCGCCGCCGGGCTGCTCGCGCCGGTGCTGGGCTCCGTGGAAGGCGCCCCGGCGCGCGCGTTGATGGCCGAGGCACTGGCGCTCGATCCCGCGCGGCCGCTTGCCGAGGCGCTACTGTTCTGGGCGAAACTCGATGCGTCGGCCGACCCGAAAGGCCGTGTCGTACGCGCGCTCGACGCAACCGCGCTCACGCCGCTGGCCGAAGTACCGGTCCGGTTGCTGTCGACTGGCCAGCGCCGCCGTGCGTCACTGGCGCGGGTGGTGGCGAGCGAGGCGCCGGTGTGGCTGCTCGACGAGCCCGCCAATGGCCTCGACAGCGCCAGCGTCGCCACGCTCGCCGCGCTGATCGCCGGGCACCGCGCCGGCGGCGGCGTGGCGCTGGTCGCGACGCATCTCCCGATCGACCTGCCCGACGCGCAACGTATCGCGCTGGATGCGGCGGCGTGAGCGCCTTCGGTACGCTCGTCGCGCGCGACCTCGGCCGCGCCTGGGCCGGCGGCAGCGCGGTCTATCCGCTCGCTTTCTTCCTGCTCGTCGCAATCCTGTTCCCCTTCGCGATCGGCCCGGACACGGCGCTGCTGGCGCGCGTCGGCGGCGGCATCATCTGGGCGTCGGCGCTGCTCGCCGCGCTGATGCCGGTCGAGCGGCTGATCGGCCCCGATGCCGAAAGCGGCGTGCTCGACCAGCTGGCAACGCGCGGGCTGGCGATGAGCGGCGTGGCCGCGGCGAAGATCGTCGCGCATTGGCTCGCTTTCGGCCCGCCACTGATGCTCGCGGCGGTGCTCGCTGCGGGCCTGCTCGACTTGCCCGGCGCGACGCTGTGGCGGGTCGAGCTCGGCCTGCTGCTCGGCACGCCCGGTCTCGCGGCGCTGGCGGTGGCGACGTCCGCGCTGGTCGCTGGCCTGCGCGGTGCGAGCGCGGTGGCCGGGCTGGTGATGCTGCCGCTCGCCGTGCCGCTGCTGATCTTCGGTGCCGGGTCGATCGATGGCGGCGCCGGCGCGCTGAAACTGCTCGCCGCGGTCAGCCTGCTGCTGATCGCCGCTGCGCCCTTCGTCGCCGGCGCGGCGATGCGGGTGGTAATGGAGTAAACCCCCTCTCCCTGTGGGAGAGGGAAGGGGCCCGCTGCCGAAGGCTGTGGAAAGGGTGAGGGCAGGACGATGGCCAGCGCCCTGCCCTCACCCTTCCGCCGCTTCGCGGCTGCCTCCCTCTCCCACAGGGAGAGGGATAGTGGCTCACCGCCGCGTCACCGCGCTGACCAGCAGCTTGTCGATCTTGCGCCCGTCGAGATCGACCACCTCGAAGCGCCACCCCTGCTCGACGAAGCTCTCGCCCTCGCCCGGCAGGTGGCGGAACGCCGCCAGCGCAAGGCCCGCAACGGTCGCGTAATCGCGGTCCTCGGGCAGGTCGATGCCGATCCGCTCGGCGAGCAGGTCGGCCGCCATCGTGCCCGCCACGAGGAGCGAGCCGTCGTCGCGCTCGACCACCGAGGGCGCGTCATCGGGATCGGCGTCGGAGGCGAACTCTCCGGCGATTGCGGCGAGCAGGTCGGCCGGCGTGACGATGCCTTCGAAATGGCCGTACTCGTCGTGGATCAGCGCGATCGGCACCTCGGCCTGGCGCAGCGCATTGAGCGCGTCCATCGCGTCGATCTGGTCGATCACCACCGGTGCCTGGCGCATCAGCGCACGCAGGTCGAGGCTCTCGCCGCGCACCAGCGCGGTGGCGATGTCGCGTGCCTGCACCACGCCGACCACCGCATCGACCGACCCTTCGGCGACGAGCAGCCGGCTGTGTCCGCAGTCGCTCAGTGCGGCGCGCACCCCGGCGTCGTCGAGCGCGACGTCGATCCATTCGATCTCGGTACGCGGCGTCATCACCTCGCGTACCGGCCGGTCGGCGAGCCGCACCACGCCTGAGATGATCGAGCGCTCATGCTCCTCGATCACGCCCGACTTGCTCGCCTCGGCGACGATCAGGTGGAGTTCCTCGGCGGTGACATGTTCCTCGGTCTCGCGCTGCAGCCGCATCAGCCGGAACAGGACGGCGCTCGATGAATCGAGCAGCCAGACCAGCGGCGCGGTGATCCATGACAGCGTCGCCACCGCAGGGGCCATGATCGCGGCGAGCGTCTCCGGCGCACGCAGGGCGATCTGCTTGGGCACCAGCTCGCCGATCACCAGCGAGGCATAGGTGGTCAGGCCGATGACGATGACATAGCCCAGGGTCTCGGTCGTCTCGTGCGACAGCCCGAGCCACGCCAGTCGCGCGGCCATCGGCTCGCCGAGGCTCGCGCCGGAATAGGCGCCCGCGATGATGCCGATCAGGGTGATGCCGATCTGGGTGGTCGACAGAATCTTGCCGGGATCGGCGGCGAGCGCCAGCGCGGTGCGCGCGCCGCGCTTCCTCGCCCGCGCCATCGCCTCCAGGCGCGCGCGGCGCGACGACACGATCGCCAGCTCCGACATCGCGAAGATGCCATTGAGCACGATCATCGCGAGCAGGATGACGACGTCGATCCAGGGGAAGGGGGGCAGTGCCATGGCGCTGTCCCCTCCTTTGACGCGAATCGGTCGATCGGGCAACAGCCCGATCGGTGCTGATATCGCCCGCCATCGATAAAGCTGTGCGCTGACGTCGAAATTTGCCGGCGCCTATTATCGCGCCGGGCCGCCACACCCATATGCGGCCCCGCCGGAAGGAGACCGACCATGACCGACATTTCGACCGCTGGAATTTTCCCGCTCGGGGACCGCCCGGTGAAACGCATGGGCTATGGCGCGATGCAGCTCGCCGGCCCCGGCGTTTTCGGCCCGCCGCGCGACCATGATGCCGCGCTCACCGTCTTGCGCGATGCGCTCGCGGCGGGCGTCAACCATATCGACACCAGCGATTTCTACGGACCACATGTCACCAACCAGCTGATCCGCCAGGCGCTGCACCCCTATCCCGACGATCTGGTCATCGTCACCAAGGTCGGCGCGGTGCGCGGCGCCGATGCCTCGTGGAACCCCGCGCTGGCGCCGGACGATCTGGTCGCGGGCGTGCAGGACAATCTGCGCAACCTCGGCGTCGATGCGCTCGACGTGGTCAACCTGCGCGTCGGCGGGGTGCATGGGCCGAGCGAAGGCTCGATTGCGCCATACTTCGCCACGCTTGCCGATCTCCAGCGCCAGGGGCTGATCCGCCATCTCGGCGTCAGCAATGTCACCGCGACGCAGATCGACGAGGCGCGCGGCATCGCCCCGGTAGTCTGCGTCCAGAATATGTACAATCTCGTCCAGCGCGCCGACGATGCGCTGGTCGACGATCTCGCGACCAAGGGCATTGCCTATGTGCCCTTCTTCCCGCTCGGCGGCTTCACGCCGTTGCAGTCGGATGCACTGTCCGACGTGGCGACGCGGCTCGGCGCGACGCCGATGCAGGTCGCGCTGGCCTGGCTGCTGCAGCGCGCGCCGAACATCCTGTTGATTCCAGGGACGTCGTCGCCGGATCATCTGCGGGAGAATCTGGCGGCATCTGAGCTGGCACTGTCGGAAGAGGTGGTGGCGGAGCTGGACAGGATTGGCGCATGACCCTTCTCCCGGTGGGAGAAGAAAATCACCTCAACTTCTCCGCGACCACCCCACGTCTCATCATCTTGCGCATGCTCCCAGGCATCCAGCGCGCAGCGAACGCCATGCGGCGGGCGGTCTTGCCGACATAGGTATGGACCTTGTCGCCGTGCACCGCGGCCCATGCCGCTTCCGCGACCGCGTCGACCGGGGTCAGTTCTAGCCCCGCGGCGACCACGCTCTCGCGCACCGAGCGGTTGGTGTCGCCGGCGGTCGCGTCGAGCAGCGGCGTCTCGATGAAGCTCGGCACCAGGTCGCGCACCTTGATGCCGTCGCCCGCCCATTCCCCGTCCAGCCCCTCGGTCAGCGCGCGCACGCCGAACTTGGTCGCCGAATAGGGCACCAGCCCGGCCGAGCCGTAAATCGCCGAGGCAGAGGCGGTGTTGAGCAGGCACGATCCCGGCGTCTTTGCCAGATAGGCATGGCCGATTCGCGCGCCGTTGAGCACGCCCATCAGATTGATCGACACGGTGCGGTCGATATCCTCGAAGCTCATCGTCGCCAGCGGCCCGCCGGTGCCGACCCCGGCATTGTTGAACAGCACGTCGAGTCGTCCGCCGCTCGCCGTCGTGAAGGCATCAAGGCTTGCCACCCATGCGTCACGGTCGCGCACGTCCATGACATAGGTCTCGACCATGCCGGCGGGCAGCATCGCCGCCGTTGCCGCCAGCCCGGCCCGGTTCACGTCGGCCAGACCCACACGCCAACCGCGCGACGCGAACAGTTTCGCGGTCGCCTGACCGATACCCGATCCGCCGCCGGTGATGAAGATCGCCTTCGGGTCGCCCATGCTCATTGTCTCCCCCGTTCCCGTTTGACCACTTGCCTATCGTCCCGCACAAGCAATGGCGATGGTGGATTTACGCGCTACCGGTCCCGCGGTCGCCCTGGCCGGCGTGAGCAAGACCTATCCCGGCGGGACGGTCGCCGTCGACGACGTGACGCTGGAGATCGCGCCGGGCAGCTTCGTCGCGCTGGTCGGCAGTTCGGGATCGGGCAAGTCGACCCTGCTCAAGACGATCAATCGCCTGATCGCGCCGAGTGCTGGCGGCGTCACCATCGGTGGCGAAGATGTCGGCGCGGTGCCGCCGCACGCGCTGCGCCGCCGCATCGGTTATGTGTTCCAGAATGTTGGCCTGTTCCCGCACATGAGCGTCGCCGAGAATATCGCCATCGGACTGCGTCTCGCCGGCGTGAAGGACCGCGCAGCGCGCGTCACCGAACTGCTCGACCTGGTCGACCTTCCCGTCGGCGTCGCGGCGCGCCTACCCGACGCGCTGTCGGGCGGGCAGCGCCAGCGCGTCGGCGTGGCCCGGGCGCTGGCCACCGCGCCGGGGCTGATGCTGATGGACGAGCCGTTCGGCGCGCTCGATCCTGTCACGCGCGACCAGCTCGGTACCGCGATCCGCGCGCTGCACGATCGGCTCGGCCTGACCACCCTGATGGTGACGCATGACATGGCCGAGGCGCTGATCCTCGCCGACCGCGTGCTGGTGATGAGCGCCGGCCGCCTCGTTGCCGATGCCACGCCGGCCGAGCTGCTCGCCGGCAAGGGAGGCGCCGAGGCCGATGCGCTGGTCGCGGTGCCAAGGGCGCAGGCCGCGAAGCTCCATGCGCTGGGGGCGGAAACTTGAGAGCGGCACTTGCTCAGTTCCTCCCCGTGCCGGGGAGGGGGACCGCGCGGAGCGCGGTGGAGAGGTTGGTCGGGGGTGTCCATGCCTCAAGCGTGAAAGACCCGTTTGCCCGAGCGGCAAGCGAAGCTGCGGTTCGGATGGCTCGGTCCCGCCCGGCCAGCCCCTCTACCGCCTTCGGCGGTCCCCTTCCCCGTGCCGGGGAGGAATTGCTGGTGGCGCCATTGTGACCCCCTTTCTCGATGCCATGCACCGCGTGCCCGATCTGCTCGCCGCGCATTTGCTGCTCGCCGCATCGGCGCTGCTGCTCGGCCTCGCAATCAGCCTGCCACTGGCGATCTGGTCCGCCCGCCGCCCGCCTGTCGCTCGCGTCGCCCTGGCCTTTGCCAGCCTGGTCCAGACCATACCCTCGCTTGCGCTGCTCGCATTATTCTATCCGCTGCTGCTGTCGCTCTCGGCGCTGGTCGGTGGCGGCATTCCGGCGCTCGGCTTCCTGCCCTCGCTGCTCGCCCTGACGCTCTACGCCTTGCTGCCGATCCTCAGGAACGGCGTCGCCGGGCTGAACGGGATCGACCCGGCGGTGCGCGAGGCGGCCGATGGAGTCGGGATGACCGATTGGCAGAAGCTGCGGCTGGTCGAGGCGCCACTCGTCGCGCCCGTATTGATGGCCGGCATCCGCACCGCGGCGGTGTGGACGATCGGCGCCGCGACGCTGTCGACGACGGTTGGCCAGCCCAGTCTCGGCGACATGATCTTCGCTGGCCTGCAGACGCAGAACTGGGCTTTGGTGCTCGCCGGCTGCGTCAGCGCGGCGGGCCTGGCGCTGGCGGTCGATGCGCTGCTCGGCGCGATCGAATATGGTATCCGCCAGCGTCGTCGCATCCCCGTTGCCGCTGCCGCGGTGACGCTGTTGCTCGGCGTGGCGCTGGCGCTGACGCCGTTATGGCCGCGTGGTGGGCCCGAGATCACCATCGGCGCCAAAGGCTTCTCCGAGCAATATATTCTCGCCCGGCTGATCGGCCACCGGCTCGAGCGCGAGGGCTATCGGGTGCGCTACCGCGACGGGCTCGGCTCGGCGGTGGTGTTCGGCGCGCTGTCGGGCGGCGATATCGATGTCTATGTCGATTATGCCGGCACCATCTGGACCAACCAGATGCGCCGTGCCGACAATCCCGATGCCACGACGATGCTCGGCGAGATCGGCCGCTGGGGCGCACGCGAGCATCATGTCGCGCTGCTGGGCCCGCTCGGTTTCGAGAACGCCTATGCCTTTGCGATGCGCGCCGACGTCGCGAAGGCGCGCGGCATCGCCACGCTGGACGATCTGGTCGGCGCCGCGCCAGGATTGCACTTCGGCGCCGATCTCGAATTTCTCGAACGCCCGGAATGGGCTGCGGTGAAGCGCGCCTACCCGCTGAATTTCGCCAGCGCCCATGCCTATAACCCGACCTTCATGTACCGCGCGCTCGACAGCAGGCAGGCCGATGTCATCTCGGCCTTCTCCTCCGACGGTCGTATAGCCGCGCAGCACCTGACCGTGCTCGCCGATCCGCGCCACGCCATCCCGCATTATGACGCGATCCTGCTGGTCGGCGCGAAACGCGCGCGCGACGCGCGCTTCACCGCCGTGCTGCGATCGCTCGTCGGGCGGATTCCGGTCGAGGCGATGCGTGAGGCCAATTATCGCGTCGATCGCGATGACGCCAAAGACAGTCCCGACATGGCGGCGCGCTGGCTGGAGCGGCGCCTCGGCCTGTGAGGCGAGGCATATTGCACCGCATCGCAATTTATCTTGCATTGCAGCAAACAGCTGACATCATGACCTCGTGCACGGAAAACAGCCGAAATCCGATCATGCCCTGGCTGGGATTGGCGACCGCTGCGGCGAATTTGCGTTGCAATGCAGCGACGTAGCCGGCTTCGTCAACCAGGTCAGTGCCCGCATCATCGCCGAACGGCAGCGGCTCGACGAGCTGCGCCGCGCGGTGGTCGACCTCACGGCGTTGCAGCGCGAGGCGGATGGCGCCGCGAACGAGATCGACGAGGTCGCCCGCCATGCTACCGGCCTGCTGACCCGGAGCCATGCCGGGACCAGCCAGGCGCTGCGCCACATCGAAGCGCTGATCGACCACGTCCTCCAGACGGTCGACGAGATGGAGGGGTTCTTCGAGGCGTTCGAATCGGTCGGCTCGGTGTCGTCGGAGCTTTCGAAACTGGCGCGCGAGACGCGCGTCGTCGCGCTCAACGCCTCGATCGAGGCGGCGCGCGCCGGTGAAGGCGCGCGCGGCTTCGCCGTGGTCGCGCTGGAGGTCAAGCGCCTCGCCGACGCGGCCAGCGATGCCGCCGGGCGCGTCGGTGCCAATGTCGGCGCGCTCGACCACCGCGCCCGTGACATTGCCGACCGGATGCGTGCCGACGGCGTGCGCGGCCGCTCGATCCGCGGCTACACCAGCGAGATCGGTGGCGTGCTCGACCTGATCACCGAAGCGGTGGCGCAGTTCGGCCTCCGCGCCACGGCGATCCGCGACGTCGCCGCGGCGACGACCGATCACGTGACGGCGCTCGACGCCGGCTTCGACAGCTTTTCCGAAGCGTCCGCCGCCAACATGACGCAGCTCGCCACGATGCGAACCCAGATCGACGCGCTCGAAAGCGCGTCCAACCAGATGCTCAACGAGATCGCGCATGCCGATATCGTCACGCGCGACACGCCGTTCATTGCCGCTGCGCTCGGCGCAGCGGCGACGGTGAGGCAGACGATCGAGCGCGCGCTGAACGGCGGCATGCTCGACGAGGCGGCGCTGTTCGACACCGCCTACCGTGCCATCCCCGACAGCGACCCGCCGCAATTCCTCACCGCCTTCGTTCCCTATGCCGACCGGGTGATCCGCCCGCTGCTCGACGCCGCGACCGCCGCCAACGCGATGGTCGTCGGATGCTGCCTGATCGATCGCAACGGCCATCTCCCGACCCATATCAGCGAGCGCAGCCTGCCGCAGCGCCCGGGCGAGCGACGCTGGAATCTCGAACATGCCCGCAACCGGCAGATCTTCATGGATCCGCAGACGCGCTACGCGCTCGACAATGACGGGGAATTCTTCCTCTTCACCTATCGACAGGATTTCGGCGAGGGCCGCTATCGCGCGCTGCGCAGCGTGCTCGTCCCGCTGCGCTTCAAGGGGCGGCGCTGGGGGCTCTACGAGCTCGGCTACCTGACCTGAGTCACGCTGTTCCCGCCCCGTCTCGTCGCTGCGGCCCGCTCGCCGCCGCGGAGTTGGCGAAATATTACCGAAACCTTACCGAAAAGCTCCGTCATTCCCCGTATAATTCACAGATTGTTGTGGTAATTTCAATGCGCTAGTCCAGTCTTGCGAAAGGGTGGGCATCTAACGATGGTACCTTACAAACTGCTCGTGCGCACCATGGGTGCGGAACATACCGCGGCGACCGTGGACTTCAGAGCGGCGCGCGACGATCTCGCCATCAGCAGAGCGGCGAGATTTGCCGGCGTCTTTCCCTACGACCTCTGGGACGGCAGGAGGCTGGTCCACCGTATTCGATAGCAGTTTTCACGGTGGCGGGGACTGATCTTCATCGACCCCATTACCCCGCCCCCCGGGGACGCGAGATCATGCACGTTGGCATGGTCTCGCGTCTTCGGGTGCGCGTGGACATCGCAAGGGAGGCGGGACAGATGCAGACTTCGCACCGGCAGCAGTCCGACGAGGAGTCGTTGGCCGGCAGACCGGTCAGCCGCGAGCAGCGCGCCCAGAAGCGCTACCGTGTCTTGCTTCAGGCATCGATCTTTCCGATCGATTCGATCGACGATGTCACGGTTCACAATATTTCCGAGCACGGCCTGATGGCGGAAACCGACGTCGAACTGACCGTGGGCCAGATCGTGCATCTGTCGTTCGACGGGAGAAGCCACCGCTCGGGCACGGTGCGCTGGATACGCGGGCGTCGCTTCGGCCTGCATGTCGAGGATAGTTGCGAAGCATCGGGCACGCTCGACGAGTTCGAATACACGGCGCGCCCCGACCAGCAATCGCGTTCGGTTCGGCTGTCGCTCAACATCCCTGCGAGGATGAGCTCGGGCCGACCGAGGCGACCTGCGATGGTGCGCAATCTCTCGCGCTCGGGCATGTCGCTCGAGACCAGTACCGGCCTGCTCGTCGGGCAGAACCTGCTGATCAGGATCGGCCGCCAGCCGGCACTGCTCGCCCGCATACGCTGGACCGACGGCGGCCGGATCGGGGTCAGTATCGAAGGCGATCAGACGATACCGCTGATCAACATGTAGCGCCGCGTTCCCGCCGCGCTGGAACGTGCCGGCGGGTGCCGCGCCTCATTCCCCCGGCGCGGCGTCCTTGAGCAAGGCGATCAGCTCGGCGAGGTTCTTCACGCCGAGCTTTTCCAGCGCATTGGAACGGTGCATTTCGACCGTGCGGGCGCTCAGCCCCATGTCATGTGCGATCGCCTTGTTGGGGGCACCACGGGCGAGCCGCTCGACAACCTGGGATTCGCGCCGCGTCAACCGGCTCAGCCGCTCGGCGGCGGCGGCGTGCACGGCGCGGGCATGGCCATGCGCGGTCACCGCGGCAAAGGCGGACGCCAGCGCTGCTTCGAGCGTCTCGGGCTCGAATGGCTTTTCGAGGAATTCGACAGCGCCCAGCTTCATCGCATGCACTGCGGCCGGCACGTCGCCATGCGCGGTCATGAAGATGACCGGCCATTCCAGGCCGCGCATATGCAATTCCTGCATCAGCTGGAGGCCATCCATCCGCGGCATGCGCAGGTCGAGCAGCAACGGCGCCTCGGCCAGCGTCGAGAGGCTGTCGAGGAAATCCTCGGCCGAGGCAAAAGGGCGTGTCCTCACCCCTAGCGTGTCGAGGAGAAAATGCAGCGATCGACGCATTTCACCATTGTCGTCGATGACATACACCGTCGGGGAGGCATCCTCACTGTTGCTGTCGGTCATGTTCCGCTATCTTCTCCGGCTCCGATACGGCGATGACAATTGTACGGAATATCGGCGGCGGCGTCGAACGGCTTTGTTTCGATAGGCGAACGAAATTCGCCGTCGAAACCAAGGGCATCTTGCAAATGCCGGCCCGTTGCGCGCAAACAGCCGCCCAAGGCAATCTCCCACCCGTCTGGTGATCGGAACCAGGGCCTG
>Ga0068858_100000340_pt1 | contig 49532 bp, 49 predicted proteins | sample KBSSwiS12_FD_66589 | JGI IMG/M metagenome (GOLD analysis project Ga0068858, IMG submission 66589) | Switchgrass rhizosphere microbial communities from Kellogg Biological Station, Michigan, USA - KBS Switchgrass S1-2 | ecosystem: Host-associated > Plants > Roots > Rhizosphere > Soil ...
CTGAGGCCCCCGTCGAGGCAGAAGCGCCTGCTGAGGCTGAGGCCCCCGTCGAGGCAGAAGCGCCTGCTGAGGCTGAGGCCCCCGCCGAGGGAGAAGCGCCTGCTGAGGCTGAGGCGCCCGTCGAGGCAGAAGCGCCTGCTGAGGCTGAGGCCCCCGTCGAGGCTGCCGAGCCGGCCGAGTCGGCCGAGTCCACCGAAAGCTGACCGCGGCCATGAGCTCTGCCGTCGTTGACGCCGTCGAGCACCTGGTCCGCGGGATCGTGGACAACCCCGACGATGTCCGGGTCGACATGGTGACCAGTCGTCGCGGCCGCACCGTCGAGGTGCACGTACACCCCGACGATCTCGGGAAGGTCATCGGCCGTGGTGGCCGCACCGCGACCGCACTGCGCACGCTGGTCGCGGGCATTGGTGGCCGCGGCATCCGCGTCGACGTGGTGGACACCGACCAGTAGCCGTCGTATGGACCTGGTAGTCGGGCGGGTCGTCAAAGCGCACGGGATCACCGGCGAGGTTGTCGTCGAAATCCGCACCGACGATCCCGACACCCGCTTCGCGCCCGGTTCGTCCTTGCGTGGCAGGCCGTCTCGCGGCGGGCCCGAGAGTCACTACGTTGTCGCGTCGGCCCGTGACCACGGTGGTCGGCTGCTTGTGCGGCTCGACGGGGTGACCGGTCGCGACGCCGCCGATTCGTTGAGGGGCACGGTGTTCATCGTCGATTCGGGGGATCTGCCGCCGATCGAGGATCCCGACGAGTTCTACGACCATCAACTCGAAGGCCTTCAGGTGGTGACCACCACCGGCACGACCGTTGGCTCGGTCGCCGAGGTATTGCACACGGCGGCAGGCGAATTGCTGTCTGTGCGCACCGAGCAAGGTGAGGTGCTGGTGCCGTTCGTCAGCGCCATCGTGACGTCTGTGTCGCTTGCCGACCAGAGGATCGAGATCGACCCGCCCGAGGGTCTGCTGGAGCTGGGCTGAACGAGGCGTATCGAAACATGCGTATCGATGTTGTGACGATCTTCCCGGACTACCTGGAGCCGTTGCGACAGTCGTTGCCGGGCAAGGCGATTGACGCCGGCATCATCGTCCTTGCGGTGCACGACCTGCGGCGATGGACCCACGACGTGCACCGGTCCGTCGACGACTCGCCCTACGGTGGCGGTCCAGGCATGGTGATGAAGGCGCCGGTGTGGGGCGAGGCGCTCGACGAGATCTGCTCGGACGAAACACTTCTGATCGTCCCTACGCCCGCCGGTCGGCTGTTCGGTCAGGCCGATGCGCAACGCTGGAGCACAGAGAAACACCTGGTGTTCGCGTGCGGGCGCTACGAGGGCATCGATCAGCGCGTCGTCGACGATGCGGCCCGGCGGATGCGAGTCGAGGAGATCTCGATCGGCGACTATGTGCTGCCCGGCGGGGAGTCGGCCACACTGGTGATGATCGAGGCGGTCGTTCGCCTGCTACCCGATGTGCTCGGCAATCCCGCGTCACATCAAGACGATTCGCATTCCAACGGCTTGCTGGAGGGACCGGCCTACACCAGGCCTCCGAGCTGGCGCGGGCTCAACGTCCCCGAGGTGCTGCTGTCGGGTGATCACGCGAAGATCGCGGCGTGGCGACACGAACAGGGGCTGCAGCGCACCCGGGAGCGCCGCCCCGATCTGCTGGACTAGATGCGGCCGCCAGGGAACATCGTCTTGATGGCCTGGGTGATGGTGTTGCGCGCGGTCACGGCGTCGACCGCCTGCATCGAACCGATCGCCACGATGTAGCGACGGTCCGGTCCGATCACACCGGTCGACATGTGCATCCAATTGCCGCCGTTCCAGCAGCACATCCAGCCCTGCTTGACCGCCACAGGTTCGCGGTAGAGCCCGTCGGGGATGCCGAACCGCTGTGGGTATACGCCACCGGGCTGTGTACCGTCGATCGCCATCGGAGTCGACGCCGCCAGATTGGACAGGATGATGTTGGCCCGCTCCGGCGGCAACCCGCCGGTGCCCGAGAGCAGCTTGTCGTAATACTGAACGAGGTCACCGGTCGTGCTCAAGGTGTTGAACCATCGCCCGTTGTAGGGCGTCGTGGTCGCCCCCAGCCCGTACCGGGCGGTGACTCGCGAAACGATGGCGCTGCCGCCGCTGCGGTTCCAGAACACCTCGGCCGCGCTGTCATCCGAGGACCGCAACATGTTGTCGAGCGCCTGACGGTCGGCGGGGGAGAGCTGTGTCTGTCCCTTCGCCTCCTGCAGGAGCAGGTCGTCCGCGATGAACAGCTTGACAACCGAGGCGATGGGCATTGCCTCGGAGTTGCCGTTGGCGACGATCTGGCGGGTCTTGCGGTCAAGGATGGTGGTCGTGATGTCGGCGCCGGCCTTCGTGGCGTCGGCGGTGGCCTGCTTGGCCCGCGCGGCCAGGCCGTCGAAACTGGCTGTGGGCTCGTCAGGCGGGGATTCGGGGAGCGGGGCATTGGTGCCCATCGGGGCGACGACCGTCAGCTGGGGGCCTGCGGGCGCCGGCGTATCGCCGTAGACCTTGGCTTCGCACCCTGCGACAAGGGGGACGGCAACGATGACGCCTGCGGTTGCAGTGAGCAGCTTCGACGGCCGCCGTCGCATGACCCTCCCTTTCGTGTTCCGAAGCGGAAATCAGGTTTGCCTCACCGTCCCTGCCGGTGGCCTCAGACTAGCGGTTGAACGGCTACATTGCGTGCGAAGGCCTGCTGCGCGTTCGGCGGTCATCCGGCGGCGATTTCACTGGATCGGGCCCCATCTGGCACAATTGAGCAGTTGTCCGCGTGGGCCCGAATCCCGCCCGCCGCGAGACGCCCCAGGTAGGCCCGAACAGATCGGCTCGGCGACGCATCGCATTGTGACGCAGGAGCCCGCAACCGCCAACAGCAAGGAAGTGTCACCGATGAACACGCTGGACTTCGTCGATCAGACGTCGCTGCGCGACGACATCCCGGACTTCGGCCCCGGCGACACCATCAACGTGCACGTCAAGGTCATCGAGGGCTCCAAGGAGCGCATCCAGGTCTTCAAAGGCGTCGTCCTTCGCCGGCAGGGTGGCGGGATCCGTGAGACCTTCACCGTGCGCAAGGAAAGCTATGGCGTCGGCGTCGAGCGGACCTTCCCGGTGCATTCGCCCAACATCGACCACATCGACGTCGTCACCCGCGGTGACGTGCGCCGCGCGAAGCTGTACTACCTGCGCGAGCTGCGTGGCAAGAAGGCGAAGATCAAGGAGAAGCGCTGACTTTCCGTCCCGACGAGGTCTGATCCTTGGAAAGCGAGCCGCGCGGCGATGATGATCGCGCTGGCTACTCTGATGCGGTGACCGACTCCACGGACCCTGACGACTCGTCCAACACGACCGAGGTTTCCGATTCGGTCACCGACGAGAAGCCCGACGAACCCAAGAAGCGCGGCGCGCTGCGGGAAGCGGCGATCCTGATCACCATCGCGGTGGTCCTCTACTACGTGATGCTGACGTTCGTCGCGCGGCCCTATTTGATCCCGTCCGAGTCGATGGAGCCCACGCTGCACGGATGCAATGGGTGCACCGGCGACCGGATCATGGTCGACAAGCTCACCTACCGGTTCGGTTCACCCGAGCCCGGCGATGTGATCGTGTTCAAGGGGCCGCCGAACTGGAACATCGGCTACAAATCGATCCGCTCAAAGAACACCGTGGTGCGCTGGGTGCAGAACGCGTTGTCGTTCATCGGCTTCGTCCCGCCCGACGAGAACGATTTGGTCAAACGGGTGATCGCGGTCGGCGGACAGACCGTCGAATGCCGCGCCACCACCGGCCTCACAGTGGACGGCAAGCCGCTGAAGGAGCCGTTTCTCGACCCGGCGACGATGATGGCCGACCCTGCGGTTTACCCCTGCCTGGGCAATGAGTTCGGGCCGGTGAAGGTGCCCGAGGGTCGGTTGTGGGTGATGGGCGACAACCGCACCCATTCGGCCGATTCGCGCGCGCATTGCGGCAATATTCCGGCCGACGCTCAGCGCGGGCTGTTGTGCACGGGTGACCCGACGCCCGGGACGGTGCCGGTAGACAATGTCATTGGAAAGGCACGATTCATCGCCTGGCCGCCGTCGCGATGGGGTGGAGTCCATGCGGTGAACCCGCAGACTCAATAGGATGAGCGCTTTGCGCGAAGAGCAGAGAGCGTGAGATGAGTCGCTTGCGTGAAGAGCAGAGGGCTTGAGCTTTGCCGGCGACATGGCCTCCGCGAACTGTGATCCGGAAGTCTTCGGGCCTGCGCACCCTGGAGTCCGCGCTGTATCGAGGCGGGCTCGGCCCGGTGGCGGGCGTTGACGAGGTAGGCCGCGGTGCCTGTGCGGGCCCGCTGGTGGTGGCGGCGTGCGTCCTCGGGCCGAACCGGCTGGAGAGCCTGGCCTCGCTCGACGACTCCAAGAAGCTCAACGAGAAGGAGCGCGAACGGCTGTTTCCGCTGATCCGTCGCTATGCGCTGGCCTATCACGTGGTATTCATCCCGTCGACCGAGGTGGATCGGCGGGGTGTGCACGTGGCGAACATCGAGGGAATGCGGCGCGCGGTGGCGGGCCTGTCGGTACGGCCCGGTTATGTGCTGTCGGACGGGTTCCGGGTTCCGGGCTTGCCGATGCCGTCACTGCCGGTTGTCGGTGGCGATGCGGCAGCGGCCTGCATCGCGGCGGCCAGTGTGCTGGCCAAGGTGAGCAGGGACCGGCTGATGGTGAAAATGGAAGCTGATCATCCCGGGTATGGATTCGCCGAGCACAAGGGCTACAGCACCCCGGCCCACAGCGCGGCGCTGGCCCAGCTGGGGCCCTGTAGCCAGCACCGCTACTCGTTCATCAACGTGCGCAAACTGGTCGCCGTCGAGGGTGAGTTGGTGCCCGAAGACGCCCTCGACTGGGAGCCCGAGCAGCAGTGCCAACTCGGGTAGGGGAGAATGGGGCTGCGATGAGCGCTTGCGCGAAGAGCGGCGACACGCCGCTACATGAAGGACAGCTGAGCCGATGAGTGCCGAAGATCTCGAAAAGTACGAAACCGAGATGGAGCTCTCGCTCTACCGCGAATACAAGGACATTGTCGGGCAGTTCAGCTATGTGGTGGAGACCGAGCGCCGGTTCTACCTGGCCAACAGCGTTGAGCTGGTGCCCCGCAACTCCGAGGGCGAGGTCTACTTCGAGCTGCGCCTGGCCGACGCCTGGGTCTGGGACATGTACCGGCCTGCCCGGTTCGTCAAGCAGGTCCGGGTGATCACGTTCAAGGACGTGAACATCGAAGAGGTGGAAAAGCCCGAGCTGCGGCTGCCGGAGTAAGCACCGTACCCAACCGACGTTTGTGAACAATCGGTGCATTCGGAGGTTGGGACCAGACCATAGGTCCGAGCCGCGCCTGCTACTTCAACAAGTGGCTCAACGTGACCATGCCGTTGCGGCTCACCCCGGCTGGGTGAAAGCGTTCTGCGGAATCGTGAGCGGCAGATCGACGGAACTCAGCAGACCTGGTTGCGCCGCAACGACATACGGGATCGCGTTCACAACACGCATTGCCGTGGCGACCATCGCTCCCGCCCCTGATGTCATGCCTTCGATACCGGCCTTGCGCCGATCACGAAGTGTCGCGGCCATTGTGGCTTCGATGTCGGGCTGGCCGGTGATCACCACGCGGTAGCCCAGGGCGCCGGGAAGCGTGGGCCAGTCGGGGGCGACATCGGGCGCCAGCCGGGTGACGTGTTCGATCACGATGGCCTCGCGGCCGTCGACGACGCCGATCGCCTGCATCCGCAGCGCGCCACATGTTCCGGCATCGACGGTTCCCATCGCGACCTCCAGTGTCCGGTCCGTCAGCGCCCGATCGAACGATTCTCGAATCTCTTGGACCTCGACGCCGAGCGCGTCGGCGATCATGCGGATCTGTCCTTGCCACTCACCGGCGATGGCGCCAGGGAAACCGATCCACGGCTGGTAGTCGAGCGGACGGCCGAATCCCATCGCGTCGCTCATGATGTCGGGCACACCGTAGTCGTCGTACAGCCCGATCTCGTATGCATGGATCTTCTCGATCGACGCCGACTGGGTGGTCAGCACAAGCGGCAGGTAGTCGGCTGCGAATCCGGGCTCGATGCCCGAGGCGTACAACGAGGCTTGGCCCTCTTTGGCCGCGGCAACGAGTTGGTCGCGCCATTCGGCCGGTTCGTAGGCATGCGGATTGACCAGCCGTGTGGTGCTTGTCGTCACCACGTTGATTCCCGCACCGAGCAACTTGACGTAGTCGGGGATGGCGAGCGCGTCGCGCTCGGGGCCGCTGGCCGCGTATACGACGCAGTCGGGTTTGAGGGCGATCAGCGCGTCTGCATCGGTGGTAGCGGCAAGGCCGATCGGATCGCCGTTGGCAAGCTCGCCGGCGTCCTTGCCGTCCTTCTCCGGCGAGTGCACCCACACGCCGACGAGGTCGAGGTTGGGTCGCTGATGGATGGCACGAATGGCGATCGATCCGATGCCACCCGTGGCCCAAACCACCACACGCTGCCGGCCTTCAGTCATCGCTTCCTCCTTGGTCACCGGTAAAACGGGCCGGGCTTGCCGGCACGCTCGAGGTCGCCGTACGGGTCGTAGACTTTCACGGGCGGATAGGGCCACACGTCGTATGCGGGCTTGGGATCCCCGGCGATACGCAACAGGCTGAACACCGCGATCGGCACCAACACGGCGCCCGTCAGCACCGCGGTGGCGACCACTGTCATCCGGACAGTGGTAGTCCGGACCGCGAGTTTCGCGACGACCGCTGGCCGACCGCTGTCATCGCGGACGCACAACAGGGCCACCACCGCGAACAGCACGCTGTCATAGATCACCATGTAAAGCGGCAGGTCTCTGCCGAACACGTGTAGCACGGGGCCAGCCGCCTCGGTGTAGACGAAGAGTCCCACCTTCAACCACATGAACTGCATGACCGCGTTGAAGGGCAGCCCCGCAACGAATCCGGTGACAAACACGGCGACGAGCCGATGCCGGCGGAGCCAGCTGTCAGAGATCTGCGGTTCGATGAAACGGCGATGGATCGAGAGAAGGCCGAGCCCGGTCAGCACGTAGTAGCTCGCGTAGCCGCCGAGGAATGACAGAGTCGGCTCGAGTAGCGGAGACACGTTGAAGTACGGCCACGACAGTGGGAAGTGCGCGACCCGTGGATCGAAGACGGCGAAAGTCGCCCAATTGGCGAGCGGGTCCAGCGCGCCGGCGAAGAAGGCTGCGATCCCGACGATCAGCAGCCAGTGTGGGCTTCGCTGGCGGATCGACCACCACGCCAGGTAGCCGAAGAACGCGACGGTGAGTGCCGCCGACATCACGCTGGTGACGTGCGGCCAGTCGGATATGCCGAGGAAAGGGGGATACGGCGGTTCTCCGGGGTTGGGGTTGGTAGCCCGAGGGTCGCCGTGTAGACCGCTCTGCATGTTCACCAACGCGACGATTGCGAATGCGCCGAAAACGACCGTGGCGCCTGCCCATCCGAGCCTGATCGCCCGAAGACGGGCGACGATGTTTGCCTGGCTCGGCGCTATCTCGATCAACAGTCTGCGACCGCTGGAAAGTGGCGCAGATCGTGGCCACCGGTCGTGTGGAGCACCGCCATCGATCAGGCTCCCTTGGCTGCGGTGATGGTGATACCTAACGTTTGATCCGCAAGCTAGCAGTAGCGGTGTCGACGGTCAAGGGCGGACGCCGGTACGCATGCCTGAACCACGCCTGTGAGCATCGCTTGCTCCCGCATCTGCGAAGGGCGAGACATGGTTTGAAAAGAACAAACATTAGGTTAGGGTCTCGGCATAGCGGATCGCGCAGCCCGTCGTTTCGGTGAGGAGATGCCAGTGACAGCTCTGCGCACGGTCGTATGGTCGACCGGAGGTGTCGGGTCGAACGCGATCGACGCGATACGCCGCCGTCCCGACCTCGAACTCGTTGGCGTATGGGTTCATTCACCGGACAAGGACGGGAAAGACGTCGGCGAGTTGACCGACGCCGACCAGATGGGGCTTGCGGCCACCACCGATGCTGACGCGCTGATCGGCCTCGCGCCGGACTGCGTCGTCTACGCGGCCAGCGGCCCGGAACGCGACGCGGGTGCGGTGCCGGACTATGTGCGTCTGCTGGAGGCGGGCATCAACGTCGTGTCGACGTCATCCACCGGTCTGGTGTTCCCGCCTGCCTACTACTCGCCGGACTGGCTTGGTCAATTGGAGGCTGCGGCCAAGTCGGGCAACGCCTCCTTTTATGTCTCCGGCATCTTCCCGGGCTTCGCCTCCGACCAGCTTGCTCTGCTGATGACCACGCAGTCGAAGAACATCCGCACCATCACCGCCACCGAGGTCGCGCTCAACGATCACTATCCAGTCGCCGACGTGATGATGGACGGCATGGGGTTCGGGCGGCCGCTCGACTTCGAGCCGATGCTGAGGACGCCTGGCTTCATCGAGTTGGCCTGGAAGGCACCGATTCACCTCATCGCGCAGGGACTCGGCGTGGAGGTGGAAGCGATCCGTGGCTCGCTGGACCGTCGATTGACCGATCGCGATATCGATGTCGCGTTCGGCACCATCAAGGCCGGCACGTGCGGGGCGGTATGGACGCGTGCCGCCGGCGTCGTCAACGGCCGAGAAGCGATCATCATCGACCACATCATCAGGATGGCCCGCGATGTGGCACCGGACTGGTTGGCGTCGGACTTCGACGCCACGTACCGCGTCGACATCGAGGGTGAACCCGATATCCACTGCGCGATGACCATGGGTGCCGCCCAGGGCCATGGCGCGGGGCACGCGGCGATGGCGGCGACCGCCATGCGGGTGGTCAACGCGATCCCGTACGTGGTCGAAGCGCCGCCAGGACTGCTCAGCTCTCTCGACATCCCGACCACGCTGCCCAGGCACGTGTTCGACTGAGGAGCCGCCGTGTTCACCATGAGATTCGACATGCGCGCGCCGTCATTCGGGGCGCCCGCGGCCGCCCTGTATTCCGCCGCCGCCGACATGTGCGCGTGGGCGGAGACACGCGGCTGCATCGCAGCGGTGTTGTGTGAACACCATGGTTCAGACGACGGCTACCTGCCGTCGCCGATTGTTCTCGCATCGGCGATCGCTGCGCGCACCCAGCGGCTACCGCTGAACATCACGGTGATCCTGCCGTTCTACGATCCGGTTCGTCTCGCTGAGGACCTCTGCCTGCTCGACATCATCAGCGGCGGACGGGTCTCGGTGACCTTCGGAATAGGTTATCGGCCCGAGGAATACCAACATTTCGGCCTGAACATCCGTCGCCGGGGACGGCTGGCGGACGAGAAACTCGACCTGCTGCGAAAGCTGCTGAGTGATGCTCACGTAGTTCATGACGGCAGGCACATCGCGGTCACGCCTCGGCCGCATACCACCGGCGGTCCGACTCTGATGTGGGGCGGAGCGAGCTTGGCGGCCGCGCGCCGGGCGGGCAGGTACGGCCTCGGCTTGCTGGCCAACGGTGGCGAGCCCGGCATGCAGGAAGCATACGAATGCGCCGCGAGCGAGTACGGACATTCGCCAGGACCCGTTCTGGTCCCCGACCGGGACACCGCCACTACGGTGTTCGTCACCGATGACGTCGACCGGGCGTGGGATGAGATCGGCCGATACCTCCTGCATGACGCACGGACGTATGCGCAGTGGAACAGCGGCAACGAGACCTCGGCAGGCGTCTCGGGTGCCGCCGATGTCGAGGAGCTGCGCGAGAACTCGAAATCGCACCGCATCTACACCGTCGCGGAAGCGGTCGAGCGAGTGGCGGCCGGCGAAATGCTGAACTTGTCGCCCCTGTGCGCCGGCCTACCGCCGGAGTTGGCTTGGCCCTATCTCGAGCGGGTCGGCGAGATGGTGATCCCCGCAGCAGCGCGGACAGGCAGCGCGCCGAGAGACGACGGGTTGGCAGAGGCGTTGACGGAGTTGGTATCGAAGGGGAGTGAGCAGTGACCGGCGCCAACACAGTTGACCTCTATTACGACCCGTTCGACTTCGACATCGACGACGATCCGTATCCCACGTGGAAGCGAATGCGCGACGAAGCGCCTCTCTACTACAACGAAAAGTACAACTTCTACGCCCTCAGCCGGTACGAGGACGTTGCCCGTGAACTTCCGAACTGGGCGACATATCGGTCGGGCCGCGGCACGACGATGGACATCATCATGAGCGGCCTCGAGGTGCCACCAGGCGTCATCCTCTTCGAGGACCCACCTCTGCACGATCTCCACAGGCGGGTGCTGTCAAGGGTTTTCACGCCCCGGAGGATGGAAGCCATCGAGCCACTCGCGCGGAGGTATTGCGAGCGCGCACTGGACCAACTAGTCGGTTCGTCGCGGTTCGACTTCATCGCAGATCTCGGCGCGCAGATCCCGATGCGGACCATCGGCTACCTTTTGGGAATCCCTGAGGAAGGCCAACAGGCCGTCCGCGACAACACCAATCAGGCCATCGGCCTGAAGGACAGTTCGGGCTATGCGGTGTCAGAGAACGCTTTCGAGAACTCCTACCAGCTGTTCGCCGACTACATCGAATGGCGAGCCGAGCATCCTTCCGACGATCTGATGACCCAGTTACTCAACGCCGAGGTCGAGGACGAAGGCGAAATTCGTCGACTGACCCGCACCGAGGTGCTCATGTACACCAGCATGGTGGCGGGCGCAGGCAACGAGACGACTACCCGGCTCATCGGCTTCATCGGTGCGCTGCTGTCCGATCACCCCGATCAGCGCCGTGAGCTCGTGGCCGATCCGGGTTTGATTCCTGGCGCCATCGAGGAGGTGCTGCGGTATGAGTCGCCGTCGCCGGTGCAGGCTCGTTACGTCGCCCACGACGTCAAGTGCTGGGATCAAGCCATTCCAGAGGGCTCGATCATGTTGCTGCTCAACGGCTCAGCGAACAGGGATGAGAGGCATTTTCCCGACGGCGAGCGTTTTGACATCCATCGCAGAGGTGCGCACTTGAGTTTCGGGCAGGGTTTGCACTTCTGTCTGGGTTCCGCACTGGCGCGCATGCAGGCACGTGTGGCGACCGAAGAACTGCTCAAGCGCTGGCCGGACTGGGAAGTCGACTATAGCAATGCCGAGATGGCGCACACCTCCAGCGTGCGGGGCTGGGGCAAGTTGCCCGCCACCTTCAGCTAGTCCGTCACCCCTGCCGCGCCGCGCAGCATGGTGTCGCGAACATGGGTCAGAGACGCGCGTGCACCGACGTCGCGCAGAATATTCTCGGGGAGCCACTGAAGACTGATCACGCACCTGGCGAGCATCTCCTTTGGTGCATCGTCAAACCTGATGAGACCCGATCGAATCCCTTGGGAAAGAAGATTTTTGGTCTGCCTTAGTCGAGTCGGGAACTCGACGCTGGGGTTAGAAGCGTTCGGCGGGATCTGGCGCATCCATGCGAGCTGGATGCGGAACTCATCGCCGAAGCGCTCGAGTGCGTTGATGTTGATCCAACTCAATGCGTCGAGTTTCTCGATCGGCGACGAGTCGGAACGCAGCACCTCGCGCGCACCCTCCTCTGTCTTCTCGCCGAAGCCACCCATGATGGAAGCGAGCAGTTCGTCCTTGGAACCGATCAACCGGAACACCGTGCCGTGACCGATACCCGCTGCGGCGGCAATGTCGCGAACCGTCGTGCCTTCATAACCTCGACGCCCGAACTCCGCCCGAGCCACGGCACGGATGTGTGCGACCTTGTCGTCGGTATCGATATCGTCAGACCAGCCCTGGATAGCCGCGTCGGCGGCGGCGAACGCGGCGGATTGACTCAGCTCGGTGTCGGAAGGGCGCCCCGCGGCCAAGCCCTCCAACAGGATGCGGCACAACAGCGTTGCCACTCGGTCGGTTGCCGCGGTGTGCCGCAACACATCTAGACCGACCTGCAGCATGGTCTGCGAGATCCGATCGGCCAACACGTGGAGATCGATGTCAGAGCGCACATAGCCGCCCCAACGCCCAGCTCGCAGCGTCTGATACATCGCCTCCAATACGGTCGTGGGCCGATGCTGCGTCCAGTCGATGAGATCTGGATTGGAACTCGGTGTCTCGTACATCGATATCTGGATCGCGGCGCGATGCGCCACTGCGCATCGCGCGATGGCCACGCCCAACGTCGTGATCTGCCCGAAACCCGGCCGTCCGGACGGTTCATCAAGAGCCTGCAGAGCCTGGTCTGCGACATGGTCGAGATCGGTGTGGTATCGCCGGAGTAACTCGACCAGTAGCGCTTCTTTCGAGTCGAAGTGGTGGTAGAGGCTGCCCGTTTGGATTCCCGAAGCACGAGCGATGTCGTGCATCGAGGTTCGCAGGCCAGAAGTCGCGATGAGCGATGCCGCGGTCTCGAGTATCTCTGCGCGCCGAGTTCCGTCGTCGGAGCCCGGCCGGGACGACGTTCTGCGGCTCCCGCTCGACACCGTCACGCCGGACTCCCGTCACCCGTCCTGTTCACCGACTCTACGTCCCGAGATCGGATCGGAACCCAAAGTTTGGTGACGCTATCAAACGGTCGACTGTCGACGGCGCATCTGAGCCCACCGGATCCCGTAGGGGTGCAGACCAAACATTAGGTAGCAATGCTGCTGGAGGGCTCATGTCGTACGAAAGCACCGCAGAACCGGTCAAAATCGGCTACCTGATGGACTTCCTGCTCTCGGACGACTTTCCCCAGCACTACCGCGACGACCTCACGATCCCGTTCGACATGGTCTTCGAGAAGGCGATGGCAGAGGGAATCATCGATCGTCGGGTCGAGGTCATCTACCGCGAGGTGGAAGGCCTGCCGAAGGGCTCAGTGAAGGCGGTCATCGACGCCTAGCAGGAACTGGTCGACGAAGGCTTTCGGGACCTTGAGTGACGATAAGCGAACGTCAGGCTGACAGCCTGCTTCTGAGTACCGCCACGCCCGGGCCGTCCAATTCGCGCAGACAAGCGCTTCGACCCGTGATCGTCATCATCAACGCGACCGCCGGTCCGGCTATTTCGGGGCCGTCGCCCCACCGGCGATCGACGTCGCGCGCGTAAAGCGACAGGCCCCGCAGCAGTCGAAACGGTACGAAGCCGAAAGGCCATGGCCCGGTGAGGAAGTCCAATGCGAGCTTCACCAGCTCAGGGTCGGGTTGATAGTCGATGTCCAGCGGGATGCTGATGTCGCCGAGGTGGACGAGTACGTCCGCGAGCGGATCCAGCGGGCCGAACAGTGGTGGATCAACTGGGCGATCCGCGTATTGCCTTAGCGCTGAGGCGATCTCGAACGCCGACGCTCCGGCTCGCTGCCGGGCAAGCTCATCGATCGCGCGATCGAGGCTTCGGCGACGTGCCGCGAGTCGCAGGAATGTCGGTAGTCCGTCGTCGATTGTGCTGATGACATGGGCGGCCACCGTCTTGACGTCCCAGCCCGCGCAGAGACTGGGTGTGGCAAGCTGCTCATCGCACAGCGCGTCGACGAGGTCCGCCATGTAGCGCCGCTGGGCAGCAACGGCAGCGAAGACATCCCCGCGCTTCATGGTTCAAAGTTCAGGAGGTGCGAACCGCTATACCGCGCAGGACCGTGTCCCTGGCGAGAATCAACGCCTGGCGAGGTCCCACTGCCTGGAGAATGTTCTCAGGAATCCACTGTTCGCCGATGACGCAGCGGGCGAGCAACTCGGCCGACGGGCTGTTGAGCTGTATTTCACCGGATTTCACCCCGTCAGACAGCAGTGTCTTCATCTGACGCACCCGTGTGGTGAACGACCACGCCGGGGCCGGCGTATCGGGCGGTGACTGTCGCATCCACGCGAGTTGGATCCGGAACTCGTCGGGGAACTGGTCGAGAGCGTTGATGTTCAGCCAGCTCAATGCGTCCAGCTTCTCCAGTATGGAGGAATTCGAGCGAAGAATATCGGACCATGCGCCGCCGACCTTCTTGCCGAAATCGAGCATGATCGACATGAGCAGTTCGTCCTTGGACCCGATCACGCGGTAGACGGTCCCCGTGCCGAGACCGGCGGCCGAGGCGATATCGCGGATGGTCGTCATCTCGTAACCGCGCCTGCCGAACTCGGCGCGTGCGATCGCGCGAAGATGCACGGCCTTGGCGTCCTGTTCGTCTGCCTCTTCGTCGATCCACGTGCGGATGACGTCCTGCGCCGCCGCGAACGCGGCAGACCCGTCGAGCGCCTCGTCCGTCGGCGACTCGGCGGCCAACCCTTCGAGGATCATCGTGGACAGCAGCGTGGCCACTTGATCGCTGGACGCCTTATGGCGGATCACGTCAAGTCCGACGTGCAGCATGCTCTGCACCATCCGGTCCGCGACGGTGGGCAGATCGACGTCCGTCCGGATGTACCCACTCCATCGTCCCGCGCGCAAAGCCTGCTGCATCGCGGCGGTGATCTTCGTCGGCCGGCGTTGGGTCAACTCGATCAGTTCAGGATCTGTGCTGGGCCCCTCGTAGAAGGACATCTGCAGGGCGGCTCGATGCTCGACCGCGCATCGAGCGATGGCGCGCCCTAGGCCGGCGATCTGCTCGTCGGCAGGCCGCGGATCGGGCTCGTCCAGCTGTGCCAGTGCCTCTTCGCCGATCCTGTCGAGGTCGGCGTGGTAGCGGCGGATCAGCTCGACGAGGATCGCCTCCTTGGATTCGAAATGGTGGTAAAGGCTGCCCGCGAGGATGCCCGCGGCGTCCGCAATCTGCTGCAACGACGTGCGCAGTCCGGACGTCGCTATGACAGCATTTGCGGTCTGTAGGATCTCGGTGCGGCGGGTGGCTTCCTGGCCTTCGTCCGCGCCGGCGCGACGAGGGGCCGCGAGCCGCTTCGTCCTGGCAGGGCTGGCCATCTCAGTCATCGACTCCTGTCCAGGTGACTTCCAAAGGCCGATCGTACCGACCACTGGAGCTTCAGTGCCGGATCACCGCGTCACGATGTGGCGCTCGGGGTTGCTGACCGAGCGACAGTCAATGGACGGGCATAGGACGGATCGTCCGGACCATGCGCCGCATGCCGGACATCGGGCAACATTGCGATGACTTCCTCGGTGATCAGCGAAGTCGACTCCGCGTTCCATTCAGCTACACAAACGCGGTCCACGATCGCCCACCGACCGTCGCGTCGCTCCAGGCGGTCGACGTAGCGACCGCCTGCCAGAGTCAGGTGATTCGGCGGCTCCCGGTCGGTCCCGACGAAGAAGTAATAGGTCTCGGCATGGGCTTCGTCACCGTTCACCTCGGCCGTGTGGTTGAGCATGTAGTGCTGGTACCGGGTTTGTGTCGAGTGGTAGGCGAATGCCCACTCGATGAAATCGTCGACCTCGCCGACGAATCCCACGTGGTCGTCTACCGCGCCGTCGTGATATGCGGAGCGCAACAAAGTGCGATCGCGGCGGTCCATCCCCCGCGCATACCGCATCATGCAGTCACGGATCTCCGCGAGATCTTCGAGGCGAGAAAGCCGTCTACCCAAGTCGCCGTCTACCGTCACTCGCTCTCCCAACCGTTGATGCCGATGACCTCGGCGATGTCCCGACGCGGCGCGGGGCCGAACACGTGCCCGCTTTTCAGTCGCGCGACCGGCAGCAGGCAGCCCTGCACCGCCGAATCGGGGATTTTCAGCAGGCTGCGCACCTCTTTTTCGTGATGCAGGTGCAGGGTCGTGATGCAGGTTCCGTAGCCTCGGGTGTGCAGTGCGAGCTGGAAGTTCCACACGGCGGGAAAGATGGAACCGTAAACCGTTGCCACATAGAAGGACTCATCGCCGTCAGACCGCGGCATCGTCGATTCGTAGCATGGAATCACCAAGATCGGCACTTCACCCAGATGCTCGACCAGCCACTCCGTCGACGACATGATCCGCGTCTCCGGAGTGCCTTCGGGCATGAATCCGGCGATTAGTTGCCCGCCGACTTTGTCCAGGTAGGCGTTCCGGTAAAGGGCCGCGATCCGAGTGCGCAGATCCTGGTCGGTGACGATCAGCCAGCGCCAGGACTGCAGATTGGTCCCGTTGGCGGCCTGCAATCCGATCCGCAGGCAGTCTCGAACCTCGTCGAGGTCCACGGGGGCGTTCAGGTCCAGTGTCTTTCGGGCCGACCGCGTCGACGTCAACAACTGTTCGACATTCATCACTCGTCAGCGCTTTGTGGATTCCGGGAAGGCGACTTCGGCGTTGTCGGGCATGGCACTGATGCCGAGCCGGTCGCAGACCTGGAGCACTTCGTCGACGATTGAATCGGGCACGATGAATTTGTCGGTCGCCGACACTTCGTCGATATGCGACAAGATGTCGTCCGCGGTCGGTTCGGCCGCCGGGTCCGCCAGCCAGCCGTCGCCCAGACCCGTGAAGACCCGGGCGTAACGGCCGGCGCACGCCGAGTAATTGCGGTGGGTGAAGTCGCACGCCCGGCTGGCGAGGAAAACGACAAGTGGCACAACCAGTTCGGGTCTGATCGCGCGCATGAAGCCCGATTCGGCGAGGAACTTCTCGTCACCGACGGTCTCGGTGACCATTCGCGAGAACCCGGTCGGAAGAACGGTGTTGGAGCAGATGCCGTGCGCCGCACCCTCGATGGCGATGACGTTCGAGAGGCCGACCAGGCCGGTCTTGGCGGCGGCGTAATGCGCCTCCATCGGCTGGCCGAAATTGCCCGCCGACGATGAGATGAACACGAAACGCCCGTATCTTTGCTTGGCCATGACCTTGTAGGCGGGCTGGCTCAGGTAGAAACCACCGTCGAGGTGCACTTGCAACATTCGACGCCAGTCCTCGGCGGTCAGCTGGTCGAACGGGATGCTGTTGAAGATCCCCGCATTGCTGATCACGGCGTCGAGACGACCGAACGCATCAACGGCGGTATCGACGATCGTCTGCCCCCCTTCGGAGCTGTCGACCGACGCGTATGAGGCAACCGCGCGGCCACCTGCCTGCGTGATTTCGTCGACCACCTGATCGGCGATGCTGCTGTCGGACCCCTGCCCGTGCATCGTGCCGCCGAGGTCGTTGACGACTACGGCGGCGCCCCGACGGGCCAACTCGAGGGCGTAAAGGCGGCCGAGGCCGCGGCCCGCGCCGGTGACGATCGTGACCTGGCCTTCGAAGTCGATCACGTTGTGCTCCTGACGCATTGACTCCACCCTGAGCCGGACTCTACGTTGGAACAATTATTTGGTCAATAATTCGCGGGTAAGGAGGTGCGCTGTGGCGGACAATGTCGACACCGATCGACTTCAGGCGCTGGGCATGCTCGCCTCGGCACTCGCGGGGCGTCCCGTCGCCGTGTCGCCCGCCCCGGCCGGGGAGCCGTCGTGGACCGACGGACAGAGCATCTTCGTTGACCCGTCGGCGGGTGGGCGCGCCAACCTGGAGTCGGTCGCCGTTCATGCGTCGCTGATTTCCGCCGACAGCCTCACGAACGACGTCGTGAACTCACTGGTTCGCCATCCGCGGCTGGCCAGACGCTATCTCGCCGTCGAGAGCCACCGGGCGCTGGCCGCGAACAGCGCCTTGTTGCCTACGACATTGACATCGCTGTTCGACCCAGAGGTGGCGGGTATCAGCAACTCACCCGAGGACTCGTTGTCGATCGCATCCACGAAGACAGCATTCGGTGATCCGCCTGCCGCGTTCGGGGTCATCCGCGCCAAGAAATTGATGACGGCCAACACCCGGGCTGCGGTTCAGGCGGAGGGTGGGACATCGGGGCACGTGCCTCGGCGCCAGGCCAGGGAGCCGCTCGAGGAACTCGACGACTCTGAGGTCGACGACACGGACGACCCGGATCTGTTCACCAGCCCAGTGGGCGGTGGCGGGTTCGTCGGTAAGTGGCTGAAGAAGATGCTGTCGTCGGCACGAAAATCGGACGGCAGCGGTGGCGGACCACCAGGCGCGGATTCGCCGACGCACCGGACGAACTCGGCGAACCGCGGCGCGTATGCGGTGTCGTCAACGGCCACGGCCTCCTCCGAGGACGTCGCCGACTTCACGCCGAATGGCTTCAGGTACCCCGAGTGGGACGCCAACCGCAAGAGGTATCGGCCCGACTGGTGCACCGTTCGCGAGGTCGAACCGCAGATCAAGCCGTCCGCAACACAGGGGATCGACTCCGCGATCGGGGTGCGCCGGCCGCTGGCCCGGCTCGGGATGGGCTTGCACCGTCGCCACCGCCAGCCTCAGGGAGACGACATCGACATTGATGCGGCGGTCGAGGCACGGGTCGAGGTGCTGGCCGGATCGGTTCCCGATGAAGCGGTCTACCTCGACAGCCTGCGGCGCAGGCGCGACCTGTCCGTGCTGCTGCTGCTCGACATCTCGGGTTCCACGGCCGAACCGGGGACCGTCGGACGCACCGTTCATCAGCAACAACGCGAAGCAGTCTCCAATCTGACTGTCGCACTGCATGATTTGGGCGACCGCACCGCGCTGTACGCGTACTACTCGCAGGGGCGTACGGCGGTGAATCTCGTGCCGGTCAAGCGGTTTGACGACCACTTCGACGCCCGGGTGATAAGGCGGCTCAACAGTTTGGAACCCGGGGCTTATTCGCGTCTGGGGGCCGCCATCCGTCATGGTTCGGCAGTCCTGGAGACTCGTGGAGGTACCTCGCGGCGGCTCTTGGTCGTGCTGTCGGACGGGTTGGCCTACGACCATGGCTACGAACGCGCTTATGGCGCCGCCGACGCCCGTCGCGCGCTCGCCGAAGCGAGACGTCGCGGCACCGGGTGCGTGTGCCTGACCGTCGGGGCGGGCACCGATGTCACCTCATTGCGGCGGGTGTTCGGCAGTGCCGCGCACGCGACGATCGCGCGCCCCGAGCAACTCGCGGGCGTGATCGGACCGCTGTTCCGTTCCGCCCTACGGTCCGCCGAAGTACGGCGCCGTGTGTCGTAGGTGCACCTTCAGGTGCTTGAACCAAACATCTGTTCCGCGCTAGGCTGCGACAGCCGCAACGGCGCGGGTCGACGGAAGGGGCGATATGGGCAACGAGCCCGTGGTCGCGTATCAGAATGGCGCAATGCCGCAGGCCGCATCGGCGCGTCCTTACTACCAGTCGGTGGGCAACGAGGAAACCGTCTTCAAGGCGGCCTATCGCCAGGGCCTTTCGCTTGTCCTGAAGGGTCCTACCGGCTGCGGCAAGACTCGCTTCGTCGAGGCCATGGCGCACGACCTCGGCCGGCCCCTGATCACGGTCGCCTGTCATGACGACCTGACGACGGCAGACCTGGTCGGCAGGTACCTGCTCCGGGGTGATGAGACGGTATGGGTCGATGGTCCACTGACCCGGGCGGTCCGCGAGGGGGCCATCTGTTATCTCGACGAGGTCGTCGAAGCACGGCAGGACACCACTGTCGTATTGCATCCTCTGGCCGACTACCGGCGCCAGCTGCCGATCGAGCGCCTCGGGGTCACCCTGGATGCGGCGCCGGGATTCGGGCTGGTCGTCTCGTACAACCCCGGGTACCAGAGCGTCCTCAAAGACCTGAAGGACTCGACGCGGCAGCGGATGGTCGCCATTGAGTTCGGTTTCCCCGCTCCCGAGGTCGAGGAGGGCATCGTGGTGCACGAGGCAGGCGTCGACGCGGCCACGGCCAGTGAGTTGGTGAGGTTCGGCCAGGCGATCCGCCGTCTGGAGACGGGGGGACTTCGCGAGGTGGCGTCGACGCGCGTGCTCATAGCAGCGGGTCGGCTGATCGCCGAGGGCCTGACCAGTCGCGATGCCGCGAGGGCCGCCATCGCGGGGCCACTGACCGATGACGCATCGGTGGGTCGCGGGCTCAGCGAGATGATCGAGGTCTACCTGGGTGACGCAGACTCGACTCGATGATTGACGCTGCTCAGCGTCGCAGCTACTGTCAGAACAAATATTAGGTCGCTCTCCGAGAGGTGCCATGTCCTACGAAAGCACCGCTGAGCCGATCAAGGTCGGCTACCTGATGGATTTCACCTTGCCACCGGGCTTCCCCGAGGATCTGCTGGCCTCCTTCACGCGGTGCTTCGACCTCGTCTTCGAGGAAGCCGTCGAACAGGGGCTGATGGATCGCCCGGTGCAGATGATCTACCGAGAGGTGGAGGGTCTGCCGAAGGGTTCGGTGAAGTCGGTGATCGACGCGTTCGGCGAACTCGTCGACGAGGGCTGCCTGGTGGTCTTCGGCCCGCACATCACCGATAACTGCGTGCCGACCCGCGAGGCGATCGACGAACGGTTCAGGGTTCCCGCTATCAGCGTCACCGGCACCGACGACTGGCTCGGCGAATGGACGTTCTCGTTCCCTCAGGGATCGATGACCGATGAACCGATCTTCCTCGCCGATCTCGTCGCAAAGCGAGGGATGAGCCAGATCGGTGTCCTGGTCGAGCAGAACCTTATCGGCGAGAGCTATCTGAAAAACCTGCGAAGTGCGTGCGCCCGCAAGGGTATTCGAATCGTCGCAGAGGCGGCCATCGCCCAGACAGCGCAGGACATCAATGACGCCGTGCGTACCCTGCACGACGCGAAGGCCGAGGCGATCGTTCATCTCGGTTTCGGTTTCGGAATCGTCTTCATCAACCCGGCGCTCGAGGCGGTCAATTGGGATCCGCCCAGGTTCACCACGACCGCATTCCAGAACGCCTGGGTCAACCCGATCATGTGGCAGGCGTTCATGGGGTGGACCGGCGTTGACCAGTACGACGAGGGTAATCCGATCGGGCAGGAATTCCTCGACCGCTACGCGAAGCGGTACGACGGCAGCCGCCCCGAGTACTGCGTGTCGGTGGTGAACCGCGATGTCGCCGCCACCCTGGTCCGCGCGTTCACCGATGCGCACCCGCTGAGTCCGCGCGGCGTGAAGGAAGCACTCGAGCGGGTCAAGATGATGCCCGCCGCCTCAGGTGCGCCCGGAACCCGTGTGTCCCTTGGTAAGTGGACCCGCCGGGCGTGGATGGGTTCGGGGTATCTCGTCGCACGCACTCTCGACGCGGACGGCATCAACTCGCACTTGGTGGATCGGTTCGGAGACGAAGGCTGATTCATGACCGGACGGCGGACGAGAGGAGCACCATGACGACTCAGGAATCCAAACCGCTCGACACACAGGCCGATTCACCGGCCCCGGCGCGCACCGGCCGGAACTGGGGGCGGGTGATCTCCCTCTTCGCATGGCTCGGCTTCCTCGGGTTGTTCGTCGCCGTCGGGCGGACGGACGTCGACCCGCGCGTGGCCAACCCCAACGTCGAGGGACGCCCCCGGCCGGTTGAGTTCCTGACGGGATTCGATCACTGGCAAGTCATCCCGCAGATCGGCGCCTTGATCATGGTCGTGGTGCTGACCATCGTCTTCATCCGTGGCTGGCGAAAGAACCCCGGCAGCCCTGTGCTGCTGATGGTCTTGGTTACGACGCTCATCGTATGGCAGGACCCGATCATGAACTGGTCGCCGTACGCGGTGTACAACCCCGCGTTGTTGCACTGGCCGGAATCCTGGCCCCTGATCATGATGTCGCCGACCGTTGAACCCTTCATCGTGTTCGGATACGTGACGTTCTATTTCGGTCCGTACTTCCCGGCAATCTGGATCCTGCGCAAGATGCAGGCCAAACGCGGTCCGGAAGCGTTCGTCACCCGGCACCCGCTGATCAGCCTTGGCGCACTGGTGCTGGTCATCGGCTTCATCTTCGACGCCATTCTGGAGATCAGCCTGGTGCGCACGGGCCTGTACATCTACTCGCAGGCGATCCCATTCGGCACAATGTTCGGAGGCAGCACCTTCCAGTTCCCGCTGATCTGGGAGTCGCTGTCGGTCACCTTCGTGATGATCCCGGCGGCGATCCTCGTCTACCGCGACGACACGGGGAAGTCGGTGGCGGAGAAGCTCGCGGCGAAAGCCAAGTTGTTCCCGACGAAGCCGGTGCTCGGCACGTTCCTGGTGATGTTCGCGATCATCAACGTGTCGTACTTCGCCTACGGCGGGTGGTTCTGGGCTATCAAGGCGAGTGGTCTGGCGACGTCGGTGGCGTGCCCGTGGCCTTACCCAGAGGCCAAAGTCTATGACCCGCAAGGGTATTACGAGAAGGCCGGTGCCGAGGGGCCGTACTCGGTGGGGAAGTGGGCCACCTGGCAGCAGGGCCTGCCGAACGGGCGGCCCGACGTCGAACCACCACCACCCGGCAAGGGCGCCTGCGCACCGGACAACGCGAATGGGCGATGAGCGCTTGCGCGAAGAGCAGAGCATCACTGAGCCGCGAACCGTAGTCATCACCGGCGCGGCCCGCGGTCTGGGGTTCGCCTCGACCGTGCGGCTCTACCGGGAGGGCTGGCGGGTGGTCGCCGCCATGCGCACACCCGACCGCGCGATGCCGTTGCTGCGCGAGGCGACCGGGGCGAAGGAAGACGACGACCGGCTGATCGGCGTACAGCTCGACCTCATCGATGGCGCGTCGATCTCCGCCGCCGCCAAGGCAATCGAAGAGCGCGCCGGCGCACCGTACGCGCTGGTGCACAACGCGGGGATCTCCGCCGCCGGAATGGTGGAGGAGACGGATATCGACCTGTGGCAGCGGATGTTCGCCACCCACGTAATGGGCCCGGTCGCGCTGACAAAGGCGTTGCTGCCGTCGATGCGCGCGGCAGGACAGGGCCGCATCGTGTTTGTGTGCAGCTCGGCCGGGGTGCGGGGGCAGCCGGGAACCGGACCGTACTCGGCCAGCAAGGGCGCCATGGAACGTTGGGGCGAATCATTGGCCGCCGAAATCGCCCCGTTCGGACTCGGCGTGACGATCCTGATCACCGGTACCTACGACACCGACATCATCACCGATGCGGGCACCACCGACGACCGTGATTTCAATGGACCCTACGCACGACTGCACCAGACGATGAACAGCCGTGGCCGGTTCGCGATCAAGTTCGCCCGGTCACCGGAGAGGTTCACCGACGGCTTGGTGAAGGCGCTGGCCGATCGCGGGGCGTTCCGCCGCCACGGCGTCGGACCGGATGCGTCGATGCTGTTGGCGTCCAACAGATTGCTGCCGTCCTCGGGTATGCACCACATGTCCCGAGTCGTGCTCGGCATTCCCAGGCAGGGATCGATGCGCGGCGGAGCTTACCCGCTGACGACTGCGCAGCGGGCGATGGTGTTCACCGCCAAGGTGCTTCCGCAGCCGGTCGTGGCTCGATTAACGTCGCTTGCGATGCGGCTTTCGCCAGTAAAGCCCGCAGCCGACGAAAGCGGGAGCAATGACTGAGGCACCGAAGGTGACGTTCGAGTCGCGCATGATGATTGACGGCAAGCTCGTCGACGGTGAAGCGGGAACGTTCACCAACATCAACCCGGCGAACGAGGATGTGCTCGGCGAGGTCGCCGACGCGTCGAAGGCCGACATGAACCGGGCGATCGATGCGGCGCGGCGCGCGTTCGACAACACGGACTGGTCGACCAATCGCGAGCTGCGCAAGCGCTGCCTTCTGCAGCTCCACGATGCGATCGAAAGTGAACTGGAGGAGTTACGCGAGGAACTCATCCTCGAGGTTGGTGCACCGCGCGCGGTGACCCACGGCCCGCATCTGGATGCTCCGCTCGAGGACGGCCTCAAATACCCTGCCAGACTGATCGATTCCTTCGAGTGGGAGTCCGATCTTGGCGACAAGGTCGTGTCCGTGACCGGTGTCAACACCAGACGAAAGGTGTGGCACGAGCCGGTCGGCGTGGTCGGCGCCATCGTCCCGTGGAACTTCCCCTTCGAAGTCACCATCAACAAGCTCGGGCAGGCGTTGGCCACCGGCAACTCCGTCGTGCTGAAGCCCGCGCCGAACACCCCGTTCAACGCAACCCGTCTCGGCAGGCTGATCGCCGAGAAGACCGAGATCCCAGCGGGTGTGGTCAACGTCGTGACGGCATCGGATCACTTCGTCGGCGAGGAACTCACCCTGTCGCCGAAGGTCGACATGATCTCGTTCACCGGTTCGACTGTGGTCGGTAAACGCATCATGGAGAAGGGCGCCGCGACGATGAAGCGGCTCTTCCTCGAGCTCGGTGGAAAGTCGGCGACCATCGTGCTGGAGGACGCCGACTTCAACACCGCCTGCCTGATCGGCATCGGTCCATTGATGCACGCCGGACAGGGCTGTGCGGCGCCGACCCGAATGCTGTTGCCGCGTTCCCGCTACGACGAGGGAGTCGCGATCCTGCGCGGCATCTACGAGAACATCAAGGCCGGTGATCCTCAGGATCCCGGCACCATCTGCGGCCCGGTGATTTCGGCCAAGCAGCAGTCGCGCATCCTCGGCTACATCCAGAAGGGGGTGGACGAGGGAGCGACGATGCTCGTGGGAAGCACCGAGGCGCCCAAAGAATTCGACAAGGGATTCTGGGTCACCCCAACACTTTTCATCGATGTCGACAACAAAATGACGATCGCCCAGGAGGAGATATTCGGGCCCGTGCTCGTCGTCATTCCCTACGACGACGAAGAAGACGCGATCCGCATCGCCAATGACAGTGTGTACGGCCTTGCCGGCAATGTGATGTCGAGCTCGCTGGACCACTCACTTGCTGTTGCGCGCCGGCTGCGTGCCGGGTTCATCGGCCTCAACGGGACCGCGGGTTACGGCGCGGACACACCGTTCGGCGGCTATAAGGACAGCGGCATCGGACGCCAGAACGGCGTGGTGGGCTTCAGCCAGTACACGGAAGTGAAATCCGTCGCCTACCCGGCGACATGACGAGCGCTTTCGCGAGGAACAGCCAATCCTGAAGGAGCAGCATGTCAGATCTGTTCGACGACCTCGAGGACTTCGGGGCGTTCGACGACGTCGTCTCGGGCAACGTCCGCGACCCCTATCCGGAGTTGGCCAAACAGCGCCACGAGACGCCGATCCAGCGCATCGACATGTCCGCGATGCCCGGCGAGGAGGGCAAACCCGTCTTCATCGTGTATCGGCACGAGGACATCCAGCAGATGTTGCGCGACCACGAGACGTTCTCGTCCAACGCCGTGATCCAGATCTTCGGCGACGTGTTGGGCCACGGGGTGATGCTGGGCATGGACGAGCCCGTGCACGGCAGGCTCCGGTCGCTGGTGACGAAGGCGTTCACCCAGAAGGCGCTGGTCCGTTGGGAGGACGAGATCGTCGGGCGCATCGGCAACGAGCTCATCGACCAGTTCGCCGCGGACGGCAAGACGGACTTGGTCAAGACGTTCACCTTCCCGTATCCGACCCGCATCATCGCCGCCTTGCTCGGCCTGCCGGAGGAGGACTTCCCGCAGTTCCAGCGCTGGTCGATCTCGATGCTGAGCTTCACCGTCAACCCGGAACGAGGCCTGGCGGCATCGCAGGCACTGGTGGACTATTTCAAGCCGATCCTGGCGGACCGTCGGACGGACCCACGCGAGGATCTGATCAGCAGCCTCGCCGCGGCCGAGATCGACGGGCACAAGCTTGCCGACGAGGACATCTACTCGTTCATCCGGCTATTGCTGCCCGCAGGCGTCGAAACCACATATCGGTCACTTGGCAACCTGTTGTTCGGGCTTCTCACCAACGTCGATCAGTTGGAGGCGGTCCGCGCCGACCGCTCGCTCATTCCTCAGGCGATCGAGGAGGCGGTGCGCTGGGACGCGCCGTTGCTGAACATCACCAGGGTCGCGACGCGCGACACCGAACTCGGCGGCGTGCAGATTCCGCAGGGCTGCTCGGTGATGCCCATGCTGGGCGCCGCCAACCGGCAGGAGGACCGGTATCCCGATCCGGATCGCTTCGACATCTTCCGACAGGCCAAGGTCCCGATCAGCTGGGGGCACGGTGTGCACGTGTGCCTCGGCATGCACCTGGCACGGCTCGAGATGCGCACGGCCATCAACCTCTTACTCGACCGGTTGCCCAATCTGCGGCTGGATCCCAATGGCGACGACCCACATATCCGTGGCATGGTGTTCCGCTCGCCGACATCGCTACCCGTGCTGTTCGACGCGCAGTAGGACATGCGTTGACCGAACTGCGATTCGATGACCGCGCTGTCGTCGTCACCGGCGCGGGACGCGGTATCGGGCGGTGCCATGCATTGCTGCTGGCTGCGAGGGGCGCACACGTCGTGGTCGCCGACAACGGCGCGGGCATAGACGGAGCGGGTTCATCGCGAGCACCGGCGGACGAGGTGGTCCGCGAGATCGCCGACGCCGGTGGTGAGGCGGTGGCGTGCCATGCCTCGGTCGCTTCCGAAGAAGACGCCGCCGAGATCGTGAACACCGCCGTGCGGGAATTCGGTCGTCTGGACGCCGTCATCAACAACGCGGGGATCTCAGCGCCCGGCCCGTTCGACAGCCTCTCGGTCGACCAGTTCCGCAGAATGCTCGAAGTCCATTTCTTCGGAACGCTTTTCGTCATCAGGGCCGCGTGGCCCCATATGGTGCGGGCAGGCTACGGGCGGATCGTGAACACCGTGTCCGAGGCCATGTTGGGCGGTCTGGCCGAGTTGACCAGCTACGGAGCGGCCAAGGGCGCGGTATTCGGGTTGACGCGGAACCTCGCGACCGAAAGCTCGGCGCACGGCATCCGCGTCAACGCTGTTGCGCCACGGGCGTATACCCGGATGTCGGCCGAACAGTCGGATAAGGTGGCCGCCCAGATGTCGTTCACCGACGAACTGATGGCAGAGATCAACGCGAGCATGCCGCCCGATCTGTGCGCGCCGGCCGCCGCATATCTCGCGCACGAATCCTGCTCCCTGAACGGGGAGATCCTGCAGGCGGGCATGGGCAGCGTCGCGCGCATCGCCGCGGTGGTCAGCAATGGCATCTACGAGCCGACGATCAGCGTCGAGGACATCGCCGACCGACTCGATCGAATCATGGACGTGCGGGAGGCGCACGTGTCCGATGCTGCCGCGGCCCAACTCTGAGGTGGGTGGCCGGGCACTGATGTGTAACCTAATGTTTGTTCAGGGCTGTCGGCACTGACGTACAGCGAGGAGGCGCAATGAGCGATTACGAGTCGGTCGACTACTTCACCGACATGTCGTTGGTCCCCGACCCGTATCCCTATTTCGACCATCTGCGTGCCAAGTGCCCTGTGCAGCAAGCGACGCCGTACGGCGTGGTGGCCGTGACCGGGCACCAGGAAGCCCTTGCCGCCTACAAGGACCCCGCGATGTCGTCCTGCGTCGCGGTTGCCGGCCCCTTCCCTCCGTTGCCGTTCACGCCGGAGGGGGACGACATCAGCGCCCAGATCGAAGAGCACCGCGCGACGATCCCGATGGCCGAGCACGTCGTGACGATGGACGCCGAGGCCCACCAGAAGACGCGCGGCCTGCTGAGCAAGCTCATCACCCCCAAGCGGCTCAGCGAGAACGAGGACTTCATGTGGCGCCTTGTCGACCAACGGCTCGACAAGATCATCGGCCGCGGCGCATGCGAGTTCACGGAAGACTTCGCGAAGCCGTTGGCAATGCTGGTCATCGCCGACCTCCTCGGGGTGCCGACCGAAGACCACCAAGAGTTCAAGACCATTTTCGGCAACGAACCACTCGGCGAGATCGAAGGGACGCAGGGCGAAACCGTTGCGCACAACCCGCTGTTGTTTCTCGACGAGAAGTTCACCGCCTACATCAGCGACCGCAGGCGAGAACCGCGGTCCGACGTGCTGACAGAACTCGCGGCGGCGACGTATTCCGACGGATCCGTGCCCGATGTCGACGAAGTCGTCAAGCTGGCGACGTTCCTGTTCGCCGCAGGCACCGACACGACGACGAAGTTGGTCAGCACGGCCATGCGGGTGCTCGGCGAACGGCCCGACATCCAACAGGCGCTTCGCGACAACCGGGACCAAATCCCAGCGTTTCTCGAGGAGTGTCTACGGATGGAAAGCCCCGTCAAGAGTCATTTCCGACTGGCGCGGACCACGACGACGATCGGTGATGTCGAAGTCCCCGCGGGCACGATACTGATGATGCTTCCCGGAGCCAGCAATCGCGACCCGCGCAAGTTCGACGAGCCCAACGAGTTCCGGCATGACCGCAAGAACGTGCGCGAGCACGTGGCATTCGCGCGTGGGCCTCATTCCTGCCCCGGTGCGCCGCTGGCGCGCGCCGAGGCGCGCATAGCGATGAATCGGATCCTCGACCGGATGGCCAACATCCGGATCTCGGAGGAAATGCACGGGCCTGCCGGGGACCGCAAGTATGAGTACGAGCCGACGTTCATCATGCGGGGGCTCACGGCGCTGCACGTGGAGTTCGATTCCATTCCAGACGCCTGACGGTCGTCCCACCGATGTACACGATGCGGTTCGACATGCGCAGCCCGGAGGCGGGCGCGCCGACGCCAGAGCTCTACGGCGCGGCGCTGGAGATGTGCACGTGGGCCGAGACTCGCGGTGCAGTGATGGCCGTGCTCAGTGAGCATCATGCGACCTCCGACGGCCACCTCCCGTCGCCGCTCCTGCTGGCTTCGGCGATCGCCGCGCGTACGTCAGTACTCAATGTTCTGGTGGCCGCGGCGGTGTTGCCCTTCTATCACCCCGTGCGACTCGCGGAGGACATCACCGTCCTCGACAACCTCAGCAAGGGCCGCATTCACTATGTCTTCGGAATCGGCCACCGCGCAGAGGAATACGAGCACATGGGCATCGACCTCCGCCGGCGCGGCAAGATCGCCGACGAGAGCATTGCGCTGATTCTTCGCCTGCTCGCGGGTGATCCGGTGGAGGTCGACGGACGGCGGGTACACGTGACGCCGCCACCGGCGACCAAAGGCGGGCCGCGCATCATGATCGCGGGTGGCAGCGTAGCGGCCGCCAAGCGTGCCGGCCGTCACGGACTCGGTTTCATCGCCTTCACGAACACCCCAGAACTGAAGAAGGCGTTCGAGTCGGAATCGCGGGCGCACGGCCACGAGCCTGGCCCTGCGCAGTTCCCCGACGGGCGCAGTCCCACAGCGGTATTCGTCGCTGACGACATCGACGCTGCATGGGCTGAGATGGGTTCGTACCTGATGCACGACGCCCGCATGGCCGCCGCGTACCGCCACGGCGATGAATCCGTCGCGAGCATCACCCGCGCCGACAGCGTCGACGAACTGCGCTCAGCACAAGGGCCTTACGCGGTGATGACGATCGATGACGCCGTCGCGCAGATCCGGGGCGGCGCCAGCCTGCAACTGCACCCGCTGTGTGGGGGAATGCCACCCGATCTAGCCTGGCCATACCTCGAGCGCGCTGCAGTGGCTACCGCGCGCGCCCGCGGCGAAGGATGACGCCAGTCGTCAAGACCCCGCTGTCCGCAGCTGCGTGCGGTACGGTCGAACGACACCGTCTGTGCTGGCGCATCGATCCGTCGTCTGGAGCCGGGTGAGCATCGAGTCTGTTGCGGAGTTTCGCGCAAGAGCCAGGGCTTGGCTCGCCGCCAACATGCCGCGCGTCGATGTTGCGAGTCCTCCAGTTCTGGAGCGCGATTCGATCGCTCTGTGGCAGCGCGCACGTGAAATTCAACGCAGGCTGTACGACGGCGGATTCGCCGGCATCTGCTTTCCCAGCGAGTACGGCGGGCTGGGGTTGGATTATGAGTACAAGAAGGCGTTCGATGCCGAGGCCGTCGGCTACGAGATGCCGGTGGTGTTGAACGTCCCGGCTTCGCCATCTGTTGCGCGACCATCCTCGACATGGGTAGCGAGGAACAGAAGCGGACCCATATCGCGGCGGCGCTTCGGGGCGACGAAGTCCTGGTCCAGTTGCTGTCCGAGCCCAACGGTGGCTCCGATCTCGCCGGCGTTACCACCCGGGCCGAACGGCGGGGCGACCGGTGGGTTGTCAACGGTGCGAAGACCTGGAGCACCGGCGCATTCGCGGCCGATTTCGGACTGTGCTTGGCGCGCACCGACTGGGAGGTGCCCAAACACGACGGCCTCACCATGTTCCTCATGCCGCTGCGGGCGCCTGGGCTCACGATGAACCGGATCCGCCAAGTCGACGGCACAGCGGAATTCTGCGAGGAGTTCTTCGACGACGTCGAACTGGGCGACGACGCCGTGGTCGGCGAACCAGGCAGGGGTTGGGAGGTGGCTTCGTGCCAGCTGCACTACGAACGCAGGACCATGGGCGATGGGTCGGAATTCACAAGCGGGGCCGGGATCCTGGCGGCCGCTGACGTCCAGATCGACCTGCTGCGGCTGGTTGAAAGGGCAGGCAGGACCGGCGACGCCCGTGTTCGCGAGATCGCCGGTCGGGCGCTGGTGCACCGCGTGGTCAAGGAGCAGGCGAGTGAGTATGTCTACCGAGCAGTGCTGGACGGCCGACTGCCTCCCGCGGCAGGGTCGATCATCCGGGCGCTCATGGCAGAAGCCCACAACGTCGAAACCGATGCCGCCCATGCGATTACGAGCACAGGCGCGGTCGTCGAGGCGGAACCTGAGCTATTCGCCATCGGTAATCGATATCTCGGCCGACAGATCGCCAATATCGGCGGCGGCACGACGGAGATGGCACGCAACGTCATCGGTGAGCGGGTACTGAACTTTCCGCGCGAGTATGCCGCTGACCGCGGTGTGCCCTTCAACCAGGTGCGGCGCAACAGAGAACGGAGCCAGGAGTGAATGAACAACTGCGTGACATCAGAGAGTTCACAGGCGATGCCGACGGGTACCGAGACGAGCTGTATCGGCGCTGGACGGGCCTGCTGAGCTATCGCTACATCGGGCGCAACCATTCGTCGATGAACGTGGGAGAAGTCGACGACACCGTCGTCATTCGCCGCGACATGCGAAACGATTCAGGTGGAATCATGGTGGCGCCGTTGGCCATAGCCTCACCCGAGGGTTGTCAGACCGACCTGATCGCAGTGCCGAACCCGGTGATCGCTTCCGTGCAGATCGTCGACCCCGGTTATGACGTGAAGAAGGTCGAGGTTGTCGACTCGGGCAACGTGCACCAGGGACGCACGATGGGCTACGGGCGCTGCAAGATCGTCGACGCCGATAATCCTGACCGGATCATCGCCTTCAACGAGGGGCAGGGCGCGATCATCGGGATCCCGCCGGAAGGCCTTGACAAGATGGATGTTTCGGGCACGGAGCTGGTGATCGAGGACTCACCCGATCTGCCGCCGCTCTGGGAGGCATTCGGAGCGTCAAAACGTCCCAACGGTCAGTGGATACTGCCCGCCCTCAGCCTCGAACTCGCGTCACCTGACGCCGCGCTGCACATCGGACCGCAGCACGTCGTGCTCGAAACCGCGGCGATCGATCTAGCAGCCGAAGCGGTGGGAACCAGGAAACTTCAAGTGGTCAGCTGGCACGTCATGTTCATGGCGCGAGGCAAGGTCGGACCGTTCCGCGTCGACGGCACCGCGCACCCAAGCGATTCCGGCAAGGTTGGGGTGCGGATGCTCCTGCACGACGAAGGCAACGGTGACAAGGCTGTCACCTCGGCTGCGGCGATCTTCGAGATCGTCGGCTAGTCGGGCGGCGCCTTTGCCGGGGTTGACGCGGCGCGAAGAAGTGTGAGTGACTTCGACGCTGACGTCGATCTGGACGTCGCACCCTGAGATTTGGTCGCATGGTCGAACTGAAACCAAATTTTTGTCCCGAAAGGTATTGCCTACATCGCCCCTGTCTCATAAATTTCGGTCAGCGGCGAGCGTGGGATTCGCCCGCGCCTTGGAGGAAGGCGGGTGACGCATGGCCGGAAGGCTTGAGGGCAAGGTCGCATTCATCACGGGTGCAGCGCGTGGGCAGGGCCGGGCGCATGCCATCGCGATGGCCAAGGAAGGCGCCGACATCATCGCCGTCGACATCTGCCGCGACATCCCGTCGAATCCATATCCCCTGGCGACGCCCGACGATCTCTCGGAGACTGAGCGCTCCGTCAAAGAGGTCGGCCGCCGCGTGGTGGCGAAAATCGCCGATGTACGCGAGCGGCACGAGTTGCGCGACGCTGTCGAGGCAGGCTTGGCCGATCTCGGCAAGATCGACATCGTCGTGGCCAACGCGGGCATCTTGCCGATGGCCGTGGGCAGAGCGCACGACGCGATGTCGTTCGTGGACGCCAGTGACGTCGACCTGCTCGGCGTGATGAATACCGTCGCGGTCACAATCCCTCAGTTGCCCAACGGAGCCTCGGTCATCATCACGGGTTCGACGGCTGGGATGATCCGCGGCACCACCGACAACCCGAACATGGGTCCTGGCGGCAGAGGCTATGGCTGGAGCAAGCGCGTGCTCATCGAGTACGTCGAGGAGATGTCCATGGCGCTCGCAGAGCGGATGATCCGGGTCAACGCCATTCACCCCACCAACTGCAACACCCATTTGTTGCAGAACGACGGGATGTACAGCATGTTCCGCCCCGACCTGACCGCCGAGGGCAAGCAGGCGACGCGCGAGGACGCCGAACCGCTGTTCACCATCTTCCAGGCCATGCCCATCCCGTACATCGAACCCGAAGACATGGCAAACCTCGCGGTGTTTCTCGCCAGCGATGAGAGCCGCTACATCACCGGACAGCAGATTCGTGTCGACGCCGGCTCATTGCTCAAGTGGCCCAACGGACCCGGGGGATAGGCGGGTGCCGCGTCACCCGCTCGCAGAGGTCGCCGTACCCCACCAGTAGACGATGAACGGTTCCATGCTGCGGCTGACGAGTTCGATGCGCGGTCCTGTCGGGCCCTTGGCGTATGCCCAGAGTAGCGTGCCGGAGCCGTCGGGATTGTAGGACTTCACCTCGAAGGTCATGCCATTGGATTCCAAAGTCGCCAAATCGCTTTCGACGTCATCGGACCAGTAGCCGATGTGGTGCACACCGGAGTCGGCGGGAGTCCAGACAGTACCGGGAACGGTCTGGAGTAATTCGAGCCGGGGGTCGGCCCTCGAATAGGCCATCTTCATCGGGATGGTCACCTCGCCGTCCGGCGTCACCGCGTCCTGGTCGACGGAGACGACCTCAGTCCACGTATAGCCCGCCACGTCGGCGAGCCAATTCATCGTCTTCTCGAGGTCGTCGACGACGACGCCGGTGTGGTAGAGGCTTTCGGCCTTCACTGGTCCTCCTTCACGGTTGCGCTCCTGATGTCTTGTTCGAGCCATTGAACTTCGCTGTGGTTCTCACGCCCGCTGGCGGCTAGAAGCTGTTCGAGCGCAGCACGTTTCACTTCGAGCGCATGGCGATCTGTCGGAGCGTGGGCCAGCACGATGTCGATCAGGTGCAAGGCCTCAAGGGGACGGCCCGCCTTGGCGTGCGCCTGGGCGCGATCGGTCAGGGGCGCGGTCCCGCCGATGAGGTCGACGATGTCCGGCCACACCGATGAGGGCGGTACCTCGTAGAGCTCGGTGGTTGATTCGTAACGGAACCAGCCGACATGCTCCTCCCAGATCGCCCGAACGATCCACGGCACCTTGCCGTGTACCTGAGGCAGCGCCATGTCGGGTGGCAGTGTCACGTCCTGCATCAGGGTCCACAGGTCTGCGCCGGAATTCATCCCGTCGATGGTGCGGTCGCGGAGATAGACCGTCGCGTCGCGCACCTTGGTCAGCGTTGCCGAGATCTCGTCGGCGCCGCGGAACACGTCGTGGCCGTTGATGAGTGTGTGCGGGCCGAGCGCGATCACCCGGTCGACGGAATGGACGAACGCCATCGCGCTGCGAATCTTGTCGCCGCGCAACGTATACAGGTTGGGTACGTGGCCGAAGAACGGACCCAACAAGTTGCCGATGAACACCGTGCTGTGTTCCGGCATCCAGACCACGAGGGCGTCGGTGGTCTCCCCGCCGGGGGTGGACAACAGCTCGAAGCGGCGGCCGCCCAATTCGAACGTGTGACGGTCGATGAAGGATTCAGTGAGCACCGGCTCGGGTGGGAGCGTCGCCGCCTGCGTCTCGACATCCATGAAGGCGCCCCACAGCTTCATGATCCGCCGGACGTAGAACGGGTGCAGATGCCGCCAGTATTCGCGCACATCGGAGTGGTTCGCCTGCGCGACTGTCTGCACGCCGGGACCCGCGAATTGACTCCACCCGCCGACGTGATCGGGATGGCCTTGGGTGAACGTGATCATCCGCAACGGACCGCTGCCGACTCGCGAGAAGCGGGTCTTGATGTCGGGCGCCTCGAAATCGGTTCCGGTGTTGATCATCAGATCGCCGTCCGATGTCGTGACCAGGTAGCTGTTGGCGATGTTTCGAGACATGAAGATGCCGTCGCCCAGATCGGCGGCCTCCTGGTCGCCCTCGCCCTGTTTGACCAGTTCGTCCAGTGACGGCGACATCCGCGCGACCTCCCGCGATCGATTCAGACACAACCTAACATTTGTTCTCTACGGACGTATAGTATCCGTCGGCATGACGGCGTCCCTCTCTTCACAGTCGGCTTCGCGCGTGGACGAGCTCGTCACACGTGCGTGCGAGCGCGCCTGTCTCGACGACTTCGGCGGCGATTCGTGGCGGGAGGGTCTGCGCCTGCTGGTCGATGCGTGCGAGTCGGCGCCAGGAGTGAATCCTGGCGGACGCGAATTCGTCTACGGGCAGTTCGTCGCTGCGTTGTGGAATCGGTTGCGGGTGATCGACTACATGAAGTGTCACCCCGAGGTGAATGAGCAACGCATCGAGCGACCGCTGGTGGTGCTGGGTCTTCCGCGCACCGGCACCTCGCTGGCGAGCTATCTGCTGGATCAGGATCCGCTCCGGCGTTCGTTGTTGACTTGGGAGGCAGAGGATTCCGTTCCGCCCGCGCCACCGGAGTCGCTGCGCACAGATCCCAGGTGTCTGAAGAAGAAGGCCGAACTCGATGTGCTCGCCGAAGGCCTGAAGGCGGCGGAGATTCCGATGGTGCACTGGGATGAGGCCGACGGGCCGACTGAGTGTCTTTTCGTGCAGAACCAGGACTTCAAGGCATACCTGTGGGAGGCGTACATGCCGACATCGGCGTACGCGGACTGGTTGTCGCATGCCGACATGTCGAGCGCCTACGAGTATCAGCGGACGGTATTGCAGATGCTGCAGTCGCGCGCACCGGGGGTGTGGTCGCTGAAGATGCCGTCACACGCAGTGCACATCGAGACGCTGCTGGCGACGTACCCCGACGTGCGGATCGTGTGGGCGCACCGCGACCCGTTCAAGTCGACTGCGTCGTTCCTGCGGCTGAATTACCTGTCTCGAGCGGTGCTGGGTGCCGAGGTTGACGTGGATGTGATCGTGCCGAACGTGTTGCAGCAGTTGAAGGAACACGTCGACCGTCCGCTGGCGACGCGGCGCCGGATCGGCGACGAGAGATTCTTCGACCTGCACTATGCGGATTTGATGCGTGATCCGATCGCCGTGATGCAGTCGCTGTACGAATGGGCTGGGGACCCACTGACGAACGCCACGGAACACGCGATGCTCGACTGGCTCGATGCTCATCCGCAGGATCGCTTCGGTGTTGCGCCCTACTCGCTGGACGGCTCCGGGGTGACCCGCGCCGACCTCGAGCCCCTCTTCGACGAGTACCTGTCGCTGTTCGACATTGAATTGGAAAGTGACGCGCGATGAAGGCGGCGGTGACGACCGAGGATCACGGCTTCGAGGTTGTCGAGCTCCCCGACCCCGCGCCAGCTGCTGACCAGGTGGTCATCCGCGTTGCCGCCTGCGGCGTATGCGGGTCCGACCTCAAGGCGCAGCCCTTCGCGCCTGCGGGCATGGTCATGGGACATGAACTCGGTGGTGAAATCGTCGCTGTCGGCTCGGCGGCCGACGGATGGAAGCAAGGCACGAATATCGCTGTGCTGCCTGTCATCTCGTGTGGTTGGTGTCGATACTGCCTGACCGGGTCGGTCTCCCACTGCCCGTCGGCAAGCTACATCGGCATGGGGCCGGCAGGCGGATTCGCCGAGTTCGCCGCTGTACCCGCGCGACACGCATTCGCAGTCCCCGCGGAGTTGCCGACCGCCTGCTCGGCATTGGTGGAACCGTTCGCGGTGGGTCTGCACGGTGTGCACAGTGCGGAGATCTCCGCCGGTGACGACGTTCTCATCGTCGGTGCGGGCGGTGTCGGGTTGACCACCCTGGTGTGGGCGCTGCGGAAGGGCGCCGGTCGAGTCAGCGTGGCCGACCCCGACAGGGGTCGGCGTCAGGTGGCCGGCGTGCTTGGCGCCACGGATGGGTTCGCGTCAGCGGCGCAAGCCGACCCCGGCGCATACGACGCGGTGGTTGAATGCGTCGGGCGGCCCGAACTGCTCCAAGCCTGCCAGCCCGCGCTGCGCCCGCGCGGCCGCATCGTCATTTCCGGAGCGTGCGCGGAGCCGACGGCGATCGAGCCCATCACCGCGCTACTCAAGGAGATCACCGTCCGTTACTCCGTCGCATACACAATCGACGAGTTCCGCGAGGTGATCACCGCTTTCAGCTGCGGCGACGTCGATCCCGTCGCGACCGCAGGTCCCACATTCGAACTCGCCCGCATAGCGGACGCTTTCGACGCGGTGCGTGAAGCCCGGGTGCTGGGCAGGGTCTCGGTCATCCCGTGACCTCGTCACGTCGCGTGTTCGGCTGCGACGCCGGTGATCACGGATCGCAGATAGCGTTCGAGATGTTCGGCGCTGTCCATCTCGGCCAGGCCGTACGCGAGCCGGAAGAGGAACCCGCCGAGGAAGGTGACAACGGCGAAGGCCTGCTCCTTGATGAGCTCCTCATCAATCGGTGCGCCGACTGGCTGGACCTGGGCGACGGCCGCTTCACTGATCGTGACGAATTGTGCCGTGAGGCTGTCGAACACCGCCCCCAGTTCAGCGTCGCGTGACGCGATCATCATCAGCTCGAATCGGGCCCGTGCGCGTGCACGTTCCGGCTCGACCGCCGTGCGCATGGCTTGTTCGGCGAGGCGCGACAGCAGGGAGTCGACCTCGCCTTGACTCGTCGCGTTCAACGCCTCGGTGAAGTCGGCGACGTCGAGCTCGATCACCCGGTCGATCGCACCGCGCAGCAGCGCCGCTCGCGTTTGGTAATAGAAGGATGTGGTGCCGTCGGCAAGTCCCGCGTGTCGGTCGACGCGAAGATGGGTCACCCCGCGCGCTCCGCCCGCAGCGAGTAATTCGATCGCTGCGTCGCAGAGGTCGCGGCGTCGCTGCTCGACGTTGGGTTTTCTTCTCATCGCGGTGGCGACAGTGTATCGACCACGGCAAACCCCAGCGCGGCATCAATCGGGTCGGTGGAGGAAGCCGTAGAGCGTCGCCTGAACGAGCTCGTCGACGATCGCCTCGCGTGAGGGCGGGTTGGGTCCGAAGAACGTCGAACGCATCGCCACCATGCCGACGATCATCGCGACCGTCGAGTGCGCCGGTAGGTCAGGTTGGTTCGACCGCATCCCGCGGATCTGCATGCCCTCCGCGCTGATCTGGCTGAGCACCGTGAGCGCTCGTCGGATGTCGGCGATGCCGGCGCCCTCGATTTCCTCCTCGCTGAGCCCATCTGATGCGACAAGTGTCAACAAGAGCCCCCGATGCTCAACGAGTACGTCGTAGAGCTGCCCTACGAACTGCCGAGACAGCTCCTCTTCGTCGGTTTCCTCGGGCACGACGGCCTGCCACGTCCTGCCGAAGTCGTCGACGAAGTTCGTGAAGGGCAGTACGAGGGCTTCCCGGAACAGGCCGGCCTTGGAGCCGAAGTGGCGGAACAGCAGATATTCGCTCACCCCTGCGGCCTCGGCGATCTCGCGCGTCGTGGTGCTGCGGTAGTCCCGCCGGGCGAACAGCTCGCGGGCGGCGTCGAGCAGTAGTCGTCGCGGCTCCCCTCGGGCTCGACGGGTCGTCGGCGCCGACGCGCCTTGCCTGTTGGGTGATCGTCGCTGGGGCACGGCTTTTCACTCCTCGAACCGCGCTGAGCGGTTGACGGCATTCACGATAGCCCGGCCTTGACCGAACTCTTAGAATAGTGTGCACTATTAGTCGTGGGCCAACTCATCATGCTCGGCACCCTGTTCGGGCTGATCGCCCTGATCTTCGGTCTGGTGATCTACTTCGACCCCGAGGCCCGGGGACCCTCAAGTGACGAGCGCGACCGATGAACACCGAGTTGACGCCGTTGCTGACCGCCGCCGTTGCCTTCGGCTGGATCAGCGGCATCGTGTTCACCGTCGCCGGCATCTACCTGAGCGTTCGGCATCGCCGCATGCATCCACTGCTTCTTCTGTGCATCTCGGCGATCTCGTTCTCCTGGATCGAGGCGCCTTACGACTGGGCGATGTACGCGCAGTTTCCGCCCGCACTTCCACGCATGCCCTCATGGTGGCCGCTGAACATGACCTGGGGCGGGCTGCCGTCGTCGGTGCCCGTCGGCTACATCGGCTACTTCTGCCTGCCTGCTGTGATCGGCGCCGCGCTCGGGCGGCGGTTGAGCGCACGGTTCGGATGGCGAAGGCCGATCACGCTCCTGACTGTCGGCCTGATCGTCGGCTTCTGCTGGGCCTTGGTGTTCAACGCCGGTCTCGGCGCCCGGCTGGGAGTCTTCTACTACGCCTACGTCATTCCCGGACTGGGACTGTTCGAGGGGACTTTGCACCAGTACCCGATCTACGACGCCATCGCGATGGGCATACAGATGATGGTCTTCACCTACCTGCTGGGCCGGACGGATTCGCAAGGCCGGAATGTCATCGAGATGTGGGCGGACAAAATGTCGACGACCCGCGTCCAGTCGGCGGTGCTTTCCGTCATCGCCGTCATCGTCATCGGAAACGTGCTCTACGGCGCCGTTTTCGCGCCCCATCTTGTGACGAAGCTTGGTGGTTATGTGATCTCAGGTCCGACGGCGCAGTTGTTTCCCGGCGTACCGAACCAACCCAGATGACCAATTGTGCTTGTAGTTTCGCTCGGGAGGAGGTCGACTACGACAATGCCTGTCGAGCGCGTACCCCCGTAGGTGGTTGGGCAAAGTTGCCCGTCAAGACCTGACAGGTATCAGCCGCTTAGGGCGCACCGGCAGTACAATTCGGCTGGTGGCGACTCGGCGTGGACGGCCCACCCAGGCAGAGGCGAAAAAGCTCGACCTCGCGGTGCGTGAGGCCGCAGTCGCGACTTTCCTCGAATTGGGTTATGCCGGAGCCAGTATGGAGGCCATCGCCAAGGCCGCAGGCGTCACTCGGCGCTCGCTGTACACCCGCTACGCGGATAAGCGTGCGCTGTTTGCGAGCGTGATCCCCTGGGCCCTTGCGCGTTTCGTCGATGACGAAGTGGTCGCCGACGTCGATGGAGACGATCTGGAGGCGGCGCTGCTCGCCGTCGGCCGGGCAGCGGTAACCAGAGCTGTGCATCCACAGAATGTGCGCCTCAAACAGATCGCGATGAGCGAGGCCGCGATGTTCCCGGAGTTCAAAGTCTCAGCCGAGTCGATGATGTGGGCCGGCAGACAGCGCGCCGTCACCGAGTTGCTTCGTCGGCACGCGGAGCTCGGCAACATCGACGTGGGAGACCCCGAACTGGCGGCCGAGCACTTCCTGGCGATGGTCGAGGCGGTCCCTGCGCGCATGGCCGACTTCGGCGTGTTCCGCTCCAAGAAGCAGCAGGAGCGTCACCTTCAATACGCGGTTCGGCTGTTCCTGCGCGGCGTCACGCCCCGCTAGCAACGGAGATCGACCGGCTCGCCCTATTGCGAGGTGCAGCGCCCGCCGTTGACGCCGAGGATCTGCCCCGTGATGTATCCGGCCTCCTCGGAGATCAGAAACGCGCACGCGGCGGCGATGTCTTGAGGCTGTCCCACCCTGCCGACGGGAACCTTCGCGATGTTTTCCTCGATCGATCCGCCGAGTAGCCCTTTGGCTTCGGCGTCACGCAGCATCGGGGTGTCGATGAAGCCCGGCGGCACCACGTTGGCGGTGATGCCATGCGAGCCATATTCCAGCGCAAGGGTTTTCGTCAGACCATTGACCGCTGACTTGGCCGCAACGTAGTGCGACTGGTACGGCGAGCCGGAGTGGGTGCTCGACGATGAAATGTTGACGATGCGGCCCCAGCCGGCATCGAGCATGTCGGGCAGTACCGCTTGCGTGCAGTGGAAAACGCCGTTGAGGTTGACGTCGACGACTTTCGACCACTCCTCGAGCGTGATGTTCGTGAAGCGCCGAAACCCGGAAAGACCTGCGGCATTCACCAGAATCGTGACAGGGCCCAACACGGCGCGGATCGCGGCAAGGGAGGTGTCGATCTGCTCCCTGTCAGTGACGTCGGCGAGGTAGCTGAAGTCGGTGTCGGATTCGGTGAGATCGATGGTCGCGACATGTTTGCCGTCGGCACGGAGCCTGTCTGCGATCGCACGGCCGATCCCGGACGCGCCACCGGTGACGAGTGCAGTTTTCACGTACACGAGCAAAAATATACAGCGTGTGTACTTTCATCGGCTACGGCGATACGCTCGACACGTGGACAGGCAGCCGTTCCGCTTCGCGGTCCAGGCGACGAACGCCGCCAGCGCGCGCGAGTGGCGCGAACTCGTCTGCAAGATAGAAGAGCTTGGCTACTCGTCGCTGATGCTTGCCGACCACTATCTCGGGCCCGGCACCGCTCAGGTGGCGGCGCGCACGCCGCGCCAGGACCTCGCGCCGATCGCTGCTATCGCGACGGCCGCGGCGCATACCTCTTCGCTGCGACTCGGTTGTCGGGTGTTCTGTATCGACTATCACGTGCCCGCCGCGCTTGCCAAGGAGGTGGCGACGCTCGACCTGCTGTCGGACGGCCGGCTCGAGGTCGGCATCGGCGCAGGCTGGAGCGGAGTCGAGTACGACGCTATGGGTTTGGCCTTCGACACCCCGGGCCGGCGCATCGCCAAGCTCAAGGAGGTTGTGGCCCTCATCAAGGCGCACTGCGCGGGTGACGACCTCGCCTGCATCGGCGAGTACGTGAATATCCACGGGTACAAGGGAACTCCGCAGCCGGTGCAGCGGCCGCATCCACCCATCATGATCGGCGGTGGGGGGCCGCGCGTGCTGTCCTACGCCGCACGCGAAGCCGACATCGTCAGCATGAATACAGTGCCATTCACGGCGCGCAACGGCGACGGCCTCACGCCGCAGGAGGAGGCCGAGCGCCGCTTCGAGTACGTCAGGGCCGCCGCAGGCATTCGAATCGGTGACCTCGACATCGAGAGCTCGCCGTACTTCGTCGTGATATCCGATGACATCGCGGCCGCCTGTGAACGCATTGCCGGCAAGACAGGGGTAGCGCTCGACGTGCTGCGTGACCACCCGAACGTGCTCATCGGGCCCGAAGGCGCCGTCGTCGAGACCCTGCAGGAGCGCCGCGAGAGCTTCGGCGTCAACTACGTCACCGTGCAGCAGTCGCAGGCCGAGAGATTTGCGCACATCGTCGCTCGTTTGACGGGAACCTGAGAGGACCGAGCGAACAGCATGGCCAAACGAACGCGGTTCAGCGAGTACGAGAACAGCTACGCCAACTACAAATTCGAGCTCACCGACGACGGAATCCTGTTCATGCAGTGCCACACCGACGGCGACAGCCTGGTGTGGAGCTGGCAGGCCCACGACGACATGTCCGACGCCTTTGCAGACATCGCAGGCGACCGTGAGATCAAGGTGCTGATCCACACCGGGACGGGCGCAAACTACAACGCGAACTGGGGCCGGATGCCCAACGGCGATCCGGTCGAGACACCCGTGTATCAGCTGATGCCAGACACCCGCGGTCTACTCAAGCTCGACGAGAAGGCCTGGTATGCCCGTCATCTGGTCTTCAACGTGCTCGACGTCGACGTTCCGATGATCAGCGCCGTCAACGGCCCGTGCAACATGCACTCCGAAGTCCCGCTGATGGGCGACATCGTGCTGGCGTCCGAGGACGCCTACTTCCAGGACGCCTCGCACTTTCCCCGCGGTCAGGTTCCCGGCGACGGCCAGCATGTCATCTGGAGCTATCTCGCCGGCCACACCAGGGCGCGCTACTTCCTGCTGACCGGCATGAAACTCGGTGCGCAGGAGGCCAAGGAGTGGGGGGTCGTCAACGAGGTGCTGCCCAAGGACCAATTGCTGGATCGCGCATGGGAATTGGCCCGTGAACTGGTCAAGCGGCCACCGCTGACGCTGCGTTACTCGAGGCAGTTGTTCACCAACCCGCTCAAACGCGCATTCCTCGACGAACTCGGCCACGGCCTGGCGCGCGAGACCTACGCGCAGCGCGCGTTCTTTCCGCTCGGCGGCGAGATGGAACCGCTCGACCGGCCTTGGAATGAGGGGCCCTGGACCAACGGAAGGCACGTCGACGAAGGGGCGCGGTCATGACCGGAATTCAGCAGCGACTCGCCACGGGCCGCGGCAAGTTCACCACCGATTACCCGGAGCTCGGCACCGGTCCGGTGAACTACGAAGACTCGATCTCCGAGGAGTTCTTCGTCGCCGAGCGCAAGGCGGTGTTCGAACGGAACTGGCTTTGCGTCGGCCGCCTGGAACGGCTACCGCGCAAGGGGTCCTACTTCACTCGTGAACTGCCCGGCCGGCTGGCGTCCATCGTGATCACCCGCGACCTCGACGACAACGTGCACGCTTTCACAACGTGTGCGCGCACCGCGGCAACAAAGTGGTATGGCAGGAACATCCGCAGGAGGAATCCGCGGGCAGTTGCCGGGCGTTCGCATGCAAGTACCACGGATGGCGCTACGGTCTTGACGGCGTCGTCAACCACATCACCAACGAGGCAGAGTTCTTCGACCTCGACAAGAGCAAGTTGCGCATGCCTCCGGTGCACTGCGAAGTCTGGGCAGGGTTCATCTTCATCAACCTCTCCGAGGATCCGGTGCCGTTGCGCAGCTTCCTCGGCGAGATCCTGCTCCCCATGGAGACTTACCCGTTCCACCTGATGACGCAGCGCTACGGGTTCTCCACGAGAATCAAGGGCAACTGGAAGCTCGCGGTCGACTCCGTCTGCGAGTGGTACCACCCGCCCTACGTACACGGCCGGTTCATCGACCCGGACGTGGCCAAGGCCGAGAAGATGGTTCCGCCGGTCGACGCATACCACTACGAGCTGTTCCGTCCCCACATGCTGACATCCGTACCGGGCCCGCCACCGCTACCGCCGCGGGCGCCGGGAACGGCGGGCCCGGCCCGCCAGGACCAGCGGTGGGTCTACAAGCTCTTCCGCGCAGGGCTTTTCGGCCCCGACGACGTCCCCGACATCGGGCCGCCAGCGGTGTTCCTGAACCGCGGTGAGATCGCGTCGTGGGGCAACGACCAGTACTGGCTGTTCCCGAACATCTCGATCCAGATATGGGCACGCGGCTACTACATCACCTATACCTACTGGCCGGAGACAGTCGACTCGCACATCTACGAGATCGACATGTACTTCGTCCCGCCGGCCAACGCGACGGAGCGGCTGGCACAGGAACTGGTGGTGGACAGCACGATCGAGTTCGCGATGCAGGATGTCAACACCATCGAGGCGACTCATTCGGCCCTGACAACTCGGGCGCAGACCACCTTCCATCTCAGCGATCAGGAGTTGCTCATCCGGCAGTTCCACACGGTGATCCGCGACACCGTGGCCGCTTACCAGTCCGGCGAGGGGAAGCAGTGACAATGGGAAATGCGTTGCCGCAGGCCTTCTCCGAAATCGAACCGTACGTCGCAGACTGGGCGCTGGCCACGCGCGCCGAGCGGTACGCCGCGCGGCTGGATCGGCCGTTCGACGAACTGGTCGCGTTCTACGATGCCATCGCCCCGCGCGCCGAGGAGGCCATCGCCTATCTCGACGGGCGGGACATCAACGCGCTGTCGGATGAAGCGACCCGACTGCTGCATCTGCTCTACTCGATGATCCTGGTGTCCTACGCGGTGAATGTGTTCAAGCAGAACCGCATTCCCGACGCTGGTGCCGCGTTCTTCGAGATGGTCGCCGAACCAATCCCGTAGTGACGAGGGTGAGCACACTGCCGCTGTCCGGCCTGAGAGTGGTCGACGCCGCGACGCTGGCGGCGGGTCCGCTGGTGGCGACCGCGCTCGGCGAGTTCGGCGCCGACGTCATCAAGGTCGAGCAACCCGGCACGGGAGACCCGCTGCGCACATGGGGCGCCAGGCGGCACGACGTCGGCTTGGTCTGGAAGAGCGTGAGCCGCAACAAGAAATGCGTCACCGCCGACCTCCGCACCGACGACGGCCGCGCGCTGCTGCACGGGCTGCTCGCGTCAGCGACGTCCTGGTGCTCAACACCCGGCCCAGCACACTCGCGCGTTGGGGTCTGGACTACAAGTCGCTGCACGCACGGCACCCGAAGCTGGTGGTGCTGCACGTGAGTGGGTACGGCCTTGGCGGACCGGCCAGCGACCGGCCCGGATTCGGCACCCTCGCGGAGGCCATGAGTGGCTTCGCGCACGTGTGCGGGCAAGCCGACGGTCCGCCAACGCTGCCGCCGTTCATGCTCGCCGACGGCGTAGCCGCACAGTCCGCCACCTACGCCGTCATGACCGCGTTGTACCACCGCGACGTCCACGGCGCGGGCGGACAACTCGTTGACGTCAGCCTGATCGAACCGCTGGCCCGGCTCATCGAACAGGCCACGCTGGCCTACGACCAACTCGGGCGGATCCAGGGCCGCTCCGGCAATCGCGCCGACGCGAGCGCACCACGCAACGCCTACCGCACCGCCGACGATCGGTGGATCGCCATCTCGAGTGCGTCGTCAAGCGTCGCGGCGCGCCTCTACCGAGCCATCGACCGACCCGACCTTGCGGCCCGCCCCGAATACGTCGACCCGATCCCACGTCAGGCGCGGGCGGATGAGATCGACGCACTGGTCACCGAGTGGATTCGCGCGCACACGCTCGACCAGGCCATGAAGGTGTTCCTCTCCGAAGACGTTGCGGCCGCACCGATCTACGACGCGCAACAACTGTTCGCCGACGAACACCTGCGCGCGCGAGGCACCTTCGTCGCCGTCGACGATCCGGACCTTGGCGCGATGACCGTTCAGGCGCCCGTCGCCAGGTTGAGCGTGACACCGGGCCGTATCGAACACTTGGGGCGCGCGCTGGGCGCGGACAACGAGACCGTGTACGGCGATCTGCTCGGTCTGGACGACGTGCGTCTCAGGGCATTGCGCGCCAAGGGGACGATCTGCGATCGACGCGCCGTATCCCGGCTACCGCGACGAGGCCGGCTACCGCGCGGCGGCGATGCATGCGAGCCTGCTCGGCTACGACGGCAAATGGGCCATCCACCCCTGTCAGGTGCCCATCGCCAATGAGGTTTTCACTCCCGCGGCGGACGAAGTCGCCGAGGCCCGCGCCATCATCGCCGACTACCGTCGCGCGGAGGCCGACGGTCAGGGCGCGATAGGGCGCGACGGCAAGTTGGTCGACGCGGCGATGATGCGCCACGCGGAGAACGTGTTGCGCAGGGCGGCGCCCAACTCGTGAATCACGTGACTGCAGCCGCGATCGCGGCGGCCGAGCGGTCGATGTCGGCGTTCGTGGTCGTCCAGTTCGAAATCGACACCCGCAGCACGTACTCACCGTTCCACGTGGTGCCGCCCAGCCAACACGTTCCGTCACGCTGGATCGCGGCGATCGCGGCGCGGGCGGCATCGTCGCCGCCGGGCAGCCGGACCAGGACCTGATTGAGGACGACGTCATTGAGCACCTCGGCGCCGGGAATACTGTTCAGCTGCTTGGCTATTCGCTGAGCCTGCGCGCAATTGCGTTCGACCATCTCGGCGACTCCCGCACGGCCGAGCGAGCGAATCGCGGCGTAGACGGGGACGGCGCGAGCGCGGCGCGAACTCTCCGGAACGTAGTTCGTGCCGTCGCGCTGACCCGGATCGGCCACCAGGTAGGGGCCGGCCAAGCTCATCGAAGCGAGGTGGGCGTCGGTGTCAGCGACGATCGCCATCGCACTGTCGTACGGCACATTGAGCCACTTGTGAGCGTCGACAGCCCAGGAGTTCGCACGCTCGACCCCGGCGGTGAGGTGCCGGGTAGCCGGGGCGGAGGCGGCCCACAGGCCGAACGCGCCGTCGACGTGCAGCCATGCGTCGTGTTCCGCGCAGACGTCGGCGATCGGCCCGAACGCGTCGAACGCGCCCGTGGCCACGTTGCCTGCCTGCGCACACACGATCGTCGGTCCGTCGTTGCCTGTCAGCGCCTTTGCCAGCTCGCCGGGAATCATGCGGCCCTGCGCGTCGGCGGGTATCCGGACCGCTGTCCCGCCGCCAAGACCCAGTAACCTCAGCGACGTGTAGATCGTGGCATGCGCTTGCTCGCCACACAGGATGCGGACCCGTGGGGCGGCAATCAGCCCGTCGCGCTCCACATCCCAGCCCGTATCCCTGAAGACGGCATGCCGGGCGGCGGCCAGGCACGTCGTGTTGGCGGCCTGGCCGCCGGTGACGAAGCCGACGCTGGCGTTTTCTGGCAGTCCGAGCAAGTCGAGCACCCACGCGGAGGAGATCTCCTCGATGGCGGCCGCGGCAGGGGAGAGGGAATGGAAGGCGGCGTTCTGGTCCCATGTCGACACCAACCAGTCCGCGGCAAGCGCGGCGGGCAGCGCTCCGCCGATGACGAAGCCGAAGTGCCGCGGGCCTGCGGTCGCGACAAGGCCCGGTTCAGCGCCGGCGGCGAGCGCTTCGATCACTGCGGCGGGGTCCTCGCCGCGTTCGGGCAGCGGCCCGCCAAGGGCGCTGCGTACGGCAGAGGCGTCGGCGCGGGCGGCCACGGGCCGTTCGTCGAGCGTGGCGAGAAACGCCTCCGCGTGTTCGGCGGCGGCGCGGAGGCCAGCGGGGCGGTCGGGCATGAGCCGAACCTACGCCTCAGGACAAGTTGGCGGCGATCTCGTCGAACGCGGCGATCGTCGAAAACAGCTTGGTCGCGTCCTGTGGGAGCGGCCAGCTCGACAGCTTGGCCGCCACGAGACCAGCCGCCCGGTTGACGTAGATCATCTGGCCGTGAATCCCCAAGCACAGCACCACATTGTTGCCGGGGTGCGGGAACCAGCACTGGTTGCGGTACATGCCGCCGGGCATGCGGTTGTCGTCGGGGCTTGCCGCGAACGCCGCCCGCGAGTCGACGCCACCGGCGAACGTGTCGGCGATCCAGGAGAGCGACACTACGCGCTGGCCCGTCAGCGACACCCCGCCGTTGAGGAACAGAGACCCGAATCGGGCCAGGTCGCGCAGGCAGGCATTGATGCCGCCGTCGAACATGCCTGTGCCGACCGAGTCCACACCGATGGTGGCATCGTTGTCCGCGCCGAGCTTGCTCCACAGCAATTCCGACATCAGCTCCGGCATGCGAACCCCGCTGGCCGCTTCGCAGATCCACCCGAGCACGTCCGTTTCGCAGGACCGGTACTGGAACGGGCCGCCGTGGGCGGACTTCTGTTTCAGCGTCAGCAGGAAGTCATACATGGTGGTCGGCAGGTCCGGCACGGTTCGCGGCGCCCAGCCGATGGCCTGCTCGAGCAGTCGCACCTCGGCCATCGGGTTGAGGTATTCCTCGGAAAACGCGATACCTGAGCGCATGTCAAGCAGATGGCGCACCGTAGCGCCCGAGTAGCCCGAGTTGGCGATGGCCGGAACGTAGGTCGCCAGTTCCCGGTCGACGTCCAACGCGCTGTCGCTGACCAACGCGCCCACCACCGTCGCGGTCAGCGACTTGCTGACCGACATCAGCAGGTGCGAGGTGTCGGCGGTCATGCCGCTGTAGTAGTGCTCCTCGAGCACCTTGCCGTGCTGGGTGACGATCCAGCCGTCGGTCACCGTGGCCGCCATCACGTCGCCGACGGTGGTCCGTTTGCCGTTGGTGCGGTCGAACAGCGGGATTTCAGAAAGCGCGGTCAGCTCGCCGGGCGCCTGCGCCAGGTCGGCCACCGGGCCTGCGCCACGCGAGATCACCGCTGTCGGCAGGAAGTCGGCGACGTGCTGGAACGTCCAGTGCAGGTGGCCGGCGGACTGCCAGTTCTCCAGGGTCACGTCGGACGGCACACGTCCGGGGTCGCCGCCGAGAACCATGGCGACGACTGTAGTGGCTACCGCCCGCCGCCTCGAAGCTGAGCCTTACTTCACGCCCACATCAGGGCGCGGGGTTGGGGGTTCGGCGATCGGTTCACCTGCGTATTCGGCCCGAACCGAGTCGATGAGGTGGCGCGCCCGGATCGCCAATGACGATTTGCCGTGACCGTTGTCGACCTGCAGCCGACCCTTGGTCACCAGCACGCCGAGGTCGGCGCCCTTCCATCGGTAGTCGCCGGGCCCGTAGATGCGCAGGAAGAAGGCCTCCCGTTCGTTCTGCAGCTGATGCCAATCCAGCGCGGCCCGGCGGAACACCAGCCCGCCGTTGGCGTCGAGCGAATACTGCCCGGTCCGAGGTGTGGCGGTGAGCCGCTGCACGATGTCGTCGGTTTCCTTCATCACCATCTGGCTCCACACGTCGGCCGACGCCAGCTCCTCCCAGCGCTCGTTGATCTCGTCGACGTCGAGGTCGAAGTCGACGTTCATGTATTCGAGGATGTGGAACAGGAACAGTGGCACGTCGGCGTATGCGCCCGCGGTGACGTTGGTGATCGACGATGCCCCGCTGATCCGCGGGTTGAGTTCGCCGAGGTACACCTCACCGGTGTCGGTGTCGACGAGCACGTCGACCTCGAAGAATCCGCGATAGCCTTCCTTTGCCAGGCGGTCTCCGAGTCGGCGCACCAATTGCGTTGCAATTCGGCGGCTTTCGCCTGCGAGTACTTCGGGGAACATCTCGTTGCCGCACCAGCCGCCGCGGGCCGGGGTGAGCCGTTTGTAGCCGATCAACTCGGACATGAACGGGCCGACGATCGTGCCGCAACGGGTGAGGACAGCCTCGACGGCCACCGGGCGGTTGTTGATGCGGCGCATCACCTTGATCTCTTCACCGACGATGTCGGCGCTGTGCTTTTTCCAGTCCGCTTCCGAGGAGATGAAGAACGTGGTCTTGCCGGAATCGCCGTACGGTGTCTGGACGACGAGTTCGTCACCGAGACCAGCCTTTTGGGCGACGGCCTGCAGGCCCGCCCAGTCGTCGATGCGGGTCAGCACGTTCGGCACGCTGGGTGCGCCCGCCTCGTTGCCGAGCCGAGTGGTGACGATCTTGGAGTCCAGGTGCTGGCGCAGGCTGGCGGCGGGCAGGATCAGGTCGTAGCCGAGCTCCTTGCAGATGTCCTCGGTCTCGCTGTTGAAGAACACCATCGCGACCTTGGGCCGCACGCCCCGGGGTGTGGCAGCGTCGATGTGGGCCCGTACCTCGGCGTTGGTCAACAGCCAGTTGTTGATCTCCTCGCCGCTCTCGAATTCGCGGTAGGGCTTGTGGGTCGGCGTGAACACCCGGGGATGCGCGCCGTCCCAGGCGTCGTAATAGGTGATGTACGAGAAGTTTCGGATCCAGCGGTCGAGGCCGAGCAAGTTGAACGGGGTGGCGCCGAAGAACAGGATCGGCACGTCGTTGGTGCGGAAAAAGTGCCGTACCTCGGAGATGTTCTTCAGCCGCCGCCGCGGCTGCCCTGAGCTGGCGGCGAACGCAGCGTCTGTCCCGACGCTGACCTCGGGCGCCTTGGCCGTCGGGCTGGAG